>Ga0308169_10003215_pt1 | contig 16160 bp, 12 predicted proteins | sample PhyBR1_2_FD_202139 | JGI IMG/M metagenome (GOLD analysis project Ga0308169, IMG submission 202139) | Phyllosphere microbial communities from UC Gill Tract Community Farm, Albany, California, United States - DLSLSB.R1 | ecosystem: Host-associated > Plants > Phyllosphere > Unclassified | place... | reverse complement strand
GCTAATGGAGGGCTCAGCCCCCAGGCAGTTTTGGACTCGTACCAGGAGAGAAATTCTTTAGCTTTGGCGGCTTGAGAATATTTAGAAAAGATCAAAGATCGTGTCTCAAAAACTTGACCAGCTCAGTCGGTCACCTATGGCGATTTTCAGGGGCTTGATGACCTCATGACCGAAAATCCTAAGGTAGTCAACGGTTTCGCAGAGGTCTACAAGAACTGGGTGGACTTCGGAATTGATGGCTTCCGCATCGACACCGCAAAACATGTGAATTTTGAATTCTGGGAACAATGGACCAAACAAGTTCAGGACTATGCACGAGCCCAGGGTAAAGACGACTTCTTCATGTTTGGCGAAGTTTATGATGCCGATGCAAAGAAGCTTTCGCCCTACGTGCGTAAGACGGAAATGAATTCCGTCCTTGATTTCACGTTCCAATCTGCTGCTGCCGGTTTCGCGGGAGGAAATTCAGCCAAAACGCTAAGCACGCTGTTCTCGGCGGATGACTACTACACCACGGCAAACACCTCAGCTGATGCTCTACCAACTTTCCTTGGCAATCACGATATGGGGCGCATTGGGTACTTCCTGAACAACAGCAATCAGAAACTCAAACGTGATGAACTGGCCCATGAACTGATGTTCCTGACCCGTGGCCAGCCGGTGGTTTACTACGGTGACGAACAAGGATTTGCAGGCACCGGTGGAGACAAGGATTCTCGCCAATCACTGTTCGCTTCTCAAGTCTCGGACTATCAGAACCAAGAATTGATTACCGGAGAAAAGCTCGGAACCCAAGATCGTTATGACAGTGATTCTCCGTTGTACCAGCACATCGCGGCCCTCTCTAAACTTCGCGAATCAAGCAAAGCGCTGAAGGGCGGGGCACAAGTAGAGCTATACGCCCAAGATTCCAAGGGAGTCTATGCATTCTCGCGTGTGGACCGTGACGAGAAAACCGAATACCTGATGGCCCTGAACAACTCGGAAGAATCCGCTGATGTTGAGTTGTCGACTCTGACCTCCGACGCAACCTACTCAGCGCTCTATGGCGCCGAAGACAAACTCAGCAGTGCTGCGGACGGGAAACTCAACGTGACGGTGCCAGCGCTATCTGCAGTGGTTTATAAAGCTGACAAGAACGTAGATAGTGCTGCCTTCACACCTGAGATTTCCGCTCCAAAATCTGGGGCCGGGCTCAGCGGCGTAACACCCGTATCCGTGGATTTAGGCGAACAGGCGTGGGCTGAAACAAGCATGTCGTGGCGTGAAGTGGGCACCGAGAAGTGGCACCTACTGGGCGTGGCAGAAGACCACACCCCACGAGTCTTCCACGACGTTTCATCGCTACCACAAGGCGCCTTGGTGGAATATCGTGCCGTGAGTACCAATGCCGCAGGAGAACACAGCGCCGCTTCCACCTATGCTTCCGTGGACAACGACGTTTCCGGATTTGCGAAGGAAAAACCGGCTGAATCGGATATCTCCATGGTCACCGTGCCGGGAAGCCATAACACCGAAATGGGTTGTGTCACCGACTGGGATCCGGCCTGCGAGGCAGCCAAACTCACTGAACAGCCTGGCGGGGTCTATTCTGGTGAATTCGATGTCCCAGCAGGGGACTATGAATACAAGGTAGCCATCAACGGATCATGGGATCTGAACTACGGCGCTGGTGGTATTGCCGGTGGTGACAACCTTAAATATTCTCACGAAGGTGGGACCGTCAAGTTCTTCTTCGATCCCCGCAACAACATCGCACAAAGCGATCAACAGGGTCCGATGATCACCTTACCGGGAAGTTTTCAAGACGAATTGGGCTGTAAATCCGACTGGGATCCAACCTGTCTCGCTACTTTAATGGCGGACGCTGATGCTGACGGTACCTACGAATTCACTACGGAGAAGATCCCGGCTGGTACCTACGAATTTAAGGTGTCACACAACTTCGGGTGGGACGAAAATTATGGCGTTGACGGTGCCGCCGGAGGTGCTAACTACAGTCTTTCGGTAACCGAAGGAAAGCCAGTGAGCTTCAGCTACGACTCGAAGACTCACCTGTTGCAGATTGGTTCTGACACCCAAACAGTCGCCGGCGTTGGTCAAATGAAAGCGCAGTGGATTTCCGCTGACACCCTAGCGATTCCTCGTGATCTAGGCACTGGTGAAAACTATGCCCTCTACGCTTCAAAGGACGCCAGCTTGAAATTGGAGGGAGAAAAGATCTCCGGTGCGAAGCCAATCGAGCTCAAAGAAATTATTGGTGGGTTGAGTGCCGAACAACGCAAGAAGTTCCCACACCTTGCCGACTACCGTGCCTTGCGTGTTGAGCTAGATCGCGAAGACGTAGCCTCTGCATTGCGTTCACAACTGGCATTGGCACGATTTGATGGCGAAGGGGATACCCAGAAACTCGCCGCCTTCACCGGAGTTCAGAGTGCTGGTGTCATTGATGATCTCTATGCCAAGGCGCTTGACGATGTAGAACTCGGCGTGAGCTTCACCGGAAAACGCCCTACCTTTAGGCTCTGGGCACCCACGGCCCAAAAAACAACACTGCTGATTACTGACAAGAAGGAGAAGACTGCACGATACGCTGCTAGCTATTCGAAGGACAGCGGTGTGTGGACGGTAAAGGGTAAACCTCAGATGGCTGAGGCGAAGTACCGGTGGGAAGTTCAGGTCTTTGTCCCTGAAACGGGCAAGATCGAAACGAATATTGTTACCGATCCATATTCGGTTGCGTTGACCACTAATTCCACCCACTCGGTCGCGGTGAGCTTGGAAGACCCTCACCACCAGCCAAAACAGTGGCGTAAGGCCAAAGCCAAAAACGTCGAAAAGGACGTGGACCGCAGCATCTATGAACTGCAGATCCGTGACTTCTCGATTTCAGATGCTTCGGTGCCCGAGAATCAGCGGGGCCGCTACGGAGCGTTTGGAGCAAATGGGGCCGGGAGTAAACAGCTCAAACAGCTTTCCGAGGCTGGCCTGACTACCGTTCACCTGCTGCCAAGTTTTGATATCGCCACCATTGAGGAGGAACAGTCACAACGTGTTGAGACGGACTGTGATCTGAAGTCGCTGCCGGCAGCTTCCAGCAAACAACAAGAGTGCGTTACTGCCCACGGTGATGAAGACGGATTCAACTGGGGGTACGACCCCTTCCATTTCATGGCTCCGGAAGGTTCGTACGCCACGAACCCTGAAGGAGCGAACCGTGTCGAAGAATTCCGCTCGATGGTTGGATCCTTGCACAGCATGGGGCTAGAAGTAGTGCTTGATCAGGTGTTCAACCACACCGCAGCCTCGGGTCAAGCCGATCGCAGTGTGCTGGATAAGATCGTGCCTGGCTACTACCACCGACTTGATGCCACCGGGAAAGTGGAAACCTCGTCCTGCTGTCAGAACCTGGCCACGGAACACGCTGCGGCGCAGAAACTGATGGTTGATGCCCTGGTGGTGTGGGCCAAGGACTATAAGGTTGATGGATTCCGTTTTGACCTCATGGGCCACCACTCACGAGAAACTATGGAAGCCGTACGCAGTGCATTAGATGAACTGAAGCCGGGACGTGACGGAGTGGACGGCAAGTCCATTTACCTCTATGGCGAAGGATGGAACTTTGGTGAGGTGGCGGACAATGCTCGCTTCTATCAAGCGACTCAGGGGCAAATGAACGGTACCGGCATCGGGACCTTTAACGACCGACTGCGCGATGCCGTTCATGGTGGCAGTCCTGTTGATTCATCCTCAACATTCCGTCAGGGCTTTGGTACTGGCTTGGGAACGGATCCCAACGGTAATAAGGTCAATGGGAGCACCGAGGAAGCGTTGAAAGATCTCGGCCACGAAACCGACCTAGTGAAGCTCGGCTTGGCTGGCAATCTCGCAGACTTCGAATTCCTCGCTTCGGATGGCAGTGTGCACCGCGGTGATGAATTGGATTACCGCGGAGCGAAAGCAGGCTATGCTTCGCAGCCGGGAGAAGTGATCAACTATGTTGACGCGCACGATAATGAAACGCTCTACGACCTCACTGTGCTCAAGTTGCCACGAGATACTTCCATGGAGGATCGGGTGCGGATGAATACTCTCTCGCAAGCAACCGTGATGTATTCACAAGCTGTTCCGTTCTGGCATGCCGGAACCGAGTTATTGCGTTCAAAGTCTTTGGACCGAAATTCCTATAACTCGGGGGACTGGTTCAACCGCATCGACTTCTCCGGAGTGGAAAATACTTTTGGCTCGGGTCTTCCGCCCGAGGCAGATAACGGGGAGAAGTGGGATCTGATGGCTCCACTATTAGAAGACCCTGCGCTCAAGCCGGATGCCAAGGCCATGGCTGATGCTGAAGGGGCAGCCTTGGACTTGCTGCAGACCCGTAAGGAAGTTGGACTCTTGCGATTGGGCTCAGCTGATCTCATTGGGCAAAAGGTGAGCTTCCCGCTGGGTGGGTCTGAGGCTGAACCGGGAATTATCGTGATGCGCATTGACGACACGGTGGGTAAGGATGTCGATCGCAAGCATGACGGTGCCTTAGTCCTCTTCAATGCCTCGCCGAAGGAGAGCACGCAAAAGCTTGAGGAGCTGGTAGGTCACGACTACTCGCTTGCCAAGTCTCTTGCGAAAGGCAGTGATGACCGGGTGAAGTCAACTTCGTTCGACAGTGCCACCGGTGAGCTGACTATTCCGGCGCGCACCGCGGCAGTCCTAGTGGAACCTCAGGGCTCGGCTAAGTAGTAGAACGGAGCATTCCTACTGGACCATCTGTAGGGATTATTCGCAGGACCATTGTTGGTAGATGAACTGATCTAGCCAGTGTGGCAATCGAGTTTTTCATTGCCAAAGCGTCCACGCTGACAGCGAACAACCCGCTCTCGTCATCACGAGAGCGGGTTGTTCCATTGTGTCTGTAAATCAGTTTTGAGGGTCTTTGCGACGCCCAAAGACAAAGTAGGAAATGCTTCCTAGTACGTTGAGGCAACTGACCACGGCCCACAGTGGTTTTGGCCCTCTCGCCAGCTGAACGGGGCGTCGACGAAGATCGCGCAAGGCTGCAAACATCAAAGTCAGCTCGATAATTCCAGCGAGGATGACAGCAACCTGGGTGCGGCGATCCAGCTCCCGGAAGGACCGTTTTTTCGGTAGGTTGAGGCGCCGGGAGCGCAGGGTGGGTTGTCCTTGAATGCCTTGGGTGTCCTGTGTCTGAAAGTTATTTTTCGGCATGGGAATCATTCTTGCCCTTTGTTCGTTGAACAAGGCAGAACGCAAAGTTGAGTGAGGTTGGCTCAAGTTGATTTGACAGTCGAAAGCGGCTGAGTAAACTTGAGTCCAGAACGCTCAACGGGGATAAAAATCCTCAGCGTTAGTACTTTCAACCAAGGCAAAGGAGAGCCATTATGTCGCGTGCCGTAGGTATCGACCTAGGAACCACCAACTCCGTAGTTTCCGTGCTCGAAGGTGGTGAGCCAACCGTTATCGCAAACGCGGAAGGCAACCGTACTACCCCGTCGATCGTTGCTTTCTCGAAGAGCGGCGAAGTTCTGGTTGGCGACATCGCCAAGCGCCAGGCCGTGAACAACATCGACCGCACCATCGCTTCGGTCAAGCGCCACATGGGCACCGACTGGACCATCGACGTTGACGACAAGAAGTACACCGCGCAGGAAATCTCCGCACGTACCTTGATGAAGCTGAAGAACGACGCCGAGGCCTACCTTGGCGAAAAGGTCACCGACGCAGTGATCACCGTTCCTGCCTACTTCAACGACGCTGAGCGCCAGGCCACCAAGGAAGCCGGCGAGATCGCTGGCATGAACGTGCTGCGCATCGTCAACGAGCCAACCGCTGCCGCACTGGCCTACGGCCTGGAAAAGGGCAACGAAGACGAGCTCATCCTGGTCTTCGACCTCGGTGGCGGTACCTTCGACGTCTCCCTGCTCGAAGTTGGCAAGGACGACGACGGCTTCTCCACCATCCAGGTTCGCTCCACCGCTGGCGACAACCGCCTGGGCGGCGACGACTGGGATCAGCGCATCGTGGATTGGCTGCTGGCCCAGGCCAAGGCCAAGGGCGCAGACCTTTCCAAGGACAAGATCGCCCTGCAGCGCCTGAAGGAAGCTGCTGAGCAGGCCAAGAAGGAACTGTCTTCGGCTACCAGCACCAACATCTCCCTGCAGTACCTGTCGGTCACCCCAGAAGGCCCAGTGCACCTGGACGAGCACCTCTCGCGTGCCAAGTTCCAGGACCTGACCAAGGACCTGCTGGAGCGCACCCGCAAGCCATTCAACGACGTTATCGCTGAAGCAGGCGTCAAGGTTTCGGACATCGCCCACGTGATCCTCGTTGGCGGTTCCACCCGCATGCCAGCCGTTGCTGACCTGGTCAAGGACCTGGCCGGCAAGGAAGCGAACAAGGGCGTGAACCCTGATGAGGTTGTCGCCGTTGGCGCAGCCCTGCAGGCAGGCGTGCTGAAGGGCGAGCGCAAGGACGTTCTGCTCATCGACGTTACCCCGCTGTCCCTGGGCATCGAGACCAAGGGTGGTGTGATGACCAAGCTGATCGAGCGCAACACCGCGATCCCGACCAAGCGTTCGGAAACCTTCACCACCGCTGAGGACAACCAGCCTTCGGTTTCCATCCAGGTCTTCCAGGGCGAGCGCGAGTTCACCCGCGACAACAAGGCGCTGGGCACCTTCGAGCTGACCGGCATCGCACCGGCTCCTCGCGGCATCCCGCAGGTTGAGGTCACCTTCGACATCGACGCCAACGGCATCGTGCACGTATCTGCCAAGGACAAGGGCACCGGCACCGAGCAGTCGATGACCATCACCGGCGGTTCCTCGCTGTCCAAGGAAGACATCGAGCGCATGGTCCAGGAAGCTGAAGCACACGCCGAAGAGGACAAGGCACGCCGCGAAGCTGCTGAGACCCGCAACGCCGCTGAGCAGGCCGCCTACTCGGTGGACAAGCTGATCAAGGACAACGAAGACAAGCTGCCAGAAGAGGTCAAGACCGAGGTCCAGGCCGACGTTGACGCCCTGAAGGCTGCCCTTGAGAAGCAGGACAACGACGACGAGGTCAAGGCCGCGTTCGAGAAGCTGCAGGCATCGCAGACCAAGCTGGGCGAGGCAATCTACGCCAACGCACAGGCCGAGGGTGCTGCCGCTCCTGAGGGCGAGCAGGCTCCAAACGCTGATGAAGACATCGTCGACGCCGAGGTCATCGACGAAGACGAAGCCGACAAGAAGTAGGGAGCCGGGGAACATGTCCGAGGCAAAAGACCAGAACGAGAACTTCGACGCCGAGTCGGAGAACCAGCCAGAGGCTGCCAGCGAGCAGCCAACCGCTGACGCCCTGGGCCAGGCCGAGGCGATCCTGAACGAAGCTGCCGCTGGTGTCGACGAGTCCTCAGAGCAGCAGGAAGAAGCTGGCGCCGGCGAAGCCGAGCTGCGCAACGACCTGCTGCGCCTGCAGGCCGAATACGTCAACTACCGCAAGCGCGTTGAGCGTGACCGGGCTGTGGCGCGGGAAAACGCCGTCCAGTCGGTTCTGACCACCTTGCTCCCAGTGCTCGATGATATCGATGCAGCCCGGGCGCACGGGGATCTGGCCGACGGGCCGTTCGCTTCGATCGCCAACAAGCTGGATACCATTCTGGTCCAGCATGGCCTGGAGCGAATCAACGAGGCCGGCGTGGAATTCGATCCGAACATCCACGAAGCACTGCTTCGCCAGGCTGTTCCGGAAGTTCCTGCCGACCACGTGGGGCAGGTGCTGCGCAGCGGCTACCGCAAGGGAGCCACCATCCTGCGCGCAGCCCAGGTGCTGGTAGCTACCGGCGAATAGCCACGAATAACACATTTGAAACTGCCCACTGCCGAGAAATCGTCAGTGGGCAGTTTCGAATTGGCATTGAAAGGACGGTGCCCTGATGGCAAGTCAGGACTGGATCGAAAAAGACTTCTACGCCATTTTGGGCGTCGCCAAGGACGCCAGCGAGGCGGACATCAAAAAGGCATACCGCAAGCTTGCACGCAAGTACCACCCGGATACCAACCAGGGCGATGCAGCAGCGGAACAAAAATTCAAGGACATTTCCGAAGCCCACTCGGTGCTCGCGGATAAGGAACAGCGCGAGCAATACGACGCGATCCGGGCCATGGGCGGGGGAGCGCGATTCTCAGCCGGAGGACCTGGCGGGGCTCCGGGAGGCCAAGCCGGCTTCGAGGACATCTTCTCCAATCTCTTTGGCGGCGGCGGCTCGTCGCGAAGCCGCGGCGGACAGCCGGACTTCTCCGACCTGTTCGGCGGTGGCGGAGGATTTGGCGGTGGCGGTTTCGGCCAGAGCGCACCGCCACGCAAGGGAGCGGACCGCACCGCGAATACCACGATCTCCTTCTCAGGATCCATCAAGGGAACCACCATCGGGCTGCGCGAGCAGAATGGCGAAGTCATCGACGTGCGCATCCCTGCAGGCATCAAGGACGGGCAGTCCGTGCGCGTGCGCGGCAAGGGCCAGCCAGGGGCGGCCGGCAACGGCGATCTGCTGGTCAAGGTCAAGGTCACCGAGCATCCCTTCTTCAAGCGCGAAGAGAACAATATCCGCATCCATGTTCCGGTCACCTTTGACGAAGCAGTGCTGGGCGCCAAGATCCACGTTCCGACATTGGATGGTGAAACGGTCGCGATGAAGGTCCCGGCCGGCTCGAATTCCGGTCGCACCCTGCGCCTGAAAGGGCGTGGCGTGAAGACCTCGAAGGCCACCGGAGATCTGTTGATCATCCTGGATGTGGTGATTCCGCAGAATCTTTCGGATGCCGCGAAAAAGGCGGTGGAGGACTTTGCCGCTGCCACCGAAGGCGAAGATCCACGTGTCGACTTGGCTGCCAAGGCCAAGCTCTAGGAGAGACTGCGTCTTGCCTTCCCGGTCGTGCCCTCGAAGTGGCCCGGCCGGGGAGGCTAGACTCTATGAACAGAGGCTGCAGAGCCATTTAGCCATGTAGAAAGGTGGTCGAAGCAACGTGAACGGGGAGTACCTGCGACCTGTCTTCGTCATTTCCGTCGCCGCTCAACTGGCAGATATGCACCCGCAGACGCTACGCCAATATGACCGGATTGGCCTCGTGTCGCCGAGCCGCCAGTCGGGCAAGCAACGCCGCTATTCGCAGCGCGATGTTTCACTGCTCCGCCAAGTCCAGGCGTTGAGCAAGGACGGCGTGTCCCTTGAAGGCATCAAGCGAATCCTTGACCTGCAAGATCAGGTCGCGTACCTGCAAACCGAAGTGAACGACCTGCGCAATGAACTCAGCGCGGTACGCCAAGGCCAAACCCGCATCTTTGCAGCAGGCACCTCCGGGGGAGACGTGGTGTCCTTGGCCCGCGGCATGCGTCCGGAACGCCGTGAACCGACCGTCACGCTGTTTACCGCCCGCAGGGCCATTGGCAGGTAGGCCGGCAACCGCTCTCGGCTGTCCTGCACAAAACCCATCAGAAAACCACGAGGTTTTCTGATGGGTTTTCGCGTTGAAGAGCTATCAACAAGGTAACGGGACTAGTCCGCCGAGAATGAGAGCCAATACGGATCGCCAATTTTTCTGCCAACCCGCATAGCAGCGTCGCGCACCTTGGGTCCAAATCCATTGGCCAGCGCATCGTCGAAGTCATGTGCTGGCAGTGCGATCCCAATACCCAAGGGCTGTGTGCCGCCGGGTTCAATTACCGCAGCGGAAATGCCGGCAACGTTGGCGACGAACTCCCCGCGCGACAGCTCCCAGCCGCGGGAGCGGATGGAATTGAGCCGGGCGAGCAAATCATCTACGGTGCGTGGTGCCTGGCCGACAGGTTCGAAGTCGGCATCCAGCCGAGAGGTGACATCTTTATCATCCAACCTGGCGAGGATCGCCCTGCCCATCGAGCTGGCGTAGGCGGCGCCCCTGGTGCCCACCGGGGTGTAAGCCTGCAGCGTGCCCACGGTGCCTGTGCGCATATGCGTCACCATGGTTTCGCGCCCGTCGAGCATATTGATATAGCAGGTGTAGCCGGTCTCGTCGACAAGGCGTGCCACCTCATCTTCAAGCAAGGACGTCACGGTGCGCGATCCACGGAAATGATATGAGGCTTCAATGACCAAAGATCCCGGGCGATAGGCCTTGGTATGGAGATCGCGGTCGAGGAATCCATAATTCGCCATCATCGTCAAGGTCCTCGAAACGGAACTCTTCGGTGCTCCTAACGCCTCGGTCACTTCGCTGACCGTTAGATCTCGTTGCATCCGCACCATCAGCTGCAAGACATCCCGCGCATTGGCTAGCGTGCTCATAGTTCCTCCATTTGCCTAGGACTCCGACTTTAAGTATGCCTGACCAGACTTAGCTGTGTATCGATCCGGGTACAGGTGCCATGTCGAGGCTCGGGCACGCCACACAGCTATTGACATGTGATCCACTTTACATTCATAATTCCATATAGTTGTTCGTTGTTCTAAATTTTAGAACAAAGTGGTGTTTAGTCATCATCATCGCAGACATTAATCACGCTTCTTTTCGAGAATCCATCGACAGGAATTCCTCTCATGACCGACCCGACCCAGGTCTCTGCCCGGCGCTCCATCCCAGGGACCCACCCCCGAGCACTTGCTCCACGCAACTTGGTGCTGACAATTGTGCTGAGCGTATTCGGCGCCATAGTTGGCGTGCAGGTGCTGGCCACCGTGGGTATCACCCCGAGCACCTCGATCATCGGCGCGCTGGTTGCCATGACGTTGGCCCGCATCCCTCTGGTTGTTTTCCGCGGCTTCCGTTCGGTGCACGCCCAAAACCTTGCCCAAACGAGTATTTCTTCGGCGACATTCGGCGCCGCCAACAGCCTGTTCCTGCCTATCGGCATTCCCTTCCTGTTTGGCCTGCCTAATATGGTCGTTCCCATGCTGATCGGTGTTTCGTGCGCCATGCTTCTCGATGCGTGGCTGCTGTACCGGATGTTCGACACCCGTCCATTTCCTGCCAGCAGCTCATGGCCTCTGGGCATCGCCGCGGCGGAAACCATCATCGCGGGCGACAAAGGCGGCAAACGTGCTGCTATTTTGGGCGGCGGCATCCTCGCCGGTGCGCTGGGAGCAATCTTCTCGCTTCCCATGTCGGCCTTCGGCGTAGCCCTCATCGCAAATGTGAGCGCGATGACCGCCTTCGCCGTTGGGCTCTTGATCCTGCAATACTGCGAGGTGCTGACCGGATGGGACCTCACCGCGGACTATGTACCGCACGGGTTGATGATTGGAGCCGGAATTGTTGCACTGATTCAGGTCGCCTGCATCATTCTCAAATCCCATAAAGACTCGAAGCCGAAACCGGAAGCGCAACGGCAAGCAGCTGCACCTGGGCGAACCGCTGCGACCCGCGCAATGAACCGCAACGCCGATGACGTTCGATTGGGCAAGGCTCTGCGCTTGGGCGCGGGCGGCTACCTGCTGATCACCATAGGCCTGACCTTGGGCACCGGCTTGGCGACCCAGATGAGCACGCCCATGTTGATTGGCTTTGTCGTCTACGCAACTTTGGCCGCCTTCGTTCACGAGTTCATCGTCGGCATCGCGGCCATGCACTCGGGCTGGTTCCCTGCCTTCGCGATTGCGCTGATCACCTTGGTGATCGGCATTCTGATCGGTTTTCCTCCTGAAGCGCTCGTGGTGCTGGCTGGTTTCACCGCCGCGACCGGTCCTGCATTCGCGGATATGGGCTATGACCTGAAGGCGGGCCATATGCTACGCGGTGAAGGCAAGGACTCCCGCTTTGAACTGGACGGTCGACGCCAGCAGATGATTGCCGGGATGATCGGCTTCGCGGTAGCCATCCTCGTGGTGCTGTTCTCCTACCAGATCTACTTCGGCGACGGACTCACCGCACCAATCAACGCGGCTTATGTAGCCGCGATACAGGCTGGCGTATCTCCCGAGACCGCGGTGCAGCTGGTGATCTGGGCCATTCCAGGGGCTATCTTGCAGATGATTGGCGGATCCAAACGGCAACTGGGAATCATGCTTGCCACCGGCTTGCTCATCTCCACTCCATGGGCTGGCCTGCTGGTAGCCGCGGGTGTGGCAACTCGAATGATCATCAAGCGCATCTACGGAGATAAAGCGAAGCAGAGCGTCGAGGTCTTTGCCGGTGGTGTCATTGCCGGCGATGCCCTGTATTCCTTCGGCAAGGGCCTCTTCAAAGCGCTCTGACCGCCAACTATTCACCCGGGCAACATTGCGGGTCCGAACCTCAAGGGCAACCCCTTTTCACCCCATCCATGCAAGATGACAGGAAGACGATGACTCGACGTACATTGACCCAAGAAGACGCCATAAATGCCATTTACGGAGGCTGCATCTTGGGCGGCGGAGGAGGAGGACTGCTTGCCGACGGGCTGGACAAAGCTGCAAGCATCTTCCCGACTCATGCACCGGTACTTGCAAGCCTTGACGAATTCGACGCTGACGCGGTGGTGTCTTGCGTGGCACTGGTTGGTGCGCCATCAGCCAAGAAAATGCACCTTGACCCCGGCCAGATGATCGATACGGTTCAGCGGATGCGTTCGGAAGTTCCCATCGTGGCCCTGATGACCAATGAAAACGGCGCCGCCACAACCATTAATGGCTGGCTGCAGGCAGCAGCAAATGGGCTGCCGGTAATCGACAGCCCGGCTAACGGCCGGGCTCACCCTACAGGGTCGATGGGTGCGCTGAACCTTTCACTGGTGGAAGACTATGTTTCCTTCCAGGCCTTTGCCGGAGGCGAAGGCCCACGGCGGGTAGCCGGTACCGTTTCGGGTAGCCTCGACCTAGCATCCAGCACCGTGCGATCGGTATCCATTCAGGCTGGTGGAATGGTTGGAGTGTGCCGTAACCCGGTAGACATCGCGTATCTGTCTGCGAATGCGGCGCCGGGAGGCATCAGCCAGGCTATTCAATTGGGAAAGATCTATTCTTCTCACTCCGCCGGAGCAGCCCGGACTAGCGCGATTCTTGACTTCCTCAACGGAACCATCATCTCTTCGGGAGTAGTCAATGAATTCCGAATGGTTGAATCCGGCGGGTTCGACGTGGGCGCGGCAATCATCGGTGACCTCGAACTGACCATCTGGAACGAGTACATGACCGCCGAAATTTCAGGAGAACGAGTGGGAACCTTCCCAGATTTGATTATGACCCTGGACAGCGAAACCGGTGCGCCCGTGGTCAGCGCAGAACTGGCCGAGGGCCGCGAGGTAACGACCATCCTCGTGCCTGCCAATCAGCTGTTGCTCAGCAGCACCATGAGCAATGCAGATCTTCTCAAAGCCATCGAACCAGTCATCAACAAGCCGATCCTCGCTCATACCCAGGCAGTTGCTCGATGACCGCCGAAAGCGAAGTCTCGGGATCGAGACCTGCCACGCGAATCGGATTCCTCACCATTGGCCAATCTCCCCGTCCGGACATGGCCGCTCTCTTTGGTACCTTCGCGGACATCGACCTGGTGGAAGCAGGAGCGTTAGACGGCGTTGATGGAGAACAGTGGAAGGACCGGACGCCAATAGAAAGCAACTCCTTCTACATTTCGAAATTGAATAGCGGCGAGTCTGTACAGATCAACAAGGATGAATTGCTTCCGCTGCTGTCGGCAAAGCTTGAGCATCTCTCCGGCGAGGTCGACGCGATTGTCGTAGCCTGTACCGGAAGTTTTCCCGAGCTCAGCAGCCAAACGCCCATGATCTATCCAGACCAGCTCGTTACCGGGGTCGTTCAAGGACTGTCGTTTGTCTCTCATCTAGGTTTGATCATTCCACTGGCAGATCAGGAAGAACTGGTCAGGGGCAAATGGCGGTCTTTCCCCGGAGAGATTTCGCTCGAGGCTTCCTCGCCCTACGACGGACTCGACCCAGCGAAGGCCGCGCTGAGGCTGAAGGAACAAGGCGCGCAACTCATTGTGCTCGACTGTATGGGTTATTCACCATCGCACCGAGACAGGGTGCGTTCCGTGACCGGGCTTCCGGTTCTTCTCCCGCAGTCGTTGCTCGCCGCCAACGTTCGTGAGTGCTTTTCCACCAACAATTCACTAAGGACTCTCGTAAATGACTGACATATCCACCGTGGTAGCGAACATCATCGCCAACAACGTCCCGGTTCACGACTATGAGCGTGTGCTTGTGCTTTCCGATGACTCAACTGCCGCGGTTGTTGAAGTTTTTGTTGAGGGACTGCTGTCGCAGGGCGTTGAACCGATGGTCCATCAGATGGCCGACAGAACGAGGTCCGGCGAAGAGCCTACGCCGGCAGCGCTGGACGCCATTCTCTCTGCTGATTTGGTCTTCGCCATGACGAAGCATTCGCTGACGCACACCGCCGCGCGAAAACAGGCTAATGCTCAGGGAACGGCCTTCGTGACCATGCCGGGAATCACCCTTGAGATGCTGACTAATGGGGCCATGACGGCAGACTATGTCAGGGTCGAAGAGGAAACCTTGGCAGCAACCGCCAAGCTAACTTCCTGTTCCCTCGTTCGCATTCATTCCGGAGACGACCTGGTGCTAGAAGTGCCCATCGCCGAACGGCCTGGGTTGGCAAGCACGGGGGTCTATCTTGCAAAGGGAACCTCGGGGAACCTTCCAAGCGGTGAGGCCTACATCGCGCCTGATGAAGGGAAAGCTTCCGGACTGCTGGAAGTCAACGGTTCCATCGCCGGCATTGGACTCGTGGATGAGCCAACAATCCTCAGCATCGAAAATGGTCGCCTCGTCGGCGCAACGGGAGAAATCGGCGCCCGGCTCTTGGGCATGCTTGGTAATGGGCTGGGCCGCAATGTCGCCGAATTGGGCATTGGCACGAATCACGCAGCGCGCGTAATTGGAAATATCCTTGAGGACGAGAAAGCCTACGACACGATTCACGTGGCGTTCGGGTCGAACAACACCTTCGGAGGGACGGTCGCCGCTGGGGTGCATATCGACTGCATCGTCTCTGCACCCCGCATCGAGTGGGTATCCTAGCCAGAAAACTTTGCCTACTGCACGCGAGCTGGCAGGAAGAGGATCAGTAAGGGTAAGGGGCTGTACGCATAAATATGCAGATCGCGTTCGGGCCTTCGACCCATAGCTGGGTAATCAGAGGTAATCAATCCAGGGCGCACAGGGGATGAAACTGTGCGCTCTGGATTTTCTTTTCCTGTGCGCCGGCACTAGATCCGCCCTTGGCGTGCGAGCCGCGCCAGCAAATTGGTGCGCACGGCCGGCCACTCGTGCGGAAGAATCGAGAAAATCACGGTTTCGCGCAGCGTGCCGGTTGACGGATCATACTTGTGATTGCGCAGTACGCCATCCTGCTTGGCGCCTAGGCGGGCAATGGCTGCCCGCGAGGCGGCATTGTGCCAGTGCGTGCAGAAAGCTACCGAATAGCAATCCAGCTCTTCAAAAGCCCGCTGCAGCAACATGAACTTTGCTGCAGGGTTGATTCCTGTGCCTTGAACTGATGGGGACAAGTAGGTTGAGCCGATTTCAACGCGTTTGTTCGCTTCATCAATGTTCAAATACGTTGTGGCGCCCACAGCCTTGCCCGTGGACAAATCGATGATGGCAAAGGGCGCCATCGCTCCAGCTTCCTGCAGGGCCAAGCGCTTATTGATATCGCCGGCCATTTCCTGCGCAGATGGAATAGACGTGTACCAGATTCCATCAAGATGGCCGGCGGTGACCACCTGGGACAAGTCTTCGGCATGGCCAAGGGAGAGCTGTTCTAAACGCACCCCGGCATATTCCATCGTGGGTGCCTGCGCGTAGCTAGTGATCTCGGATGAAGGAAGGGCCATGGAATCCATCTTATGGATTCCATGGCCCTTCAAAGGCTATCGTCGCCGATATTAACCGACGCGGGTGTAAGCCAAATCAAAAACCAGGCGTCCGGCTTTCAGCGCCTTGCCTTCGAAGCTGGTGAGAATGCGACGCTCGAAGCGTGGCGCCCAGCCACCTTGCCCGTCGGTGAATTCAGGCTCCGGATCAAAGCCTTCCATGCCCTCACGGCGCACCTTGGTCAGGTTGCTGTCTTCACCGGCCAGGTTGCCCGGATGCTGGTTCTCAAAATCCGCATGTGCTTCAAGAACTTCACGCATCTGTTCGGCGTAGTTGGACCAGTCGGTCGCCAA
>Ga0308169_10003212_pt1 | contig 16169 bp, 25 predicted proteins | sample PhyBR1_2_FD_202139 | JGI IMG/M metagenome (GOLD analysis project Ga0308169, IMG submission 202139) | Phyllosphere microbial communities from UC Gill Tract Community Farm, Albany, California, United States - DLSLSB.R1 | ecosystem: Host-associated > Plants > Phyllosphere > Unclassified | place... | reverse complement strand
AGAGTGGTGAAACTGTGTGGGAAGGGGGAGTGCGGATCGATTGAGCGGCAGAAGGAGGGTGTGAAGAGTTGAATTCTTCAGATCTTCCCGAGTAGCGAGATCCTGAAGAAGAGACTAGATACAATCTGGGATCAGCGATAAACTCCTTCGAGGAGAGGAAGTTGGGAAAACTCACGGTAAGATCCGTCCGAGAAGCGTTGCATTCGATCGGCTACATCAACAAAGGAGTTCTCGCGCTGGATATCCAGAGTCGTCAGCGACTGGGAAGATTGAGGATGATAGGCGGTGACTTACGGATCGATTCGAAGTAGAATCGTTTTCAGGACCTTGCGAAAGCATGGCTTGCATGGCTGCGATCTGAAGAGCCATAGATCGTCCCAAGGCTGCTGCTTCGTATATCTTGGCTGCAGAAGCAGGATCCGACGAGAGGCTTTCGTGCAGGGCGTGAACGATGAGAGCACGGAGATTTGGGAGAATGTTGTAGGTCTTGTCGAAATTGAGGAGAGAAGTGAGAATTGGGATGGAACGCTGAAGAGGAGTAGAGAGGGAGAGCGTATGAAAGTATTGGAGAAGAGCTTTGACCTCGGGAGAAGAGAGAGGGAGTTCGAGAGCGTAGGCAGAGATAGGGAAGAGTCGTCGAGTAGGATTCTTTGCAGAGGAAGGAAGTGGTCGAGCGAGTGAAGTCGAAGGCCGGGATTGCGGTACGGGAGATTGCGTTCGTTGAAGTACGTCCATCGGTTCCTCGTCACTCGTGTCCTCGAGATCGAAGGTGTCTCCGGTCGTCAGGGTCTCCTTCGCTTCGACGGAAGCTGAGGCCTTCGACGTAATTGCCTCGAGCTCAGAGGCAAACCAAGGCCAACGAGACTCAAGGATGGCGCGACAACATCCGAGTCGTTCTCGGTCGTTGCAGATGATCTCGAAGTCGAAAAGTCGAGGTTGAGAGAGACTGAGGAGACCGAGAGTTTGAGCAGTCGGGGGAAGAGGTTGAGGTGGTGGTTCGTAGATGCCGAAAGATTCGAGGTCGACGAAGACCACTTGAGTAAAGTTGGTTTGGCGAGAATTGTAATCTGCCATCTGGTCTCGATCCTTGTCTCCTAACACGACCAGCGTGTTCTTCCAGCCGACAGATGGTCCCCACGATCCGTTTCCCAGTATCTTCTCCACCGAGATTGGCTGCCATGGCATTCGCTCGTTGCACCTCAAAGCTCCTGAACCACCTCTTTCTCCCAAGTCCAGCGCGTAGATTACGAATTCTGCTCGATTGATCCCAACATGCGCTCCGGAAAGGATGAGGTTGCGAGAGCCACAGCTGTAGAGGCGAGGAAATCGGACGCCAGGAGGCAAGGCAGAATCGGCGACCATTCGATCGGCTATCGACAGGTAAGAGGGAGTGGTGAAAGCGTCAAGAGGAGCTGGGATCAAGTCGAGGTCTCGTCGAGGACTGTTCAGACTGAGATCGTGAGCATTTGTTCAGGAAATAAAGGCGTGCAAGATTCAACGTACCTTGCAAAGTTGCTGTTTGTGAAAACAAAGATTGGCTCAGGATTGTCTTCCTGTGAACGGAGCGAATGACTCGAGTATACTGTGTGACCGTCCGATCCGGGTCGAACCTCGAGCGGTGCGAGGGAAGTCTGCGACGTAGAAGCGACTGATCTGTAAGACCCAGCTTTCCGAGGGTAAGGCGCTTGAGCGATCCATTCCATCTTGTCGAGATCGAGTACCGACATCTCTGAGATATAGTTGTTCTGATAATCTTGACCTCCGATGATGACTAGGCGAGAAGAAGTCGAAGGAGGAGGAGCGGAATCTTCGAATCCGGGAACTGGGACTTCTGAAGTGACTGTCGAGACGACTGAAAGATGGGCGTATCGTGGAATCGGATGAGTCGAGCCGCTCTTCACTGTCGTCACAGGAGTCGTCCAGGTTTGCTCGAGAGTGTCGAAGATCCATAGTTCGTCCAAAGTTTCGAGATGACCATTCGCTCCTCCTCCTCCATCTTGACTGATCGTCGTCTCTCCTTCATCGAGAACGTAGGATTGTCCGCCGAAGATGACTAGTTTGTCTCCCCATGCTTCAGCTGAGTGAAAGTATCGAGGTGTCGGCGCGAAGAGGGTATTTGAGGAGGAAGAAAGAAGAGGAGGGGCAGAGGAAGAAGATGGAGAAGGATCGCATGGCGAGGGTTCGATCTTGGTCCATACGAGTGTTCGAAGGTCGAGTCGGTAGAGGCTAGAGATCATTCCCCTACTATCTACAGGCCTTCCTCCAAACGCAAAAATCCCTTCTCCAACCAATGTCACTGAACTCCCCACCTGAAGGAAGGACACCTCAAGGACGCTCAAATTCACTTCACACTGGGATCAGATAGGGTTGAGACTCACGAGAGGGGGAGGGACTTCTCCTCTTGTCTTCCTCAAAGTCGAAGTCAAATCTGCAAAGTCTTGCATTCTAGCGAGCGTTTGAGGTGTAGGGAGTTGCGGTGGATCAAGGAGATGAGGACTGAGTTGCTCCTACAGCCGGTGCAGGAGATCAGGGCGTAGAAAGAGATATTGGAGATGTAGAGTCTTGAACAACTTGCTTGATTCGAGGGAGCAAGGATAGGGCAGGAGGGTAGAAGGGAAGAGCAGTCCGATCGGCTCCAGGCCGGACTTTGAGGAGCTTGACCTCGTGGGTGGGCGAACTAAGGAAAGTGAAGGAAGGATCTGTGTGAGAAGGGGAAATTTCTTTTCGTCGAGGAAGGTGCTTTTTCGTTTTGCTTCGATTGAGCTCTCTGCTTGTGTATGTGTCGCTCAGATAGCTAAAGTAGCGGCGAGAGTCAGTGTGGAGGTTCAAGGTGAAAATAGCTAAGGAAGAGAAAAGTTTTCCAGCAGCCAGAAGACTCCCTTTCTCCTCGCTTTCCTGCGTACCTAATCTACTCTAATCGAGCTAATGAACAGGGTAATGACTGGTAATCGACGACGATCGCTGCCTCTCTCCGGAACTTGTGATTCCTCTCTCTCTGAAGTCTGAGCTTGCGATGCTCCTTCCTCTCTTCCCGGACCTCATCAGCAGGATTCAGCTCGAATCCTCAACGTTGTTCGTACCCCGGATCGACGAGTGAAACTTCCTCTTCGTGACCTCTCGCTTCAACACCTACGTTTGTCCGTTTCTCCAGCGTCTCTCGTTGCGAAAGCACCTCTCGTTCGAAAGTTCCGCCGTCTCGTCGCTGAAGCGGTCCAGCTTTGCTGAGTCGCTTTGAGAGGAGTCGAAAACGATTCGATATCTCTAGGCCTCGTCTCGTGCGTCGCAGCTACGCGAAGTCGTGCAGGCGTCCATTCGCCTCGTCCTCAGCTTTCTCTGACGGTCGAGCACACGCCAGTGCACTGCTGAGAAGCTCATCAGCTCGCTTGTATCAGCTCAGCTCTCTTCCGAAACCCTACTTCAGACTAGTGCCGAATTGAAGAGTCGAAGGGCGAATCCTCGAAAGGGAACAAAGGAAACTTTACGTCCTCGCAACCGAACGAAGCGAATGAAGGCTTCTCATTTCGGGAGAGGTCTCCCATTCTCGTGCTCCATCCTCTGTACCATTGTCGATCATAAGGGATACACGCCAGCACGAATCCACGTCCAAAGTGTTCTTTGACCTTCTCGATTTTTCGCTTTATCCGGGGTTCTCTATCTTCTAGCTCACTCTTAGCTTCTCCCCTCTCCTCGGACGAGCGAGCTCAGTGGCCTTTCAGATAGACAGGTAGCGTATAATATTATTCCTTCAACAAAAGAGTCACAAAGTCATACAAGCAGAACTCCCTGGCTCAAATCAAAGACCAAATCCCTCTTACCACGACGACTACCCCTACTGGACCCAATCCTCCAAAGACTGCAACGTCTGTCCATAAGCGACGACCTCCTAGTCGTCGTTGGATTTGTCGTTCTTTCGCGAGGAGGAGAGGGTCGGTCGTGGAGGAAGTCGTGAGGATTGAGCGAGGGGGAAGGAGGTGGAATAGGATGAGATAAGTCAAAGCTGTCAGAGAAGAGAGTCGAAGAGTCAGTGATGAGTGCGAAAGCGCAAGAAGAAGAGTGGAGCGTTACCTGGAATGAGGCAGCAACCGAGTCCTCCCAATCCTACTCCCGCCCATTCTGCGAGATACACGAGACCTATCCCATGTCCTCCTACTTCTCGTTTCCCTCTTCCAGGTCCAGGTTCAGGGAATCGTTCACGTTTCGGTGCAGGAAGGGAGACGATAGTGAGAGAGAGAAGGGAGACGATGAAGAAGATGAGAGATCTCGACAAAGGTGAACGGAATCGATCCGATTTCGAAGTCGATAGAGGTTGAGGTGTCGTATCGATCGGTGAAGATTCGTTCGAGTCTTCCGAAGATTGCCTTGAAGTCGATTCCTTCCTCATTATTGAAGAAGAAGGGAAGAAATACTTGAACCCTCTCCTAACCCGCTTGATCCCGACTCTCGCATGACCCTCCAACTGTCCAAGAATCCCAATCAATACGAGTACCCTCACGCAACCCAACCACCAATCCCCCCTAGGTAACCTCGGATCACTCAATAAATTCCCACTAGGTCCAATCTCCTTCACTACCCATTCTCCATCTCTTTCCTCCGCTCTAGGTTGCGCCAACCCAAGTGTCCCTACCAATGCCCAACCTAATTGAATCAGGAAGGAAATGAAGATTCCAATCCCCATTGCTAGAGGAAACGAATTCCGTTTTCCAACTTTCGGTTTTGGTCTGCCTCCTATTCCAGGTCCATTCACTCCTTCTCCCGTATCCCCATTCGCACCAACTTCAGAATCATCCAAGTCGTTCCCGACTGAGATGAACGCACTCCCTCTTCTCGCTCGAGGTGAATTCTTAGTTGCGGTCGAATCAGGTCTCACCAAACTAGTGAGGTAGTAGAAAGTTTCATGACTTGTCGAACTGAGTGAAGAGAGAGTGAGAAGAATCGCAGGCCATAATGAGACGCCTTCTTCGTCGGTCGGAGCAAGGAACGGGACGGAAGAAGTCGGGAGAATGAATGGAGGCGAGTTGGGGGAGGAAGAGAAATCGTGATTGAGACGTTTTAGGCGGATACCGAGGATGAGTAATGCGAGTGGCCAGGAAACGAATGCGAAGGAATAGGAAGGGAGGAGGAGAAGTGCGGTCCAGTGGGGTTTGCGACGTGAATCGGGCGAGTGCGAGAGGTGAGGGGAAGTCGAGAGGGGGAGATGTTGGAGTGAGGGGGAAGAGGTCGAGGCGAGTCGAGAGTAGTGGTGGTGAGTTGGATTCGAGGATGGGTTGGATAGGCCGAGAAGTCGAAGTAGTGGTGGTAGAATCAAGGGGACGACGAGCTATATTTCGAAAGCGAGGTGAGTATATACTGATCATGAGTGGAAGAGAAAGAGAGGAGTAGCTCACCCAGATCAGACTGATTACACCCACTGCAACTGTTCGCTCCCAATCCCTTCTCCTCCTCTCTGGCACGACGAGGTCCACTACGACTTCCGCTCCAGCCACTACTCCCAACGTAGTCCTCACGATCGATCCTCCCAGTACGAACGAACTCGCCAGGAACTCCCCAAGGAGATGAAGTTTGAACCGATGCGGAAACACAGCGGACGCCAATCCCGGATACGATCTAGCTCCGACATATCTCCCTTGTACTCCCAACGCGACTGCACTTGCCCATGCCAAGATCCCAGATAGTGCGAGTAGAGGAACGAAGAGTGCTGGAGTCAAAGTGAAGCAGGCGTAAGGAACGAGGAGGGGTAAAGGGGAGAGAGTTCCAGCTGTGATCAAACCCGCAACTTCTCCAACTCCCATATCTTCGTCGCCACCTCCTCCATCATCTTCATCTTCCGATTCTTGGTCCCCTGGTGAATGCCGGTGTCGTCCTCCTCCGTAGATTCTTCGATTCCTTCGTCGTCTGTCTCGTTGTCGGTCGAACGATGATCTCCTCTCTCCTCCTCCTCCTCCTCCTCCGTTACTGCTCGATGGTTCCTCTGACCAGCTTGCATCGTATAGACTTAATCTAGGTTCTCCATCTCGATACTCTTCCTCTGAATCTGAATAACTCGAGTCATTTGTGTTCAATCTGATGAGTTTCGTAGGTAATTGCTTCTGTTGTGGGTGTTGTGTATCGCTAGAGCTCGAGGGAGTAGTTGAAGGAGGGAGTGAATCGGTTGATGAACGAGGAGTGAGGGGAATTCGATCGGGTGAAGGTGGACGTGAATTGCGATAAGGTGAACCCATCTATCGAGGTTCGACCTTTACTCTATTAGTCGATTCAGTGCGTAATTCAAGATTGAGTGTTGGGAAAGAGAGAGAAAGATGAACGAATCTTAAGTCGGAATTGACGACGACGAAAGTGCACTCTTCCTCTCTCGCATCACATTCAAACATGTCTACAGATCTGTGTCCACCTTATGCACCATTCTTTGGATTCGCAGGAGTAGGAGCTGCTGTAAGTAACCCTTCAAATTCACTCTCCACCTCATCATCACAACCTCGACTCTACTGACTCATACTCTCCATCATGATATATAGATGATCTTCTCAAGTAAGCTGTACCTTCAATCACTCCTCTCTCGCCCCTCGTAGAAGAGAGAGAGAGGGCACCTTCCCCCGTCTATTCAACACATCTGTCACTAACTCGATCCTACTCTTTTCTACAGCAATCGGAGCAGCTTATGGAACTGCGAAAGCTGGAATCGGAATCACTGGAATGGGAACTCTCCGTCCTGAACTCATCATGAAGGTACTTTCTTCGCCCCCCTCCCTCCTCTCTCACTCTCTCCCATTGAACCCTCCACTGACTCGTTCGATGCTTTAATTAGTCATTGATCCCAGTAGTCATGGCGGGTATCATCGCAGTGTATGGATTAGTAGTATCAGTGTTGATCGTTGGATCTTTATCTCCCGACGATCCTTACTCACTTTATGCCGGTTTCATTCATTTGGCTGCTGGATTGAGTTGTGGATTGACCGGATTGGCAGCCGGTCATGCGATTGGTTTGGTTGGGGATGCTGTGAGTTCATGATCGATCAATCGAAGTATTTCTGAGGATGGGGAACTGACTTCGACGACTTTTCTTGCGCTCACAGTGCGCGAGGGCTTACATGTATCAATCGAAGGTGTTCGTAGCGATGGTTCTCATGCTCGTAAGCGCTTCCTTTCCCTTCACGAAGTTTCGAAGCAGGAAAGCTTACTCTACTCTCTCTGTATCTAGATTTTCGCTGGTTCGTTCTTTACTCTGCTCCCTTCTCTCGCCTTCTTCGACTGTTCCCCTTTCCTCTGTCGAGACGGAACCTCTGACAACGCAATCCCGACTCTTCTCGTCTTCACTGAACGACCCTGAACTGCGAACCTGAAAACTGACATCCTTCTTTCCTCACCTTTTGAAAACAGAGGTTATTGGGTTATACGGTTTGATCGTCGCACTGATCCTCAATACACGAGCAAGTGAAGGAGTGTGTTGATAATCAGACATAGAACGCTCAAATTCCATATTTTCTTTTCGTAGTATCTTCTCTCTCTCTCTCATCTCTCGCAAGCTATATTGTTTCTTTGTTCTTTCCCCCTCTTTCCATCTCCCTCTCCTCGCTTCACCCTTCCTCATTCTCTCCCCACTTCGTTTACTGTAACAAAATCCCATCCCTTTCACATCGTCGTCGCCCCTCGTCGAGGTTCGTGAATGCGAACCGAAGAGTATCGAGTTTTCCTTCTCTTCTTTTGGGGCGCTCTTCATCTTCCTCTCCAATACTGTTCGCCTTCCATGGATGGAAGATCACGAGTGTGAGTTCTCTTCCTTCCTCCTTCTCCCGAAACGGAATCTGACCTTCTTTATACTGCCCATTCAGCCGTATCGCACGTGGTTCATTCAACGTTACGCTCCTACCTCCTCCAAGAATGAAGAATGTGATCCGATTCCGCCATCGATTTCATCTTCTCCTTTCTCCTCCTCACAACTCGCCAACTGACGAACAGAAGCATTAGAAGCGTTCCAAACGACCGAATATCGTTGTGCTTTCGACGAGGAACCCCTCCGTCGACGCAGGGAACGCCTGCAGCTGGATCCTCTCGAACAATGTTCACTCCTCCTCCAGCTTATCGATCAACCTTACCTACTCCTGCCGCTACTCCCAGACCCTCTTGCTCGACGACAGGATCCTCTTCACGTTATTCCGATCTCTCATTCGCTCAATCGACTTCATCATCCCTCGGCACTTCCCCTCCCGTCTCGATCCGAGAACGTCCGTTCAGTCATCAAACGACGACTATCTGCGAAGCTGAGATAGGAGAACACGAAGAGGACGAGGAGGAGGACGACTCGCCCGTAGATCCTCGTCAAATCCAACAACAATCGAACAGTTCGAATTCAACTTGTTCTAAATCTTACCTCTACTTCTCACCTTTCACTCCTTCAACTCCACCGAGACCGAGACCAACGCAACAGAGGAGTTATTCGTCGACTTCTTTCTATAGCTATGCTTATCCGCTGGATTATGGAGAGTCAAGTAATTGGGATTATACGAAACAGGTTAGAAACGGAGGAGGGACGGACACGCCAAGGAGTGAGAGAACGTTCAAGACTATGGCTACAGATGGTAGCTGTGTAGATCAGGAGGAATTGAGGGAATCGGAGGAACTCAGAAGGAGCGAGGAGATAGCGACGAATCTCGCTGTTGAAAGCTCGACGAATTCCAATCGACCTCAACCAGCTCCCCTCATCACCAGCTACCCTCACTTACCCTCTGCCGAGCCATTCCATCCTACTACACCACTCGACGCTTCCCTGTTCACCTCGTCCAGCCTATCTCCCCTGACAAGTTCACCCGAACCTTTTCTTCCCACCTCACCTCTCTCTCAGTCATCTCCCCCAGCCTCCTTTCCCTCATCATCAAATCCTCCCACTCTCACTCGTGATCCACCCTCATCCGCATCCACTCTCTCCCTCTCAGCAACCTCGTGCTCGTCTCTAACCGTTACCCCCTCTACCCTAACTCCCACTCCCTCCCGTCTCTCCCTTTCCCACTCCCGTTCACCACCGCAGCGTATCTGGTCAGCCCGCACGAACCGTTATATCTACATCCACGATCATTCGACTTTTTCACTTCCTCGTTCAAATTCGAACCTCTCCCTCGTTATCGGAGGAGGAGGAGGAGAAGGGAAGAATCCGTCTGTTAGATCGACAATGATGATCCAGGTGCCTGATCTACCATATGTCACTAGATCGCCAGAGACGAGGGGAATCGTCGAAGAGGAATTCGAGAGAGGACGCTCGAGGGAGAGGGGAGGCGAGAGGGGAAGGAGTAGGAGTAGGAGACGATGAGAGCCGGTCTCTGTCGATTCAAAGGGGTCTTATTGGAATGTGTTTGATTGAGGATATCTGTGAAACTTTTTATGTGTATCAGGGAATTCAGGAATCTGTACCGAAATGGGATTGTCAAAACAACTCGTTCGAAATCTGTTGGTTCTCAACCACAATCTGTTCACAGTCCGATTCGTGAGGACACGAATTCAATCTATGTTCATTTGACATTGAGATCTAACTGAGTTATCTACAATTTCACTTCGTTATCCCACGCGAATCCCTCAATCCCAACTCCCGCAAGACAGTTCCTAGCCGCTTGAGCACTCATCTCTGATCTCGTCTCAACCGTCGCCGACCCAATATGAGGTAATACGACTATCCTCTGTTCCTTGACCAACGGGTGATTCGCATCAATATTGGGTTCGCCATCGACGACATCCAATCCAGCTCCCGCCAATTTCCCCGATTGAACAACCGATACGAGAGCGTCTGAATCGACGATAGGACCTCGAGCAGTGTTGATCAAATAAGCGGTAGGTTTCATTTTCCCTAGGAACTCGGCATTGATCGATCCCTTCGTCTCTGGCGTCAAAGCGCAACAAACGACGAGGAAGTCGGATTCTTGTGCGAGGTGATCGAGGGATTCGGCGGGTTCGAGAGAGATGTTGAGAGATTTGCAGAGTGGGACAAGAGAGAAATAGTCTTTCGAGTGGGAGAGGGGTTTGCCGATTTGTGAGGTCGCGTAAAGGACTCGAGAGATCCCGAATCCAATCAGTCGCTTCAGGGTGAGTTGACCAATCTTTCCGAATCCGAGAACGCCGACGGTTGCCTGTAGAGATTGAAGAGGTCAGTCTTGCTTGAGGTCGACGAGAGAGATGAGACGAGTATTACTCCTTGCAATCCTCGTCCGCAAAGAAGGAGAGGGTCCCAAGGCATGCTTGGCCACTTGCCATCGACGACAGCTCGGAGTCCCTAAACCCACAAGCCGGGATTAATACAGGAATCAATGTTTGAAATCAGTTGAACCCCTTACCTCTCCAGCTCGTCGAGAAGCCATCAGCGCGAGCATAGCTCCAATATCGGCAGTAGCGTCCGTGAGAGCATCAGGAGCTGTGAAGTTCGAGAGGGTCGAATCAGCGATTGAACTTGAACAGATTCGAGATATGCGAAACTCACTCGTTCCCAATCGAATTCCTCGCTTTTTCAATTCTCCCGTCTCGACATGATCGAATCCAGCCGACATTGTCGAAACGACCTTGAGTGATGATCCAGCTGTTTGATGAAAACTGTCAGCTACAAGAATGAGCGAAGTTGCGATATTTGCGAGACCGTCGCTTTACCCGCCTCGAGGAATTCTTGATTGACCTGTTGCTTCCTAACGAGATCAGCATTCCTCCCTCGTTCCACTGATTCGCAATAAAGAACGTACTTTATCCCCCATCTGAAGTACGACTCCTTCAACTCCTTTCACATTCTCCAACACCCATTCCCTCGGCGCAACTCCTGCCTTGTCGTATACTGTGAGGTCTATCTTCCCTTCCTGAGCTGCTTTCGCGAGGATAGCGGCACCTTCCAGCTTGTCTTTGTCGAGTTGACGGGTCAGGAGAATCCGAGGTGTCATAACTCTTGCTGTCGAAGTGAAGGGTCTCGAGAGGGTGCGGGTGGTAGTGAGAGGGAATCGGAGTAAGCTGGGAATGATTGCAGCTAGTTTGGGGAGAGTGGGAGAGGAAGAGGAGGGAGGGAAGATGAAACTCCTTAATCGAGGTGGGGGAAATGGATTCGAGGACGAGCGGGAGATACTGGGCTGACCTTGGACTGATCTCGTACAGATCACAGCGCAAGACAAGGGAGGAAAGCGAAGTCGAAATCGACGCCGATTCTTCGCAAGAAGTCAATTTCGACGACTTCAAGCTCGATACCGGTGACCTTGAGACCTCGAGACTCCAAGATGGACGTTTAGATACTGTTGGCGAAGGGAGGGAGGAGCTAGAATGGTTTCAGAGGCAGGAAGCCTCGTTATAAGGTGTGCGAAGGTCGAATCTGGCAGACTCGAGGAGCTTAAGGGTTGCTACCAGGTTGAGGAGGAGGAGAGCTATTCTACGAGAGTATCAGTGACATCAGTCAAGCTGGCGCAGACGACGTGCGTTTCCATATCTCTCTCACTCAGCGAAGAGTCGATGTTGAACGATCTAAATCTCCAAAAGCATCTCCGGCAGTCGGTGCAAACACTCCTAGAACGCTCAACACGCGTCAAATCTTGTTGATCGATAATGAGAGAGCTGGGCAAGAGACAACAAGGAAGACGAAGCAACTTCTCTTCACTCTCTCATCTCTGCGAATCACTTTCACCACGCTCGTTTACTCCCCCGTCCCTTCTATCTCTTTCGACCTTCCTCACCCTCTTCTTCCCTCGTCCCGTGAATACCTCCAATGTCCGACGTTCCTCTCAATCTTACTCCCGAAATCCTCTCGGCAATTTACGATCTCAGAACCAAACTGACGGCGAGTAAACGATTCATGGTCGCCTGGCTCGCTATTGCTTGGTTCGAGACAGTAAGTCTCCTTATCTACACTCACTGAGATGCAGCAACTGATGAGAAAATTGAAATCGCAACTTGCTTCTTCCCTTCGTCCTCTTCTCATCCTCGCCTCTCGACGATCCTCCCTTTAGCTAGCGACCATTCCTGCCGAACGGATCTTCTGGAAGTCTCGCTGGAGTCTGCTCAAGGTGTTCTTCCTCCTCAAGTGAGTTTTCGCGTTTCTGTTCGTCTCGGCTGCTGTTCTGACTTCTCCTCCTTTCCTAGTCGATGGCTCTCTCCCATTCTACAGACAGTCTTCACAGCCTTCGTGTTCACGACGATCTCCTTCGGTACGTTCTCATTCCGCTAGATCTGCAAACCACCTCTTTTCGACGAGCTGATTCGTCGCCTCTCTTCAGATACTTGCGGCAGGATCTTCTGGATTCAATCACTTTGCGTGACGGGAGTGATGTTTATGTCTGCCGTCTTGATGTCAATTCGAGTGTATGCCCTGTTCGCGACGAGGAAAATGCTCATCTTGTAAGAATTGCTCTCTATCCTCGATCGAGATTACCCCCTGACAGCCCGATTCGCCCCGCAACAGTCTCATCGTACTCGTATCACTTGAGCTCGGAGCGATGTCAGCCGCAGCGAGCAGGTTTCATCGTACGTCGATTTTGACTTTTTGGATGAAAATTCCTGAGGGAAAGCTCACACTCTGTTTCGCTTTCTACCTCAGCTCTCATGATCCCGCCCATGCTCGGATCGCTGGTCAATCTATCTGGATGTATCGCAACTGGTCCCGACGGTCGAGCGAATGCTGTTGTCGCTGTATTGTGCGCCTCACAGAATCCTTTCTCCTCGCGAAAAGAGCTGATTTGGCTCCTGATTACAGCTGGGCATCCGCGCTTATCTTTGACTCGATAATTCTAGGGCTCACGCTCTATGCCATCCTCGTCGTCAATAGGAGAGCGAAACACCTACCAATCCTTACTCAAATCTGGCGTGACGGGATCCTTTTCTACATCGTTATCACCGCCGCAAATCTAGCAAATGTCGCACTCTATGCTCGTGGGTCTTACTCGATGAGCTACGGGAGATATTGTCACTGACCAGATGAAAGCGACAGATCGTGATTTAGCGACTGAGAACTTCGCCAATCCTTCCTCAGTAGCTTTGACCTCAATCCTCGCGACTCGACTCATCACTAGTTTACGCACATCTGACGCGGGACAACAACTCTCTAGTCGAGGTCGAAGCTCGACACTCAAGCCTTGGACTCCTCCAGTTCCCCCTTCTCCTTCGTTCGGTTCGAATCAACGACTCGTTCAGACCGCTTCAATCGTCAGCAGGGATCACAAGTTCGACTACGAGGAGCGAGCCGCGCAAATGCAAGGCGACAATTCAGTCGAACTCTCTCAACTCGGCACTTCGATCCAATTCTCCTTGTCTTCAGAATCTCGTAATCGCCCGATACAAGCTCTCGTCACTCTCGCACGGTTGGGGTTCATCGCGCCTTCCACCGCGGTCGACATCTCGCGTCCTCTGCCACTCACGCAATCAGTTCCTCCTCCCTTCGCCGACACTATCCCTCTCGGTCCCTTCCCCTCGAACTCGCCCCGTTCCCTAGCTCAAACTCAACATCGCTCGAGTGGATCAGGTGCGACTGTTCCTCCTCCGACTCCAACTCGCACTCAGTATCGGGCAGAAGGAGGCGGAGGAGAACCGTCGGGGTTGAATATCACCGTCGAACGAGAAACGGTCGTTGCTTTCGCTTCCCGGTTATGATCTCTCTTTGTTTTTCTGTGACATACCCTCGATGTATCCTATCTTCGCCTCCTCTCACGCCCTCTCACGCCCCTCACGCCCTCTTTGCTATGCCTAACTTTTGCTCACTCTTTATCTTCGCTTCTCAAGTCGCGACCTGCTGAAAGTCGCACACTGTCTTGCTCTCCAAGCTAAGTCGAGGATTTCTCTCGACGTCAACCACCGAGAGCGAGAGAGGGGCACAACGTTTATAGGATCAAATTACGAATCTATCTCGGACAAGCAAGGAGCACAGATGAATGAAGAAGAGAGAAAAGGGAGGACAGGGTATATACAGGACTGAATCGTACAGGGCTGTATCGATAAGGTTAGACTGGAGTAGGGAAGGGGGAATAATAGGCGAGGAGCGGAGGAAAAGAAAGAGTAGGGTGGTCTATAGAAACAAAGGCTGAGATCTATATGTATTTTCGGGGGAAAAGGAAGGGTGAGGAGGGTTGAGGCTGAGTTTACCAAGATCCTCCAGATTTCTCAGGAGGAGTCTTGCTCGTGTAATCCATCTTGTGACCTTTCTTATCGTCCTTGGGCATGGCGATATCGGTGAAAGCGTTCGAAATTTGAAGTTGCTTGAGACCAGCAGCGACGTCGAGGAACTCTTCGAGGCCGAGGGAACCGTTTTGATCAGCGTCGACCTCTCGAAGGATGTCGCGAACAGTCTTGTCGTTCGTCTTGAATCCGAATCGAGTCATCGTCTTGCGGAGATCGTCGGGACTGATCTCTCCATCGTTGTCGGCATCGAGTTCAGTGAATCGCTTCTTGAGAGTAGCAAGTTCGTCGGCATTGAAGACGGTACGCGAGAGGTCTACGAGAACGACATCGAGAACAGGTCAGCGCGAGTGACGAGCCACGCAAGAGAAGGGAGAGTGCGTACAGTCATCGTCGGTCGCGAGGTGAATCTTGTGAGCACCAGTTCGAACGTCTTCGAGGGTCAATTTACCCAATCGAGCCTCACTCAAACCCATTGATGCGAGGAATTTTGTTCCGTCCTTGAACTCTTGCTCCTTCTTGGCGTCGTCCCAGTTAAGTTCCTTCGCCATAACGTCGATGACGAGAGGAAGGGCTTCGAGGGCAGCCTCGGAGTTGAGGAAGGACAGACGGGTTCGACGAGCGATAACGTCGACGGCGGTAGCAGCGTATTCTCGTCGAACAGCCCAGGTGATCTCGGCATCGATGTAAGGGTAGACGGGGTCGATTCGCTTTCCGTGAACGGGGAATCGAAGTCCAGTCTGAGGGGCCATCGAGCAAACTCCCCAAGCGCGATCTCCGTAAGTTTCGGAAAGGTGACGAGCGACATCGGACTGTATTCGAATAAGAGGATCAGTCCTGACGGAAGAAGCTAGCGGATGAAAGGCAAGAGCGTGAACTCACCTCGAGACCGAATTGCTGTATAAGTTTGATGAACATCATCTTGTTCCATCCTTGAGAACCGACGAGCTGAATCTTGGCAGTGATACATTTACGATCAGGCTTGAGACCGTACTCCTTGATCGCAGCATCGACAGTTTCTTCAGCCATTGCTCCTGTTAAGAGAGGAAGAATCGACAAGTTAGTTTGATCCGTGGGGAGGCGATAAGAAGAAGAGCGAGAGACGTACGGTAGGTAGTCCATTTACCTCCAGCAATGGTCAAGAGACCGCTCTTCGAGATGTTGATCAAGTGGTTTCGAACGAGAGATTGAGTATCCTTGGCGTCAGGATCTTTGACAAGAGGCCTCAATCCAGACCAAGCAGAGAGGACGTCTCCTCGACGAACTCGGATATCAGGAGAGAGGTAATTTCGGACTTCGTTGAGGATGAATTCGATTTCCTCCTCCTTGGGGATAGGGTGTTGTTCGACAGGAGCGGGAGCGTCGGTGGTACCGGCGATCGTGTTTCCTTGCCAAGGAAGGAAGAAGATGACACGACCATCGGAAGTAGCGGGATCGATGAGACCGATTTTGGCGGGAGCGTAGTAGTTGGGAAGAGTAATGTGAACTCCGGAAGCGGGAGCGACGATGTTTTGAGCAGAGGGCTCATCAAGTTGACGAACGCCGTCAGAAAAGGGTCCAGTAGCGTTGATAACACCCTAGATGGGAAGAGACAGCGAGTTAGCTTGAGGAACAGAGCGAAGATGGAAAGTGTAACGAGATTGATGCTCACCTTGGCCTTGGTCTCCCACTCTCGTCCAGTGATCACATCACGCATCTTGCAACCGTTGACTCGTCCCTCTGAATCCTTGAGGAGATCGACGACTTCGGTGTGGTTGGCAGCAACGGCTCCGTATTGAACGGCAGTAAGGATGATAGCCATGTTCATTCGAGAGTCGTTGTGTTGACCTATCGTGAGGGATGAAGTAAGTCTCTTGACGTATATGGATTCTCGACGAAGAGGAGAGGGCTTTTGAGCGTACCATCGTAGTAGACGACAGCTCCGCAAAGTCCGTCTTTCTTGAGCATAGGGAAGGCCTCGAGAGCCTTTCCAGCACCGAGAACGTAGGAAGATTCCATGTTTTGCTTTCCAGCGAGAATGTCATACATCTTGCAACCACTGCGAAAGAGCATGATTATTG
>Ga0308169_10003210_pt1 | contig 16177 bp, 13 predicted proteins | sample PhyBR1_2_FD_202139 | JGI IMG/M metagenome (GOLD analysis project Ga0308169, IMG submission 202139) | Phyllosphere microbial communities from UC Gill Tract Community Farm, Albany, California, United States - DLSLSB.R1 | ecosystem: Host-associated > Plants > Phyllosphere > Unclassified | place... | reverse complement strand
CTGCACGGCTCGGCGGAGTTCCGGAACCGCGTCAACCAGATTGCGGATCCCAATCAGGTCAAGGCGATGCTCGCCGAGTTCTACGCCCCCTGGCGTCACCTTGCCGCAGCCTGAGCCGTCGATCACCGGTCGCCCGGGGTTCGACGCACTCTTCGCCGCATTGCCCGTCGCCGCGATCGTCGTCGGCCCGGACGAGTGTGTCGCGCACGCCAACGCGCTTGCCGAAACATTGCTCAACCAGTCCGAACGCGTGATGCTGGGACAACCGATCGCGACGATCCTGCCCACGCCCGATCCCATGCGAAACTCCGAGCACCGCGGGCTCGCGGTCTATGATGCCGAGATCGTCACCGCGCGCGGGCTGAAGATCCGTGTCGACTTCGCCGAGACCCTGATCCCGGATTATCCCGGCTGGCGGGCGATCACGCTGCATTCGGCCGCGATCTCGCGTCGCCTCGGATATCTCGCCGACCGAACGGGGGGCGCGCGCGCGGCGGTCGGGGCGGCAGCGATGCTGGCGCACGAGATCAAGAACCCTTTGTCGGGTATCCGCGGGGCCGCGCAGTTGCTCGGTGCCGGCGAACTGACGACGCTGATCACGACCGAGGTCGACCGTATCGCCGCGCTGATCGATCGGATGCAGGACTTCAGCGATACGCGACCCTTGCCGCTCGCCGCGGAGAATATCTATCCGCTCCTGACGCATGCGCGGCGGCTCGCACTGGCCGGATTCGCGCGCGGGATCACGATCGAGGAGCGGTTCGATCCCTCGCTGCCCCCCGCGCAGATCAACCGCGATGCGCTTCTCCAGATCCTGATCAACCTGCTCAAAAACGCGCGCGAAGCTGTTGGAAATGAAGACAATGCGCGGATCATCATGACCACGGCCTATCGTCACGGCATCACCGTCAGCGGCGCGCCGGGCAAGCCGAGGCAACCGCTGCCGATCGAGATCTGCGTGTTCGACAACGGGCCCGGCGCCCCCCCCGACATCGCCGAACACCTGTTCGATCCGTTTGTCTCGGGGCGTCGCGAGGGGCAGGGGCTCGGACTTGCGCTGGTCGACAAGCTGACGCGCGACATGGGCGGGATCGTGCAATATGCGCGAGAGGGGACACCGGAAATGACCGTTCTACGTTTGCTGCTGCCACGGGCCGCGTCGTGAGGGCCTGCGCATGAGCCAGGTCCTCGTCGTCGACGACGATGCCGCCATCCGCACCGTCGTCGCGCAGGCACTGCGTCGTGCAGGTCATGACGTCGTCGTCGCGGACAGCCTTGCTCAGCTCGAGCGCGCGTTGGCGATCGGGGTGCCCGACGTGCTTATCACCGATGTCATCCTGCCGGACGGTGACGGGCTCGAGCATGTCCGCTCGATAACGACGCGGTTTCCGACGCTGCCGGTGATCATATTGTCCGCGCAGAACACGCTGACGACCGCGGTCCGCGCGGCCGAAGCGGGGGCGTATGAATATCTCCCCAAGCCGTTCGATCTCGACGTCCTGGCGCGGGCGGTGACGGGCGCGGCTGCGCGCGGCGGGATCCTGACGGATGACGCGATTGGTGCCGAGGACCGTGAACTGCCACTGATCGGCCGGTCCGCGGCGATGCAGGACGTCTACAGGGTCATTGCACGCGTCATCTCGAACGACCTGACCGTCCTGATCTCGGGCGAGTCGGGGACGGGCAAGGAGCTCGTCGCGCGCGCGATCCACGATCTCGGCCACCGCAGCGCGGCCCCGTTCGTCGCGCTCAACATGGCCGCGATCCCGCGCGAGCTGATCGAAGCCGAGCTGTTCGGGCATGAGCGTGGTGCCTTCACGGGGGCCGGCGCGCGCAATGCCGGGCGGTTCGAGCAGGCGGCAGGGGGGACCCTGTTCCTCGACGAGATCGGCGACATGCCGATGGATGCACAGACGCGTCTGCTGCGCGTGCTCCAGTCGGGCGAGTTCACGACGGTGGGCGGTGCGCGGCAGATCCGCGTCGACGTCCGCATTCTCGCAGCGACCAACCGCAATCTCGCCGCACAGGTCGCGAGCGGCCAGTTCCGCGAGGATCTGTTCTATCGATTGAACGTCGTCCCCGTCACGTTGCCACCGCTGCGCGAGCGGCGGCAGGACGTCGCGCTGCTTGCCCGGCATTTTCTCGATCACGCCGCCAACCAGGGCCTGCCACGGCGACAGCTCGCCAGCGATGCGATCGTCGCACTGGGGGCGTATGACTGGCCGGGCAATGTCCGCGAGCTTGAAAACCTCATGCGTCGCCTCGCGGTCCTGTCGCGCGACGAGGTGATTGGTGCGGACGCGATCCAGGCGATGCTCGGCGCACGCACGCGGGGTGCCGATCCCGTCAATCTCGATATGGAGGGAGCGGTCCGCGCCCTGATCGCGCAGATCGAGCGCGACGATCCCGCCGCGCTCGACGACGGCAGCCTCTACGACCGCGTCATCGGCGAGGTCGAGCGGCCGCTGATCGAGCTGATGCTCGCGCGGCACGGCCAGAACCAGCTTCGCGCCGCCCGTGCGATGGGGATCAATCGCAACACGCTGCGCAAGCGGCTGGACACGCTCGGGATCGACGTCGGCGTCGAGCCCGGGAGGCTGGACGGCGTACCTCCGGCCTGAACGGGCGGCGGGCTGATCGGTCCGCCGGGGCGATCCGGCGATTATGTGGTTTCCCGGCAACAATTGTCGTTGTATCAAGGCAACGATGATCGCCACAGCGACGCTACCTATCGACGAGGACGTCCCGCCGCACCGGTTCGCCGTCACCCCGGCCATCGAAGCCATGGTCGTCGCGCTTGCCGTCATCGTCGCGGTCGCGAGCTATCTCGTCATCAGCACCGCCGATTCGCCGCAACGGCTGATCGAGCCGCCGCTCATCGCCTTGCTGCTGATCGCAAACCTCGTCCCGGGCATCGCGCTGCTGATGCTGCTCGGACGGCGCGTGGCGATGCGCAGGGCGGCGCGGTCGCCGATCGGCGGGGGCGGGCGGCTCCACGTCCGGCTGGTGACACTCTTCTCGATCGTCGCGGCGGTACCGATGCTGCTCGTCACGATCTTCGCGTCGCTGCTGTTCCAATATGGCGTGCAGTTCTGGTATTCGGATCAGGCGCGCGGCATGCTGGAAAACGCGACCGAGCTCGCCCAGTCCTCCTACGCGCGCCAGCTCAGCCGCTGGGAGGAGGCGAGCGTGACGATGGCCGCCGACATGTCGAACTATCTCCGCGAGCGGTCGCTGCAAAGTCCGGACTTTTCCGGCTATTTCTATCAGCAGGTCTATTATCGCAGCCTGTCCGAGGCGGCGCTGTTCAAGGTCACCCCGCAGAACGAGATCCAGACGTTCGCCGTCGTCAATCCGTACGAGATCGATTTCACGCGTCAGGTCACGCCGGACGCGATCAAGGAACTCCGCAGCGGCAAGCCCGCCGTCGTATCGGTCACGGGCGAACGGATCCGGACGATCACGATGTTGCCGGGCGCGGACGAGCTGTTCCTCTATGCAGGGCGCGTCGAGGACACCAAACTGCTCTCGGGACAAACGCAGCGTGCGAATGCGGTGCTCGCCGGCTACCGCCAGCTGCTTGCCCGATCGCGAAGCCTGCAACTGCTGTTCAATGCCGCGTTGCTCGGAATCTCGCTGCTGATCGTCGGGATCGCGGTCTGGATAGCGCTGGCGGTCGCGGACCGCCTCGTCCGGCCGGTCGGCGAGCTCGTCGATGCGGCGCGCCGGGTCGCGGCCGGGGATCTCACGGCGCGCGTGCCCGATCCCCGAAGCCGCGACGAAGTCGGGACGCTGGCACGCGCGTTCAACCAGATGACGGGGCGGCTGCACGAGCAGAATGCCGATCTGATGACCGCGAACGATCAGCTCGAGACGCGGCGTGCGCTGATCGAGGCGGTGATGGCGGATGTCTCGGCGGGCGTCGTCGCGGCTGCCAACGACCGGGTCATTCGCATCGCCAATCGATCGGCGACTCAGTTGCTCGGCGTCGACGGGCTCGTCGGGCGGACGCTGCACGACGTGGCGCCGGAACTCGACGCGCTGGTCCAGGAAGGCGGTCGCGAGGCGATCGTCCAGGTCGGGCAGGCGGGCGAGGCACGCACGCTCGCCGTCCGGATCGCGCATGCCCCGACCGGCCCGATCCTGACGTTCGACGACATCACGCAGCAGCTGCTCGACCAGCGCCGTGCGGCATGGTCCGACGTCGCGCGACGGATCGCGCACGAGATCAAGAACCCGCTGACCCCGATCCAGCTCGCGGCCGAGCGGCTGCAGCGCCGCTATGGCAGCAAGATCGATGTCGAGGACGGCACGTTCGCACGACTGACCGACACGATCATCCGACAGGTCGCCGACCTGCGCCGGATGGTCGACGAATTCTCGTCGTTCGCCCGGATGCCCAAGCCCGTCTTCCGCGAGGAATCGCTGCTCGACGCCGCGCGCCAGGCGATGTTCCTCCACGAGGTGGCGCATCCCGGCATCCGGTTCCTGCTGGTGCACGACGATCCGGGCCCGATGCTCGTCTGCGATCGCCGCCAGATTGGCCAGGCGCTGACCAACATCGTCAAGAACGCGGTCGAGGCGATCGAGACGCGCAAGGACGACGAGGGCGGCGCGGTGACGATGACGCTGACCGAGACGCTCCACGAGGGGCGCGTTCTGTCCGTGGCGATCGAGGTGGCGGATACCGGCATCGGACTTCCCGCCGATCGCGATCGGATCATCGAGCCCTATATGACGACACGCGCTCGCGGGACGGGGCTGGGACTTGCCATCGTCAAGAAGATCATCGAGGAACATTGCGGAACGATCGGATTTTCGGATCGTCCCGGTGGTGGGACCGTCGTCACCATGAATTTCGATGCCAGAGCGCTGGCAGCACTCGACCAGGGGGCATCCGCACTCGAGCCGGCAGGGGAAGGCCAGCTCGTCGCAATGAACCGCAACCGGACATGATTTGATGGCGCTCGATATTCTCGTCGTGGACGACGAACGTGACATTCGCGAACTGGTCGCCGGCGTCCTGGAGGACGAAGGTTACCAGACGCGCGATGCCGGCGACAGCGATGCCGCGCTCGAGGCGATCGCCGCACGGCGGCCGTCGCTGGTGCTGCTGGACGTCTGGCTTCAGGGATCGCGGCTCGATGGGCTCGAACTGCTCGACGAGATCAAGCGGCGCGACCCGTCGATCCCGGTGCTCGTGATTTCGGGTCACGGGAACCTCGACACCGCGGTCGCGGCGATCCGCCGGGGCGCGTCCGATTTCATCGAGAAGCCGTTCGAGGCCGAACGGCTGCTGCTGATGGTCGCGCGTGCGACCGAGACCGAGCGGCTGCGCCGCGAGGTCGCGTCGCTACGCGCGACGGTCGGCCGTGAAACCGACCTGACCGGAAGCTCGGGCGCGATCAACGGCGTCCGTGCCACCTTGAAGCGCGTTGCCGCGACGGGCAGCCGCGTACTGATCATGGGCGGGGCAGGGGTCGGCAAGGAGGTGGCGGCGCGGCTGCTGCACGGCTGGAGCCTGCGCACCGACGCGCCGTTCATCATCGTCAGCGCTGCGCGGATGACCCCCGAGCGCGTTGACGAGGAGCTGTTCGGTGCCGAGGATACCGGCGACGTGGTCCGGCCCGGGCTGCTCGAACAGGCGCATGGCGGCACGCTGTTCCTCGACGAGATCGCGGACATGCCGATCGCAACTCAGGCACGGATCCTGCGCGTGCTGACCGACCAGAGCTTCACGCGCGTCGGTGGCACGCGCGTGGTCAAGGTCGATGTCCGCGTCGTGTCGGCGACCGCGCGCGACCTTGTCCACGAGATCGCCGAGGGACGCTTCCGCGAGGACCTCTATTACCGGTTGAACGTCGTGCCCGTGGTCATTCCGCCGCTCGCGGATCGGCGCGAGGACATTCCCGCACTGGTCCAGCATTTCATCGCGCATTATGCCGCCGAGCGCCGCGTGCGGACGCCGGAAATCGCGCCCGACGCGATGGTTGCGCTGCAATCCTATGACTGGCCGGGCAATGTCCGCCAGCTTCGCAATGTCGTCGAGCGTACCATCATCCTGGCGCCGGGCGACCGGATCGGGCGGATCGACCTCGACCTGCTGCCCGCCGAAGTGCTCGGCGATCAGGGTGACATGAGCGGGGCGGGGGGGACCGCGATCATGGGGTCGCCGCTCCGCGAGGCACGCGAGACGTTCGAGCGCGAATATCTGCGTGTTCAGATCCGGCGTTTCTCGGGCAATATCTCGCGCACCGCCAGCTTCATCGGGATGGAGCGATCGGCGCTGCATCGCAAACTGAAGCTTCTGGGGATCACCGAAACGCGCGAAGAATGATCGTGCGGCGCGGTATCAGGCTATGGACGTAACGACACCGCGTTCCTAGATCAGCACCGCGCCCGGCAACCGGGCGAGTCTCCGACGCCGGGAAACGGCGCCATGCGGGCAAAGTCCCGCCAATAAAAGGGTTATCCCATTGGCCGAAAAAACTGGCTCGCTTCAGGACCTCTTTCTCAACGCGCTGCGTCGCACGAAGACGCCCGTCACGATGTTTCTCGTCAAGGGCGTCAAGCTCCAGGGGATCGTGACCTGGTTCGATAATTTCTCCGTCCTGCTGCGCCGCGATGGGCAGTCCCAGCTGATCTACAAGCACGCGATCTCGACGATCATGCCCGCCGGTCCGATGGACATCGACGCGATCGTTGCCTCGGTCGGCGAAAACCAGAAGAAGCAGCCGCTGCTCCAGGAGATCTTTCTCAACGCGGTGCGCAAGTCCGAGGACAGCGTGACGATGTTCCTCATCAACGGCGTGATGCTGCAAGGGCAGATTGCAGGGTTCGACCTGTTCTGCATGTTGCTGCAGCGCGAGGGCATGGCGCAGCTCGTCTACAAGCATGCAGTGTCGACGATCCAGCCTGCGCGGCCGCTCAATCTCGCCGAAGAGACCGACGAGACGGACGACGGAGCGGACGAGGAATGATCGGTACGATGACGGGACCATCGGTTTGAGCACTGGCTTCGAACGCGATCGCGACGATTTCGCGCGCGGCATGCGCGCAATCGTCGTCCTGCCCGATCAGGGCGACGCGACGCGCGACGTCGATGCGCGGTTGGAGGAGACCGCCGGTCTTGCCGCCGCGATCGGCGTGGTCGTCACCGAACGCATCGCCTATCGCGTCCGACAGGCAAAGCCGGCGACACTGATCGGGAGCGGGCAGGTCGAACTGCTCGCGACGCAGGTCCGACTCGAAGAGGCCGGGCTGGTCGTGTTCGACGCCAGCCTTAGCCCGATCCAGCAGCGCAATCTCGAAAAGGCGCTCGAGACCAAGGTCATCGACCGGACGGGTCTGATCCTCGAGATCTTCGGCGAGCGCGCGGCGACCGCCGAGGGCCGGTTGCAGGTCGAACTGGCCCATCTCGACTATCAGGCCGGGCGGCTCGTCAGAAGCTGGACGCATCTCGAGCGTCAGCGCGGCGGGTTCGGCTTTCTCGGCGGTCCAGGCGAGACCCAGATCGAGGCGGATCGCCGCCTGATCCGTGATCGCATGGCGCGACTGCGCCGCGAACTCGAGCAGGTCAGCCGGACGCGCGGGCTTCACCGTGATCGGCGTCAGCGCGCGCCGTGGCCGGTGATCGCGCTGGTCGGCTACACCAATGCCGGAAAGTCGACGCTGTTCAACCGGTTGACCGGTGCGGACGTCATGGCGGAGGATCTGTTATTCGCGACGCTCGATCCGACGCTGCGTCAGATCCGCCTGCCGGGGATCGACAAGGCGATCCTGTCGGACACCGTCGGGTTCGTCTCCGACCTGCCGACACAGCTCGTCGCCGCGTTCAAGGCGACGCTCGAAGAGGTCGTCTCGGCAGATCTGTTGATCCACGTGCGCGACATCGCGCATCCCGACACCGAGGCGCAGCGGGCGGACGTCGAGACCGTGCTTGCGGAGATCGGCGTCGACGATACGACGCCCCGGTTCGAGGTCTGGAACAAGCTCGACCTGCTCGATCCCGCCGATCACGAGGAAGTGGTGGGCGAAGCCGCACACCGCGATGACGTCGTGGCGATCTCGGCGCTTGGTGGGGAAGGGGTCGACGACCTCATCGCGCAGGTCGCGGCGAGGCTGACCAATGCGCATCGGCGGTATCACGTCACGCTGGACGCCACCGACGGGGCGGGGGCCGCATGGCTTCACGCGCACGGGCAGGTGGTCGACAGCCACGACGACGGCCTCGAGACGACCTACGACGTGCGTCTCTCGAAAGCGGACTATGATCGGTTCAGCCGCCGCGACGCTTGACCGCCTGCCATAGCTCTTCCTTTTCGGAGAGCGTGAGGGCGGCAAATCCGGAGCCCGCTTCGTGCTCCATCGCACGAAAGCGGGCTTCGAACTTTGCGTTTCCACGTCGCAGGGCCGCCTCGGGATCGATGCCAAGGTGACGCGCCCAATTGGTCACCGCGAACAGCAGGTCGCCCATTTCCTCGGCCACCGTATCGGGCCCTGCGGTCGCGATCTCGTCGATCTCCTCGTGCACCTTGGCGAGCGGACCTGCGGCATCGGGCCAGTCAAAGCCGACACGGGCAGCACGCTTCTGCAGCTTCTCGGCGCGTGCCAGCGCCGGCAGGCCGAGCGCCACGCCGGTGATCGCGCTGGTGTCCGCGGCATCGTCCGACTTCGCCATCCGCTCGGCAGCCTTGATCGTCTCCCAGCCGGGCGACGCCGACGCGTCGCCGAAGATATGGGGATGCCGCCGCTCCATCTTGTCGGATATCGCATCGACCACGTCCGCCAGCGTGAACGCGCCGGCATCCTCGGCGATCTGCGCGTGGAAGACGATCTGGAGCAGCAGGTCGCCGAGTTCGTCCTTGAGATCGGCGGGGTCGTTGCGCTCGATCGCGTCGGCCACCTCATAGGCTTCCTCGATCGTGTACGGTGCGATCGTCGACCAGGTCTGGACGCGGTCCCATTCGCAGCCAGCGACCGGATCGCGCAGACGTTTCATGATCTCGGTCAGGCGCTCGATCATCGGGGGACATCCTGTTGGCTGACGCTACCAATCCGCCCATCCGCAAGATTGATAATATACATTATGTTAAATATCGCGTGTGATCGCTTTACGCGGTGAGGATCATCCCGTCATATCCAGGCTCGACCCCCTCGGGCAGTTCCGCACGCAGCGACGCATAGTCCATGCTGTGATCCATGTGGATCAGCGCGGTCCGGCGTGGCTGGAAGCGCTCGACCCAATCGAGCACCGACGAGAGCTGCGGATGCGTCGGATGCGGTCGCTTGCGCAACGCATCGACGATCCAGACGTCGAGCCCCTGGTACAGCGCGGTCATCGCATCGGTCATCTCGTGGAAATCGGTCGCGTAGCCGATCGACTTCCCCGCGGCCTCGAACCGCAGCCCCGCAGCGGTGATCGAGCCATGCGGCTGATCGGTGACGCTTATGTCGATCCCGCCGATCGTCAGCCTGTCCGGCAGGACGTTCGCCGCAATCGTCGACGGATAACCGCTGCGTCCCTTGAACGCATAGGTAAAGCGCGACTCGAGCGCGGCCAGCGTCGATGCCCGGGCATAGCCGACGACCGGCTTTCCCATGGCATGAAAGACCTGCCGGAGATCGTCGATCCCGTGGCAATGATCGGCATGATCATGCGTCCAGATGACCGCGTCGAACGTCGCGACATTCGCCGCGAGCAACTGCTCGCGCATGTCAGGCCCGGTGTCGATGAGGATCCGGGTGTCCTCATGCTCGATCAGCGCGGAAACGCGGGTACGGCGGTTGCGAGGCTCGGTCGGATCGCAGGCACCCCAGTCGTTGCCGATCCGCGGCACGCCCGACGACGTGCCAGAGCCAAGTATCGTTACTTTCACGCCGAGGCCTCATCCTTCGTCTTGCTGAAGAGCGCGTGGAAATTCTCTGCGGTGCGGCGTGTCAGGCTTTCGAGTGTCTCGCCGCGGAGCTCGGCAAGGAACTTAGCCGTGTCCGCGACGAATCCGGGTTCGCCCGTCTTGCCCCGGTTCGGCACCGGCGCGAGGAATGGCGCGTCGGTCTCGATCAACAGCCGCTCGATCGGCAACCGTGCCGCGACCGCCTGCAGATCGCGGGCATTCTTGAACGTCACGATCCCCGACAACGATATGAAAAGCCCAAGATCCAACATCTTGTCGGCAAATTCTCCGCTCGCCGTGAAACAGTGGATGACCCCCGAATAGGCCCCCTTCCCCATTTCCTCCGTCAGGATCGCCGCGGTGTCGTCCTCGGCATCGCGCGTGTGGACGACGATCGGCAGCCCGGTCTGTCGGGCGGCCTCGATATGCGCCCTGAAGCTTGCCTGCTGGCGTTCGCGATCCGACGTCTCGCGGTAATAGTCGAGCCCCGTCTCGCCCAGCCCGACGATCCGCGGGTGTCGTGCGCGGTCGACGAGCGTCGCCGCATCGACCAAGCCGTGACTGTCGGCCTCGTTCGGATGGATACCGATCGTCGCCCAGACATCCGGCTCGCGCTCGGCGGTTGCGACCACGGCATCCCATTCGCTCTCGCGCGTCGAGATATTGAGCATCGCGGTGACGCCGCGTGAACGCGCCCGCTCGAGCACCGCCTGCTGATCCTCGACGAGACCCGGGTAGTTCAGGTGGCAATGGCTATCGGCAAGCATCAGGCTTCGGCATCCTGCGGCAGGTCCAGCCGAGGAAACGCGCCGGTCGGCGCGACGATCCTGAACGCGCTTGCCGCGGTCCGTGCATACCAGCCATCGTCATCGATCGCGGCATGATCCCGCGCATCGGCACCGATCTGGTCGAGCACCTTGCCGGCGGCGCTCGGTACGACGGGGATGATCGCGATCGCCAGCATCCGGATCGCGCGGACGAGCGTGCCGAGCACGGCGTTCATGCGCTCGGGATCCGTCTTGCGAAGCGCCCAGGGCGCCTGCGCGTCGATATACTGGTTGCAGGCGAAGACGCCGCGCATCCACGCCTCGATCGCGTGCGACAAAGCGAGATCGGTGAACCCTGCCTTGAATGCCGCGCAGGCGACGATCACTTCCTCGATCAACTGTCCGTCGGCAGGATCGACGGTCCCCTTGACGGGAAGCGCGCCGTCAAGGTTCTTGGCGATGAACGACAGCGTCCGCTGCGCCAGATTGCCGAAGCTGTTCGCCAGCTCGGCGTTGACGCGCGTCACGATCGCCTCGGGCGAATAGCTGCCATCCTGGCCGAAACTCACGTCGCGGAGGAAGAAATAGCGCAGCGCGTCGACACCGAACGCATCCGCCAGCGCCATCGGATCGACAACGTTGCCGACCGACTTCGACATCTTCTCGCCGCGCGTCAGCAGGAAGCCGTGGCCGAACACGCTTTTGGGCAGCGGAATGTTCGCCGACATCAGGAACGCGGGCCAGAAGACCGCGTGGAAGCGCACGATGTCCTTGCCGATCAGATGCAGGTCCGCAGGCCAGAAGCGGGCGAGATCGGAATCCGCTGCGCCGGTATTCTGGCCGGTATGCGGATAGCCCGTCCCGGTCAGGTAATTCGTCAGCGCGTCGACCCAGACATACATGACGTGTCCAGGGCTGCCGGGCACGGGCACGCCCCAGTCGAAGCTGGTCCGCGAGACGGACAGGTCGGACAGCCCGCCTTCGACGAACCGCATGACCTCATTCCGGCGACTTTCAGGCCGAATGAAATCGGGGTTCGCCGCATAGAGATCGAGCAGCGGCTGCTGATATTTCGACAGGCGGAAGAACCAGGTCTCCTCCGCGGTCCATTCGACCGGGGTCCCCTGCGGCGAGCGGCGATCGTCGCCCTCGCCGGTCAACTCGGCTTCGTCGTAAAATGCTTCGTCGCGGACCGAATACCAGCCCTCGTACCGATCGAGATACAGATCGCCGGCATCCGCCATCGCCTGCCAGATCGCCTGGCTAGCGGCATAGTGATCGGTATCGACGGTGCGGATGAACCGGTCATATGAGATCTCAAGACGATCGGCCATCGCGCTGAAATAGGAGGACATCTCGTCGGCGAATTCGCGCACCGGCACGCCCCGGTCGCGCGCGGCCTGGACCATCTTGAGGCCATGCTCGTCGGTACCGGTCTGGAAGAGCACGTCGCGACCCGCCTGGCGCTGGAAGCGCGCGATCGCATCGGCGGCGATCATCTCATAGGCGTGGCCGATATGCGGTCGCCCATTGGGGTAGTGGATTGCGGTGGTGATGTAAAAAGGATCGGCCATGCCGCGCTCCTAGAACATCCCCCGGAGCAGGTGAAGCCACCGCGTGGCGACGCGGTGCACGCCCTCCCCGGTTCAGTCGTGGAGCGTCGCGACGAGTCCTGCCATCTCGAATACGGTGGCCTGCGCATCGAGCGACAGCCCGATAGCCGCCCCCGCGAGATCGCGTGCAGCCGCGTGCGCGTCGAGCGCGGCCTTCAGCCGCAGGCCCGAGCGTTCGCGTGCCGCCAGCGCGATGAACGCCGGCACCCGGTCGAGAAACGCCTCGTACCGCGGCTGTGCGGGCTTTCCCGCTAGCGCCTTTGCAAGCCGCAGTCGCTGCCCATTGTCCCGGTCGCCATCGCGCGCGATGCGGGCGATCGCGGTGTCGATCCCGGCGAGATCCAGCCCCGCATAGCGCAGCGCCTTGCCCGGCGCGCCTTCGCTGGCGAGGACCAGCGCCTCGACTTCGCCGTCGTCGAGATCGGGACGAGCCGCACGGATCGTGGCCGCGACCTCGGCGGGCTCGAGCGCCCCGAACCGCAACAGGCGGCACCGCGACCGGATGGTCGGCAGCAATCGCCCCGGCGCGTGGCTGACCAGAAGGAATATCGTCCCCGCCGGCGGCTCCTCGAGGTTCTTCAGCAGCGCGTTGCTGCCCCCCCGCTCGAGATCGTCGATCGCATCGATCATCACGACCCTGCGCGGCCCCATCGACGGGGTCGTCGCGAACAGCGGCTGCAGCGTCCGGACCTGCGCGATCGAGATGCTTCGCGCGATGTCCTGATCGGGCTTGTCGGGGTCCTTTGGCAGGCGCGCGAGGACGCGGAAGTCGGGATGCGATCCGGCCTCGATCAGCGACCGCGTCGGATCGTCGGCGGGCACATCAAGGCCGGGCGGCAGCGACGATCCCTCGCCTCGCGCCTCGGCCAGCATCCGCATCGCCGCGATACGCGCGAACGTCGCCTTCCCGACACCGGGTGGTCCGGTCAGCAACCACGCATGATGCAGCGCGCCACCGTGCATCGCCGACACGAACGCCGCCTGTGCAGCGTCATTGCCGAACACCTTGGTCACAACGTCGCCCTTCGGTGCGTCCGCGGATCGCGGATCGCGCGTGCCGCCGGATCGCGCATACGATCCGGCGCGGTGCGCATCATCCGAAGAAGCCCGTCAGCCCCGCCCAGGCGCGACCGAAGAACCCTGCCTCGGCGACATCCTTCTCGGCGACCAGCGGCATCCGCTGCTCGACGCCATCGGGCATCGAGACGACGAGATCCGCGATGTGCTGGCCGGCCTTGATCGGCGCCTTGATCGGCCCCTGATAGACGACCTTGGCATTCATCCCGGGCGACGTGCCGGCGGGAACCGTGACGGTCAGCGCCTTGGGCGCGACGAGCCCGACGGTCGACGAATCGCCCAGCTGGACTGACGCGTCCTCGACCTTGCGGCCCTTCGCGACGATCGGCTTCGACTGCCACGCACGGAAGCCCCACTCCATGAACCGCACCGACTCGTCCGCGCGCTGGTTGAAGCCCGTCAGGCCTGCGACGACCATTACCAGGCGGCGACCATTCTGTTCGGCGGACCCCACGAAGCCGAACCCGGCCTCTTCGGTATGCCCGGTCTTCAGCCCGTCGGCACCCGCGACGCGTCCGAGAAGCGGATCGCGGTTGGCCTGCGTGATCGCGCTGCCCCCCATGGTCTTGCCCCAGGTGAAGTCGCGCTTCGAATAGAATTGCTTGTAGAGCTTGGGATGATTGGTGATCGTCGCCGCGGCGAGCGTCGCGAGGTCATGCGCGGTGACATAGGTCACGCCGTTGTCGGGCCAGCCATTGGAAGTCCCGAAATGGCTGTCCTTGAGGCCGAGCTGGGCGGCCGCGCGGTTCATCCGCTCGGTGAACGCCTGCTCCGACCCCGAAATCGATTCCGCGAGCACGACACATGCGTCGTTCCCCGACAGCGTCACGATCCCGTAGAGCAGATTGGCGACGCTGACATTCTCGCCAGCCGACAGGAACATCGTCGAACCCGCGGACGGGCCATGCCATTTCGCCCAGGTCTCGGGGCGAACCTGAACCATCTGGTCGAGCTTGAGCTCGCCCTTCTTGACCATGTCGAACGCGACATAGACGGTCATCATCTTGGCAAGCGATGCGGGCGGCATCCGGCGGTCGGCGTCCCGCGCGAACAGCACCGCGCCCGACGACAGATCCTGCATATAGGCGATCGGTGCCGCGGTCTGGAACTGCGGTGCGGCGGCGATTGACGGCGTCGCCAGCGCGACCAGCGCCAGCGGCGCGGCGATCAGGCGCGGACGGACCGCCGCACTGAAGGCATGATGGGCAATCGCCGCGAGAGGTGCGGCCGACAGGGTCTTGGACAGCTTCGTCATGGGTATCCGTACGTCAAAAGAGGAACGCGGTATCGGGGCAAGGTCCCGCGCCGCCTTGGGCTTGCCGCCGCACCTTAGCCCGGCCGCACAACCGCGTCACGCGCGTGTTCCAGGATTTTTATGCGGCGCTCACCGCTCGACCGCATCGGCGAGCAGCCCGACTGACAACGCATAGAAATTCGAGCAGTTATAATCGAGGATCACGCGGTAATTGCCCGTCAGCAGATAGGCCGTCGCTCCCGGGCCATCGGGCTCGAGCAACGTCGCCATGACCGGGTCCGCGGGCAGGCTCGCGCCCTGCGGGGCGATCCCGAGCGCCCGCCATTCCGCCATCGTCCGCCACCCGCTGTGCCGCTCGAAGACGCGAGGGCAGCGCGGCGAAACCAGGCGATTGCGGATCTGTGTCCGGTCGAAACCCGAAGGCACCGTGACCGCGACACCCCAGGGCTGGCCCGCGCGCCAGCCGGCATTGGCAAAGTAATTCGCGATCGACGCCAGCGTGTCCGCCGGGCTGTTCCAGATGTCGGCGCGGCCATCGCCATCGCCGTCCCGCGCAAGTCTGAGATAGATCGAGGGCAGGAATTGCGGGTTCCCCGTCGCCCCTGCCCAGCTGCCCTTCAGCTGTTCGCGCGTGACGCCGCGATCGAGCATCTTCAGCCCTGCGATGAATTCACCGGCGAACAACGTCCGCCGACGCCCTTCATAGGCGAGGCTCGCCAGCGAGCGCAGCAGGTCGAAATTGCCCGTGTAGCTGCCATAGTTCGTCTCATGGCCCCAGATCGCGACCATGATCGACTCCGGCACGCCCGTCTCGCGCTCGATCCGCTGCAACCGGCCGCGCTGCGCCAGATAGGTTTGTCGCCCGCGCCCGATGCGCGCGGCATCGACATGCTGGGCACGATAGGGGGCAAACGCCGGGATCGCGCTGCTCGAACCGCTACCCGGTTGCGCGCGATCGAGCGCAATCACCCGGTCGTTCAGCGTCAGCGTCGGGAACACGGCATCCGCGGTTCGTGCGGTGACGCCGTCCGCCAATGCCTGCTGTCGAAGCTGGCCCAGATACGCCTGAAATCCGGCCTCGTCCTGCGCGTAGGCGGTCCGAGACCCTGCCCCCGCGATGATAAGCGCCGCAACAGCGGTCACACAGAGCCGGCCAAACCGACGCGCTGTCTTTGATGATCCCCACATGGCGGCCGCTCTGCCATAGGGGCACCCGGATCGGAACCCCGCCCACCGCAGGGATCGCACAGACCGACGCGGCAAGGTCGCCGGGGATGCACAAGAGGCGTGTCGGGCGTCACTGACGACGCGACCGACCGCTGTCACTTATCTACACATACGGCGCACAAGTTTCCCATCCGTTTACGATGCAATTGCTCGGCATATATCAATAACAATGACATAACCATCGGCAACGTTTTTGGAGTGCTCTAATCTACAGTATAGAGATGATTGGCGTACATTGACTCATCCCGTATTAGCTTTAGCTCTAGCAGGTACAAAGGAAACATCGAGAGCGGGGCTATCAGATGCACACAGTGGCGCGGTCCGAATACGGTTCATCGGCAA
>Ga0308169_10003209_pt1 | contig 16179 bp, 18 predicted proteins | sample PhyBR1_2_FD_202139 | JGI IMG/M metagenome (GOLD analysis project Ga0308169, IMG submission 202139) | Phyllosphere microbial communities from UC Gill Tract Community Farm, Albany, California, United States - DLSLSB.R1 | ecosystem: Host-associated > Plants > Phyllosphere > Unclassified | place... | reverse complement strand
GCGGAGCTGCGGTTGAGGGACGAGCACCACACAGAGAAGCTGCACTTTGTGTTCGCGCCCGACCTCGGCGCGCTCATCAACCCTCGGCCAGAAGACCTCGTGCGTCCCTCCTTCTCTCTCTCCCTCTCATTCTCTCGTGCACACATGTAACGTAGCTGACTCTGCACTCGCTCGTTCGCTCGTAGGTCGAGGACACGGACAACCACGCCATCTTTGCCGGCGCCGTCTCGATCACGCCGATCCGGGCGGCCTTCATGCCCGCCAAGGCGCCCAACGTCCAGCTGCGACTGTAGATGCACCCTTGCAACGAGCTTGTCATGCACTTGGACCGGACCGGACAGAGAGCGACGAGAGCGAGCGAGCGAGGAAAGAGAGAGCGCGCACGGTCCCCTCCTCTCGAGAGCGCGACGACGAGCGCACGAGAAGCTCTACCGAGTTGCAGAGGGGGTAAGGATGATGCGGGAAGACTGTACAGCACAAGAGAGAGGGAAGAAAGAACGAGAGGGAGCAGCTTCACGCCGAGAGCGTGTCGACGACGGCCTGGCGCAGCTTCTCGGCCTCGTCGAGCCCGGTCTGGACGACGCCCTTGGCGCCTTCGGCCGCCGCCGCCGCCGCGTCGCGCGCCTTCTCCTCAGGCGTCTTGAGGTGCTCGGGCTTGGGCGTGTAGGCCTTCTTGGCCTTGACCTTGACCTGCTTGACCTCGGGCGGGTACGCGCGCGACTCGGCCTGCTGGAACTCGGCGCTCGCGGCAAACTCGGCCTGGATCGGCGCGAGGAGCGCGTTGATGGCGTTGATCGTCGCCGTCTTGAGGTCGCCCGGGTGCACCTCGCCCGCGGCGTACGCCGCGTCGAGCTCGTCGACCGTGCGGAAGTGGGCCACCTTGCCGCCGAACTTGGGGTTGCCCTCGACGGTGAAGATGGCGTCGCTCGGCGCGTCGGCGTGGACCCATGCGCGAGCCGAAGCGCGCCCCTGGCCGTTGAACAGGTCGCCGATCGGGACGACGACGTGCCGGATGAAGGCCAGGACGCCGTTGCCCTCGACCTCGCCCGGCGCGCAGTGCGCCTTGCCAATCTTGCTCTTGACCGCCGCCGGGCCGTCGAGGAAGTCGATCTTCGAGTTGGGGTCGGACGACGACATCTTGCCGCCCGACAGGCCGGGCACCATCGAGTTCATGAGGTGCGAGCGCTTCTTGTAGCCGATCTTGGGCAGGTACTGCTCGGCGTAGGTGAAGATCTTGCGCTGGTCGACGCCGCCAAACTGGAAGTCGACGCCGAGGTACTCCTCGTCGAGCGCCTGGAGGAGCGGGTACAGGAGGCCCGACAGGAGCGGCGACGAGACCTGCTTGACGACCTCGGCGCCGGCCTTGCGCGCATCGTGCTCCGAGGTGATCGCCGCGAGCTTGTACTTGTCGAGGTTGTACTTGGCGTCGTACTGGTACGACGAGCCGACGACGAACTTGAGCTTGTCGAGCGGGAGGTTGAGCGAGCGGAAGACGGCGATGATGAGGCGGCGGTAGTACTCAACACGCGCCTCGACGAGCTCGATCGGCGCCTTGAGGTTGTCGAGGAAGGCGTGGACGTCTGTAGCGTGCAGCGCGAGTCAGCGTGAGCTGTCCCGAGCGGCAGGGAGTCAGAGATGAAGAGGAGGACGCACCGGCGAGCAGGACCTTGACCTCGACGCCGGCGGTGAGGAAGTCGGCGAGCTTGCTGAGCGGGACGAAGTAGCCCAAGTGCGCTGCGGGATGCAAGACGAGGCGAGGGCGAGGGGGCGAAGAGGCGGGAGGTGGAGGAGGTCCGAGATCAGCTCTGGCTCGAACGGGCGGGCCTGGCGCAGCTCGACAGCTATCGCGCATGAGCGAGAGAGAGAGAGGAAGGCAAACGCACGCCTGCCCGTCGGTGCGGTGCCCCAGTAGGCCGTGAGGTCGCGCTCGTCGAGGAGGGCGCGGAGCTGCTCACCGCCGAGCGTCTCGGCGAGGCGCTGAGTGATGAGCGTGTACTTCTCCTGCGCCGTACTGCTCCCGGTTGAGCCAGGTCAGGTGGTGCACGGTGCGGTGTGGGGCGAGAGAGATGAGGATGGGCGGCGAAAGAAAGGGTCAGCGGGGAGGGAGGGGAGAGAGCGGCGACGAGAGGACGCACAGCTTGGCGGCGGTCGCGGGAGGCACAGGCAAAGCTCCTGCAGGCGCGTCGGACATCTTTTGGATCAAGCGAGGGTGGTGGACGAGCTGGAGACGAGCGGACGACGACGGCGGGGAGATGGAGGCGGCGAGTCAACCTCGTCAGCAGCGTTCGCTCTCTGAGCCAACAGGCCGTAGGCACGCTGCTCTCACATCACAAGGAAGGCTCTTAGACGAGGCGGGCGAACGAGAGAATGCGGTGATTACGACGGTCGACCTCCTCGGCGGACTCTAGACAGCGGAACGACAACGGCTACTGGGGTAAAGAGGGGGCGACAGCAGCTCTAACGAACGACAAGCAAGAGAAAGGAGGGGCGAGAGAGAGAGAGAGAGAAAGAGAGGATGAGGGAGGGGAACTGCAGTGTCTGCTCAGAGCGCCTTCTTCTCGGCGAGCGCGGCCTTCTCCGCCTTCTGCTTGGCGCGGTACGCGTGGTACTTCTTCTCGGTGCCGAGAAGCATGTCCCCTGCGCGCGTGAGGAGGAGTCAGCGAGGGCTCGGAGACCAAGGAGAGCTCGACCGCGAGCGGACCGAGCGGCTCGAGCGGGCCCGAGTAGGAGAGGGCGGGGACGCACAGTGACGGAACGACGACGAGTAGCAGTCCATAAACTTCTCGTGGTGCTGCAAGACGTCGAGAGGGTCAGCTTCGGCAGCTGAGAGCGGCGAGAGAGGGCGAAGGGCGGGAGGAGGACGAGGAGGATGAGGAGAGGGAGAGGACGATGAAGAGGAAAGAGACGCACATAGTCGTGGTGCTCGGCGCCAGCCCAGAAGGGGACGAAGTGACGCAGCGACCAGGGGAAGTCGTAGCCGCTGTGCGCGTCGATGGCCTGGGCGAGGCGAAGGCAGATCCACAGGTACATGGTGATGATGTGCATGTTGCCGCCGCTCAAGTAGCAGTAGAGGAGCGGTGCGCCGACCGTGCCGAGGCCGAGGACGAAGACCCTGCGGAGAGAGAGGCGTCAGCTCGGCGGCCTGAAGCGCTTTTGGGCCTCAAGAGCGTTTCTCCGTGGCTCCGGGACCCATCTGAAGCTGCCGGATGGACGTACTCGATAGGGTGAGCGTGTTCTGCGGCCAGGCCGACCGGCGCCGCGAATTCGTGGTGCCTGCGGGCGTGAGAAGAGGGAAAAGGTCAGCGAGGCGGTCCGGAGGACTTGACGGTGCTGTGAGGGCCCTGTTGCGAGCGCAGTAGCTCGAGAGAGTGGATTACGGACGTACACCTTGTGCACGTGCTTGTAGAGCGCGCTGTGAGACGAAGAGGGCGAGCGAAAGGGTCAGCGAAGGGGACCTTCTCAAGCGACGCAGTGAACGAGGACGCACCGGTGGTGCATCAGGCGGTGCACAAAGTAGTGCCAGGTGTCCTCGATGAAGAAGAAGAGGGCGATCTGCGTGCGCAGGGCATCAGCGAGGGTTCTCCAGGCGGAGGAGGAAGGGAAGGAGAGGGTACGCACCTGCGGGACCATCTGCTTCCAGAACGACGGGAAAGGGACCTCGAACGTCTTCATGCCGGCCGAGACGGCGAGCGGGTGGAAGAGGTAGATCTGGATGGAGCGAGGGAGGTGAGTGACTGCGCGGAGGGAGGAGCTTGAGGAAGACGACGCACCTGCGGCAGCTCGACGGAGAAGTGCGTCTTGAGGACCGCCTTCGTGCACTCCCACTGCTTCTTGAGCGACATCGTCTTGTCCTGCAGAGGGTGAGGATCGTTCCGTCAGCTCGTGACAGGCCGCGAGTGGACGAACCCGCCGGGCGGGCGTGGAGACCTCGAGCAGAAGTAGACGCACCTGCTGCAGCTTGTACTGCTTGAACCAGCCCATATAGTCGATGAGCATCCAAGGAACGCAACGGCCGAAGTAGACGACCTGCACAGAGGGAGGGGGAGCACAAGGTCAACTCGGGGTCGCGTCGACGGCGACGACAACAAGCGCGAGGGAGTGGAGGGCGACGCACCTCGTGCATGACGAAGCTCATGATGCCCGTGGCGAGGATCGGGTCGCCGATCTTGATGTACCAGCTCATCCACAGGCGCTCGAGCCAGTTGAGCTGCGCCGGGTCGACGGCCGAGTAGAACGACGCCGCCTCGTGCTTGGTCGTCTCGACAAAGTTGGTCACGAGCACGGTCGCGTTGTTGAACATCTGCTCGTAAACGGACGCCATCTGGGCGCGAGGCGAGGGCGAGCCGGAGGGTTGTTGGTGCGGTGGTGGCGACGAGAAGGGAGAGGGGAGAGAGAGCTCGTGCGCTCCAGTCGTGTGGGAGGGAGGGGGTGCGAGGTGTGTGTCGCGGCGTGTGTCGGTCGATGTGCTCGGGCGCGTGCGGCTGGAGCGAAGCCGAGAGTGGTCGGACGAGGAGGCGAGAAGGGCGAGCCTGGAGGGTGGGTCGACGAGCGACGAGCGCCTCCGCACGGCTCAACGCGTCGATGGACGAGCGCTCGAGGTTTCCGCTTCGGGCCCTGCGCCGAGCTGAAACCCGAGCAGAAAGCGGCGCAGCTGGTTTTGTCAGAAACGCGCTCGCTGTCTCTCCCTTTTCCACCGAAACCCTGCTCGCTCTCGCTCTCTCCTGCAGCACAGCGAGCTCGAGTTGCGGATGCACTGTGTTTGCAAAAGACTCGTGAGGCCGACGCACGGTCGAACGAGGAGGGGAGAGGGGGTATCGAGAGGAAGCACAACAAGCAGGCTCGGCGGGCGGTGCACAGGGTCGAAGGGGGGTGGGTATAGGCGCGCCGTCGAGGAGTGACGCTCAGGACGCGTAGACGAAGTTGACGCGCGAGAGGAGGGCCGGGAGCGACGACAGCTGCGGGCCGTACCTGCGCGGCGGGAGAGCGGTCGTCAGCTCCTGCGACACGTCGAGGCCGAGCAGCGAGAGGAGGGACGCACCGTACAGCGTTGTCGTACAGCTCGAAGAGCGGGAGCGCGACGATCTTCTGGTTCTTGGGCACCGTGAGGATCCCTGCGAGCGAGAAGAGGATGACCGGCGGGGTCAGTGCGCGACACGTCGATGAGCTCGAGGGAGCGGGACGCACGGCTCTCAGGAAGCTGGATGAGGTGCCACGTCTTGAGTTCCTTGGGCTTGGTGATGTGGCTGCGGGCGAGCGAGAAGGATGGGCGTCAGCTACGAGCGGAAGAGAGGGAGGGGTGGGTGGTCGATCCGACGCACGCTGGCTTGTACGGGTACTGCAGGACGGTATTGAGCGTCAGGAGAGCGTGCGAGAGCGCGATACGACGCCCGAGAGGGCGCCGAGAGGCCGGCGAGGGAGGGGGAAGGCGAGCAGGACGTCTTCGAGGGAGGGAGGAGGGGACGTACCATGAAGGACTCGAAGTTTGGCCGCCAGAACTGGCCGATCACGTCGCTCACCTCCCACTCGTGCGCGCCTCCGCCGTCCTCCTCGCTCTTCATGACGCTGTCGCCGGCCTCGCCCGCAGAGTCGGGTCCGAGGCGGAGGTGCATGCGCGCCTTGAGCCCTTCCTCGTCGCTCTCGTGCGGCTTGAGGTAGTCGCCGGGGAGCTTGAAGAAGGCCGAGCCGACCTGGATGAGGAGGACGTGCGGGTGGCCGTGCTCGTGGACGAGCATGATGCCCTCGACCGTGCGGCGCATGCCGTACTGCTCGTAGTCGTGCTCCCTGCGGGCGAACAGCGCTCGAGTCAGCTCAATAGCTTCAAGGACTTGACCTCTGCGCTCGAAGCCAGCTCCTGGCCAGCTATGGCGGCACCACCGAGGCGAGTCGGATCGCGAGCGGGAGGAGGCGGGGGAGGCAAGGGGGAGACGCACAAGCGCTGCAGGCGTGCGACGACCGAGGGGTCCTCCTCGAGCTGCTGGTCCTTGCTCGCGAAGGGGTAGTCTGCACGGCGAGGGGGAGAGGGAGAGGGAGAGGGTCAGGCTGATGAGGCGGCGAGGTGGGGGTTGGAGGTGAGCGGCGAGAGCTCACTGCTGAGCGGGTAGCTGCGCGCGGGGTCGACAGAGTCAGCTAGAGTGCAGGCGAGATCGAACCAGGAGCGTACAGGGTGAGGGTGGTCGTCATGTCGAGTGTCGAGGAGCGAGAGGTGCGCCGGCAAGCGAGGTCAAGCAAAAGTCAAGCAAAAGTCAAGCCCCGATTACAACTGCTCGCCTCTCCCTCACTCGCTCCTCTCAGCGTCCAGCTCGCGGTCAGCTACTGCGCTTGCCCGGCACTGGACCTCTCGCACAAAGCTGAGCCGCTCTCGGCTGCAGCTCGCCCCCGGTTCGCTCGGTGCCCAGCTCTCCGCGGACGTTCCGGCTCCTGCCCGGTCGCCGACCTCGCTCTCTGGCTCCGCCTGTCCTCGCGACCTGCTCAGCCTGTCGCCAGCCTCACGGCAACATGGCTCGCAGCCGCTCGCGCTCTTCGCGCCGCTCGCACAGCTCCGACTCGCGCCTCTCCCAGGCCTCGACCGCCGTCGACTCGGACTCGGGCGCGTCCGCCGCGTCCGACGCACCTCTGCAGCGCTCGCGCTCGCGCAAGAGCTCGCGCAGGAGCCGCTCTCCCTCTCCCTCGCCGCCACCGTCACCATCCGGGTCGAGCGACGCCCGCAGCGCCTCGCCCAGCCCCGCCCGGGCGCCCGCCCGCTCTCGCTCGTCTAGCGACGACCGCGGCAAGGGCAAGCGGCGCTCCCACCGGTACGACACGAGCAAGGGCAAGGAGCGCGAGGGGCGGGGCAGGTCGTCGAGCCGGCGCGGCAGCTCGTCCTCGCCGCCGCCGACCGACAGCGAGGACCTCTCGGACGCCGAGAAGGGCCGGCGCAGCTCGCCGAGGAGCTCGCACCGCCGCTCGGGCTCGAAGAGGGTGAGGGCACGGCCGTCGGGCAGCGAGGAGCGTGAGGACCGGGAGGCGGCGAGGGAGACGGAGCGACGGCGGCGGCGGGATCGCGAGGAGCGGGAGAAGGGCCGAGCGGACGAGGCGCGGCGGATCGCCAAGGCGCGGCGTGAGAAGCGTAGGAGAGAGGAGCTGCACCGCAAGCGGCGGCATGCAGAGAAGGAGGCGGTCGAGGACGAGGTGCGTGCGCCGCCGGCTGCTTCCCTCTCATCGCTCGGCTCGTCTCTCTGTCGCTGACTCTTGATCCCTCGCAGCCTCATCGACATCACAAGCACAAGCATCATCATGTGCACGTCCACGTTCACGAGCCCAAGCACGGGCACAAGCACAAGCACAAGCACAAGCACAAGCACAAGCACGGCCACGAGCACGCTCGCCGACACGATCACGGTCACGACTCGCACCACCGGCACCACAAGCACGGTCACAAGCACCGCCATCACCATCTCGACGAGGTGCGTCCCTCTCTCTTCTTCTGATGCGGCCGCACCGCTGCAAACGCTGACCTCGACCGTGCGCTCGCAGGACCCTCCGCCGTCGAACCGCAACAACCTGCTCATCGCCGGCGCCATCGTCGTAGTTGCGCTCCTCGGGGCCGGCGGCGCCTTCTACTACATCAAGCAGAAGTGAGTACGAGCGCGAGTCTGTAGCAGACGTGCAAGTGACGCTCTCCTTCTCCTTCTTCGAGCTGGCTCGCTCGGACCCTCGAGAGCACGAGTCGCTCGCTCTCTCACTCAGCTTGCTCGTCGTACTCTCGATGCATGTGAGCCTCTCGACGTCACAGGAGCGGTACAGAGAGGGTAAGCTCCAGGTTGCGCTGCTCAAGCCGTCGCCGCTACGTCCTGCGCTTCTTGCTGCCGCCCTTCGACTCGCCCTTCCCACCCTTGCGCCTCTTCGAGCCCACCTCCTCGCTCTCGTCACCGCTACTCCCTCCTGCCTCGCTCCCGTCGCCGTCGCTCGCCTCGTCGTCGAGCTCCTCATTGTCCGAGTCGACGAGGACCGCCTTGCCCTTGCCCTTGCCCTTGCCCTTGCCGCCGCTCCTGCCCGGCTTGCTCTTGGCCGCCTTGAGCGCCGACGCCTTGACGAAACCGACGGCGCCGACATCGAGGTCGACCTAGGGCTCGCTCGCCTCGAGCTCCTCGACGTCGTCGTCCTCGATCAGGTCGTCCTCGTCGTCGACGTCGCGCGCCTTCTCCTTGCCCTTGCGGCTCGCCTTGGCCTTGGTCTTGCTCGAGCCCTGCGCCTTGTCGACCTTGTCCTTGCTCTTGCCCTTGCCCTTGGCGGCGCTCGTGCTCGCCTCGGACTCGCGCGAGACCTCCTTCTTGGGCGCGGCGAGCCGCGGCGCCTTGACCTGCTTGGCGCCCTTGGTCTTGCTCGCGTTCGTGTCGGCCTTGAGCTCGGCGAGTGTGAGGCCGTGCTGCTGCGCCGACGTCGTCAGGAGCTCGTACTGCGGGCGGGCGAGCGGTGCGAGGAGGGGGTCCGAGGGTCAGCGAGATGGAGCTGAGCGCGGTGCAGCCGGGCGAGGGACGTACCAGAGGTTCGTTACGGCGAGCTGCGAGCTGTTAGAGGGAGCGAGGGTCAGGACCAGCGACGAGCGCGCGTGGAGGGCTCGACGAGACGCACCTTGACGTCGTCGGCGTTGATCGTAAGGCGGCCTGCGTGTCTGCGCTCGAGCGGGTCAGCTCCAGATCGCAGAGGACGTCGTAGAGGGATGGACGTACTTGGCGAAGCGTTCGAGGTCTCTGCCGAGCGTGACTGCGAGCGAAAGAGCGGATCAGCACGAAGTCGCAACCGGACTACGAGGACGAGACGCACGAGCTTGCTGGAAGACGACCTCGGCGAGGGAAGCGACAAAGTGCTCGGATGCTGCGAACGGCAGCGAGAGTTCTGCGGTAGGACGTCAGCGAGCGAGAGAGGCGCAGAGGGACCGAGGAAGGGAGAGCGCACCTTCCTCCTGGGCGATCTGCAGGTCGAGGGAGCAAGGAGCGGGTCAGCGGCGCATTTGGGAGAGCTGTACAGTGGCTCAGGAGCGCACCTTGGTGACCGTGTACCACACTGCGGCCTTGAGGCTCTGCGAGAGGAGGGAAGCACCGCCCGAGTCGAGGAAACGTCAGCTCGAGGACTACCTGAGGCAGGGAGAGGGACGCACCTGCTTGGAGAGGGCCTCATCGGCCTCGGTAGCCTTACTCGTGCGGCCCATGTTGCAGTCTGAGCGGTGCTCGCGGCTGACGAGGTGGGCGACGCGGGGAGGGCGAGGGCGGAGGGGAGGGCGGAGCGGCGACGGCACTCGGCGGGCTGAGACTCGTCGAGGGAGCCGAAGGAGCTCTGCTGCGCTGGCTAGTGGGTGATCTGCTTCGGCTCAGCGGGTGAGGCGAGGTGCAGAGGGTGGACCAACTCGCGTCTCATCGCGCCCGCTCCTTGCTCTCCTCCCCTCGCTCTCCTACACCTCAGACTGCGCCTGTTCAGGCCTCGGATGCACTCAGTATAGGTAGATGCACCGGCTGCGAGCAGCCCGGGTCGCCCCGTGTCGTTCCACCACGCCGGCTCCTCCTCTTTGGCCTCCCCTCCGCTCAGCTCGCGGCGTCGGGCCGCTCGACGCAAGCCCCGCTTGCGCCTCGATGCGCGCAATCTCCGGACGCTGCGGAACTGCGTCCGCCTCTCGAGCGGCTCCTGTCCTCCTCGGCCCAAGTCCGCATGGCTTGCCTCTGCTGCTCGATACCGCTGCTCTTCTCCGCTTCCTGCTTTGTCGCGCCGGTTCTCTGCATTGGTCGCTTCACGAGCACGAACTTTACAGCTAGAGCATGGCTCCCGACGCCGCCCGAGCCCCGCCAAGCCTCCCGAAGGCTCCTCAGCGTCGCTCTCGACCGCCGCCCGCCGCCGGCTCGCCCGGCTTTCGCTTCCCAGCGCCCCACCCCTACAACGCCACCGCCTCGCCTACGTCGTCCGACGGCCTGCTGCCCGGCCCGGCGCATCGAGCGGCGTACCCGGCTGCGTCGTCGCAGGAAGCTCTCCTCGAGAAACCGATCGTCGAGGTGCGTTTCTCGCCCGATTCCAGTCATTCTCGACCCAGCTGAGTCATCGTCCTGCACAGCACGACCTCGTCGAGCGACCAGACCCGCGCGAGAAGCTGCTCGACGCACCCTCGCCCTCGCCGACCCCTCCTCGCCCAGCTCGACCGCCCGCCAGCCTCTTCAGCAACAGCAGCAGCCGCAGGACCCGTCCCGACGTCGGCAGCACGAGTGCAAAGACGAGAGCCCGCTCTCCACCGCTCGGTACCGCCCGAGCAACTCGTCGAGGGCCTGGTTCTCTCGCCTTAGCCGCGGTTGGGTCGTCCTCGTCTTCGGCTCAGGCGTCGCACCAGGTCATCGAGCTGCACGGCGTCGGCGACGATACGATCGACAAGAAGGAGCGGCTCGAGCAGGAGCAGGCCCTGCAGGTCGTCGCCGTCGACGCGCCGCAGCGCTCGACGACTCGCAGCCGCGCGAGCGTGAGCGTCGCGAGCTCGACTCGGCGGCGCAAGACGGCCAAGAGGCGCATCGTCGTCGTGGTCATCGCGCTCGTCGTCGCTGCGGCGATCGCCGCGGGCGTCGCCGTCGTCGTCAGCAGAAGCCGGGCGGCGCAGGACGAGGAGCGTGCGGGCACGGCGACGAGTGCGGCAGCAGGAGCCACGATGCCGCCGTCCACGTCGAGTACGCCATCGGCTCGAGACGTGGTATGGACCCAGGTCGACTCGCCCTTCGCCGACGGGCTCGCGACTCAGGGTCCGAGCGGCGCGAGCGCGACGACCTCGTCCAGCACCGCCGATGACGGCCTCCCCGCCGCTTCGACCTCGTCCAGATCGCGCATCACGACTCGGGTCCGCCCCTCGACCGCCTCGCGCACCGCCGCTCCGTCGACCGCGCACTCGACCCCTACCGCCCGCTCGACTTCTCGACCTCGGGCCTCGTCGTCTTCGAGCAGCGCCGGCGCCAGTCTCTCTCGACGAGACCATGCAGCAGGGTAGCGGCGACGACAACGAGCTGCCGTTTCGAGGGGCCGGGCGCCGGTCGGCGAGGCGAGGAGGAGGTCCGAGCGAGCCGCGGCAACGTCGGCGAGGGCGGCCTCGGCCTTGCACGGTCTCGAGCAGGTCTCGAGCAGCGCGCACGCTCGCAAGCTAGCTATGGTAGAGCTCTCCAGGCCTGTAACGAAGTAGATGGCGCTCGTGCTCGACCGAGAGCGCCTGCAGCTCGTCCTCGCGCTCGCTTCCGAGAGCTCTCTCTCCTCGCACGGGCGCTGCCGACATCTGTATAGTCGCTCTACATTGCCAATAGGTCCATATACACACACAGATAGACGACGAGAGCGCATGCGGCACGACAAGATGAGGAGAAGGAGAGACGGAGAGAGAGAAGGAGGGACGAAGACGACGACCTAGAGCTTGGCGCGCGGCTTCTCCTCGTAGACCTGCACCTCGTGACCCTTGCAGTCCTTGAGCATGCGCCGGAGAATCTTGCCCGCAGGTGACTTGGGCACGGCGTCGACGAGGACGAACCCGCCGCGGATCCTGCACGAGGGGGGAGGAGTCAGTTCTCGCCGAACTTGAGACGGGCACGAGCAGGGAGGAAAAAAGAGAGAGAGAGAGAGTCGGACGCACCACTTGTACGGCGAGTGCTTGCCCTCGATGTGCTGCCGCAGCGCGTGCGCAAAGTCGTGCGCCTTCTTGCCGCCCTGGAGCACCTCCTTGTCGAACGGCATGACGTACGCCCTCGGGTACTCGGTCGCGTGGTCCTCGTGGTACACGGACGTGACGCCCGCGTCCTGCACGAGCGGCGAGGCGCACAGCGAGTCCTCGAGCTCGGCGGGCGAGACCTGGAAGCTGCAGAGGGGGTCCGAGCGGGGTCAGGTCGGGCTCGGCGACGGCGATGGCGAGAAAGGGGGACGAGCGACGCACCCCTTGACCTTGATGAGCTCCTTGAGGCGGTCGGTGATGTAGAGGTTGCCCTGCGGGTCGAATTTGCCGACGTCGCCCGTGCAGAACCACATGTCCGAGGTGAACGCCTCGGCCGTCGCCGACGGATTGTTGAGGTACGAGATGGCGCACGACACGGCGCGGATGAGGATCTCGCCCTCGTCGCCGACGTTGACAGCTGCGAGCGCAAGCTCAGAGTCAGCTCGGCGGCGAGAGGAGGAGGAAAGAGAGGGAAAGCTGGACGCACGCTTCCCAGTCTCGGTCGAGCGGATCATGATCTCGGTGCCGGGGTACGGCGGTCCACAGCTGCCGAGCTGCTGCTTGAGGTCGTCCCACGTCATGCTCTGCTGCTGCGTCGCGCCGCCCGTCTCGCTCAAGCCGTATCTGCGAGCAGCGCACGAGCCTCGTCAGCGTCGACTCGCTCGGCGCGAGAGAGAGAGAACGAGCGACGCACCCGATCTTGATCAAGATGCCGAGGCGCTTGTAGACCTCCTCGATGATGCTCGTGCCGAGAGGAGCGCCGCCGGAAGTGCAGCCTCGCACGGACGAGAGGTCGAAGCCGTTGACTGCGCGCTCGAGGGAGGGACGTCAGCGCTCGAGCCCATCGTCAGCGGCTGCAGGGGGAGACGAGACGCACCGAGAGGGCTCTTGGCGAGGAGGACGGCGATCGGCGGCGAGAAGTGGAGGTGCGTCGCGCGGCACTCCTGCGCCATCGTCAAGTACGACACCGGGTCGAACTTGCGCATGGTCGTCACGGTCGCGCCGAGTGCGACGCCCGCCATGAGGACGTTGGCCCATCCGAACTGCGAGCGTCGGCGAGAGCGTCAGGGAGGTTGTCGACAAGGGAGAAGGAGAAGAAGCGAGAGCGGGACGCACGATGTGGTAGAAGGGCGGCAGGCCGACGAGTCGCTCATCCTCGCCGAGCGTCGAGGCGTGCCAGACGCCGATGAGGGCCGAGCCGATGGCCCTGTGCGTCAAGATGACGCCCTTGCTCTTGCCCGACGTCCCCGACGACCAGAAGATCATGGCAGCGCGCAGGGCGTCCTCGCTGCCTGTGTACCGCGGCGGCGTGAACGGCTTGGGCTTGGCGGGGAGGAGGATCTTCCAGTCGTGGACGGTCCAGCCGCCGAGGCTGCGCTCGAGAGGCGCGAGCGCCGCGGCCGACGCGCCGTAGTCGTCGCCGTCGAGGTTGACGAGGAAGACGTTGCCGCGGGTCGCGTAGCTGAGCTTGGCCTGCAGCTCGGGCGCGAGGAGCTTGAACGCCGCCTGGAAGGTCGCGACGCCGGCTGTGGTCGTCACGAGCGCGGCGGGCTCGGACAGGGTGAGGATGTGGGCGAGTTCGGGCGGGGTGAGGACCGGGTTGGCGGCGGTGAGGGTGAGGCCCGAGGCGAGGACGCCGTAGGCGAGGGTGACGAAGGGGAGGCAGTTGGGGAGGTGCAGGAGGATGGTCGGCGACACGATGGCGCCGCGGTTGACGAGCGGGTTCGAGGACGAGGCGGGTGCGGGCTGGAGGGTGAGGTGGCCGTCGGTGAGGGACGAGGCGACCGTCAGGGCGTCGCGGTACAGGCGGCCGTAGCTGAGGGTTGCGCCCGTCTTGCCGTCGCGGAAGATGGGCTTCTCGGGGTGGATAGGGCCGAGGGTGTGCTGCTGGAGCTCCTTCGAGGTGGCCTCCCAGGTCGGCGTGCCCTTGCGGAACGGCTGCGAGAACAGGAACTCGAACGCCTGCGTGCGAGTGTGCTCGTCGTCAGCTTGCAGTCCTGCGCGTGTGCAGGAGAGAGAGAGGGAGGGCGCACCGTGTTGGACGAGTGGGGGACGGGCGAGGGCTTGGACGAGAGCGACTCGAAGCGGACGGCGGACGTCTCGATGCTGGCCATGGCGGGCGAGTGTAGCAGGGCTAGCGCTTGAGCCAGGGCGAGGAGCGCAGCGCGAGCGCCGTCCAGGGAGCAGGGTAAACGCCGACCCGGCCATGAGTGTCGGAAGAGCGCTCGCCGGGCAAGCTGCCGGTCGGCCCTCGTCTGAGCCGCGGCTCAGCGGCTTGCCTGGTCTCGAGGATTGTGCTCATCAAGCCATCACACAGAGTGAGCCGCGCTCAGAGGAAGCACGAGCGAGTGAGGCGGTGCACCTCGTCGGTCGCCGCCCCGGCCGACGGCCCACCTCGTCTCTCGCTGCTCTCCCTCGCCCACCACGCTCGTCGCTGAGCCATGCACGCACCGCTGCTGCACTTCGACCACCTCGAGCCCTGGCAGCGCGACAACCCCTGCATCCGCAGCGGCTACCGCCCGCTCACCCGCTCCGTCCGAGGAGCACTTCGCACGGTCGTCGGCTGGCACAACGAGTCAGTCAACATTGTCCGTCCTCGCCTGTCCCTCCCACTCGATGAGCTGCAAGCTGACGGCGAGTCGCGCCCGCAGTGGACCCACCTCGGAGGAGCAGCCGTCGCCGTCGCGACGGTCACCTACCTCCTCCTCGACTTGTCGCCCGCCGACTCGCTCGCACACCACCGCAAAGGCTGGTTCGCTCCCTTCGCCGGCATCCCCTACCCTTTCCCGAACGCCGCACAGCCGAGCGTCACCTGGGCCGACGCCGTCGGCTTTGCCGCCTTCCTCCTCTCGGCGACCGCTTGCCTCGGTGCGTCCTCTCGCACGCATCCCTCCCTCAGTGCCGACAGCAAGCTGATGATGTGCTCCCCTCGCCCGCAGGCTTCTCGGGCTTGTTCCACACGATGCTCTGCCACTCGGAGGAGGTCGCCGTGCGCTGGAACCGCCTCGACTATCTCGGCATCGTCGTCCTCATCTCGGGCACGTTCGTCCCGGCAGTCCACTACGGCTTCTTCTGTACGTCCTGAACGTCCTCTCGAGCGCGACGCCGCGCCGGAATCAGCTGACGCTCGCCTTCGAACAGGCGACGCCCACCTGCGCAACCGCTACGTCGCTCTCATCTACACGATCGCTGCCGGTGCGTGTCTGCTCTCCCTCTCCCTCTCTCTAGGCGGCACCTAGGGCTGATGCAGCCCCCTGCAGCGACCGCCGCCGCCGTCGTCTCGCCGCACGCCCGCACGCCCGAGTACCGCCGCTTCCGCACCTTCCTCTTCATCGCGATGGGCCTCTCGGCCGTCTTCCCTGTCGGGCACGCCGTCGCACGCTATGGAGTACGTCCCTTTTTCCCTTTCTCTGCGGGCGCGAGGCTCGAGCGAAGAGGCTGACGAGGCGCTCGACCGTGAAGCTCGAGGGCGCGTCCAGAGGGATCTCGCTCTTCTGGCTCGCGCTCGGCGGCGCGCTCTACATCGTCGGTGCACTGCTGTGAGTCGCACTCTCTCTCCGCCTCTCTGCAGCGCAGGCCGAGCCCGTCTCGCCGCACAGGTCGTCGGCGAGCGTTCGGCCTTTCGAGAGGGTCGTGCGCAAGCTGCGCGACGTCTCGAGCAGCGCTCTCGCTCGCAAAAATAGCGCCTCTGCACACATTACTGACTCTATTGCGCCGTCCTCCTCCCTCGCTGCGCGCAGCTACGCCGAGCGCTGCCCCGAGCGCCTCTCGCCCGGCCGGTTCGACTTCCTCGGCGGCTCGCACCAGATCTTCCACGTCCTCATCCTCCTCGCCGCCCTGAGCCACTGGACGGCCATCGCCGAGGCGCACCGCTTCTGGCACGGCGAGATGCATGGCTCGTGCCCGGCGTGGGCCCTGCCGCAGAACTAGACGGGCGAGGCTTGGCTCGACGGCTCTTTCACTCGCTCTCGCTCTCGTTTCTCTCGCTCGGCGGCCGGCTCTAGACGTAGATAGTAGGTACTGAAACGACTTGTTGCATTCTTCAAGGGTTGCGAGGGGCACTGACGGCGGGAGAGGAGAGCGCGAGAGAAGAGAGACCTCGAGTACAGGGCCGGGAAGCGGAACGTCCTCCTCCTTGGTGACCTCGGCGAGTGGATGGGGCGGATCCTGCAGGAGCGAGCGAGAGGATCAGCTGGGTGTGCCTGCGCGACAAGAGGTCGCCGAGGAGCTAGGCTCGAGCGACGCTCCCCCACTTGGCGATTGTCGGGACCACGCACCTCAGATCCCGCCGCCGGAGCGCTCGACGATGACGGACAGGGGCCCGCCGTTGCGCGAGAGGGCGCGCTGGTAGGCGAGGCGGGCGTAGACGCCGCCGACGAAGGAGAAGGTGGCGCTGGAGGGGGCGAGAAGGGAGCGTGCGGGGACGGGTCAGCCGACTGCTGCGAGGGCGCGAGAGAGGGAGAGGCGGGACGCACAAGGCGGCG
>Ga0308169_10003208_pt1 | contig 16180 bp, 32 predicted proteins | sample PhyBR1_2_FD_202139 | JGI IMG/M metagenome (GOLD analysis project Ga0308169, IMG submission 202139) | Phyllosphere microbial communities from UC Gill Tract Community Farm, Albany, California, United States - DLSLSB.R1 | ecosystem: Host-associated > Plants > Phyllosphere > Unclassified | place... | reverse complement strand
GCCATTTCACCGGCGGGAACGAGCCGAGGGCTGGACGATTCATGACGTGTCGGACAAACTCCTCTGATCGCGCGACGTCGAGCAGGGCGGGGACGTTGTAGCCGAGGGCGATGGACGAGATCTGAGCAAAGACGTCCAGGAGGACGTTGCCATCCGCGTCGACGAGGTAGTTTCCTACTGTCAGCATCCAGCCAACTGCGAGCCGGTCGCGAGGACGTGGGACAGCGAGACTCACCGCTCGACTTCTCGTAGTCGCCGATCAGGACGTGGGTCCGGTTGTCCTGGATCCTGTTGATGCCTTGGGACTGGGCGTCAGCTTATCTCGCGTATTGGCTCTCGACGGAGCGAGCGATGTGAGATCACTCACTACGGCGTGGCCCTTTGGCCCCGGTACCGAGTCGGTCACGACGGTGGGCCTGGCAGGCTCATCCGGGATGAGAGTGGTGCTGGAGAAGCACCGGGTAGTGGAGCAGGACGCCCTGGCCGATCGAGGAAGCGATCGCGAGAGGGAGGTGGTCGCGCGGCGGGACATGGTGGTGGCAGAAGCGGGTGGAAGTGATAGGAGAGAACAGCAGCCGGTCGAAGAGATAGGCAGCTAAATACACAGATGCTGTCTATGAGCCGAGCGCGTAAGACGTCGCTTGCTGCCGACACTGCGCTACCCTCTATCAGTCGGTCGACCAGGGAGGAGGGGGAGGGGGAGGGGCAGCAGACGAGATGGCATTAGGACATGGCCGAAGCAACTGGTCACTTAGCCGAGTTTGGGCGTGCGATGAACCCTGAAATCTCGGCTGCAAGGCGAAAACGGTCGTCCAGCGAGCGAGCGAGTGAGCGATGCTATTCAGCCTGATGCATCGTAGCTCGGACAACTGCATACGCGACATCACAGGTGCTCATCGGCCGGCTGGCGGACTGTACACGTGAGGCAGGCCTAGCGGACGATCGACATTGAGCGAGAAGGTCTACCCGACATTGCTACCTGTGTGTCGGCATTCGAGCCAGGATGAGCGCGTACTCGCCTAATCACTCGGATGCCGCTTCCTCCTCGCACCCCCTCCCCTACTTCGCTCCGGCCTCGATACTGCGCGTGACGCATTCGCCTGATGACATGCTAAGAACAATCTCGACGGACCAACTTCATGACCACACGGCGGCGCCTACCGTCGGCGATGACCAAGTCAAACCGAGCCCGCCGATATCGGTGAATGGGCACGCTCGCAATGTATCCGTGTCGACGTCGAGCGCACCCGCTGTCAGCCCGGCAGAACTGGAACAAGGCCGCTCTGCCCCAAACGGGCCTTCTTCGGTCGGTACTACCAAGTCGCACGCCGGCGAGGATGGTCCTGGCGAAGTCGAGGGCGATACCAAAGGAGAGAAGGGGGACAAGCGTGCCCCACAGAGAGCAAGGACAGGGTGCCTGACCTGCCGGCGGCGGAAAGTCAAGTGCGACGAAGGGAGGCCGCGGTGTGCGAGGTGCAAGATCAAGCAGCGGGAGGTGAGCATCGTCGTCCCTGTCTCCCTCAGCGAGTCTGGTGGAGAACGCTGAGCCCAGTGCGTCTGGCCGGGAGAAGGGCCCTACTCCTTCTCGAAGCGCAAGGCCAGCTCCTCGCTACAGGAGAATGTTTCGCCCGATGCACACCACAACTCGACGCCCGGTTCCAATCGCATCACCCTGCAGCCACCCCCATTCTCGGATACCGGCAACGCCTCCGTGAACGCGTTCAACCTCAACATGACCGAGGCCAACCTGGACAACCTGTCATTCACGTTCCCCATCGACCCCTTCGCCGCGCAGCTGCCGAATACCCTCAACCCGAATGCCATCTCGCACCCCTTCGACCCGTCATCGTACCTCGACCTCCTGCCCATGTTGCCCGCGCCGCAAACGTCACGCTTCTACGTCCCTCCAGACTTTCTACCGAAAACGACCCAGCCGGACATGTTCCGCGGCTTTCGGTCGAATGAATTTGTGGATAGTCTCATGGCGCCGCGGAAGAAGGCTGAGGCGATGGCTGATCCGTGAGTGAAGGAGGCGGTCGCGTGAGCTGACCTGACCGTGCAGAGTCTTCCTTCGCCCTTACTTCCCCACCATGTGAGTAGATCGACGGACCATCCTCAAGCGCATCGCTCAAGACAGTGCCGAGCGGCTCGTGATGCGGCACTACCTCCTCGAGACCGTCCACGTCATCATGGCGTTCGAGTGCCCACGCCGGCCTTGGAACCCATGGATCGAGATACATGCACCGCTAGCGTTCGATCATCCTCCCGGGTGAGCACGTCCGTACACTCGATCTGGGTTCCGCTGATAGCAGCACATCGCCTGCTGCTGACGCTCTACGCGCTGCCATACTTGCCGTGGGCGCGGTACATATGCGGTTCCGGGCGGACCCGAACGACCAAGCCGGGGCGTGGAACATTGTCCGGGTAGCCAAAGCGAAAGTACTAGGACTGGTTCGGCAGCGGATCGAAGCGCAGGAGGCGACGAATACGGCGCTGGAGAAGGGCGATGTAGAGCTGATCCTGGCGGCGCTGTTGTCCTGTACGATCGCTAGTGTGAGTCCAGCACTCGGCCATCGTTCGTCATCCATCCGGACGACCGTCGCCGCATCCCGAACACATCTGACCGCAGTCACTCGCCGCAGACGATTCATGGCACGAACTCCTCACGTCCGTCCTTGCCCTAGTCGACCGCCTCGGTGGAGCCTCCGACCTCATCCGGGAGGGAACGCACGAGCACCTGTCGTCCTTTCGATTCTTCCTGGAGCAGCTGGCCATCCGGGACGTCTTTGGGTGCATGACGACGCAGATGAGCCCGTCGATCCTGAACATAGCTTTCAGCCCGTGGTTCTTCGAGGCCGAGGGGTGGTCGAATCGGGATGACGAGTGGGAATCGGTCGAGCGGATGTTCGGTGCGTGCGGCGGTGCTCCGAGTAGATCGAGATACGGTCATTGACAGGCAGGCTTCTCGCGGGGCATGGTCGACGTCATTGCTCGGGTGAGGCGGCCGCCCGATTTAGGATTCGTGACTACTGGCTGACGACCAGTGCTGCACCCTCATCTCGAAGATGAAGAAGACCGGGCAGAGCCTCCCATCCTCCAAAGTCACACCAACGAAGAAGATCAAAGCAAGCACCTCTGCACCTCACTCCCACTCCGTCTCCGCCTCGACGCTCAAGCCGCCCACGTCTCCGTCCTCGTTCTCCCTCCGCCTCCCACCCCGTGCCGCGGCCCGCGTGGCCCAGCTCAACGGCTCGTCTTCTTCTGGCTCGCGCGAGTCAACGCCCATACCTATCGCGTCGCCCGTGCTGGATCATCACCTGTACGCCGAGGCCGAGGGGCTCATGGCGGAGCTGGGGGTCTGGGACAACGTTTCTAGCCTGACACCGTTTCATGCGCGGACACTGTACGGAAACCACTGTTACCGCCACGCCATACGGATCCGGCTGCTCCGGGAGGTGTTTGGCGTGGATCGGGATGATCCGAGGGTGCAGACCAGCTGTGCGAGTATCGTTGAGCTGGGCGTGGAGAGCTTGAGCCTGTTTGGGCGGATCACCTGGTGAGTGGACGGTGTGACCGACTCGCACTCGCTTCGACACTCCGTTTGTTAGAACCACTCATTGATGCCAGGCTGACGTGGCCGATCGTCATCGCGGCGTTCAACCTCATGCCGCACGACCCCGCCCGGCTCACCGCGCTGAGCCTCCTGAGCGAATTCGGGCAGTACGCATGCTTTGATAACGGCGCTGCGTGCCGTGTTATGACGGAATTTTACCAACATGAAGAAGTGGTGGGGTGCATGACTCCCGCGGAAGTAACGATGAGGCTGCGGTCCAAGCCGTTCCTGGATTAGAGCGGGGCGGGGCGGTATCCCCAATGGCGTGTTGCTGCATGCTTGCGCGGCAACTGTTGTGCATTAGATGTAGACGTTGTGTAGACGTCGTTGTATATCCGACAGTCATGTTGCATGGATTCCACCGTGATGCTATTCAGCCCGCTGCCGGTGAAGCGGAGAAGATGGCAGGGCGGGGGGGGACGGGTGGAGGAAGGAAGGAAAGGAAGGGCGGTTCGGTTCGGAACCAACCAATTGCCGCTCCCCGCCGTCGTGACCTCGTCGCTCTTCTCCTACCACCCACCTACACCGCGCTCCGTTTCCGCATCTCCCTTCCTATTCTTCTCCTCATCAGCCCCGCACGCCATCCACGTGATGTTCACGTCCGCGTCCGTCCCATCCGCAGCATCCTCGTCCACGTTCGCGCCGTCCAGTGACGCACGCAACAGCGACGATGCGGCAGTCGCGGCTCTGCTGGCGCCCCGGCCGTCCGCGCTCCCCGCGACCTCGGTCCCGGCTCCGGAGTTGTCTACAGGCACTGCTCCGCCCAAACCCGTGCGCGTGAGGGGCGCGAACCGGTCGGCGTGCGAGACTTGTCGGCGCAGGAAGATCCGGGTGAGCGTGCACATGACTCGGCGCGCGACACGCTGACCTCAGTGTACCGGAGAGAAGCCGGCTTGCTCGCGCTGCGCAAAGATGAACAAGCCTTGCGTGTACTATCCCGACGATGACCCCTCGCCTGGCCCTCGGCGGTCGTCGGTCAGGCCGCGTCCCAGCCAGTCTGGGACATCGGAGAAGGGGACGATCGTCTCGCTCCCGTTCCGGAGATCATCACATTCGGGTCCCACTCCCCGGTATTCTTCTCGCTCGGCATCGCCATTACCGAATGGGCGCATCAGGCTGTACGCCAACTCGCCATCGCCCGTGCCCGTCCCTCGACCGCGGTCGCTTGTCCATGGATCGGTACCTCCCCGGCCCCGCGACTCGGACGCTACCGGCTCCTACTCGTTCTCGCACTACCTGCCCAAGCAGCACTCTCCCCAATCTCTCCCCCCGGCCCGACCGGCGCCATCTTACACCGCCTCGCCATCGCCCCCTCGCTCGCCCGCCGGCCCCGCATCACCCCATGACTCCGCCCGCTCCCCGGCACAGCACGCTAACGCCCCACCTCGGTCGCGCTCCCCCGTCCGTGACCGCTCCTCGCAGGCATACAACATCCCATCCGTCGAATCTCGCGATATCCCCTCGCCGCGATACGAGGCCATCTCGACGACGTATCCCAAGCCGCACGACCGGCCCTTGCCGTCCAACGACCAGGTCCTCCTGCACCTCTCGTCCGACCTCGACCTCGGCGGCGTCAGTCTCTCCAGCCTGCCCGCCTCGTCGGCCGCTCCGCGTACGGCCACGCACCATGCGAACCGCCCAGTGACGATTGACCGCTCGATCCTGCCCTCTGCATCGGAGATCACGGCGCTGTTTCAGCATTTCCAGGGGTACACCTCGGCTGCGTTCCCGATCTTTTACATGCCCGACTTGAGGGCCTGGACGGAGGATGTCTGTTTCAAGGGCGTGCCGGTTGAGGCGGAGGTGGCTTGCGCGGTGCTGTGTGAGTGTCGAGTAGGATGGCGTCCCGACTACTATTTCGCGTGGCAGGACAGGGCTGATGGCAGTGGTACTGGCTGTATCGGCGACGTCGTTGCCGCAAGGATCGGCGCTCGAGCACCTGAAAAGCGGAGCGGCTAGTGAGTCCGGCTGATGCGATGCATGTAAGTGCGCTGACTGATGTAGCTCTATGGGAATATGGCCAGAAGGTGCGGTCCGAGCCCGGTCACTGGTCTCCGTCAATGCTCATGCCAGTTCTTACCGCCCGTGTTCCTGCCTCCCATCGATGAACGGAGGGGCCTCCTCCGTGTGCAGGTCATGCTAATTCGTTTACAATACGTCTTGCACAACCCGAGCGCAGGCAGTATGTTGTGCATTACAGGCGCAGTGTCAAGGCTGACGACAGACGTGTGGGGTCTGTCAGGCGCGGCGGTTCGAGCGTCGGTGGACTTGGGACTGCACCATGAGGGGAGATCGTCATTTGCTGGGCGGTCGCCGATCGAGACGGACACAAGGCGGAGAGTGTTCTGGATGTGAGTTGGTTAGACGTACTCCAGCCCGGCCGCTGCGATGCGCGTTGGGCACTTGTGCTGATGTACAGCGCGTACAGCTGTGATCGGGATTTGGGCATGGCGTTGGGCAGACCGCCGGCAATCCAGGATGAGTGGGTCACCGCGGCCGTGAGTTGATTCGACCTCGGACTTCTACCTTCAACCCCTTGGATCGTATGCGCTGACGTCCCAGTACCCAAGCGACCGCGAAGATGCCCTCATCACATCCGCAGCGATCCTCCCCGGCCCACCATCCCCCTCCAAACTCACCGCGATCCACATCTTCCGCATCCGCCGCCTCCAGTCCGAGATCATTCACCGTCTATACGCCTCGACCGTGTCCGCCAAGCCCGAGCCGAGGTGGTTCGCGGATATGCAGTCCGCCATCGACGCGTGGGGTGATGACCGGCCGCCCGGGACGGGGTTCTGCTCGGACGAGTGGCTCAGCCTTTGTTTCCACCAAACGATCACGCTGCTGCATCGACCATCGCCTGGGAACCCCTCGCCGAGCCGCGAAAGTTTGGACAAGGCGTTGAAGGGCAGCAGTGCCACGATGAAGCTGTACAAGGATGTGTACCGCACCGGGCAGATGAACTTTGGTGAGTGCCGCGCTGAGCAGAGGGCTCCGAAGGACTTGTGCTGATGCCATAGGCTGGCTGTCGATGTACCACCTGTTCATCTCCGGCGTGACGTATCTCAACTCGCTCTGGCAGGCGTACAGGAACGGCTGGAGGCTGGTGCATACGTATGTGGATGCGTTGCTGGATATGCAGGTGTGCACGAGCGTGATGGAGGGTCTGGCTGGTGAGTGGGCGGGAAGTCTGGCCTTGTCGTGGCTGATCCTCAGCTCTCACGCCGGAAGCGCGGTCGATCAGGAATACATGGGAGACGGTCTCGGAAAAGATGATCCGGCAGCTGTCGCAGCATATGCGCTGGGACCCGTCTCATCCCCCTTCCCGACCCGTCTCGCCCTCGTTGCGCGAACAGCTCACCCGTACCACGGGCGACCACACAACTGGTACCGCAGGCACCGCCTTACCCCATATAACGTCGGAGAGCACCCGTACGGACGAGTTTGGGAGCGCGGCAACGACGGTCCCGAACGGCACCGACCAGGCGAATGCGCAATCCACGACCAACAACCCGTTCGACAGCTTCCCCGCCAACGATACCGTCTTCGCGTCACACGTGCCCTACGCCAATTCTAATGCTGGGAACAGCGCCAATGCAAACGTCAACATCTTCGGAGGAGACCAGAACAACGGGCCGACCGGCTCGATGCAGGACGACCCGTTCGACTTTAGCGGGATGGGCGGAGGTGCCGGAGCTGGAGCTGGGGCTGGGCCTGGTGCTGGGGCTGGTGGGCTGGTTGATAACCCCTTCGACACGTTCTTGCTTCACCCGCTGGGGGAGATGACTACGGATGACTGGAACCGCGCTGTTGCGTCGGTGTTTGGGCCAGGGCAGCTGGGCGGGGATTTCTCCTTTTAACCAGTGCCAGCGAGGACAGGGGTCGTGACGTGTTTGAACACACCTAGACACTGTGCCGGTTGTATTGTACAAGTAACATCGCCTGCTTTGCGTCATGGTATCGCATGCATACACGCGGGTAGTAGTTGTCCTTCTTACACTTTTCCTTCGCGGTCGAACAACGTCGGCGTCGACTGTACACCGCTACAGTGTCCGGCTCGCCCGCACCGGCGTCGCGCCCTCGCAGTGCCAGTCAACGTAACAGATCCGCCCAGTGGTGCTCGCGGTGAAGTACAGGCGCTTACGATCGCTCGGCCTGCTCCCGAAGATGCAGTTGGTGACGCTCGTGCCGGAGTCGGGGGGCGGCACGATGCGCGCGAGGGGCACTCCGTGACGGGTCACGACGAAGATGGACAAGAGGGACGGGTTGCAGATGAACAGGTTCCCCTCGGAATCGACCGTCAGGCCGTCGGGGCCGGTGATGCCGAAGGACTGGACTGGGGGTCAGCCGGGACGAGCTGCCCTCGGGGGGCCGGCTCACAGAACTTTTGCACTTTCGAGGTCGTCCCGTCTTTGTGCAGGGGCAGGCGCCAGACCGAGTTCTCCCTCGTCTGCGCGACGTACAGCACCTGTCGTCAGTCTCACACGTGCATGGACTCGGGCTGCAGCCTGTGCGGGTGCGAGCGGCCAGGTGCGCACCTTCTCATCTGGGCTCAGGACGAGGCCGTTCGGGCTCACGCCGTTGGAGAGCAGCGTGTCGAGCTTGCCGGACGGGGAGAGGCGGTACACCAGGCCCGTCGGGTCCGTCATGCCCGTCTGGCCCTGGTCTGTGAAGTCTGCGCAGTCAGCTCTTGGCCTCGCCGGCGGGCGCCGTACCACCGCGAACGGTATGCCCGAGAAGGAGACGAGACCCGGGGGGACTACTTACATAGATCGCCATTGCTCGCTACGATCAGGTCGTTCGGCCCCTTGAACCGCTCCATGTTCTTCCGCTGCAGGCGGTACCCCATCTCTCCGGTCTGCGGGTGACACGTCATCTTGGCGTCAGCGCCGTTGACTGTCGATGTGGATCGAGCTTCGAACCGCCGTACTCACGATACCGTTCTTGTAGTCCGCGACGATGAGCGTCCCGTCCAGGTCGAGCGCCAGGCCATTCGGCTCGCCGTCATACTCTGCCAACACGCTCCAGCCTGCATCTTTCCGCCGGGCCCCGTCCTCGCCATCCTTAGCCTCCCCGACGGAGTCGTTCAGATCGCATTTCAGTATGCGGCCATACGCGACGTCGACGACGAAGAGGTTGCCCTGCGTATCGGTCGTGGGGCCCTCGAGGAAGATGGGTGGGGGGATGCCCGAGCCTGCGGTCAGCGATGCAGCCCGTTCAGCAGCGGACGAGGGCGATCTCGCCAGTGGGTGAGCGCACCTGGCAGCCACTCGGTCTCCTTCGTCGACCACAGGTGACGGGGCACGTCGGTCAGAGTCTGCGCCGTGATGATCTCGGGGACTGGGTAAAATGCGGCCATGGTGATAGTGCTAGGGGGGGCGATACGACAAATAACAAAGATCGGCTCAGGTGACGTTGCCAGATACGATTTCGACCCGATACTGCTGCAATGGGTGCATCGTCCCCGCTCGCAAGCGATGATATGGGGTGAGGGACGGCTGTAAGATGGAGGAGGGGAAGGTGGAGATGGCCGATGCGGGACAGACGAGGAAGGCGAATCCACTTTCCTCCCTTCCGGTCCGGTCGGACCATGGCGGCGTTGGCCTTCATACCGTGCACACACGCTCATGAGTCATCTCCGCCTGCATACAGCCGCGGCCCTGCAGGTGCCCGATGAGTCGCCCGGCCCCGAATATGTCCCTGGAGCCCGAGTGTTTGCCCGTCAAGGCGGCACCGCATGCATAGCGGACAGCGGAACGACGGTGGCGCGCTGAAAACGGCGCGGGGCCGGGCGTTCGGCGTTCAACGCCGTACCGCCCCGCGCTCCTACCATCCTTCTTCTTCGTTCCGCCCTCGTCCTCCCTTTCCCTCACCCACCACCTGCCTTGGACCGCTCCGTCATGCGTCCTCTCCGGACGCGAGCCGGCTTTGACCGGCGGATCGTCGGTAGACCATGTGCGGAAGTGAATGAACATGTTCCGACATGCTATGTATTTATACATCTCGAGCCGACACGCAACGCGGACTCATAGCCAACGACATTTCTGTGCGACCACCCGACACCTCTACGCTATACAACACACCATGTCACCTACCAACGGCACCAACGGCAAGCTCACCAAGCCCCACATCCCGCGTCATCGCCTGCGAAACGGCCTCGAGGCCGGCCAGCCGCAGTTCGGCTGCTTCTCGTCCTTGTCTTCCTCGTGGACGGCGCGGGTAGTCGCTTCGTGCGGGTGGGACGTGAGGACACGTCGCGCATGTGAGGTGGCAGGAGCTGACCTGCAGTATGTCATTGTCGACTGTGAACATGGAAACCACGACGACGGGGACATGCACGATGTGGTGAACACGATCGCGTCCGAGGGGGTCTCGCCGATCGTCAGGATACGAGCTGGGGACTACGGGTTGATCAAGCGGGCCCTTGACTGCGGTGCTCAGTGAGTGGCTGCGCTCCCCTCTCTTACCCCGGTACCTGGACGCCGAGCGTTCGGGCGAGAGCTGACTCCCAGCGGTATCATGGTTCCCATGGTGAACACTGTCCAGGAAGCGCAGAACATCATCAAGTGGTCCAAGTTCCCACCCATGGGCGTCCGGGGCCAAGGTTCCAGCTTCTCCGCCATGTCGTCCGGCCAATCTCTGACCGACTACGTCCTCAACGCAAACTCGACGCTCCTCACCATCGTCCAGATCGAGACCCCCGAGGCCGTCAGTAACGCCGAAGCGATCGCGGCCCTGCCCGGCGTCGACGCGCTCTTCATCGGCCCAAACGACCTCGCGCTCTCGCTGCTCGGCTACGTCCCCGCCCGAGGGGACGAGCCCGAGTTCGTGGACGCGCTGGAGACGGTCAAGAAGGCGTGTGAGAAGCATGGAAAGTATGCGGGTATCCTCGGACGGGGAGGAGCGCACGCCAAGGAGATGAGCGAAAAGGGGTGGACGTTGATGGGTCTCGGGTCGGATGTCCGGGCACTGCAGAATGCGATGATGGCGACGGTGGCTGCGGCGAAGGGGACTGCTTGAGCGGGATATGCCCGACTTGTATAGACACTTGTATGCATCGGTTTAGCATCGGTCTCCGCGCAGCACCCCGGGCTAGGAGCAGTCTGCTCGTGCGTGCGGTCTTTACAATTTGGTCAGTCCAGCCTCCCATCCCAAGCCACCAAGGCTCGCGAGACGCTGGGCTCTCAAGGGCAGGCATCGGTTGTGGCTTCAGGCAGGAAAGTTGGGCGGTTAGGACAGATTGGGGTGCGCTGGAGGGAACTCGGCGATATTCCGGTCCGGCCGACTCATGGTGCTCGGTCTCAGTGGAGTACGCCGTGTCTGTTCCGCTCCTCTGTCTGAGACCAACCATCCCCACAAGCGGACGCACGGCGCGTCCAGGTGGAATATGATGCATGACAACCGTACTATACAATATGAAGAGATCAGTCTGGACTCTGTTCCGCAGTCTAGACTCTATTCCTGACATCTCCGTTGAAGGCATCCACCAAGTTTTGGACCATGGCCTTGCACGTTGCCTGCTGGACCGCTTGACAGGCGGCTCCGATGTGCGGTCTGCCATTTCAGCACCATTCTCAGTGGCACGTACGGATTGTCGATACTTACGTCAGGATCACGCGGTCGCTCTCGCACAGCGCCGGGTACGCCTGAAGCGTAGGCGGCTCGCTGACGAACGCGTCCAGCCCCGCGCCGAAGATTTGTCCCTCGTCCAGCGCCTTCGCCAGGTCCTGCTCGTTGATGATTCCTCCCCGGGCGGTATTGATCAGGATCGACGTTGGCTTCATCGCTTCGAGTTGAGGGTAGGCGATCAGATTCTCGGTGCCGGGGGTGAGGGGGACGTGGATCGTGACGACGTCACTCGTTCGCAGGAGCTCATCGAGCGAGTCGACCTGCCGGACCTGGTCGGCGGGGATCTGGGCGTGCCATGAAGCAAGGCTCTTGAGGTACGGGTCGTAGAGGATGACATTGCTGTCATACGCTCGGTTGAACAGGCGAGCGACGGCAAGGCCGATGTTGCCGCCTCCTGACGGTCAGCACGCCGTCATCGGCAGAAGCGGGCGGGTCATGCGGAAACGCACCGATCACACCGATCGTCTTCCCCTGCAGAGTCTGCCCCGGCCATCCGATCTTCTTCGTTACCGCCTCTCCCTTCCTGATCTTTCGGTCGATAGCGGGGATCTGTCGGGCAAGGCTGGACGTCAGCATAGAGCAGGGCCACACACGGGTCGTCTTACGTGACAGCGAGACCGAACGCCAGCTCAGCTACCGCTTGCGCCTATGGTCAGCTCTTGCGCCGGGCTCCCATGCATCCTCGTGCCCACATTCACGCCCGGGGTGTTCATCACCGGCACGCCCGCCTTTTTCGCCGCGCCGAGCGCAATCTTGTCCACCCCCGTTCCCTGCTTCGACAGGAACTTGAGCTTCCCCGCTTGCGACACCTGCTCAAAGTCCTCCTCCGTCACGTGTGAGCCGATCACGAGCAGGCCATCGGCTTGTTGGCGCCATGCGCCCGCCTCAGTGTCGGTCGGCAGCACCAGGTCGAAGTGCTTCTGGGCGAGCTCGAGCGCTTCGGACTGGAGCGGGTCGAGGGCGAAAACTCGGGGTCGGATTGGGACGGGCATGTTGAGCTATGGGTTATGGCGTTGTCCTGTTCGAGTGATGGAGAGAGATAGCTGGATGGAGAAAATGCACGGGTTCGTGAGGTAAAGTAGCAAGATGGTCCCATCTATATCGACCACTCGCTCTCTGCAACCGGCGGGCCGGTTTTGCAGAGCGGCCGAACACCCCGCGCGGGAGGCATGGAGACTGCATATCGGGTCATCAGACTCCGCGCGCTCCGCACGAAGAGCGCAATCGCGGATGGACGATTGTGATGGCGGAACGGAACGACGAACATCGCATGGGACATGTGCACGGAAGCATGGACGAAGGTGTGATCGGTGTTGAACGCCGTCCAGGGCCGCTCCTCGTAAACCCTGCTACGGCCCAGGCACAGCGGCAGAGGAGTGGGACTTCGCTAAAGTATTGCCAGGCGGAGCGGGGGAACGCCGTGGCAATGAGGACCGGTCGTCGGCGCCGTTCCCCGTTGCCGGACAAGGCCGAGAATAGAAAAATTCGGGCTCTTGGCCCACCTGCTCCACCCCTGTCCCTGTCGTTCCGCTTCTTTCAATTGCCCCACCATCACGCCAAGCTTGCCCCGGATCGGAACGCATCAAGTGTCAAGCATGCTCCGTTGACCCACCTGGTTTTCCGGCGCCCAAGCAAGACAGCAAGTGCGGAACGCACGAAACGACGACGCGGTATATATGGGCCCCAGTTTGACCCGTCATTTTTCCCCACCCCCTCGAGTTTTATACTTAATCCTCGACCCCGCGCAACCACCACAATCAACATGGCCTCACGCGAGATCGAGCCGACGCGCATCGACGAGAAAGACATGGAGCAGCAGCACGAGGAGACGCTCAAGGTCGAACAGCCCGAGGAGCTGATCCGCGAGTTTGACCCCAAGTTCGTCAAGCGCACGCTGTTCAAGGTATGTCTCGCTTCGGACCGGCGACCGACGTGAGGCTGTGGCTGATGCATCAGCTCGACATGATTCTTCTCCCGATCTTGACCCTCACGTACATGTGCTCGTCCCTGGACAAGTCCAACTTGGGCAATGCCAAGACGTTGGGCATGATCAAGGATATCGGCGGTGATCCCACCGGTGAACGATACGCCCTGCTCAACGCCATGTACTTTATCAGCTACGCCCCGTTCAGTAAGTTGACCCATGTGGGAGGTCGAGAAACCAGCTGACATGCCCAGTGGTCCCCTTCGCTCTCCTCGGTAAACGAACCCGAATGGCCAAAGTCCTCACTGGATGTGCCCTTGGCTGGGGTATCGCGGCCACGTGCTTCGCCGCCGTCCAGGACTTCCCCGGATCGTTCGCCTGCCGATTCTTCATCGGTCTCGGTGAAGCTGGTTTCTCGCCCCTCATCCAGGTCTACCTGTCGCGATTCTACACTCGACAGAGGCTGGGTGTGCGAGTTGCTTTCTGGTTGGCCATGGCCCCCTTTGCGTGAGTTTGCTTTTGTGACTGGCATCGAAGGATATGTACCGACGTGACAGCGGCTTCTTGAACGGTATTATCGCTTATGGTGTGGCCTTCATCAACAGCCCTCATCTCGAGTCGTGGCGAATCCTCTTCCTGATCGAGGGTCTCCTGACCGTTATGGTCGCCGTCGTCGGCTTGATCCTCCTGCCCGAGAACATTGACACGTGCCGTTTTCTCAATGCCGAGGAGAAGGACTACCGTGCGTGCTATGTGAATCTAAAAATTGAGCAGTCTCTGACCAGCAGTCAAGTACGAGCGATACATGTCGATGGGCCACGAGTCGAACGCTATCAACTGGAAGCACGCCCGGGAGGCGCCTCTGCGATGGCAGCAATACCTGCGTGAGTCCAATGTCTCCTATTTTCGTCTAGAACGGGATCACTGACTTTCACAGCCATGCTGCAGAACATGTGCCAGCAGATTTCGGGTGCCGCTCTGTCCGCCTTCCTTCCCACCTTCACCCGAGAGAACGGCTTCGAGGGTGCGAACGCCCAAATCGCCACCCTGGCTCCTTACGGTGCCGCCATTGTTGTGAGTGCAGCGTGTGGTCTAGGACGCACACCACCGCTGACGCCCAGCTCATGATCATCGCCTCCAGGATCTCGGACAGGTACAACAACCGAGGCTGGCCCTCGCAGTTCGGATGGGCCCTGATGGTCATTGGCTTCTCCATCTGGCTCGGCAGCTCCGTCCACAACAGAGCGGCGCACATCACGGCTCTGATTCTTGCCGAGTCGGGTCACTACAGTGAGTACCGCAGCGCTAGCCATGTCTGTCCGCAGCTGATCGGCAGTCTGCACCCCGCTCATCGTCACTTGGTCCGCCAACAACTCCGGAAGCGAGTCCCGACGAGCCGTCGCCGTCCCTCTCGCCGTCTCCACCGCCCAAGCCGTCGCGTGAGTTTTGCGACCACTTCTTCCAGCGCAGCGCTGAACTCAAGTGTCGGATCGGGCTACCTTTTCCCCAGCAAAGACTCGCCAAAGTACACCAATGGTCTCATCGTCGAGGTGGCGCTGTCCGTTGGCGGCATGATCTTCACCGCCATCTACCAGATCCTCATCAAGTGGGAGAACGCCAAGCGGGACAAGCGAGAGGGCGGACCCCCCGCGCCGGGTTTCCGACCGGACACGGCCACCTACGCCGACGATGCTCCGGGCTTCAGGTACATCGGTTAAGCGGTCGAGAGGGAATTTAGAACATCAGTGGGCCAGGAGGCCCGGTCAGTCATGGACGGACACTCCATGGGGAAAAAAGAAGGGATCATTTATCTGCAGTGAAGGTCAATACAAAGTGTTTGTACGATACCCTGAGAAGATGAATGCTATGAAATGACGCTTTCAACGAGGACACTTTGCTCTGTGTGAGGCCCGTCAAGCATGCGCTGGGAATGATGTGAGGACCGAGGGCTGGGAGCGGGTATTTGACGCTGGAACCGCAGGGCAAGTGGCGCAGCACGATTTGGAGTTCTCCTCCCTCGCTAGATGCTGCCGGTACCCTTGTGCCGACCATAACAATTGCAAATCACCAGGGGTAGCTCCATCGCTCTTTCCGGCCGCGCAGCCCGCTGTGATAGCCTCGTCTGTGTGTTTGTTGAGCCGCCTACTTTATGCCTTTCTGCGTCTCGGGACTCTCTACTCGACAGGCTTTCACCTGAACGACCTCAGTGGTGGCGAGCTCTCTCGCGGGGATCCTGTTCCCAAACGGCCAATCAATCTCAGCAGAAGAGCGATCTTTGGTTTGAGGAAGTGGAAAAAATGGCCAGAGGAACATGATCAGGCAGCTTCCGGCCCAGAAGAAACAGACTTTGCGTCGCCATGAGCGTCCGCAATGTCATCGCGCCCTCTTGACCACGGGAGTTTGCCACTCAATCACGCCACTCGCAGTTCCAGGCGGTGAAGTAGATCTTGGCAGTGTAAGGACCACCATGAACACCGCGCTGGAGTGGTCGAAGCTGTTCCCGCAATGACGAGGCTCTTCAGCACGAAGCGGCTCGATGGCATATCTGCGACGTGAGATCCTGACGGTAGTCCTTGACCGAAACGGAAAAAGGTGTTGCACGGGAAGCAGAACCCCCCCGGACGCCCATTCATTTGCGTCGAAGGGTTTGGGAACGCCCCATCCTCCATTGGTAGAGAAGTATGGCGACCATTAAGGCCAAACGAGGCGGAGCACGAAGCCTCGGCCCGCTCGAGGGACGAAGCAACATACCGCCATGACCATTGTCACGCCTTTGGCGTTGTTGCCGAGCCCCAAAGAGAAGGCAGTCGTGGCGGGGAGATCAGAAAACTTCAGAATGCAACAGCGGGAATGGCTCTTTCTCGACCCCTGGTGAGGAAATCCGGGATGACATCCTCTCGCTGGTATCAGGCGGACCTTGAGGGGAACCAAACAGGCGGAGATTGCCGCTGTGGCACGCGGCCGTCTCGAACGCGGCCGTCTCGAACGCGGCGATCGCCTGGCGAGGTGCGAGG
>Ga0308169_10003206_pt1 | contig 16181 bp, 13 predicted proteins | sample PhyBR1_2_FD_202139 | JGI IMG/M metagenome (GOLD analysis project Ga0308169, IMG submission 202139) | Phyllosphere microbial communities from UC Gill Tract Community Farm, Albany, California, United States - DLSLSB.R1 | ecosystem: Host-associated > Plants > Phyllosphere > Unclassified | place... | reverse complement strand
TACCACGGGCGCGACGGCAAGGACGGCAACGACGGCCCCATGTTCACGCTATACACGGTGTCCGGCGCCAGCCCGGCCGAGTTCGAGCCTTTCGGCGAGTCCGGCGCCAACGGCCTGTTCGGCCCCGGATTCGCCAGCCGCCCGGCCACGCTGCTGCGCTCCGGCGACGTCACCCATGACCCGCGCCTCATGGGCGCCGCGCCGTTCGGCCTGCCAACCGGCCACCCGCCGGTGCGCAGCTACCTGATGGTGCCGGTGGTGGCGCATTCGGGCGAGGTGCTGGGCACGATGTTCTTCGGCCATCCGGAGCCGGACGTGTTCACCGAGCGCACCGAGCGCATCGTGCGCGGCATCGCCGCCCAGGCCGCGGTCGCGATCGACAATGCGCGCCTGTACGAAGCGGCCCAGCGCGCCGCCGAGGAACGCAAGGTGCTGCTCGAGAACGAACGCCTGGCGCGCCTGGACGCCGAACGCACCAGCCAGATGAAGGACGAGTTCCTGGCCACGCTGTCGCACGAACTGCGCACGCCGCTGTCGGCCATCCTCGGCTGGGCCCAGGTGCTGCGGCGCGGCAGCCGCGACCAGAACGACCTGCAGAAAGGCCTGCAGACCATCGAGCGCAACGCACGCTCCCAGGCCCAGCTGATCGAAGACCTGCTCGACATGAGCCGCATCACCTCGGGCAAGGTGCTGCTCGACATGCAGGTGGTGGCCCCGGCCAGCTTCATCGACGCCGCCGTCGAGACCGTGCGCCCGGCCGCCGACGCCAAGAACATCCGCATCGAGAAGCACTATGCGCTCGACGCCGGCATGGTGGCCGGCGATCCGGCGCGCCTCCAGCAGGTCGTGTGGAACCTGCTTTCGAACGCGATCAAGTTCACCCCGCGCGACGGCCTCGTCAGTATCGAACTGGGCCGCAACGACACCAGCGTCAGCATCACGGTGCGCGACAACGGCGCCGGCATCAAGCCCGAATTCATCACCCACGTGTTCGAGCGCTTCCGCCAGGCGGACGCCTCGATGACGCGGCGCCACGGCGGCCTCGGCCTCGGCCTGGCGATCGTGCGCCACCTGATCGAACAGCACGGCGGCACGGTCCGCGCCGAGAGCGCCGGCGAGGGCCAGGGCGCCAGCTTCACGATCGAATTGCCGCTGGCAAAGCAGCCGGCGCCCTCGCCCGCGCGCAGCGCGCGTGCGGCGATGATCCGCGAGGCACCGGCTCCCGCGCCGGACATGACGGGGCGCGACCTGTCGGGCATCACCGTGCTGGTGGTCGACGACGACCGCGACAACCGCGAGCTGATCAAGCGCATCCTGGCCGATTGCGGGGCCACGGTGCGCATTGCCGCCAGCGCGCGCGAAGCCTTTACCGCGTTCCGCGAGCAGGTGCCGAATCTCCTGATCACCGACCTCGGCATGCCGGAGGTCGACGGATTCGAGTTGCTCGACTGGGTGCGCCAGCTGCCGCGCGACCAGGGCAGCCAGGCGCCCGCGATCGCCCTGACCGCCTTCGCGCGCTCGGAAGACCGCCTGCGCGCGCTCGAGGCCGGCTTTTCGGCGCACATCTCGAAACCGGTCGAGCCGAGCGAATTGATCGCGACCGTGGCTGCGGTGGTAGGGCCTTCGGCGCCGCTCGTCCATCGCGCGGGGGCTCCCGGACACAGCCGAAATGGCGTAGGCTAGCGCAAAGACGATATGCTTATTGTTCTTCCTACCCAAGCACGCGGCGCTGTCCTACAAGAAATTCTCAGCGATTTGCTAGACTACCAAATGTTGCGCCAAGCCGGATATTGTTGAGTTCCAGACGGGTCCGGCCCTGATTTGATGAGAGTACGCATGCCGAGCCGACAAGACATCCTGAACGCGAAGATCCTGGTGGTGGACGATTCGCCCGACAATATCGAATTGATGGAAGAGATATTGCGCGAAGAGGGCTACACCGACGTGAGTTCCACGATGCTTCCGGAGCAGGTATGTCCGCTGCATCGCGAGAACAACTACGACCTGATCCTGCTCGACCTGCAAATGCCCGGGCTGAACGGCTTCCAGGTCATGAAGGGGCTGAAGGAAATTGAACAGGGCGGCTACCTGCCGGTGCTGGCCCTGACCGCCCAGCCCAGCTTCAAGATCGCGGCGCTCGAAGCCGGCGCGCGCGACTTCATCAGCAAGCCCTTCGACCTGCTGGAAGTGCACAAGCGCATCCACAACATGCTCGAAGTGCGCCTGCTGTACAAGGAGCTTGCCCAGTACAGCCGCGCCCAGCAGGAACTGGCCCTGCACGACGCCCTCACCGGCCTGCCCAACCGGCGCCTGCTGGAAGACCGCATCGAGACCGCGCTGCAGCACGCCAACCGCAATCACCACAAAGCCGCCGTCATGTACCTCGACCTGGACGGCTTCAAGGCGATCAACGACACCTACGGCCACGCCTACGGCGACGAGATCCTGAAAATGGTGGCGCAGCGCCTGCTGTCGAACTCGCGCAAGGAAGACACGGTGGCGCGCCTGGGCGGCGACGAATTCATCGTGCTGCTGGGCGACGTGCACAGCCTGGCCGACGCCCAGGGCCCGGCCGCCAAGCTGGTCGAGGCGCTGTCCGAGCCCTTCTTCATCAACGACCTGACGCTGCAGCTGTCGACCAGTATCGGCATCAGCCTGTACCCGGACGACGCCGAAAACGTGACCGACCTGATCAGCATCGCCGACTACGCGCTGTACGAAGCCAAGCGCGCCGGCAAGAACCGCTTCTGCGCCAACGGCAGCGCCGCGCGCCAGGCCGCCCTGGCGGTCAAGCCGGCGGTCCAGGCGCCCAGCGCCACGCCGCCGGCGGAACTGGCTCAGCATCGATAAGACGTCGTTTCCGGCATTGCCGGAAATGACTTCCCGCGCAGGCGGGAATCCATGCCGACTTTCCAACGTCAGTATTTCTGAAGCACCTCAGTTGTTTTCAATTTACGGAGTTCTATTGCTCAGTATGGCCCCCGGCTCCGCGGGGGCGACGGCGAAAAAAAGGGCGCGACCCCTCCAGGCCGCGCCCTTCGTATCCTGCGCCGGCACCGGTCAGGCCGCGCCAGCCACTTTTTCGCCGCCCGGACCGAGCGCCCGCGTGCCGATCATTTGCTCGTTGTGGGCTTCGATCGCCGCGGCGTTCTGGTGGTCGCTGCTGGCGTCCACTTTTTCCGGCGGCACTTCGATGCGGGTGATGCCGGCGTCGACCGCAAGCGGGTCGCTGGCCGGGAAAGTCATTTCGACGGCGTCGTCGAGCAGGGTTTCCTTGGCGACCTGGTCGAGCGGCTCAGACTCGGCCGCGGCCATCGTGCGGATCGCCCGGGCGTGCTTGACCGCCCTCAGCTCGGCCAATTCGGCGATGGTATTGATGCCGAAGGCCTGGCGCAATGCGTCCGCCTGCTGTTCGGTGATGCCGCGCAGCGCGGTCACCGGCTGGTTGACGAGTTCGCGGAAGCATTTATCGTGATAGTTGTCGTTTACGATGATTTGGATATTCATGTCTGTCCTTTCAAGTTGGCGCCTGTCTTCCATTGACACGGTTGAACCAGACACGTTTTCAATATCGCACACAGCCCTGATTGACGTATGTGCGGCAGCGAACGATGGCCGTTTCCAGGCTGCGCGCGATACATGTGGATAAATGTAAGGACGTGTTATCATGACTGATTGCAACACTCTTTAACAGTTGGTTTTGCTGGAGTGCAGTCCTCTGCTATCCTCTGAACCTTATTGTAAAATCCTGCGCCGACGCACAAGTTCTATCGTGTCCCAGTCCGACAAGCCAAAAATCCTCGTTGTCAATGACGACCCCGCCAGCCTGCTGGCGCTGACCAGCCTGCTCGACCAGTGGGCTGAAGAAAGCCATTACGAGGTCCTGGCGGCCCGCTCGGGCCAGGATGCGCTGCGCCAGGTGCTGCGCCACGATTTCGCCGTGATCCTGCTGGACGTTAACATGCCCGGCATGGACGGCTTCGAGACCGCCGAGGCGATCCACCAGCGTCCGCGTTCGGCCGACATCCCGATCATCTTCGTGACGGCCTTCCTGGCCGACGAGATCGACCGCCTGAAGGCCTACCAGCGCGGCGCCGCCGACTTCCTGTTCACCCCGGTGATCCCGCAGGTGCTGCGCGCCAAGGTCCAGGTGTTCGTGGCGCTGGCGACGAAAAACGAGCAGCTCAAGCGCCAGGCCGAAAAACTGTCCCAGCGCACCACCGAGCTGACCGCGACCAACAAGCGCCTGGTGCGCGAGATGGAAGAACGCCGCGCGGTCGAAGCCAAGAGCAGCGCCAAGGACGAATTCCTCGCCATGCTCGGGCATGAACTGCGCAACCCGCTGTCGGCCATCAGCAGCGCGTCCTCGCTGCTCGGCCTGCCGGGTGTGGGCCCCGATGCGATCGCACGCGCGCGCCAGATCATCGGCCGCCAGACCCAGCACCTGTCGCGCATCGTCGACGACCTGCTCGACCTGTCGCGCGCGATGTCGGGCAAGATTTTGCTGTCCAAGAAGCGCCTCGACCTGGCCCACCTGGTCGGCACCTGCCTCGACACTTTCCGCGCCACCGGCCGCACCGCCAACTACCAGCTCAGCACCGATTTCGAGTCGTGCTGGGTCGAAGGCGACGCCACCCGCCTCGAACAGATCGCCACCAACCTGATCGACAACGCGATCAAGTACACGCCGTCCGGCGGCAGCATCCACATCGCCATTGCGCGCGTGGCCGACGAGGCGGTGCTGACCGTCAAGGATACCGGGGTGGGCATCGCGTCCGACCTGCTGCCGCACGTGTTCGACGTATTTGTCCAGGGTGCGATCTCGATCGACCGCTCGCAGGGCGGCCTGGGGATCGGCCTGTCGCTGGTGCGCCGCCTGGTCGAGCTGCACGGCGGCGGCGTGTCCGCCACCAGCGAAGGCACGGGTGGCGGCAGCTGCTTCGAGATCCGCCTGCCGCGGGTCGAACCGGCCCTGCACCACGAGGCGCCGGCGCACATCGACGCCGGTGCGGCCAAGCCGACCGTGCTCCTGATCGAAGACAATGACGATGGCCGCGAGATGATGGCGACCATGCTGGCCTCCTTCGGCTACCCGGTGTTGCAGGCGCGCGACGGCCTCGAGGGGGTCAAGTTGGCGCTCGCCGAGTGCCCGGACGTCGCCCTGGTCGACATCGGCCTGCCGGGCATCGACGGCTACGAGGTGGCGCGCCGCCTGCGCATCGATCCCGCCACGCGCGCGCTGCGCTTGATCGCCGTGACCGGCTACGGCCTGGCCGAAGACCAGCGGCGCGTGCTGGAAGCCGGCTTCGACTACCACATGGTCAAGCCGGTCGACGTGGCGGCCCTGATCGAGCGCATGGGCGAGCCACTGGGCGGGCCACTGAGCGAGCCGCCGCGCCAGCCGGCCGGAGCCAGGTGAACACGCGGCCCGATACGCTTTAGAACATGATCAGAAGCTGAGCGTCGCCTGCAGTTCCTGCTTGCGCTGCGCCAGCTCCTGGCCCAGCGCGTCCAGATCGAGTTCGCTCTTGCGGAGTTTCGGGAACATCTCCTTCTCTTCCTCCCCGACGTGGTGCTCGATCTCTTCGCTCAGCACCTTGACCTTGGCGTCGTACAGCTCGTCTTCCGGATCCATGTCGTGCAGCTGCCTGATCAGGTCCTTGGCGGCGGCATGCTCGACCACGGCCTCGTCGATCTTGTCTTCCAGCTCCTTGATCGCCTCGCGCACCGCCGGGTACAGGATTTCTTCCTCGATCTGGGTGTGGACCAGCAGGGCCTTGCAGACCTTCTGCACGATTTTCTGCTTGCTGGCCTTGGCGCGGTCGCTCAGGTTCTCGAACTGCTCGAACAGCTCGCTGGCCTCGCGGTGGTCGGCGATCAGGAGCTGCAGCGCGTCCTGGGCGCCCATCGCGCCCATGCCTTTGCCTGCGCCGGTTTGGGTGCCGGATTGTTGTCGTGTGCTCATCGTATTCCCCTTATGATTTCCTCAGTGAAATGGACTTGGCCGTTCAGCCAGAGTCTTCAGCTTCGCGTGAAACGCCCTCATGCACTGTACGGCAACTCACAGAGGCGGAAATCCTGCGCGCCACCGTCGGCCAAGCTGTTGTATCATCCAAGGAAACATAAATTGGTTGCTTTTATGAAAGCTTCGGCACCCGAACCACCCGATTCAGTCCGACTTGGAGACGACGCGGCCCGCGCCGCCGAGCTCACCGAACTGCTCGGCCACCTCTGCGCCTGCTGGGATGAGGAACGGCGCCAGCTCGCGCGCCGGCTGCACGACAGCCTCGGCTCGTCGATGACGGCGCTGACGATGCACCTGGGCCTGCTGTCCCAGCACCTGCACGAACAGCCCCAGCGCGACCGTGCGTCGCAGATGAGGCAACTGCTCAACAACATCATCGAGACCAATCGCCAGATGCAGCTGTCGCTCTGGAACGACAAGCTGGAATTCCTGGGTCCCAAGGCGGCGATCGCCGAACTGGTGTCGGAATGGGGCCGCGAACACGGCATCAAGGCCAGGGCCAGCCTGCCGGACGACGAGCCGACCTGTTCGCGCGAGCAAGGCGTGGCCCTGCTGCGCTGCACCGAAGAGGGCTTGCGCAACGTGGCCGCGCACGCGCGCGCGAGCGAGGTCGAGGTCATCTTCGACGACGACGGCGACCAGGCCATGCTGACCGTGCGCGACAATGGCGTCGGGCCGGGCGACGGCGTGTCCGCATCGCTCAGCTGCCACGGGCTGCGCCTGCTGCGCGAGCGCGCGCGGGCGCTGGGCGGAACGCTCACGCTGGGCAAGGGGCCGGATGGGACGGGCGCCGCCCTCACCCTCATTTTGCCGAAATGACCCCGGACGTCGCCCCACCTGCGCGGGGCGACGGCTTAATGTAGCTTCACCAGCGGCGTGGTACGCCGAATCAGGAACCGCGCCAGCGCCAGCAAGCCCGTCCGCACCGACCCCAGGATCGCCTGGTGATGCAGCAAGTGCAGGCTCAGGTACATCATGCGCGCCATGAAGCCCTCGACGAACCAGCTCGCGCCCCGCAATGAGCCCATCAGGCTGCCCACCGTGGTCTGGTGCCCGATCGATACCAGGGAGCCGTAGTCGCGGTAGACGTAGGGGTCCGTTTGCGGCGGGCGGCCGCCGGCTTCGTTCATGAAGGTCTTGAGCAGGTACTCGGCCTGCTGGTGCGCGGCCTGGGCGCGCGGCGGCACCGGTTTGCCGTTGCCGTCGAGGCAGGCGGCGCAGTCGCCCAGCGCGTACACATGCTCGATGCCCCGCACCCGCAGATGGCCGTCGACTTCCAGGGCCCCGCTCTTGTTGGTCGGCAGGCCGAGCGAGCCGAGGAATTCCGGTGCGCGGATGCCCGCCGCCCATACGCACAGGTCGGCCGGATAGGTGTTGCCCTCCTTGTCGAGTACGCGGTTCCTCTCGATGCCGGTGACGCGGCAATCGGTCACGACCTTGATGGCGCGCTGGTCGAGCAGGCGCAGGGCCGCGTCCGACACGCGTTCGGGCAGCGGCGCGAGGATGCGCGGCGCCCCTTCCAGCAAGGTGATGCGCACGTCGCGCTGCACCTGCAGGCGGGAAAATCCGTACACGGCGTAGGCGCCCGAGGCTTCGCGCAGCTCGGCCGCCAGCTCGACGCCGGTGGCGCCGCCGCCGATGATGACGATGTCCAGCCCGTCCGCATGCCGGCCAGGCGCCGGTGGCGCGTCGTGGTCCGCAGCCACGTTCACGGGCATCGGCACGGCGTCGACCGCGTCGCTGGCGACCACGCTCGACTCGAAGGTGCCGGCGCCGACCGCCTTGGCGGCCACCGTCCCCGGGGCCGGCTCCCGGCCCGTCTGGTCGGCCTTGTCCTGGGCGGCCTGGGCGAGCAGGCGCAGGAGGCGCAGGCGGAAGCGCTCCGCGTCCTCGGTGGCGTTCAGGGAAATCGTGTATTCGCGCGCGCCCGGCACGCCGAAATAATTGGAAGTGCTGCCCACCGCGATGACCAGCGAGCGGTAGCCGATGTGGCGTTCCGGGAAGATCTCTTCGCCGTCGCTGGCGCCGCTGACCGGACCGATGGTCAGCGTCCGCCGCGCTGCGTCGAGCCCCGTCATGGCGCCATAGACGAAGGTGAAGCGATTGTCGTGGGCCAGCATCTGGTAAGAGAGGCCCTCCTGGTGGACGTCGAGCGTGCCGGCAGCCACCTCGTGCAGCGAGGGCTTCCAGATGTGGTAGAGCCGGCTGTCGACCAGCAGCACCTTGTCGGGGCCGAGCTTCCGGCCCAGTTTGCAGGCCAGTTCCAGCCCGCCCGCCCCGCCTCCTACGATCACAATCTCGCTCTGCAAGCTGCCTCCCGTCGGTGAGCGCCCGCCTGCCACGCGGCAGTTATCGGGCTAACAAGGGCAGTTTACTACGGTGCGGGCAAACGGGTCGACAAGATGTAAATATTCAACCTTGTGATCAGTCGCGGTCGTGACCGTGGCCGTGACCGTGGCCCTCGCCGTGGCCGCGGCCTTCCTCACGCCAGCCGCCGTCGCCATGGCCGCGGCCGTGCTCCCAGCCTTCGTGGCGGCCGCGGTCGTGCTCACGGTATTCGACGCGTTCCACCACGCGCGGCTCGCGGTACTCGACCACGCGCTCGGGGCGGAAATGTTCACGGTAGGCCGGCACGTAGCTGCGGGTGTACCAGTCGTCGCGCACGAACAGCACCGGACGGCCGCAGGCGTTGTAATGGCCGCACCAGCGCGCCCAGTGCATGCGGTGGCCCGGCGGCACGCGCAGGTAGACCGGCTCGGCCACGTAGGTCGGGCCGCGCTCGATGATCACCGGCTGCGGCGCGTACACCACCGGCGCCGGCGCGAAGTTGCCGAGGTCGACGCGGCCATAGAAGCCAGGCTGGCCGACGGCGATGCTGACGTTGGTCTGGGCCAGGGCCGGGAGGGCGGCGGCGCACAGCGCCATGCCAAGGATCAGGGATTTCATGCTTAACCTCGCTACGGGAAATGATCTCGAAGAACCCGCCGGGCGCTTCGTTATTTATAAGACTGTGTCCAGTTTATCAAAGAGAATGTTGCGATCCAGGCCCTGCAACACATCCTTACATTGTTCACTGATTTGAAAGCAACAGGACAGTATCGATTTCCTTACGCAACTGGCGGACCCGGCCGTGTGGCGGCTACAATCGCCGCTTTTACCGCCTGGAATACCCATCATGTCCCTGAAACAGATTGCCCTGCTGTCCGGCGCCCTCCTCGCCTCGACCGCCGCCTCGGCCCAGGTCGGCGTCACGGCCGATCTCGGCAGCACCGGCGCCGGCTTCCACCTCGTCGTTCCGATGGAGAGCGACCTGAACGGCCGCTTCGGCGTCAACGCCTTCAATCACGACTTCGGCAAGACCTCGAGCGGCGTCGACTACGACGTCAAGGGCAAGCTGCAGAGCGTCGACGTCCTGTTCGACTGGTATCTCCGCACGGGCGCGAATTTCCGCCTGACCGCCGGCCTCATCTACAACAACAACCACTTCGACGCCCAGGCCAAGGCAAACCCGCTGGGCAAGTTCTCGATCAACGGCCGCCCCTACACGGCGGCCGACGTCGGCATCCTGAGCGGCCGCGTTTCTTACCGCAAGGCCGCGCCCTACCTCGGCATCGGCTGGGGCAATGCGCTGGCCCAGGACAGCCGCTGGCACGTGACCGCCGACCTCGGCGCCTTCTACCAGGGCAATGCGAACGTCCAGCTGGCGAGCATCGGCTGCACCACCTCGCCGACCGTCTGCAACACCCTTGCCAACGACGTGGCCGCCCTGCGCGACAGCTTCGGCGACGACATCAACAAGTTCAAGTTCTATCCGGTGGCGCGCGCCAGCCTGAGCTACCGTTTCTGAACGCGCGCGGGCCGAAGCGGTCCTGGTTTATGCTGACGCCAACGGAGGCCATCATGAACAAACACCCTGCCCGCTGGAGCGTGCTGGTTCTCGCCTGCCTGCTGGTCGCCGCCTGCCAGGACAGGCGCGACCCGGTCAAGCCGAGCGTCAGCCTGGCCGGTGCGCCGGCCAGCCTGGTCCAAGCCCTCAGTTGAGCTGAGCTGAGCTGAGCTGAGCTGAGCAGCCTCGGCGGCTGCATCGAGCTGCACGCCGCGCGCGCGGCGCGGTACACTGTTGCCTTTTCGCTTTCCGCCTGCCTACTCCACTATGTCGTTCGCTTCGCTCGGCCTGATCGACCAGATCACCCGCACCCTCGAATCGCTGTCCTATAACAACCCGACCGCCGTCCAGACCCAGGCGATTCCCGCCGTGCTGGCCGGCCGCGACGTCATGGCCGCCGCCCAGACCGGCACCGGCAAGACCGCCGGCTTCGCCCTGCCGCTGCTGCAGCGCCTGACCATGGACGGCGCGCAGGCGGCCAGCAACTCGGCCAGGGCCCTGATCCTGGTGCCGACCCGCGAGCTGGCCGAGCAGGTGCACCAGAGCGTCAAGGCCTACGGCGCCGGCCTGCCGCTGCGCACCATGGTGGCCTACGGCGGCGTCAGCATCAATCCGCAGATGATGCGCCTGCGTAAAGGCGTCGATCTGCTGGTGGCCACGCCCGGCCGCCTGCTCGATCTGCAGCGCCAGAACGCGCTGCGCCTGAACCAGGTGGGCTGCCTGGTGCTGGACGAGGCCGACCGCATGCTCGACCTGGGCTTTTCGCGCGACATCGACCTGGTGCTGTCCCTGCTCCCGAAAAAGCGCCAGACCCTGCTGTTCTCGGCGACCTTCTCCGATCCGATCCGGGCCCTGGCTGCCAGGCTGCTGCAGGATCCCCTCAGCATCGAGGCCAGCCCGGCCAACACGACCGTCAAGGCGATCCGCCAGTGGATCGTCCCGGTCGACAAGAAGAGAAAGCCCGAGCTGTTCCTGCACCTCCTGGCAAAGCACGGCTGGTCCCAGGTGCTGGCCTTCGTCAAGACCCGCAAGGGCGTGGACGAGATGGTCGACCTGCTGGACAGCCGCGGCATCGGCGCCGACTCGATCCATGGCGACAAGCCGCAGCCTGCGCGCCTGCGCGCCTTCGAGCGCTTCAAGGCGGGCGAGGTGCGGGTGCTGGTCGCCACCGACGTCGCCGCGCGCGGCCTCGACATCGACGGCTTGCCGGCCGTGGTCAACGTCGACCTGCCGATCGTCGCCGAAGACTACGTGCACCGCAGCGGCCGCACCGGACGCGCCGGCGCCTCGGGTGAGGCGGTGTCGCTGGTGTGCGCGGACGAGGTCCAGCAGCTGGCGGCGATCGAACTGCTCACCAGGCAGACCCTGCAGCGCAAGGACGAAGCTGGCTTCGAACCCGAGCACCGCGTGCCGCAGACGAATAGCAGCGGCCAGATCGTCAAGAAGCCCAAGAAAGCCAAGAAGCCGAAGGATGGGCGTGGCCCGAGCGGCGATCCGCGCGGCGATGCGCCGGTGGTGCAGGAAGACGTGCGCTTCCGGCGCTAGGACATTCGAGGCCGGGGGCCTCGAATGAAACATCCACACCGTAACGATCAGCGCAGCGCCAGCTTGAATTTGCGCACGCCCTCATCCTCGTCCACCGGCCCGACCGTGAAGCCGAGCTTTTTCACCAGCCCGATCACCGGCGCGTTCTGCGGCAGCGCTTCGCCGACGATCTCGCGGGTGCCGCGCGCGCGGCAGTAATCGATCAGCTTCTTCATCAGCATCATCCCGAGCCCCTTGCCCTTCAGGTCGGAGCGCACCGTCACCGCGAATTCGGCGCTGACGTTGTCGGGATCGGCCACCACGCGGGCCACGGCCAGGGTTTCCGGCTGGCCGTCCGGGCCGGGCCGGGTCGCGATGAAGGCCATCTCGCGGTCGTAGTCGATCTGCGTGAAGCGCGCCAACTGGGGCGGCTGAAGTTCGCGCACGCCCACGAACATGCGGTAGCGTATGTCGTCCGCGGTAAGCGCATTGAAGAAGGCGACGTGGGCGGCGCCATCCTCGGGGCGGATCGGGCGCAGCAGGATCTGTTCGCCCTGCCAGTCGACCACCTCTTCCAGCTCGGACGGATAGGGCCGGATCGCCAGGCGGTCGAGCGTCGAGCCCGTGCGGTCGGCGCGCGCGATGCGCATGCGTGCGTCGAGCACGATGGCGCCATGGCTGTCGGCCAGCAGCGGATTGATGTCGAGCTCGATGATTTCAGGCAGATCGGCCACCAGGCGCGAGATCTGCACCAGCACCGCCTCGATCGCGTCGAGCCGGGCCGGCGGGTGGTTGCGGTAGCCGCCCAGCTGGCGTGCGATGCGCGTGCGTCCAATGAGGTCGCGCGCCAGCACCGTGTTCAGCGGCGGCAGCCCGACCGCGTAGTCGCCGGCCACCTCCACGGTGAGCCCGCCCTGCCCGAACAGGATCACCGGCCCGAACACGGGATCGGTGGCGGCGCCCGCAATCAGCTCGTGCGCCTCGGGATTGCGTGCCATCGCCTGCACGATGAAGCCGTCCAGGCGCGCGCCGGGGCGCAGCTCCGCCAGGCGCTTCTTCATGCGCTCGGCGGCGGCGCGCACCGCCTCGGGCTTGTCGAGGTCCAGGGCGACGCCGCCGACGTCGCTCTTCTGCGCCACGTCCGGGGACAGGATCTTCACCGCCACCGGAAAGCCGATCTCGCGCGCCGCCAGCACCGCATCCTCGGGCGTGGCGGCCGCGCGCGTGGCCACCACCGGGATCCCGTAGGCGGCCAGGATGGCTTTCGTGGCCGGATCGTCGAGCAGGTAGCGCCCGCTTTTCCGGCCCTGTTCCAGCGCTTCGGCGACCAGGTGGCGGGCGCGCTCGCGGTCCGGGTCGCCGTCGCCGACCGTGGCCGGCACCTCCATCAGGAGCTGCTGGTTGCGCCGGTAATTCACGATCTGCAGGAAAGCGGTGACCGCTTCCTCGGGCGTGCGGTAGGCCGGCATCCCGGCCGCGTTGGCGATCTCGCGCGCCTGCGTGACCGAGGCGCCGCCCAGCCAGCAACCGAGCACATTGCGCGACGATGCGCGCGCCAGCGGCGCCACCGCGCGCGCCACCTCGGCCGGGTCGACCACCGCGTTGGGCGCATGGATCATCAGGACGGCGTTCGTCTGCGGGTCCTGCAGCAGCACCTCGACCACGTCGCGGTAGCGTTCCGGCGGGGCGTCGCCGCGCAGGTTGAGCGGGCCGCTGCCGCACCATTCCGGCACCAGCGCGCGCAGACGGCGCACCGTGTCCTCGCCCAGCACGGCTTCCTTGCCGCCGCCGTGCTGCAGGGCGTCGCCGGCCAGCACCACCGGCCCGGCGCCGTTGCACAGGATCGCCAGGCGCTCGCCGTACAGCGGCTTGGCGCGCGCCACCGTCTCGACCGCCGCGAACAACTGCCCCGTGGTGTAGGCGCGCAGCATGCCGGCGCGCCGGATGGCGGCGTCGTAGACGTCGTCCGGCCGCGCCAGCACGCCCGACAGGCAGGCCGCGGCGGTGGCCCCTTCGAGCGAGCGGCCGGCCTTGAGCACCACCACCGGCTTGCTGCGCGCCGCCGCCCGCGCCGCCGACATGAACTTGCGCGCGTAGTGCAGGCCCTCGACGTGCAGCAGGATGGCGCCGGTGGCCGGGTCGCTGGCCAGGTAGTCGAGCACGTCGCCGACGTCGACGTCGGACGACGCCCCCAGCGACACGAACCTGGAAAAACCGATGCCGCGCGTGCGCGCCCAGTCCAGCACCCCGTTCATCAGGGCGCCGGACGCCGACACGAAGGCGATCCGTCCCTGCACCGCGCCGCCCTCGGCGATGCTGGCGTTGAGATTCAGGCCGGGCGCCAGCAGGCCGGCGCTGTTCGGCCCGAGGATGCGCAGGATGTAGGGGTTGGCGGCGTCCAGCGCGGCCTGCTGGTAGCTGCGTCCGCGCAGGTCGCCCCCGCTGTCCGCCCGCTCGGGCGCGTGACCCGTGCTCATCACGATCGCCGCGCGGGTGCCGAGTTCGCCCAGCGCGCGCACGATGCCGGGCACGGTGCCGGGCGGCGTGCAGATGATCGCCAGCTCGGGCGCCTGCGGCAGGTCGGACACGTCGGGCCACACCCGCAGGCCGTCCAGCGCCTCGTATTTCGGGTTGACCGGGTAGATGGTCCCCGTGAAGCCGCCGGCCAGCAGGTTGTGCAGCACGGTCGCGCCGACGCTCCCCAAGCGCCGGGAGGCGCCGACCAGCGCCACCGATTTCGGCGCGAACAGCTGGCGCAGGTTACGCACGCTCATGTTGCGCGCCCCCATCCGTGCAGGGCGATCGCGGCCGATTCGCTACACTGGGCGCAGGCACCCGAACCAGGCAGGAAGGACAACAGATGGCGGAAGGCAGGCAGGAACAGCAAACCCAGGACGAGCCCGGTGGCGCGCCCGTCGACAAGCTGGACGACGACAAACGCGGCGACAAGGCAGACGACGACGGGGGCGGCCAGCAGGAGAGCTCGCGCAAGGTCATCTTTGCGGCCATCCTGTCGAATCTCGGCATCGCGGTGGCCAAGTTCGTGGTCGCGGCGATCACCGGCAGCGCCGCCATGCTGGCCGAAGGCATCCACTCGGCGGTCGACACCGGCAACGAATTCCTGCTGATGATAGGCCAGCGCCAGTCGCTCAAGCCGGCCGACCCGAAACACCCGTTCGGCTACGGCAAGGAGCTGTACTTCTGGGCGCTGCTGGTCGCGCTGTCCGTGTTTTCGCTGGGCGGCGGGCTCTCGATCTACCACGGCGTCAGCGCGATCCGCAATCCGGAGCCGCTCGAGGATCCGCTCTGGAACTACATCGTGCTGGGCGTATCGGCCTGCTTCGAGGGCTACAGCTGGAACGTCTCGCGCAAGGAGCTCAACAAGCACAGGAAGCCCGGCGCCAGCCTGTGGCAAGCGATGCGCGCCAGCAAGGACGCGACCGTGTTCACCGTCTTCATCGAGGATTCGGCGGCCCTCATCGGCCTCGCCATCGCGGCGCTCGGCATCACGCTCGGCTACCTGTTCGACAGCCCCTACTTCGACCCGGCCGCCTCGATCCTGATCGGCCTGCTGCTGGTCGGCGCCGCCTTCACGCTGGCGCGCGAGACCGGCAATTTGCTGGTGGGCGAAAGCATCGGCGCCGACGCCACCCGCCGCATCCGCAAGATCTTCCAGGACGATCCGGCCATCCTGTGCGTCGACCGCTTGATGAGCATGCAGCTCGGCCCCGAGGAGGTCTTGCTGACCGCGGCCGTGCAGTTCAACCGGGGCATGCGCATCGACGAAGTGGAGACCGCCATCGAGCGCCTGCAGAAGGCGGTGGCGGACGTGTTCCCGGCCATCCAGAACATCTATTTCGAATCCGGCGCGCTGCGTTCGGCGATGCGCTGACATCGATCGCCCCAGCGGGATGCGTCCGGGGTTGCGGGCAAACAGACGCGTCATGAAGCGCATACCGGTGGCTCGTCGAAGTTGGATGACCGGATGCTACCACGTGTTTGTATTTTTATATGGTCTTCGCACTGACGCGTAGTCGCTGGCGCGAACGCCCGCTTGTTCTCCCCACAACGTTTCGACTATACTCGAAATGTCGAACCATACGCGGAGCGTGATATGCAAAACAATGACGCCGTGCTGGCCCTCGCCGCCCTGGCCCAGGAATCCCGGCTGGCGACGTTCCGGCTCCTCGTGCAAGCCGGCCCCCAGGGCCTTGCCGCCAGCAGGATCGCGGAGGCGCTCGCCGTGCCGCCCTCGTCGCTCTCCTTCCACCTGAAAGAGCTGAGCCACGCGAACCTGATCGTGCCGCGCCAGGAAGGCCGCTTCGTCATCTACGCCGCGCGCTTCGACACGATGACCGCGCTTCTCGGATTCCTCACCGAAAACTGCTGCGGCGGCAATCCCTGCACGCCAGGCGCCGCTGCGGCCTGCCCGCCTTCGACCCAAGCCAATCGCTGACATGAACGTACTTTTCCTCTGCACCGGCAACTCCTGCCGCTCGCTCATCAGCGAAGCCGTCTTCAACCATCTCGCTCCGGCCGGCTGGCATGCCATCAGCGCCGGCAGCCAACCGACCGGCAAGCTGAATGCACGTGCTCTCGAACTGCTGGCCGGCAAGGGCATCGCCACCGAAGGCTACTACAGCAAATCCTGGGACAAGCTGCCGGTGACGCCGGACATCGTGGTCACTGTCTGCGCCAGCGCCGCCGGTGAAACCTGTCCCGCCTATCTCGGCCCGGTCCTGCGCA
>Ga0308169_10003205_pt1 | contig 16184 bp, 15 predicted proteins | sample PhyBR1_2_FD_202139 | JGI IMG/M metagenome (GOLD analysis project Ga0308169, IMG submission 202139) | Phyllosphere microbial communities from UC Gill Tract Community Farm, Albany, California, United States - DLSLSB.R1 | ecosystem: Host-associated > Plants > Phyllosphere > Unclassified | place... | reverse complement strand
CGATGAAAATTATGCAGCTTCTTCCTGAATTGAACAGTGGTGGTGTTGAACGTGGCACACTAGAAATTGCACGTGCGCTTATTGCAGATGGTCACGAATCTTTGGTGGTTTCAAATGGTGGACGTTTGGTCGCACAACTTGAAGCAGAAGGTTCACAGCATCTCAGTTTAGCCATTCATAAAAAATCATTATCCAGTCTTTGGCAAATACGCCCTTTGCGTAAACTGATTGAGCAACATCAACCAGACATCGTACATGTTCGTTCACGTGTCCCTGCATGGCTAACTCATTTTGCATTAAAAGGCATCCCGGCAGATAAACGCCCACATCTCATTTCAACGGTACATGGTTTTTATTCAACCAATCGTTATAGTGCCATTATGACGCAAGCTGAAAAAGTCATTGCTGTCTCGGACAGCGTGGTGCAATACATTACCGAGCATTATAAAAACTGTCCGCCTGAAAATATTGTGCGCATTTATCGCGGTATTTCACCGCAAGAGTTTCCTCACGGCTATCAACCTTCTGCACAATGGATTAATCAAACCTTTAAAGATTTCCCTCAACTGGAAAATAAGTTTTTAGTTTGTCTTCCTGGACGGATTACTCGCTTAAAAGGTCATGAAACCTTGATTGATTTGATGGGCAAGCTCGTGCAGCAGTACCCTCATGTACATGCTGTAGTGGTGGGTGGCGCAGATGCGAAAAAACAGGCTTATTTGGAAGAATTAGAAAACAGCATTCAAGCCCAGGATCTAAGAGAAAAAATCACTTTTGTTGGACATCGTTCTGACATTCGAGAGTGGCTAGCATTCAGCGATGTGGTGCTTTCGCTGTCCAATCAGGCCGAAACATTTGGCCGTACGGCATTAGAAGCATTATCGGTGGGAACACCCGTAATTGGCTGGAATCGTGGCGGTGTCGCAGAGATTTTATCGAAGATTTATCCGCAAGGTTTAATTGATGTTGATGATCAATCTGCACTATTAAATGCAGTCAAGCAACATATTGATCAGCCTCAAGCAGTAAAACCTGTTGAAATGTTTAGTCTAAAAGAGATGTGTGATCAAACCATTGCTTTGTATAAACAGGTTTTGAAATAAACCCAAGTTTCTTTCTCCCAGCTGCTTTTAATCTCTTTGTTAAAGATAAAAGGAAAATTGGGAGATACCAATAAATGCGGAAATACACCACTCGATGTCCATCAGAGATTATATTTCCCAGACGAATAAGTACTCCATCTCGTCTGGCTGTAACCAGACTATACGAATGATGTAATGCTGCCATCAGCTGAACTGACTTTTGCGCTCATGACCAATGATTTACTGGATAAATTTTTAAGACTTCTGCTTCAGCAACCTGATCATGTGTGGATATTTTAAAAGTCATAGCACAGTTATAGAGATGTACAGCATCACATGTTAAATCAGTAAAGTTAAAGATATATTTTAAATGCTTGGAATTGGGATAAATCCGTAGCTGAATTTCCATTTTTAAGACCCGCTATAAAAGTAGAACCCGAGTTCTGCATCCTGCAAAACTCGGGTATGTAAGGTTGTGCTTTCCAAATCATATTTTTATTATAGTGTTGCTATCCATTGCTGCATCATATCCATGATGACTCACTATCAGCCTATACCGTCTTCCATAATGGGATTTTCCATTCCCAGCTCCTTGGCTGATGAGTCTAGATTAAGTGGAAATGGAAAAAAGAACTATTCGCAATTAACCTCTATCCTTGTAAGCCATTTCGTACACTTTTCCTCTAATTGCCTTAAGGTACTTTCGCACCATTTTTATAGTCCTGTGCAATTTCATCAGTGACTAATTTTTCTTCTTTTTCTGCTTTTTGAATACCTTCCTGAATCGCCTCTTGGGCTTCTTGTTCATCGGCATCAGTTTGTTCCAGCTCGTCCTGAACCTGTTCAAAAACACGACCAGTTTGTAGCACGACATATACCGGAAAATGATCAGAACCGATATGCGGCAATCGTTCCATATGAACCAGAGCAAAATCGGTACTATGAAATATATGATCCAGTGACCAGCGTAACAACGGATAATCTGCATGGAAGGTATTGATATAATGCCGCCCTACACGTGGGTCAAGCAGTCCACTAATCCGCTGAAATAAGCGTGTGGTTCTTGACCAAGCCACGTCATTCAAATCCCCCATCACAATACAGCTTTCATCCAAATCTTTAATTTGATCACCCACCAATAAAAGCTCCGCATCACGCAGGGTGGAATCTTTGGCTTCAGTTGGGCTTGGCGGTTTAGGGTGCAAGCAATAGAGTTGTACAGGTTGGCCTGAGCGTAAAATTATAGTGGTATGAATGGAAGGAATCTCATCACTTAAAATGAATTTCACTTCGGTATCTTTCAACTCAAGACGACTATACAGATGCATGCCATATAAATTATCCAACGGTACCGGCACACGGTATGGATAATCTTTTTCAATCACTGAAAGCGCATTTTGCCAGATCTGATCCGATTCTAATGTCAATATCACATCAGGTTGATGTTTTTGAATCTGCTCTATCAACAAATGATATTTATGATTTGGAGTCAATACATTACAAACAATCAAAGAGATCTGCTTATCGGGGATGAGCTGATTCTTATGGACTTTTTTGACCTGTTTTTTCCAAATAAAAGTATAAGGCAGTACCATTTTCAGTTGATATGCGAGTGCCGCAATCAAGGCAATAAAGATAATTTCACGCCATAGATCCCACGGCTGATCCCAGACCACCAATAAGACAAAAGCGATCAGTCCCAAAACCAAAATTTGCAAGCGTGGAAAATCCGCCCCTCGAATCCACCATTCATCACGCGGGATCAGCGACCAGAAAGTCAGCCAAACCACAATGACTGCGATTATTTCCACCCAAACCATAGCCATTTACTCTTGTGTATGTTTTTAATTTATTTAGATTTAAAAAAGTTTATCAATTTTGTATGTAACATAAACAAGATATTCTCCTCAATAATATTGATGTTTTGATTATGTAGCACTTGCAGTTGTGGTCTCTTTTGATACACTCAAGCCCCCTTTTTATTTTTTTACGCACCGAGGCAAAATGACATGAAAGTAGGTCTGGTCGGTTGGCGCGGGATGGTTGGTTCTGTCCTCATGCAACGTATGGTTGAAGAGAATGATTTTGCTCACTTTGAGCCATTCTATTTTTCTACCAGTAATGCCGGTGGTGAAGCCCCTGCGTTTGGTGGTAAGACTGCCCCAGCACTTATGGATGCATCAGACATTAACAGTCTGAAGCAAATGGATGTCATTATTACCTGCCAAGGTGGTGATTATACTTCGGACGTTTTCCCTAAATTAAAAGCAGAAAACTGGAACGGTTACTGGATTGATGCAGCATCTACCCTGCGTATGGATGATGAAGCGATCATTGTACTTGATCCAGTAAACATGAACGTGATTAAAGATGGCTTAGTTAATGGGACTAAAACATTTGTGGGCGGTAACTGTACCGTTTCCTTGATGTTGATGAGCATGGGCGCACTTTACCAAAACAATTTGGTTGAGTGGATGACTGCAATGACGTATCAGGCAGCATCTGGTGCAGGGGCGCAAAATATGCGTGAACTGATCACCGGTATGGGTTATTTATATAACAATACCAAAGAATTGCTAGATGATCCCCGTTCCCCAATTCTAGATATCGACTCTAAAATTGCGGACTTGCAACGTGGTGAAGGCTTCCCTGCTGCCAACTTTGGTGTGCCTTTAGCTGGTTCTTTGATTCCATATATCGACAAACAACTTGATAATGGTCAGTCTAAAGAAGAGTGGAAAGCGCAAGTTGAAACCAACAAAATCTTGGGCAATCAACAAATTGTTCCGATTGATGGTCACTGTGTGCGTATTGGTGCAATGCGTTGTCACTCTCAAGCCTTAACTTTGAAGCTTAAGAAAGACGTACCACTTGATGAAATTGAAGATATGATTCGTCAATCTAACCCATGGGCGAAAGTGGTGCCAAATACCCGTGAAGCGTCAATGACTGACCTGACTCCTGTCGCGGTAACAGGTACCTTAACTGTTCCTGTAGGTCGTTTGCGTAAATTGAATATGGGTAAAGAATACCTCGGTGCCTTTACTGTAGGTGACCAATTACTTTGGGGTGCTGCAGAACCTTTACGCCGTATGCTTCGCATCCTTATTGAATATAAAAATTCTTAATTTTTTAAGTCAAGAAAACAAAAAGCCGGTCACAATTGACCGGCTTTTTTATGTATCCTTTATGTTAGTATTTTACAATTATTCAACATCTCGTTAATCTACAACTTTCGCAATGCGATATAAGACCGAGCTAAAAATTAAGATGACTGCATATAACAAATTAAAGATTGCCATTTTAGCTATTATTGCTTCACAGAATATTCATGCGATTACTATTGATCCTATCCAAATTCAATCTGCACCGGGCGAATTACTCTATGCAGAAATGAATTTCCGCCAGGCGGATGCTAATGCGCAAATACAGGCCAGCTTAGCCAGTGCATCAGATATCACCACTTTAGGCGTAGTCCATCAACCACCTGGCCATCTTAATTTTTTTACCCGTCGTGATAGCTCTGGTAATGGCGTGATTACTGTTACCTCTTCCCGTCCACTGACTGAAGCAGAACTGAATATTATTATTAAAATTCAAGAAGGCAATACGACGCATCTAAAACATATTAAAACACCGCTACCACGTGGTAACACAAATACTCAGGCCCGTATTCCAAACAATGAAAAACCTTTAACGCCTATCACGATTGTTAGTGAAAAAGATATTGCCTTGCACTTGCCTGAAAGCACTCAATATCAGGTTGCAAAAGCACCAGCCGCTTATCAATCCTTTGAAGCTCCGTTAATGGTAAAAAAAGCAGCGCCACCGCGCTTAAATACCATGAATCCCGCACCTGTGGTCATTTCAGCAATGAGTATGCCAGCAGCTCAACCGAATAAAACTGCTTTAGCCGAAATAAAAATACCAGAACCAATCACAATAAAAAATGAGATTAAAGATACTGCGTTTGCGTCTAACAAAACGGCATCCAATGCAATTTTTTCTGCAGACCCCTTAGTGAAAAAATATGCAGCCTCCCCCACTCAAAAAATAGCCGAAAATAAACTAGCGAATAAACCTGCAGAACAAGCGACTGCAAAAACCAAACCGGAAGCACCTAAACCTACTCCTAAACCACCCAAACAACAAAATGAAAGTGTAGCTACTGCACCAACCACTAAACATGTGGTGCAATCTAATGAATCTCTTTGGGCAATCGCTACACGTGTGGCAACTGAGCAAAATCGCCCGGTCGGTGAGGTCATGAAACAGATTAAAGCGAATAATGAACATGCTTTTATTCAAGGTGATATGAATCGTTTACGGCGCGGCGCGGCACTGAATTTAAACACCACCAATAGTCAAAAAGAAGATAAGAAAGTCAGCGTTGCAAACTTGGCAAATACACCGTCCAACCAATCGGGTAAAGCCAAATATCGCCTAAATCAAGCAGAGATGAGTCTGGTTGCAGAGAAAGAACAAGATTCAGCCAGCGGTTCTGCTAAAAAGAACACAGAAAAAAATCAAACATCGAACGAGTTATCATTAAAAGTTATGACATCGCGTGAAAAAACCGTTAAATTACAGAGAAACGTAACACAGTTAGAATTTGCATTACGTCATAAGGATCACAGAATTCAACTATTAAATACTCGTCTTGCCCAATTGCAACAACAATTGGAAGCACAACAAGTAGAGAAAAAGCCAACACACTAAGGTGTTATACAATTTGATTTTTTGGATGAGTTTCATTGATAGAAACTCAATCCTGTAAGGGGTAACAACATGCTGCTTTATGTGATTCCGTTTATATTATTATTAGTGATCGCAGTTGTATTAAAAAAGCGTGACGCAAATAAACAGGCAGAGCAAACATCCGCATCGAAGGCTAAAGCTAAAAAAGTAAGCTCAACAAAAAAGCCCTCACAAAAAACTCAAATTGTGGCAAGTACTGTTGTTGAGAAGAAAAAAACCACCCCTTTGTCTGTTGATGTCCACAATAAAATTGAAGCGCTCATCCGTGAGCGTAACTTTTTCTCGGCTGAAGCACAGATTAATCAAGCCTTAAATAAAGACAATTCTCAGCATGAGTTGTATTTGCTGTTGCTAGATATTCACATCTTACAAAAAGATGAGTTTGCAATTAGCCAACTGATTAATCATCTACGTTCATTAGAACTGGATGAATTTTTAGAACAAGCGCTCGCTAAAAAAGCCGCGTATGAAAAAGAAGCAGAAGGTTCTAGAGATACCATTGATTTCAAATTAGAATCTACAGTTCCAACACCTGTTCATACAGCACCGCTTGAACAAAAAAATATTGCTGATTTTGATGCATTGATGAGTCCTACTGCAGCTTCTGCGACAGTACCTCATCAATCTTTCGATCAATTACAGCAAGACTCGTTTTTGGCCAAGACAGAAGCAGTGGATGAAATCCAGCCCTTAGATTTCAATACCTTTGCCCTCGATACAAAAAAAGCAGAAGTACCACCCCCTACTGTTGAAGAAATCAAACCTTTAGACTTCAGTACACTTTCTTTAGATCCGAGTCCTGTAGCAGTCACTCCGAAGCAAGAAGTAATTCCTTTAGCAGAAGAAATCAAACCTTTAGATTTCTCTTTTAGTTTGGATACCCCAGCAACAGAGCAAATAGCGAATACTGCTGAACCTGTGCTTGATGAGAAACCTGAATTTAATTTTGATTTTTCAGCGACAGAAACTGTTACACCGACTGAAGTAAAAATTGCGGTTGGAGAAACCAAACCAAGTCTAGATTTAGACTTCAATTTAGAACCAGTAACAGTCACTGAACAACTGCCTGCAGAACCAGTTTCAGGTGTGAATTTTGATATTAGCAATATCAGCTCATCTGCATCTAAAGCAGATCAAAATGATCCGCTGGCTCAATCCTTTCCTGAACTGATTGAAGTCAATGAAATCAGTCTTAATTTAGATCTTGCACAGCAATATATTCAATTGGGTGCGTTTGAATCGGCACGGGAATTATTAGCAGAGCAAGAAGCTGAATATACGGCTGAACAACGCCAACAAGCGGATCAGTTACGTAATCAGATAGCTTCTTAAGGTATTTCGATCTACTATAAAGCAGTCATCATTGACTGCTTTTTTATTATGAAAAAAATAGCTTTAATTTATATGGGGGGAACATTTGGTTGCATTGGCGAGCCACTGAGTCCTATGCCGGCTGAAAACTTTATTCCCCAATTACAACGCGTTCTTCCTTTACATCTTCATATCGAATGTTTTGTCGCACCCAGTATAAAAGACAGCAGTGCCTGCACAGCAACTGACTGGCTGCAACTTATTCAGTTAATTCAAAATTTACAACTTAAAAATTATCAACATTTTGTCGTAATACATGGCACTGATACCCTGAGCTATGCCAGTGCTACACTTGCCCGATTTCTGGGACAATCTGCACATGTGGTCATGACCGGTAGCCAATACCCACTACTCAATATAAGCGGAACCAATACCCGTGAATTTACCGACGCCATCGATAATCTTAATTTTGCCCTTGATGCGGTAGCAACTAGTTCTGTCGGTGTATATTTAGCTTTTCATCACCAGCTTATTCATGCCCAAACAGCGTTGAAACAACATACGACTGAATTAGATGCATTCGCTGGATTAAACGCCCAAGAGAACTTGGTTACCCATCAGCAAAGCTACGTCGTACATGAACATGATATTGAAAAGGCACAATCATTTAACTGCTTAAGTTTAATGGCACAGCCCATAGTCATAGAACAACAAATTAAAAACTTAAAAAACTTACAGCAACATCTTCCTCATGTTCTGATCTTGCAGGGTTTCGGTATAGGTAATCTGGCAGTGAATCAGGAATTCATTACCACACTTCAAGATATACGTGCACAAGGCTGTGCCATTATTCTCACCACTCAAGTGCCTTTCGGTATCATTGACCAGCGCTATGCCGTGAGCGAATGGATACACCATGCCAACATCCTGATCAGTGATTGTCTGGGACATGCAGATCTTTATGCAAAAGCACTGAAAATGTATTTACAATACGACAGCGTAGACCAGTGGCATGCTCACTGGCATGATTCATTGTAAATAGAGGTAAATATGCAGCGTTTTGCGGTCGGTATTGAGTTTTCTGGGGTTGAGTATCGAGGTTGGCAAACTCAGCAAAGCGGCGTGCGTAGCGTACAGGAAACCATCGAAAAAGTACTGTCCAAAGTAGCAAATGAACCGATCTTGTTACATGGCGCAGGGCGTACCGATGCCGGCGTGCATGCTACCAATATGGTAGCGCATTTTGATACTCATGCCATCCGCAGTATTGATGGTTGGCTGATGGGCTCAAACAGCCAACTCCCTAAAGATATCTCAATACAATGGATTAAAGAAATGGATATGGCATTCCATGCCCGTTTCAAAGCACAAGCACGACGTTATCGTTATGTGGTATATAATAATCCGGTGCGTCCTGCGTTACTTTATAAACAAGTTACCCATGTATATTATCCGCTTAATGCCGACAAGATGATTGAGGCTGCAAAGAAATTTGAAGGCACACATAATTTCGAAAGTTTTCGCGCCTCCTCCTGTCAATCGAATCAACCGGTTCGTCATGTCAGCCATTGCCGTTTAATCCGTCATGGTTGTTATTTGGTGCTCGACATTCAGGCAGATGGTTTTTTACATCATATGGTGCGCAACATCATGGGATGTCTACTTGAAATTGGTCAGGGGATGTATGAAATTGACCATATTGACAAAATTTTTGCAGCCGAAGACCGTAAAGCGGCGGGCATCACAGCCCTACCCGATGGCTTGTATTTTATTCACGCTGATTATCCAGAACAATTTGATTTACCCAAAGCACCGCTTGGCCCACATTGGTTAAATATGCCGGAATAATTTACTTCTATAATCCTCCCCTTTTGCGAAGCTGTGCTTCTCATCTTTTCAAAGAAGGGAAATTTTACTGTCACTTAAAATGGATGAGAAAAAACCCCTCCTTCAGGAGGGGCTTAGGAAGGGGTTTTTATGAAACTTAACGCTGCTTTCTTTTGCGATATTCCACAGGCGTTTCATTGGTCCAACGCTTAAAGGCACGATAGAAAGTACTCGGCTCAGAAAATCCAGTGAGATATACAATTCGTTCCACACTTTCAGCAGTATTGGCCAGTAATTTTTTCGCCAAACGACAGCGATAGTCGGACAGGATTTGCTGAAAACTGGTATTGGCTTCACTCAACTGTGTGCGTAAACGGCGCGGTGTAATATTTAAATGCGTCGCAACAGTTTCTAAAGTGGTTTCACCACTTTCTAGCGTCGAACCAATCGCACGGCGAACCTCACCCACCAAATCATAGCGCGCCAGCTCTTGCAACTTTTCAAGCGCCAATTGCTCATGCAACTGCAATAGCTCCGGTTCAGCTTGCCATAACTGGTAATCCAAAATAGCAGGATCAAAATATAAGCGGGTTTCCTTTTGACCTAAACTCACCGGGCATTCGTAAACCCGGAAATACTCTTCGTCAAAAGCACCTTGGTTAAAATTAAAATCGATATAAATGGGCTGAAAACGGCCTTCAGTAATAAATTTAAAGAAGCGCAATACTCCAGACATCGCACATTCAGAAAAATGACGATTGACCAAATTGTCCGCCCAGGCGCCCTGCTCACCATTAGTGAGATAACAACGATCATCTTCAATAATCAGTTTGGCATGAAAGGCATCACTAATCAGTCGTTGGTAGGCCAAGGCCCGTTTTAGCCCTTCACCAAAGTTTTCACTCGAAATAAACAGATGTTCAATCACCTGTCCGCGATATAAAGGCAGGTGTTCACCTAAATGCAAACCGATGTCAGGATCTTTACTTACTTCCTCTGCAGCCACCCAAAACGCATATTGGGCACTGAGCGGAGTACGATCATTCGTTTCGACCTGATTTAAGGCCACACCAGCTTTGGTTAAAATTTCTTCAGTTGGCAAACCTGAACGACGAATGGCTTGGTAGCCCAATCGCAAAACAACCGATGCATCAGTTAACTGACCCACGCAAAGACCTTCCTTATATATTATTTATTTATACTTAAAAAGATTAATTTTAGATTAACTGTGATTGACCAAACTGACAACAGAACAATACGCTTTTTTGTAGAAAAAATTTAAACCGGCGGTTCGCTTATTTAACTGACAGATGATCGGGCAAAGCCGCATTGTGCCTTGTTTTATGCAAAAAAATTGACTATAATTTGCGCCTTTCCAATTTATTCATTCAGGTAGGCTATGGCCAATAAAGAGGAACTCATCGAGTTCGAAGGCGTTGTCACCGAGACGCTTCCTAATACTATGTTCCGTGTACGTTTAGAAAACGGTCATGAAGTGATTGCCCACATCTCTGGTAAAATGCGTAAACATTATATTCGTATTTTAACTGGCGACAGTGTTAAAGTAGAAATGACCCCTTATGATTTGACCAAGGGTCGTATTACTTATCGTGCGCGCTAAGTTTTAGCGAAAGCAAAAGCCACTTTCAAGTGGCTTTTTTATTCCCTTAATTTTTTATTATTCAGTAAAATAAATTCGACAGGAGTCTTTAAATTCACGACTATCAATTGAATTAAAATTAAATTGATACCTTTAAAAATGATAAAACTAAAGCATTTAGCCCTACTTTGCAGTTTAGTCCTAGCAGCTTGCGCGACAGGTGGTCATCATCGTCTTAATAAGTCTTTACAACAATATGTAGGTCAAACTGCAGAACAAGTTCGCAGCCAACTTGACCTTCGTGCAATGAGATTTAGAACCACTCAAGAGCCTATTCAAACAGTAGAATCGCTCAGCTACACTATTATTCGTGATATGAATATTCCGATAGGCACGCCCAATATTAGTCACAGTATTTCGATGGGTGCACCCATGCCTACCCCCTCAAATGGTGGGTATAACATCGAGATGAAATGTCAGGTCTGGTTTAATTTGAAAGATGAGATTGTTCAATCCATTCGCTATAGCGGTAGAGCTTGTTAAACAGCGAGAATAGCCGGTAACAAATTTTAAAGGATCAGATCGGATCTTATCATGACTATCCATCTGTACCGTGTATCAAATTACAACAGTATTTTTGCCTGTAATTTGCTTAAACTGATTTTATTTGGTGTGAGGATAACTCATGAAATTCACACTGATTTTGGGCTGCTGTACCGCTTTTGGTTTAGTTACTGCGTGTACTACCACACCTACCACAACTACTATACAGCGTGATGCCTATTTACAGCAATTCATTGGACAGAGCAGCCAAGCTATTCAAGCCAATCTAGATTTGGGAAGTATTGGGTATCAGCAAGTATTATCGCCTACCGTAAATGACCAGACACTCACTTATACAGTGATTCGTCCCATGACCATTCCGGTACCCATGGTACAAAATCCTGCTGATATTGATTCGGGCGCTATCCCCATACAAATCACTCCTAGAGCACAAAGCTATGATGTGAACTTGCAATGCAAAATTGTCTATTATTTAGAGCAGAACATTGCAAAATCTGTTCATTACACAGGTCGTACTTGTTAAACAGAATAAAAAAACGCAGCACTTTGGCTGCGTTTTTTTATTCAACTAAAACTTAGTTCAAAGCTGTAACCACAGCTTGACCCATTTCAACTGTACCGACTTTGTTCATGCCTTCAGACATAATATCTGCTGTACGCAAACCTTGGTCTAGAACTTGACCTACAGCCTGTTCAATGGCTTGTGCGGCCGTTTCTTCACGGAAAGTATAACGAAGCATCATGGCAACAGAAAGAATCGTTGCAAGCGGGTTTGCCAGGTTTTGACCTGCAATATCTGGTGCAGAACCGTGGCAAGGTTCATACATACCTTTACCATTTTCATCGAGTGATGCAGATGGCAACATACCGATTGAACCAGTCAACATTGCCGCTTCATCAGACAAAATGTCACCGAACAAGTTAGAAGTTACAATCACGTCAAACTGTTTTGGTGCACGGACCAACTGCATTGCTGCGTTATCCACATACATGTGTGACAAATTGATCTCAGGATATTCTGCTTCTTTCATTGCAGTCACCGTTTGCTTCCAAAGCTCAGTCACTTCAAGGACATTGGCTTTATCAACAGAACAGACTTTACCACCACGTAAGCCAGCAAGTTCAAACGCCACTTTAGCAATACGCTTGATTTCAGATTCTGAATAAACGTCAGTGTTAAAACCTTGTTTCTCACCATTCTCTAATTCACGAATACCGCGCGGTTGACCGAAATAAATGCCACCTGTCAATTCGCGCACAATCAAAATATCTAGGCCGGATACAATTTCCGGTTTCAAGCTCGAAGCGTCTGCCAATTGCGGATATAAAATCGCAGGACGCAAGTTAGCAAACAAATTCAGTTCGCTACGCAATTTTAATAGTCCGCGTTCAGGGCGAATTGAACGCTCAATCGTATCCCACTTAGGACCACCGACCGCACCGAGTAAAATTGCATCTGCTTTTTTTGCCTGTTCAGACGTCACTTCCGGATATGGCGCACCATGTGCATCAATCGCGGCACCACCCAATAAACCTTGTTCCCAAGTCAAACCTAAATTGAATTTTTCATTTACGCGTGTGAGTACTTGCTCTGCGGCTTTAACAATTTCAGGACCGATGCCGTCACCAGCTAAAATCAAAATATGTTTAGACATGAGTTTTTCCATTTTTCAATTCAGTCATTTGACTGATGGGGATTTTAAATTTTTTTGTTCTACAAACTCGCCTAAGCCATTCAGGACATTATACGGTTTGCAGAAACGCCGAATGGTCTTTTGTTCTTGATGAAGTTCAACACACAGTGGATCTGGTGCAGATGCGTTCAACAAATTACCTTTATGATTGCTTCGGTCACGATACATCTTAAAGGTATAGGTTTTTTGCGAAATAAAATTGTGGAATACATGCAGCGTTTCAGCGCGGTCCTTGGACACAGGATAGAAGCGAATCACTAATTCATGCTGCCCGGCAGGTACCGACAAAGACAAAGGATTAGCATCATTTAAAGACTTGGCTTGCAGACGAACCAGACCTTGTTGAATTGCTTCACGACTCACCCGATGACTTTTAGCATCGACAATGTGAATTTGATCGAAACGCTCAAATTCACATTGTTCTGTACCGGCACAGAAAATCAACGCATTTAATTCCGTCGATTCTGTTTCTTTTACCTGTTTAATACGTACTGTATCAATGCTTTGGCATGCACTTAAGGATGCGACCATAAGACTGAGTACAGCAAGCCGACCATAAACTTTTGCCATTGTTCGAGCCCCCTCACCAATTCAAGCCAACGAGATATTTTTATGGACTCGATATTAGCAAGAGTTAGGCTCCGATACTACTAGGGCTGAAAATTCAAATAATTAAGCGCGAATTTCCTGAAACACCCAAGGACGCGATTGCTTGGTTTTTTCTTCATAGGCACGAATATCATCCGCGGCCTGAAGGGTTAAACCAATATCATCCAAACCATTCAATAAACAATGTTTACGAAACGGATCAACTTCAAACTTAAAGCTTTCACCCGATGGTGTGCGTACTTCTTGGGCGTCCAAGTCAATCGTCAGTTGATAACCTTCAGTTGCAGCACATTCTTTAAACAACTGATCCACAATCTGTTCAGATAAAATCACAGGCAACATGCCATTTTTAAAGCTGTTGTTAAAGAAAATGTCTGCATAGCTTGGCGCAATTACGGTACGAAAACCGTATTCTTCAAGTGCCCACGGCGCATGCTCACGGCTTGAACCACAACCAAAGTTGGCACGTGAAATCAAAATTGAAGCACCTTGATAACGCGGCTGGTTCAAAGCAAAATCTGGATTTTTTGGACGTTTAGAATTATCTAAACCCAAATAACCTTCATCCAAATAACGCAATTCATCAAACAGGTTTTCACCAAAACCGGTACGTTTGATCGATTTCAAAAACTGTTTTGGAATAATTAAATCTGTATCGACATTGGCACGGTCTAATGGTGCAACGATACCTTGTTCAACGGTATATTTTTTCATGATTATTTCCCAATGAATCCGTAACCTCTCCCTAGTCCTCAATTGTGCTTCGTTTTAAAGCAGTGCTTAAAACTCACTCAGGAGAGGGAACCCCTTCTCTTACACCATTCATGGCTCAGGAAGAAGGCGGGGATGAAGGCTTAAACTTAGAATGAACGAACATCAACAAAGTGACCTGCAATTGCAGCAGCAGCTGCCATAGCTGGACTCACCAAATGGGTACGACCGCCATTACCCTGACGACCTTCGAAGTTACGGTTAGAGGTTGAGGCACAATGCTCACCCGGTTGCAATTTATCGGCATTCATCGCCAAACACATTGAACAACCTGGTTCACGCCACTCAAAGCCAGCTTCCAAGAATACTTGATCCAAGCCTTCAGCTTCAGCTTGCTGTTTCACCAAACCGGAACCTGGAACCACCATCGCCTGTTTAATTGAACCGGCAACTTTCCGTCCTTTAATCACTTCAGCAGCAGCACGAATATCTTCAATACGAGAATTGGTACACGAACCAATAAATACGCGGTCTAACTGAATATCTGCCAATGCCTGACCCTCATTCAAACCCATATATTGATAAGCACGTGTCCAGTCATTGCGTTGTACGTCATCTTTGGCCTGTTCTAAAGTCGGTACAGACTCTGAAACAGGAATTACCATCTCAGGAGAAGTTCCCCAAGAAACTTGCGGTTCAATCTCTTCGCCTTTTAACACGACTACAGTGTCAAAGTATGCGCCTTCATCCGAATGCAAAGTATTCCAGTATTCAACTGCTTGATCCCAGTCTTGACCTTTTGGTGCATAGTTACGACCTTTGACATATTCAATCGTTTTGTCATCGACAGCCACCATACCGACACGTGCACCGGCTTCAATCGCCATGTTACACACGGTCATACGACCTTCAATCGACATATCACGGAACACTTGACCACCGAATTCAATCGCATGACCTGTACCGCCAGCAGTACCAATTTTACCAATGATCGCTAATACGACATCTTTTGAAGTGACACCTTGACCTAATTTTCCGTCAACACGCACCAACATATTCTTCATTTTCTTTTGAACCAAGCATTGGGTTGCCAATACATGTTCAACTTCTGAAGTGCCAATCCCGTGTGCCAAACAACCAAATGCGCCATGCGTTGCCGTATGTGAGTCACCACACACCACAGTCATACCCGGCAAAGTCAAACCTTGCTCAGGGCCGACCACGTGCGCGATCCCTTGGCGAATATCATTGATTTTAAATTCAACGATATTGAAAGCCTCACAGTTATCATCCAAAGTTTGTACCTGAATACGTGAAGTTTCATCTTCAATACCGGCAATCCCCTGATCACGTTCAGCTTTTGAGGTCGGTACGTTATGGTCTGGAGTTGCAACATTGGCACTTAAACGCCAAGGTTTACGACCTGCAAGCTGTAAACCCTCAAAAGCTTGTGGCGACGTGACTTCATGTAATAAATGACGATCAATATAAAGTAAGGCTGAACCATCATCTCGTTGTTTTACTAAATGGTCATCCCACAATTTGTCATACAAAGTCTTTGCTTTTTGGGTATTGCCTGCCATGTCGACGCGCTCCATAGAACTGGGTAATGCTTTCATTAACTTCGATTATAACCACGTATTCGCATAAATCTAATTTATCATTTTTATTAGTTTGAAAACTTTTTGGAATTAGTTTTTAGTCGATACAATCCGATATATTTACTCAATCATCTGCTCAATTTTTTCGACCAACCTGCTATTTCTACATCATTTTTGAACAGCCCCATATTCAGGATGGCTCTATAGAACGTTTAGATTTTAATAAGACAACTGAATCTGTGCTGCTCACGCAACCCTTATTTACCCAAATTTACTCAGTCCCAAAAATATTGAACTCTTGAGACTCAGCTTTTTAACTAGAAGAGTTCGGTTTGTCTGCTGCTAGTTGCTCAATGGCCCTGATTAATTCTGCTTTCGCAATATTACACTCAGCAGCGGCTCTGTTTTCATCACCTTCATCATCTGC
>Ga0308169_10003201_pt1 | contig 16195 bp, 26 predicted proteins | sample PhyBR1_2_FD_202139 | JGI IMG/M metagenome (GOLD analysis project Ga0308169, IMG submission 202139) | Phyllosphere microbial communities from UC Gill Tract Community Farm, Albany, California, United States - DLSLSB.R1 | ecosystem: Host-associated > Plants > Phyllosphere > Unclassified | place... | reverse complement strand
CCCTCTTCCGCAACCTCCGAAATGCATCGACGATCCGCACGCGGCTCGTCGAGGCCGCAACGATGCCAGGCCCCGAGGGCGAGGAAGCTCGGAAGAGAGTAGAGTTCGGCTTCGTTGACGCCGCCCACGTACGCTCGTTCCACCGCCCACGTATTCCGCTCACACGCAGCTTGCATCCAAGGAGCACCTCATGACCGCCATACTCACTACCCTCCTTCTCGCCCTACCGGCCGGCTCAGACGATCCGTCGCCCAAGACGCGATCACATAACCTCCACTCCGAGATCCTCCTGACGCTGCATACGAACAACATCATCAGCGAAGCGATTAAGAAGTTTGGAATCTCCAACTCGACCACGTCCCTCTTGGTTGTGCGATGGATGGTGTGGTCGAGGGGGAGCTGGTTCCGCTGTCGACCCTGGATGGAGGGGAACTGGTCGACTGGAAGGCGCTGGACAAGGTATGTCGAACGCTCTTCCGTGCGCACCGAATTGCACAATCCTCACAAACGGGGCATGGCTAGACCTCGCGTAACTTGCACTGACGACAGATATACAAGCTGTCCGAGCTGAACCGCCTACCACTTTCTCAATCAGAGATCCTAGAGAAGAAGATCGCGGCCGTGATCAGCACGGTTGCCGTCAAGTCAGTGACATGATTGCGGCAATCTCTCTCCCCTTTTCGAACCAATCCCTCCAGTATACCTTGCATACAGATAGATACCCTACGAGACCATACCAGGCATGCGTGGATGCATCATGCAGCGATAGACAGAAGCCCGAAGCGTTTGCCCGGCTTCGCAACAGCCAGAGGGCTCCTAAACTCGGTGCCCACTCCGCTGTTGCCTTTTGGCGCCCCAAAACGCAACAAGCCATTGCGCGTGTCTGTCAATGGTGTCGGTGTCCCCGTCGACGCCTGCAGGTGGCGTATGAGCGGGCTGAGCAGGAGCTGTGATCGCCTGAGATGGTCGAGGACGAGTGAGGGAAGGCTATCCGCATAGTCCGATGGGATGCTCGAAGGAAGCTGCTTGTCAGCATTTGCAATGCAGACGCTACGCGGATCATCACGCACCTTTCCAAGTTGCTTTTTCACCAGCACGTCCTCGCTGGCTTGTTGTCCGGCAAGGACCGCCAGGAACGCCAGGTCGAAAGCCGCTTGCGCGGCTCCGTCCTCGGCGGTAGCAGTCCAGCCCTCAAGACCTCGCGCAGACTCCACAAAATCGTTGAGCAGCTCTTGTATGATCGGCAGGTCGGATGCAGGCGGTAGGCCCAGGTGTCTTGTAGCTTGCACGAGTATGTGAAGCGCGACCGAGATGGCGGACGATGGTGAGATTGGCGTGGGCGCTGCAGGTCAGACGCATCCATGCGAACCCAGGTTGGTTACTTACTGCCTTGCCAGCTCGAGCGGATCTCCTTGGGCCCGAGTAATGGATCGAAAATAGGCGCCAAGGCCGCCGTAGCTTCCTCGACCGCTTTTGCCCTCCATCGCACGACAGAGCGGGCATGCAGCTGAACCAAGGCTGCCCGTGTGCTCGCTGGGATTAATCTCAGCTCCAGGCAATTCGGACGGAGCACCCACCCAGTGACACGTCAGTCTCGTCAACGAGATCCGCCAAGAAGGTCGATTGGCTCGCAACGTATATGCTCACTCGGCCCACAAACATCTCGGCCTCAATTCCGACTTTCCCGTCACCTCGACTCGGGCCCATACTGTCCGCCACTCTTTGCAGCGCTGTGACCATCTGTGCCAAAGACTCCTGGATCCGTTGCGCATATGACGCGTATAACGACTTTGGAAGACCACTGATGTCCGCCCGTAGCTCCTTGGCGCACTGTTCCAGCTCGACTAGAACGGAGTCGAGCAGAGGCGTGCGCAGTGCCGAGCGCTTCTGCAGACTCGCGAGGAAGGCGTTGAAGGGTGTGGACGACGCAGTAAGGGCATGTGCGGGTGCAGGCGGGAAGGGCAGATCCGTGAAGATGAACGATTCGGGGTGGACATCTGCAGGTCAGTTCGGCCGTGCCGTGGGGCACATCACGGTCCGACTCACCCGTCTCGGCCCCTTTCGCTCTAACCTCCTCGCCCGCCGCGCGTGTCTTCGTTTCGACAAGCTCCACTGCCTCTTTCAGCCGTTCGTCCCACACCTGCTCGACTCGTCCGTTCCAAGCCTGTTCCAGCGTCTCTTTCACATCATTCTCCAGTTCCCCGTCCGCCAGCAAAGCATTTAAATCGGCGCGGAGCTTCCACACGTCCGCTACCGAGTGCACTGCGGCCAGCCACCCGGGCACGGCCTCACGCAACAACCCTATAGCGCTAGCCTGCCAAGAAGACAGCTTGTCGTCCAATTCCGGAGCCGTCGAGGGGGCGATGAATGGTGTAAAGCCAGTGATACTCGTCGGCAGATGCCGGAGCAGAATCTGCGCTGACGGGAGATTTTGCAGGACCTGTCCCGACGAGATAGGCGGACCCGTCGCCGAGAATGCAATCTTTGGCACCGCAATAGATATCGACGCCAAGCGACTCGCCCGGCGCTCATGAGATGTCCGCCTGGTGTTGATCGTGCCGACGACCTTCGGTGTCTCCACCGTCTCACCCACTTGCACCAGCCGTTGCATCTCGTCGATCAGGCTCTCGACGCCTCGACGCTTGTCAAACACCGCTCGAGCGAGTGCGACCGTGTCCAGAACAGCCTTGACCGCTTCAGCCAGGACAGCCCCAATTTCATCCCGGCCTTTGTTCAATGAGCGTATCGATGCTTTCGAGTCGCGTCGCAGCCGGGGATGTTGAGCGCTCTGTGATCCTTCGGGCGAATGCAGGATGTCGCGCAACGCTTTTGACCGTTGAGCAAGGAAGAGAGAGAGTGTGTCAGGCAGAGAAAGGTTATCAAGCAGGATGATAGCCAAGAGAGTCTCCGAGAGGGTCTATTGATCAGCTTGGCTATCACCTCCCCTGCCTCGGCTCACCTTCGAGTCGAGCACGTCGCGAGACCTCAGCGATGCCTGGGCACGCGCCGCTATCTGGTTTCGGAAAGGGAGCAGAATTTCCCATTGCTTCTGCAAGAGAGGCAAGTAGGTCTGTGCATGAGCCCTGGTCGACTTTGGCGTACACCCCGACCCACCGAGCTGAGTTCCTCCGACATGCTTGATAACGATTCTTTGGCCACTCTGGCGACGAGCCATAGATACGCGGCCTGGAGGTACGCCTGGTGCGCAAGGAAAGAATACAGTGCTAGATCGTCAACGACACAACCGGCTGCTGTACTCACCCTCTGGCGCATCCAAGAGCAGCTTCATATGCGCAGCAACCGGCAACAAGCTCATCACCTCCTCGCCCTCGCTCGTGTCGCTTTGAGCGCCGGACACACCAATCTCCTGCGGCGACGAGCAAGCGGCTGTAGCGTTCTGTAGCGACGAAGAGAGCCGTAAAGAGGACTCGCGGAGGGCTGTTATCTGCGTTGCAGACGTCAGCAGATCTCGATACCGGGTGCTGTAGATCAGTGCCATTCACAGTCTGTGCCGAAGCTTTTGACGACAGAAGCTTGACTGACCCGACCATGGACCGCAGCTCGCTCTGCTTGTTCAAAGCATCATTTCGCATCTTCGCCTCCACACGCTTGACCTCTCCGACGGGCAATCTCCGGAACACCTCGTCGGCATCGAGCGAGCTCCAATCGGTTTCTCCTTCAGGTACAGCGGACTCCTTCCTCTTTTTCGTCGGGGCATTCGGGCCAAACGGTGTTGAAGTCCCCGACGCGCTTGTCTGCGAGTACTTGCGAGCCTGTGCGCCTGAAGGCCGGCGGTAGTAGTCGGTGAACGGAGTGATAGACCCGGAAGGCAGGCGATGTTTACGGAACGAGGCCGCAGGGGAGGAGGATGGAGGGGAGAAGATGGGTGTGCGAGTCGATCCTGGACCCGATGCGGACCGGGTAGACATGCTGCTGTACTCCCCAGCGGAGCAATGAGTGATGGAGGGGATGTCTGGTCGGGACATCGCATTCGGGTTTCAACATGACACGGTGGACGGTCGGTCGACAACACGCGCGCGCGGTCCAGAGAGTGTGCACCGTGGGAAACCGGTTTCAGGCACGGCGTCCATCTTGCCCGGTTTCTTGTTCACCTGTCGAGCACCCTTTGTCCGTTATCGACCAGCATCATGGCGCTCATAGAGGACCTCACAGACAGCGACCCGGTCGCAGCCGATGATGATCACGAGTCCGCAGCAGACCTGAAGCGAACCCTGAAAGCGCTGTCGATCAGGTTAGCCCTGCCCGAAGAGCTCCTTCCGAGCTTTCTCGAAGAGGACAAGCGTCAGTGCTTGACCCAGGCCCTGCGCCATCTCAGCTGACCCTCAGCTGTCGAAGCTCTCACGTCGTATCGAGACCACTCCTTGTCTCTCCTCCGCCAGATTGCAAGCGAGGCGAGCTCGCCGGCATGGGCTCGGCTTTCCGATCAGGAGCAGGCCGAGGTCGTTTTCGCTGTCAGCAGGTTGTACGGCGAAGACGACTGGACGTCGGAGCCACTAAGGGCCACTGTCGACGGTACGCATATCGGCACATTGTGATCACCCCTGACGGCAGAAATTACCTCTCACTCTGACACATCTGCGCTCGCGGTGCATCTACTCGAATTGCTCCGGCCGCTGTTCGCCGCCAGCCCCCACCCCATGCTCAACACGACCACCTCTCGTGCCCTTTCCCGGCCTGCCGGGGGTCAAGCTGCTCAAGCAGACTTCGTCGATCACGAGAACCAACGCTTCAAGTCCCCGGACGCATGGGGATGTTACAACGTGCTTTATTGGGCGACATCGCGTCTTACGCCGGCCGAGCTGGAAAAGCGGATCGGGATGATCCTCCCGCCCACGCTGACCCTCATGGACGACTGGGAACCACACTGGCGCGCCCGGGGTGTGCGCGTTCTGTCGGGCTTGATAGAGAGAATGAGCCCAGAGACGATGAGGCGAATGGGCGTCGATAAGCTCCTGCGCGACTCGCTGGCGCATACGATGTCGTTACATCCCAGTCCGCCTTTGACGGGGGTGTTATCGGTCGCGATTAGGCTCATTGATATGACGACTACGGGCCAAGCGCGGGCCGAGGCTTTGGCGGACTTGATGGAGAAGGGAATCGTGCATGGATGGACGTACGCCCCTTCGGGCAAGGAGGGCCGGGCGGTCATGATCCTTATAGCGCGCGATCTCGAGACGATGTGCGGCGTTCTTGGAGAGGGGATCGTTAGATGGATGAAGGTTTGCGGCTCGCGTTGTGCCGTGTCTCCTAGCTGACTCCAGGCGATCGTTCCGAATCTTTTGAGCCCTTTGCAATTCATGCCGACAACCGCGGTCATGCCGCACTACGAAGCCAACCTCCGCGCCCTACTCAAAGCACTGCAGACTGTCGCACCGACTGGTCGAGCTGGACGATGGCGTGGCCAGATCTTGGACGTCATCTCCCGCCTGGTCGTTCAGCTGGAGGAGCGGGGTGAGACGATTGTAGAGAACGGTAAGCCGCCTCAGCAGTCGATCAAGTCTCGCTCGGAGGGAATTGACTTGCAGATCGTTCCTCGGCAGTGCGGAAGCTCATCGACGACGTGTACGCCGAGATACAGCGGCAATGCCCAGACGTCATCGATGTATGTACTCAAATACCTGTGCCGCACCGCTGCTGATCCCAGCGAGAGATTCGAGCCTTACACATGACCGGCAACTCGGCGTTCTCCAACCTGCTCATTGCTCAATGACACTGGCGTCCACAAATCCCTTCATCAGCGAGCTGCGCAGCGAGATCGTTACGGTCGAGCCGCAAGAAGGTCGATTGCTCTGCGGAGGGTTCAAGGCAACCTTCGGTCGAATGGTTGGCCTTCTCTGCGACGCGCCGAGTCGGTCATGCGTACCCTAATACAGCTTCGGACTGTACATCATTTCCGGCGCAAGAGTTTTGAACCGATTCTGCAAACGCGGATGGTTCCACTGGGCTCTCTCTCTGCAGATGTGCCTGTATCAATGGTCGTGAGCCATGCATGATGTACACGCAGGACCGTGTCCTCTCCACACTGCGGTCCAACAGTGGCTTCAAAGCAGGCTCGCGAAGCGTCGGCGAAGGGTTTGGGTACAAGGTTTGCTGCCCGGATGGAACCGGAGGATTGCGGCGGGGGTGACATAACGGTCGTGCGTCACTCTGAGATGGGGCATCGCCTTGGCGATCCCTTTGCCTCGCTCAATTCGGGCAAATGCCGGGGACGTCCCCGTTCCTGGAACGAGATCTCCCCCTGCCCCCTCCCCTGAGCACTGCTCCGCGTCTTCACCTTTCGAGTGCCCGCCGGTCCCCGCTGTCCAGCCTGAACGAATACACGTGAGACACTGTTCTATCCAGGACGTAAATCTCCCATGCCTCATTGTACCGAGGCTGTGCTGGCTGTCCGTTGTTACTGTATCGTGCCATGCTGCGCTTCGCCGCGTCGTCTCGCTCGGCCCGTCTGGCGCTTGCCTTTGCCCAAAGGCACTCCGGCGGCCCTCTCCCCGCCAATCGGTCCCTTGGAGACGCCCAGGAGGCACACGGGCGCTTGGCCCGTCTCGGGACTAGCGGATCCCAAGCCCGAAACGATATTTGACGCTACGCGGACATCTCATTCCTTGGCGCCATTCTCTCGTCTCACGCTCCCTGTCCGGTCGTTCCATTCATCTTCGACCTATACGCGCGACTTGAGCGATCATCACGCCGGACTGCAGCGGAACAGCTTCGACACTTTTGTCTTCCTCATGCGAGTTTAGGTATCAGTGCGACCAGCCGCGGCGACGACCATGAGACCGACGACGGCCTTTCCTCGGCGACTGACTCGCCTGCCGGTATCGAGCTTGGCTGTTATTGTGAGCCTGGTCATCGGCGCGACGCCCACTCAAGGCTTCTTCTTTTTCCAATGGCCCGACGATGCCTACCAGTGTAACGTAAGTCCGAAAACGGCCATGCCGAGGCCGGACCAAGAGGCTGACCTTCAGACACATCGATTGACTTGGGCGAATGCGACCCCTCCGTTCAAGGCCTTCGTGGTGTGAGTTTGTGTCCGGAAAAAGAGCACAACGTCGTTCTGGCGCTGATGACAGTCCCGTATATGGCCAGCCGTTCGTGTACGACATTCCAGACGAGGCATATTCGGATGGCAAAGGGCAGTACGATGTGTGTACCCGTCCGATCTTGACTGGCGCTCGGCTCACGGAAGATCCTCTTACAGCTCAACGCGGGAACAAGCTACGTCGTGCTCATGTCGGACGGAACAGAGTTTGGAGCCGGTGCGTCGTTCGAGCACCCCTCAAAGCTCGTCCCTGACCGCAGGCGGATCGTCCCAGATACGGCGCGTGCAAGTCTCTAACCTAACCGACTGCCTGTACACCGCCCAGCAGAATCAAACCTCCCTCGACTTCACCTTCTCCCTTTCGGGCGTGGCAGAGCAATGTGAGCGGGGTTTTGAGATGGCATGGAGTGGAGGACGGGAAGACGGGCCGTACAACTTCACGGTCATACCGCTCGACCAGAGTTTCCGGCCGTACGATGTTCCCCTGGAAGATGGGGTGAGGTCGATGAGCGACTGGACGTTGAACATGACGGCGGGAGCGAGATTCACGATCATGATGAAGTGAGTCCCGGGTGTGATCGCCTGCCAGCGGCGTCACACGCGTGTGCTGACGGCAGCAATCGGGAGGGGTACGGGACCGGAGGCGTGGCTGGGATATACGAAGTGGACAATTCGACGACGCCGACCGAATCGGCATGCATCAAGCAGTCTATCGGGCCTACCGGTTCATGGCCTGTCGGGCTTGCAACCAATACCCTTTCAGTGGCTACCCTGCCGGTGACAGAACGCGCCGAGCCAGGAAGAAAGCTGTCAGGCGGGGCAATCGCCGGCGTTGTTATCGGGGCGGTCGCTGGGCTGGCTGTACTCGCTTTTGCGCTCTGGTTTCTCCTTCGCCGCAAGAGAAGACGAGAAGCGGCTTCGCAGAAGATCAAGGGGCATGAAGTGGACCTGGCGGACGAGCCGGGTATGGTCCGAACACGAAGTGCCAGCACGTCACACGTCGTCGAGCCGTATCGCACGCTCGATCCGTTCGAGAGCGGCCGAACGCAATCTCCGCATAGCTCAATGCACGATTTGTCATCCGCGGACGGCGCAACGATGACCTCGGCGGGTCTCGCGGGACTGGGAGCTGGACTCGCAGGACAGCGATCGCGACCTTCAGGCGAGGATGCGCGGCCTTCTGGCCCAGGTGTGGCTGGACCGCTACCCCAGAAGGGGTCCAGTTCCAGCACTCTTCAATCGCCTTTGACGTCTACGACAAGCCGCCCCTCGACCCATGCACTCAAGAACGACCTGCTCAGTCCATCATCGCCGACATCGCCCGTCGCTCCGGCTGGGCCTCTTCCGTCGAGCGCTATGCGCGTGATCAACCATGACGACCCCGCTGCTCTTCCCACACTGCCGCCTGGCCCACGTCTAGACGACCGCGATCGGGAACGCCGCAGACGAGATCCGCTGGCCGGACCGACGTTCAGACGACATGAAGATGCCGGGCGAGTCCCGGTGACGAGACACGAAGAGGAGGTTGTGGATTTACCGCCGTTGTATACCGATGTGCCGAGGGACGGGCCGGACTACACGCCACCGGAAGAGGACTCACCCGTCTCGCAAATGAGATAGCTGACAGATTGTGACTGGCAGCATTCAAGACTGTAGATATCAGCATTAGGTTTTACACTACTTTATCCTTAATAATGCATGGGCGCTGATCGTATGCCGGGTATATGTATGTGTACAGGTCGTGAATGTCGTCGTACAGGTGTCGTGCCATGTAGGCAATCCGGAGCGCAGGTGGTCAGGCAAATCCGACCCGCTTCTTGCCTGCCTTGGACGAGGTACTCGTCGAGCTCGGCGCAGCCGGCGCCTTGCTGCGCTGCTTCTTCTCCTTTGCCTTGGCCGCCAAAGCCGCTTTCGCCTCGGCCTGCCATCAGTTCCAGGCCTCAGTACCAGAGATCTGCCCTCACCAGCGCACGGTCCTTCTCCCGCTTACGCTTCTCCGTCGGCGTCACCTCCTTCTTCTTCACGAGGTTGCTGCCCGACCCAGGCGGTGCCGCTTCGCCCTGGTATGACCGGAGCTTGTCCAACTTGGACTGCCGTATCGACTCTTTCGACTCCGTCACATCGCCAATGAGTGATAGCAGGCCTTCCTGCAACGTCAGCGGGCTGCCCGCCATACGGATATACGTCCTAGTAGCTGCACGGGGCAGGAGCAGGCCGTATGCAAGCAGGTTTTGTGTGGGCTCGACCTACCTTGTTCTCCAGGAACTTTTTGCCCTTCTTCCCTTCACCTCCTGCTTTCCGCTTATGCTCTCGCGGGGCTTTCGGTGCCATTGTCCGCTGTGCTTGCTCTGTGCTGCAAAAGTTCGGCGAATCTGGCGGTCTGGTGGGTTGCTCGGAAGTGACGATGAATCACGGTTGAAAAGCGAAAACAAACCGGTTGGGTACGGTGCGGAGATGGACCTTGGCTGGAGACCGACATCTGGCATTATTGATTCACCTTTCACTATCGACCTTGACCTCTGATCTAGATCTACGAGCTGCGCATCGCCTCGTCAGAATGTCCGGCCCTCCCATACCAAACGGCAACACCACCGGATCGCACCACGCAAATGGTACAAGCGCCAACACCTCACCACCTCCCACCTCTCCACCCACTCAGCTCCCGCCGGAAGCCCTCGAACTCGCTTCGAGGCTGTTCGACATGGCCCGCCAGAACTCGCCATTACTCCTGCAGTACCTTTCAGCCGGAATACCCTCCAATCTCACAAACTCCGAGGGGGACACGATTCTCATGCTGGCGGCGTACCACGGCCACGCCGATCTCGTCTCGGGCATACTCGACTCCGGGGCGGACGTCAACGCACTGAACGGACGGGGGCAGAGCCCGCTCAGCGGCGCCGTGTTCAAGGACCATCGGGAGGTAGTTCGTGTTCTGGTGGAGCATGGAGCCGACATCCGTCTTGGACGGCCGGATAGTGTCCAGACTGCGGGCATGTTCAAGCGCGGAGAGTGCGCGGAGATCATGGGTGTGAGCCTGGAGGAGGCAATAGCGAGTCTGCCGGAAGGGGTGTTCATTGGCCCACATGGGAACATGGGCGGACAATGAATGCTGGGCTCGGAGCTATGGAGAAGTCTCGACGCTGGTGGGGGTCTTCAACTTCAGGGATAACAATCCGGCCAAACGTAGGAAGAGCTTGTGAGACGAGCTTGTGCCGCTGCAAGGTATAATTATGACGACAGTCTACGAAAATGAACGAATGTAATCGCTTAATGCTTTGACGCTGTCCAGCTCGACCGCGTTGTACAACGAAGCCCGGATGCCTGTTGTCAGCGGTCATCACCAGTGATATATTGCCCGGGCGCAAGCTCGGCACCAAACTCACCTCCGACCGATCGGTGGCCCTTGAGCTGCCTGAACCCCTTCGCCTCCGCACCCTCCAAGAATGCCTTCTCCTTGCCCCCACCCAGGATCTCAAACGTGACGTTCATCCAGCTCCGCGCGGCCTTTTCGCGCACCACACAACGCACCAGCCCCTTCTCCTCCGCCTCGTCCAGCGTCGCATACAGCAAGTCCGCCTTGTCCCCATTCGTCTTCTTCAGTCCCTCAATCCCACCCTTGTTGTTGATGAGGTGCTCGAGGACCAGCGCCGACACGTAGATCGGGAACGTCGGCGGGGTATTGTACAGGCTTCCATTGTCGGCGAGGATCTTGTACTCGGCCATGATGGGTACTGTGGGCACGCCGCCCAGCTTGGCCGCTTCCGTGGTGTCCACCAGCAAGTCCTTCCTGACGATCAGGACCGTCACGCCCGAGGGTCCAAGGTTCTTCTGGGCGCCGGCGTAGATGATTGCGTGCTTCTCCAGGTGTGGGATCGGTCGCGAAAGGAACGACGAGCTATAGTCCGCGATGATGTCCACCCCGGCCGGGACCTTGTCGAACGGGAAGGCATAAGGCGCCGACGGATCGGCGGGGAACTCGATGCCGTTGATCGTCTCGTTCTCGCAATAGTACACGAACGCGGCGTCCGGCGAAAAGTCGTACTCTTCGGCCTTTGGCAGCGTCGTGAACTTGGAGGGCTTTGCCGTTGCTGCGATGCGGGGCTCAGCGGTGGGTTTGGCGCCCGGGAATGGCGGGGTGGTGAGACGTTGAGCCTCGGCGAACGCCTTGGACGACCACGAGCCGGTGACGACATAGTCGAGCTTGGGGGGTTGGTAGTCCTCGTACGAGACGTTTGCGTGCTTGAGCCGCCGGGCAGCGAGGGTGTTGAGCACCGTCGCGGAGAATTGGCCGGTACCTCCATTCTGGCTGAACAACACGGCGTACGAGTCGGGGATGGCGAGCAATTTCCGCAGGTTGGCTATGATCAGTGAAGGTTCCGGATTGTCATGGCCGCGACCCACCCTCGGCGCCCTCGATGATCGCCTTGAACTCTTTGCCTCGATGCGAGAGCTCGCAGATGCCCATACCGGTGTTGTTGTAGTTGAGGAGCCCGCGCGATGCCTCCTCGAGCACCGAGGTGGGCAATGGCGACGGCCCAGCGGCAAAGTTGTGCGTCTGCGCTCGTTCTGACATTGTGTGAATGATGTTGAGATGACCCTGTCGCTGTTTTGATTCAATGATTCGGCGAGTCGGAAATCTCTGGATGACGCGATTACTGGGAGCCTCCGAATTATGTAGGAGCAGGTTACACCGTGGGGAAATGGACAGGGTCGGGTGGACCGGTTGACCGAGGTGGCCGGTTGATCCATCCCGCAGACATAGAGATATTCTATTCAAGCATACAATCAGACTTCTCCTTGCGAACACCTCGGTCGACGTGGTCATTCAGTCCATCATCTTGTTCACACGGTCATCAAGCTCGGAGCAACAGATACCCCTCCTCCACGCTGTATCTATTACCTAGCCATACTACACATCCCCGCTGAACGAAACCCATCCAACCGCACTTGGCGTGGGAAATGCGGCTCGCGCGGCCGTAACAGTCTCGCCCAGCGGATCTTGGTGCGCTGGTAGGCGTCGCACATCTACTGTCCTCCTCGATCACGATCCAGCCAGCTTCGACGTACGCCCCGATTGGCACTTCGTCACTTGCCGGTCGGAATCGACATCATTTCACCCTCCCGACCGGCCTCGAGCGGACGCGGTCCCAAACTGACGCGGGCCGTGTGAACCCACCATTCGAATGCTTCCCGCCCTCTCCTGCATCTTCGGTGCTCGATTGCGCCCTCAGCAGCGATCACTCGAACGCGACATGCCACTAGAGCCGCCTGCCAGGATCAGATCCTCCTCGCCGGAGAAGCCCACGTCGCGCTTCGACTGGGGCCACATTATCGAACGCTCTCGCGCGTGGGCGGCCGGGTGCGCCTCTGCGTATGAGCGGTCAAGATTCTACGGAAACGATGCAGTGTGGGGAACATTGGGCCGGTTCGGGATCACGCGACATGTCAAGCAGCGCGAGTACAGCTGTAGTGACAACGGCGGGGAGGGAGGGCGCGGTCTGGCGGTGCTGCTCGTTGGTGCAGGCGACCGTGAGTATTGGCTATCGCGAATCGTTTCCACCCGCCTGACCGTTCACGTCCCGCTGGCGTCTTCCTGCAATCGCTGACTTCAGCAACGGGAATCAAGGTGGCCATCGACCTCGCCAAGCGCGGGTATACGGTCTTTGCTCTGATCCCCATACGGACCAGTGCCCCCTCCGGACCAACAAACAGTCTCTCCTCGCTCGTGTACTCGTGGTCTCGCGTCCAGCGCAGACTTCGCGAAAAGTGGCCCTGCCATCCTGGGGTCGTCCTCCCTGTCCTCATCGACCCTCCCCTCGAACCGCGTGAGGCCATGTTCGGGCCCAAGTCTCTCGATCACCTTATCCACGCCGGCAACACCATCCGTGTCTACTGCCACGATCACGACCTCGCGCTGGTCTCGGTCGTTGTTGCCGCTAGCAACCTAACGGCCCACGAGCAGATGGCTGGGTCGTCGCCCCCTTCCCCGCCCCCACGATATATTCCCCTCGGCAATCGGACGTATTCGATTCCACGAACGTCCAGCTCAATTTCGTACGAGGACCCATGGGTCATCAGGACAGAGGGGCATGGCTTCTTCAATCACCACTACGAAGACAAATTTTATTCGCTGGGTGATTCGAACGTGCTCGTACCGCGGCACATGATCCGGATCGTCAAGGACTTGCTCAACCGGTCAAAGGAGCTCGGACACGGTACGAGCAGGGTGGTGTTCCTCAATGGGGAGCTAGGACTGGGCGTGGTGGACACGACGGGCGCCATGAGGACGCTAGGAATCGGCAAGAGGAAGGAAGCGGTGACGTGGGCGGCGAGGATGATGCACTACATGCATAAGTCGAGCTTGGCAACGATAAAGGACGAGGAGCTTAACCCTTCCGGCATCGCCGCCTCCGAGATAGTATCCGGTGAGCCGCGTTGTGCAGCGATGCTTGAATCGGTAACTCATCGCAGGTCCGCTGTTACGAAGTCAAAGACGAGGCATCTCGGGACATAGTCGTCATTCGTCCGACGAGAGCACCGACAGCGACCGGTCGAGAAGGAGCACTTTTGCTCGTGTATTCAGGTGGGTTACCGGGCGATCAGCGGGTCGTGGCGTACTGACAGCAGCGCTGGTAGCGGCTCACCATCAACTCCACCCGGACGGCATTTCGACGATGAAGACGGTGGGTCATCTGCAAATATGTGCAATACGCGCTCACGTGCAGTCATGGAGGCGGTGCGGGACGAGCCTTCAGTCATTGTTCGCAACTGACCCCCAGAGATTGGCAAAACGTTTCGCCGAGGTCGCCAAAGGTTGGGCCGTCGATGAAGATATGCTTTTCTCCGCCGTCGCCCACGCCATCGAAGACCGATACCCCCTGGGGCGATACTACGTCGGCTTCTCCCCTATCCTGCTCGACCTCAGCGTCTACATCCCGTTCTTCTGGGTCTTTCGGGCTATCGTGCAATGGCTATTGCGTATCGCCATCGTCTCGAGCTATTATCGTGCAAGAGGGGATGATTTTGGAACCCACGTGAACCGTTTTCTTGGGCTCTGAGAGGTGGAGACTGCAGAACCAGGCATAGGAGGAAAGGTGGGCATCTCCGACAACCTCATTGTGGCCAATGTTTTATGACCTGACGATCTTTCTAGCTCACGATTCTTGTCTGGTTCATGTAGATGTACTAGATTGTATGCATGTTGATTTTGTGCTGTATTACGAGGCCGAACGACTTCGGGCAATTCAACGCACCGGTATTGGCTGGGATGCAAGAGGGCGTCATTATGTTGGATAGCGATTGAAACTAGTGAAGGAATCACCGCACAACGGCGCGTGAGGGGCGGGGCATTGCTGCGACCATTGTGGGTCGTAAGAGGTTCCCGTTGATGGAGGGTGAGTGTCGAACTGTCGTGCCCCGAACGGTATCCAAGAAGCCCCGGGAGCCACGGGGACGATACTCGGAAAGCGCTGCCAAGGTGGACCAGGCAGACCGAGAGGACGATATCCGCTCGGCCACTGCGATGACAGGCCGAAGCCACTGGGTTGGGTTGAGGGACCCCACTGCGTGGTCGTGATAGAGTCAAAACCGGCTGTCTGTTCGATGGCGTGGTGAAGGACCTCTCCCTTACCCTTCGGCACATACAGAGACACGTTGGTCAAACTCTTGGTGCCCCGGTGATCATCGCCGCGCAGGAAGGATTTGATTTCCTCCAATGCGATGGTGGTCGAGCGTTCGTCGGTAAAAACACCTGGACTCATTAGCGAAATTACTAAACCGGCCGTCTCGCACTCCTGGAGCGCCGAGCGCCACGCACCTTCGGGCCCAGTCGATAACACTCGTAGGGCTACCGAGTCCGCACCGTTTCTCTCGCTGGCCTCCAAGGCGCTTCTATAGCACCGGCGGAGTATGTCCTCCCTGTTGCTGGGGTTTGTTCCCCACCAGGTGGATTCGTGTGTGTGTGCCACCAGCGATGCGGGCAGCTGCCGTGAGTACCCCATGTCGAAGGCGAGCCTTGGAAGACTCACATCGTACGCCTCGGTCACCTTGGTCTCGCCCAGCGGTACCACACCGCCCTCGGCAAGAGCCAGTTGCAGTCGCGGTCCCGCTTCTGTCCAGATGCGGCTCGCAGCCGTGAGTGGCCGGTGCGACTCGTTGAGTGGGTTCACGACGACGTCGCACTGCCGGTCAATCAGTTGTGTCCAATGAGTATCGACCCAGACTTACACCGCTTGCAAGAACGTCCCCTGCACGTCAGTGAACAGGTCTAAAGTACGCCTGAGAGCTTCCGAGGATGGCATCCTGGATTCGCCACTCACCTTCGACAAGGCTGATACGGTTCTCCGTGTCGTCGAAGACCTGGGAGCTGGGCAGTAACCCCTCATGACGCATTTGAGCGATTGTTTTAGTGGTCCCCGGGTATAGAGTCCCAGGTCGAGGCCATTTTGGCGGTCTGCGGGACATGTGTGTGAGCGGAACGGGTGTGGAAGTGGGCCACAGTGCCCGCACTCCGTTGCTGAGTCCCTGCACCAGGCTGCTCCACACTCCAGGCTGAGTCGGATTCGTTTGGGAAAGATTTTGCCGTGGACTCGGCGCATAAGTAAGGGTCGAGGGTTGTGGGAAGCCGCTGTTCCAAGGTGTTGGTGGCCGATGCCAAACAGACGGTTGTACGGCACCCAAAGTTGAGGGGATCTGGGACGCTTGCCACCCAGACCAGTGACCAGGGGGAAGGTACGTAGGGTTCGGAGCATGTGCGGACCACTGGTTGCTCAATGAACCAGGTCCTTGAACACCTCCATAAGTCGATGTCAGGCCCGAGAAAGGCCGACTGAAAGCGCTGGTGAGGCCCGAAGGCGCGAAAGAGCCCGCAAACGGCCTCGTCATTGGGCCAATCATCCCATGCGGCTGTGGGCCAAAAGGAGAGGGGTAGTGAGTGAATCGATTCATGCCTTCGGGGCTAAATGTACTCGTAATGATGTCGCTGTTTGTTGACAAGGCAGAGCCTGTGAGGGAGAAAGGTCAAAGTACAGAGTGATCATCCTCGAACCATCCATTGTGTGCAAGGTGAAGGTGCGCTCAATGAGCTCGACTTGATCATGACGAAACGCTCGATCTAGGGTGTGCAGTCAAAGGATC
>Ga0308169_10003199_pt1 | contig 16199 bp, 12 predicted proteins | sample PhyBR1_2_FD_202139 | JGI IMG/M metagenome (GOLD analysis project Ga0308169, IMG submission 202139) | Phyllosphere microbial communities from UC Gill Tract Community Farm, Albany, California, United States - DLSLSB.R1 | ecosystem: Host-associated > Plants > Phyllosphere > Unclassified | place... | reverse complement strand
CCGTGTCGCCCAACTCGAACGAGGTCCACATCTACGCCTTTGACGGCCAGGGCTGGACCCTGCAGCATGTCCTCACCGAGGTGAGCTCCTCCTCTCGATCCTCCCTCCTCGTCATCACCCGACCCCGACCCCGACCTCGGCTGACCCTCTCGAACCCTCTGCAACAGCACGACAAGCTCGTCACCTCGATCGACTGGGCGCCGCAGACCAACCGCCTCGTGACGTGCGCGCACGACCGCAACGCCTACGTGTGGACGCTCGAGGCGCACCCGGAGACGGGCTCGCCCGTGTGGCAGCCGACGCTCGTCCTCCTGCGCATCAACCGCTCGGCGACCTTCGTGCGCTGGTCGCCCAACGAGGAGAAGTTCGCCGTCGCGTCGGGCGCGCGCACGATCGCCGTGTGCCAGTACGACGCCGAGAGCAACTGGTGGGTCGCCAAGCACCTCAAGAAGCCGCTGCGCTCGACCGTCCTCGGCCTCGACTGGCACCCGAACTCGGTCCTCCTCGCCGCTGGGTCGGCCGACGGTGCCGCGCGCGTCTTCTCGGCCTTCATCAAGGGCGTCGACGAGAAGTGCGTCCCCTTCCTCCTCGCTCTCTCGCTCCTCGCTGCTCGGCTTTACAATTGCATGACTGACGCTATCTCTTGCTCCCTGCAGGCCTCCCGCTTCGCCCTGGGGCGAGCGCCTCCCCTTCAACACGGTCTGCGGCGAGTTCACGAGCTCGGCCGGCGGCTGGGTCCACGGCATCGCCTTCTCGCCCTCGGGCGACGCGCTCGCCTTCGTCAGTGCGTCCCTCCTCTCCCTCGCCTTCTCTCTGACGGCTCCGATGCAGATGCTGACCCACGTCCTCGCCCGCCCGCAGCGCACGACTCGATGCTCACGGTCGTCTACCCGTCCGAGGCCGACCAGCCGCCCGCAGCCGTCTACTCGGTCAACCTCGCGTCGCTGCCGTGCCTCACGCTCCAGTGGACGAGCGAGAACGCCCTCATCGCCGCCGGCCACGACTGCCAGCCGCTCATCTTCGAGGGCTCGCTCGAGACGGGCTGGGCCCAGACGGGCTCGCTCGACCAGCGCACGGGCACCTCGTCGCGCGCTGCGGCCGGGCCCGGCGCCGGCGGCGTCGGGCGCCTGAACCGCAGCGAGGCGTTCAACATGTTCCGCGCGGCCGACTCGCGCGGCGTCTCGTCGTCGCCTGCGGCGGCGGCGGGCGGCGCGGGAGGAGCGCCGACGGCGCCCGGCGGCGGCGCGCTCGGCGCGGGCCAGAAGCTGACGAGCAGCGGGACCGAGCTCCTCACGGTGCACCAGAACACGATCACGAGCGTGCGCGCGTACTCGGGCCAGCCGGGCGCGGTCGACCGCGTCAGCACGACGGGCGTCGACGGCCGGCTCGTCGTGTGGCCCGTCTCGGCGGGCGGCGTCGTCGGAGGCGTGACTCGCGGCGTCGGGCAGCTCTCGATGTAGATAACGAGGAGGAGCACGGGAAGGGTGGATTGCAGAGGAAATGGACTCGTTCGTGTACAGCTCGCGGCACAGAGGGAGGAACAACAAGCGAGGAGGGAGAGGGAGGAGGGGCCGCTACTGCTGCTGCTGCTCTTGGTACATCGCCTCGTCCTCGCGCTGCCGCAACAGAGACCAGACCGAAGCTGCAGGGGCAAAGGATAGGTCAGCGGAGGGTGCGCGAGAGGGCGGTTGAGCGAGTGAGGGCCGGACGCACCTTTGAAGAGGGTGAGGATGAGGCCCAGCTTGCGCTCGAGCGGACGGAGCTCGCTCAGGATCTGCGGCTGTGCTGAAGAGAGGCGGACGAGGACCGCAGCGATCTGGTCGAGCGGGCGAGAGGGTGAGCTGCCGCGTCGGCACGCGCGGACGAGATGAGGGCGACGAGGAGGAGGAGGACGGCTCACGTCGTCGAGGTTGCGGGCCGTGGCCGAGTACTCGTGCAGGACCTGGAGCTCGAGCTGGTGGATCACGTCGGCAGCTGGCCTGCGCGGCGAGGCGGGCTGCGCCATGGCTTGTTGGCGCAGGGAGAGAGGCCGTTTCGCTCGAGGAGAGGCTCGAATTGGACGCAGCCTGGCCTCGGCCCGCACCCTCCTCGTCGCTCTCACCCTCGCACCGCACTCCACACCGCACCAGCTGCAGCACACGAGTGCCCACACGACTCCGAGTGGCTACCGCGCGCCGCTCCGCCGTCCTTCGCCCACCCGCGCGGCCGTCTCGCCCATCTCGCTCGTCCTCCCCTTCGACCCCTCGACCTCACCGCCTCCACCCTCATCGCGCCGGTCCGCCATGGGCGAAGCACAGCAGAACCGCCCGGAGGACCTCGACGACCGCTGCCTCGCAAAGTACGGCGTCCTCGACAACCGGTTCGGCCAGAACCCGTGCGAGGTCGCCCGCGTCCTCCTCGACATGTGCTCGCCCCGCGCCTACTACTCGCTGCCGGCGCTCGACCTCGTCAACAACCAGACGCACTACCCGTCGCCGAACCCGGGCCAGGTGCGTCCCTCCTCCTCCTCCTCCTTGCGCGAGCCCCTGAACCTTGTCGAGCGTGAGCTGACGTCTGTGCGCCCTCGCGCGGCATCGCTCCTCCCCGCAGGCGACCGAGTGCCAGTGCTCGATGGGCGTCTACAACCTCCTGCAAGGCTGCGCGGCGTGCCAGCAGGAAGCGCCGTACGAGTCGACCCTAGTGCGTCCTGCCTCTCCCCCTCTCGAACGACGGCCTCCTCGCAATGCACGGTGGAGGCACTCACAGCTTTGGGGCTGACCCTATCCCTTCTTGCGCGCAGTGGACCGACTGGGTCTCGAACTGCACTATGAGCAACATCAACGGCGGCCAGGTGTTCCCGTACGCGTGCCCAGCCGAGGTCGAGATCCCTCAGTGGGCGTGGCAGAACAACGCCAACGGCGCGCTTTCGGTCGGCCTCATGTGCGTCCCTGCCTCGCTCCTCTGCGTCGGCGACGATCAGAAGCTGACCCTGACGTCGTCCCGCAGCTTCCGCAACGCCTACGGCAACCCGCTCACGTCCCTCTCCTCCTCGTCGACGACTTCCCCGCCGGCGACCGCCACGACCGACTACACCGAGTTGTCGGGCAAGCAGACCGTCTCGAGCGTGCCTGCGGGCGACATGACCGACGAGCAGGCCGAGCACGACGTGAGCAAGTCGGTCATGGCTACCCTCCTCGGCGTCCGTGCGTCCCTCTTCCCCTCCCTCCCTCGGCTCCTCGCTCTTGCCGTGCCAGGACTGACCCGTCCTCCTTGCGCAGTCGTTCCGGTCATCTTCATCGCGCTCGTCATCATCGGCGTGTGCGTCTACCTGCGCAAGAAGCGCCGCCGGTTCCGCGGTCGCGGGCACAAGCTCGACTCGTCGGCCGAGCTGCCCGAGCACGCCGCCGGCCACCTGTACGGCTCGGACGCCACCTCGTCGACGGCCGGCTTCAGCAGCAGCACCGCCGGCGGCTTCATGAAGCAGAAGGACTCGCGCGTGTCGGTCTTTGCCCGCCCAGCACCGTCGACGGCGCGCAGCTTCACGACCAACTCGGTCTCGACGGGCGTGCCCGTCGGCGCCTTCCGCCGCGAGTCGACCCTATACTCGGCGTCGACTGGGTTCGACACGCTCACGCGCTCGAGCGCGTTCAGCTACGACCCGAGCGACGACTCGTACCGCGACGAGCGCGAGGACGCCTCGCTCGCCGACACGACGCACCTCGACGACGACGACGAGTCGATCTCGCCCTTTGCCGACATCCACCGCCCGGCGCCGTCCCTCACGGCGACGCGCGACAACATCCACTCGGCGCCCGCCCCGGCGTCGGCGTCGGCCTACGCGCGCTCGTTCTCGACCTTCTCGCTCAGCGCGAGCACGACGCGCTCGTCATCGCACGGCGCCGCGCTCGAGCCCGACGCGGCGTCGCTGCGCACGACGACGACGACGGCGAGCTCGCAGGGCGCGCCGCCGAGCAGCAGCGGCGCGACGTACGGCGGTGCGAGGGACGACGACGAGGAAGAGGACGACGAGGGGCTCAGCGAGCGCGGGTCGCTGCGGCGGTAGCTTCGGCGCTCACGCGCTCTCTCTCTCAGACACTTCCCTCCCTCTCTCTTTCCTGTTGTCCTGCATGCGAGGGGTGTACAGACTCGGCGGCGCACGGACGCTTCCTCCCCCTCTCCTCCTCTTCTTGTCTAGCTCACCCCCCCTCCCTTTTCTCTCCCCTTAGTGCCGATGTTGTCCTGTACGTAGTCGTTCCCCCCACGTGCTTCAGTCCACGCTGCATTGCTCGAGCCGTTCTTGCTTGACATCTGTGCGCAAGGAGCGAGAAGAGCTGGACCGGGCCGGGCGGGGGACACGGCGACCCGGACCTTTCGCCGCTCTCTCCCCTCCTCCTCGCCCACCCTCGCCTCGCTGAGCAGCTCGCTCTCGCCCAAAGCTACTCACTGCCCACCATGAGCGCCCTCACCGCGACGCTCGACCGGCTCGTCATGAACCCGGCCTTCCACGACGTGCTCGCCATCCTCAAGGGAGCGCGCAACGGCCTCGTGTACGGCGCCAGGGTCCGCGGCCCGCATGCGCTCGTCATGAGCCTCATCTTCCAGTCTGGCCCGTTCGTCCCTTCCCCTCTCACGGTGCGAGCTCTGCAGCGCGACTTGCGCATGACGCCGGTCGGGCGCCGCCCCCCACCTCCCTCCCTCGCCTCGAGCAGCATGCTGACCTGGGTCCTGGCCCTGCGCCGCACTTGCCCCACCCGCTCGCAGGTGGCAGCAGCGCCTGCGGTACGTGTACCGCGCGACCAAGCAGCACTCGCTCAACCTGGCCCGGTTCGTCGCCATCTACAAGACGGCGCTCCTCGTGCAGAAGACGCTCGCCGGCGGCAAGCAGCGCTCGATGGACACGTTCTGGGCAGGACTCGTCGGTGGGTGGGCCGTCTTTGGCGAGAGGAACGCCGTCAACGAGCAGGTGCGTCCTCGTCCCTCTCTCTCCTCGCACCTCCTTTCGCCCTCGCAGTCGCTGACGCCGGCTCTCCCGCGCACAGATCGTCCTCTACGTCGTCTCGCGCATCATCACCTCGCTCCTCCCGCGCGCGACGCCCGCCGTCCCCCTCGCGCCCGCCGCGCCGGGCTCGACCGCCGCCGACGGGTTCCCGCTCCCGCCGGGCTACCCGTACCCCAAGTCGCGCGCGCCGCACCCCAAGGTGTTCGAGGTGTACGCCGCCGTCGCGTGGGGGCTCGTCATGTACCTGTTTAGGGAGAGGAGGGACAGGCTGCACGGCGGCATGGTCAGCAGCATGCAGGTGCGTCAGCTCCTCCTCCTTTCCTCCGGTCGGCTCGGCGCGGTCCACATCACGGACAGCGTCGAGGCTTCGGCATTTCGACGAGGTTAGCTGACGCTCAGGCCCACTCTTGCAGTACCTCTACCTCGACTCCGAGGTGTGGAACTCGCTCAAGACGCTCCTCTGGCGTGCGTCCCTCTCCTCCCCCCCTCACGTGCTTCCTCTCTTTGCCATGCAGCCTCCTGACGTTTCTCTTGTTCTTCGCAGACAACCGCTAGAGGTCGAGCTTCTCGCGCGCGCAGCCGAGCGGTGCGGGTCGAGCCACCTCGCGCGGCGGAGGAGGGCAGGAGGTCCTCGAGGGCGGGAAGTCGAGTTGGCTGTACTTTCTCTGTCTTGTTGTCATGAATGCGGTGCCGTACTTGTCCCTGCGTGCCTGTGCAAGTCGAAGCGAGACAGTTGGACTTGGTCGAAATCGTGCGCCTCGCTCTCGCCGGCGGTCGGCCGCCGCTCCTCCTCACGAGCCAAACCATGTCGACCCGCTCGAGCTGCGCGACCAAGATGCTCAAGGCAGTCCCGACCAAGCGCTCGTTCGCGTCCACGAGCCAGGCGTGCCTCCCACCCAAGCGTGCGCTCCCATCTCTCCGCCGCTCTCCCTCTCCGCGAACCTGTCGCTCACAGCCGGCCTCGCCGCCCACAGTGTCGAGCAAGGCGTCGCTCTATGCCAAGAACAAGAAGAACAACTCTGCAGACGAGGTGCGTCCCGGCTCAGCTGTCCCGGTGCTGCCGTTCCCAAGCTGACCTCGGGACTCTCGTCGAGCAGGACGGCGCAGGGTCCGGTGCGGGCGTCGGCAACGTCCTGTCCGAGGTCACCTTGCCCCGACCAGACCTCAGCGGCCTCAAGGCCATGCACCCGGTCCGTCCCACTCTCTCGCTGCCCTTCGTCGCGCTCACCCTCGAGCTGACCCGGCCGGCTCGTTCCTCGCGCTCGCAGGAGGACTTGGCCAAGGACACGGTCGGCCAGGTGCGCGCGTTCCCGGGAGCTGCGCTCGAGGCCTTCAAGGCTCTGAGCATGCCGACATCGCTCAAGCGCGAGGTGCGTCGCCTCTCTCCCCTCGCCCCTCGTTCGCCCGCTCGCGTAGCCCGCTGACCCTCGGCACCGCTCGCAGCACGCCTTCACGTCCAAGCCGGCGACGGTTGTGCGGGACGCGACGCTCAAGATGGCACGGACGCTCGACGAGGGCAAGAAGGCGGCGAGCCGGGAAGCGCGGTACTTCCTCAGTGCGTCTCCTCCCTCTCTCTCTCTCGCCTGTACGCCGCGCCCGCTCGAGCTGACGCTCCCTCCCTCCCCCGCAGCCGGCGACAAGGGCACGGGCAAGAGCTCGCTCCTCCTGCAGGCCGTCTCGTACGCCCAGTCGACCGACTGGATCGTCCTGTACCTCCCCTCGGCCCTCCCGCTCGTCAACTCGTCCACGCCCCACACCTACTCGCAGCAGCGCGCCCTCTTCGAGCAGCCCGCGCTCGCTGCCTCCCTCCTCACCAAGTTCTCGGCCGCCAACACGGCCGCGTTCAAGATGCTCAAGACGACCAAGGAGCACGCGTTCGGCGACAAGAAGGTCGCGCAGGGCAAGACGCTCGGGGACCTGGCCAAGGCGGCAGGCGGCGACGACAAGCTGACGACGGCCGTCTTCGAGGCCGTCATGGAGGAGCTCGCGGCGCAGACCCAGTGCGTCTCGCTCCTCTCCGCCTTCCTGACTGTCCCTCCACGGTCGCTGACCCTCCCTCCTCTTCGCTCACAGGCGCCCGGTCCTCCTCGCCGTCGACGACGCACAGCCCCTCTTTGCGACATCCAAGTACGTCGACCCGACGTACCAGCCGCTCGAGTCGTTCGCGCTCGTCATCCCGCGCCTCCTCCTCGAGTTTGTCGCCGGCGAGCGCTCTTTCGTGAGCTCATCCCGCTCTTCTCGTCCCTACCACTTGCGCCCCAACTAACCCTCTGTCCCGCACGCAGGCCAAGGGCACCGTCCTCCTCTCCGCCTCCTCCCTCGCCGCCTCGTCCTCCCCCGCCCTCGACACTTTCCTCACCTCGACCGCCTCGACCCCGTCCCCTTCGTCGTCGCGCGCCCGCCCGCTCCCCTCGGCGTACGACACGGCGCGCGCCTCGTCGTTCGACACGTACTCGGCCGTCCTGAGCGGCCTCGAGCGCTTCGAGCTCCCGCCGCGGCTCAGCCGCAAGGAGGCGGTCGGCATCGTCGAGCTGCTGCGCGGCTGGAGGGGCACTCGCGAGTGTGCGTCCCTCTCTCACCTCTCTCTCCCTGCGCGCTTCGAGCACGTGCTGACGCTCTCTCTTGCCTGTCTCGCAGTCGTCGACGATAAGTCGTTCCTCGAGAAGCTCGTCGCCGCTGACGGCAACCCGCGCGAGTTTGCGCGCGTCATGACCAAGACGGCGGCGTTGTAGAGCTCTGTGCAACTAGCCTGCTCTCACGATGCGCTTCTCGTCGCTCGCTGTGAGAGGGAGAGAGGAAGGGCAACAGAGTCGAGGGATGCAAGAGGGGGACTCGTCTAAAGGGTGGTGGTCCCGCCCGCTCGTCCCGAACACTACAACCGCTCGGCAAATGCACGTCTCCGAGATGAACAACGTTGCCCAGGGCCCATGCGCACGCGCCCCCGCTACCGATACCCGCCTTCCCCTCCTCCTCCTCCGACCGACACGGGCGAGCTGAAGAGCGACGCCGGCACCGTGTGCGCGCCGCCGGCATGCGCCTTCTCCCACTGCTCCATCGCCGCGACCGCGCTCCGATCCCGTGGCGGCTCGCGCGAGGCCGAGGCCGTCCGGTTGCGCGCCATGCTCGGACCGCCGCCGATGCTGCTGCTGCTCGGCGCGCCGCTGCTGCCGCCCGCCGACGACGACGAGAAGCCGTTGGCGAGGCCGCCCTTGTGCGGTCGGCCTGCTGCGCCACCGGGCGACGTGTGCGCGCTCGCGCTCGCCGACACGTGGTGCGGCGGCGGCGGGGCGTAGGGCGAGTTGTGCGCGTGCGAGCCGTACCCGCCGCCGCCTGACGGTGCCGACGGCGGCGAGGCGTAGACGGAGGACGCGCCGAGGTGGTGCGACGACGAGGACGGGTCGGCGCCGTACGCCTGCGAGTGCGGGTGGTGCGCGTGCGGCGGTGCCGGCGCGCGAGGGCTCGTCGGCCCGCCGGCGTACGCGCCCGAGGGCAGCGACGACGGCGGCGGGGGCGTGACGCCGCCGTCGAGGTCGCGCACGTCGCCGACCGTGGTCGGGAGGCTCATGTCGAGGCGCTTCTCGACCTGGGTGCGGCGCTTCTCGCCCTTGTCGACGTCCGACTTTGCGCGGTTGTACATCCACAGGCCGCCGAACGTGCTCGTCATGCCGACGGCCTGGACGAGCGACACGTGCTGGCCCGACCACACGATGGCGATGCAGATGACGGCGATGCGCTTGACGAGCGACGCGATCGAGTAGGTGACGGGCGACGTGCGCGCGAGGAGCGAGAAGGCGAGGAGGTTCTGCGCAAAGTGAACCGTGCCGTTGGCGAAGAAGTAGAAGACGAGCGTCCGCGTCGGCGAGTCGTCGACGATGGCGGAGGCGTGCGAGGGGACGGCCTTGGCCGGGGCGAAGAAGAGGGCCGAGGCGTCCGAGTAGAGCCAGATCGGGATCATGAGGAAGAAGGCCATGCCCGACGAGTACAGGAGGAGGTTGAGCTTGTCGAGCTTGGCCGACCCTGCTGCGCCCGTGCCGCCGCCCGACGACCCCGACCCCGACGACGACGACGAGGGCCCGGCCTTCTCCTCGGCCGAGATGGCGCCCGTGTTCTCCTTGGGGAGGAGCTTCTTGGAGAAGATGTTTTGCGCGACAAAGATAAAGGTCGACCCGAGGGCGCACAGGAACCCGACGGCGTTGGCGCGCAGGTCGAACGAGCACGCGAGCATGACGCCGACCGTGAGGGGGAGGAGGGCGACGTAGGTCGCCGTGCTGTACCGCACGCCGAACAGGGCCGCGTACGACAGGACCGTGAAGAGGGGCGAGAGGGCCTGCGGGCGCGGGCGAAGAGACGTCAGCCTCGGCGCGGGCGCGAGGGCGAGAGGGAGGAGAAGGGGAGAGACGCACCTTGATCGTGTGAACGGTGCTGACGGGCACGCGCGCGATGGCCATGCTCGAGAAGACGTGGCCGGCGATCTGGAACAGGCTCATCATGAACGTGCCGTGGAACATGTGGCGCGACGGCTTGCGGATGCCCCACCCGCCCATGGTGCTGACGCTCATGCGCCGCCTCGACAAGCCGCCGCTCGCGTGGCCCGTCGCGCCGCCTCGGCCGAGGCGCTCGCGCAGGAAGAGGACGACGACGCAGTAGCCCGCGACGAACGCAAACTGGACGAACGTGAGCGTGACCGGGTACCGGAACCGGGTGAGGATGGATTTGCCCGTGTTGGACGAGAAGGCCGACGAGAGATACCACAGGCAGCACAGGAAGATGAAGCCTGCGGTCGACGTCGACGGGAGGTAGGCGGCGAGCGACGCCGGGCCCGCCGAGGTGCCATCGCGCGCCGACGGCGCGAGTTTCGGGAGGAAGTTGGACAGGGCGCCGTTGCTGCCGCTGTTGCCGCCGCCGCCGCCGCCGCCGTGGCCGTTGAGGTTGCTGAACGGCATGGCGCCGTTGCTGGACGAGGACGACGAGAAGGTCTGCTGGGCGGTGCGGGCGACGTTGGACAGCAAGGCGGTCAAGGTGCCGCCTTCGGGTGAGCGCGAGCGGTACGCAGCTCCCGGGGCGTGGTAGCCGTTGCCAAGGTACGGGTCTGCGGGGACGGAGGGTGTCAGCTTGCGCGTCGCCGATCCAGCAAGGAGCCGAGGACGGAGGACGGACCCTGAGGTTGAGGAGCGGGAGCCGGGTCGTCGTAGAGGTGGTCTGCTCGAGCTGCTGCCTGGGCGTGCGACTGACGGTGCCTGGGCGTGTCGTGCAAGCTCATGGTGCGCACCGCGCGCTCGTTGTCGGTGCTGGCCGGGCCGGCTGGGGCGAGGCGGCGAGAGGCGAGGACGTGGGAAGTCGCGACGGGGAGGGAGAGGGTGACGGCGAGCGGGCTGCGGCGGCCTGGCTGGCTGGGTCGAGTCGGTAGGTCTGCGGTGCGCGTGGACCTGCCACTGGCTGTACTCAAGAGCAAGCGGGCGAGGGACGGCGAGACCAAGCTGCGCCCCCGTCGACGTCGACGCGCTCCTCCTCCTCGACTCCGGACCTCCGACAGCCACACCACCCCGCCTACCCCAGCAGCCATGTTCCACCCGACACGGTACGCACCTCTTGCTCACGCTCGCGCTCGTCAAAGTCGCACGCACTGACTCGCTCTCCTCGTCAAACGACAGCGGCGGAACCAGGTCCGTCCTCGTCGCACCCGCTCTCGAGCTCACTCGCTGACCCAGTGCACTCGCAGGGGCGGTCAAGGCGACTTCAAGTGGACCGACGTCGCCAACGTGCGTCCCCTCCCGCCCCCTCGCGCTGTGTTGCCCCCCCTTCCCCTCCCCTCTCGCCCCCACAGCTGACCGTTCGCCTCGCTCCCCCGGCCCGCAGGACAAGGACCGCGAGTTCTACCTCGGCCACAGCCTCAACGCGCCCGTCGGCCGCTGGCAGAACGGCAAGGACCTCACCTGGTACAACAAGGACAAGCGCGGCGACGTCGACGAGCAGGAGCGCCTCCGCCGCGAAGAGCTCAAGAAGGTCAAGGAGGCCGAGGAGGACGCGCTCGCCGAGGCTCTGTGCGTCCCCGACCTTGACTGCGCTCCCTTACCCTTCGAAGCTGACCCCTCGCTCGCTCGCTCGTCCGCAGTGGCTTCGCCCCGACCCCTCGCCCTCCCCCCTCCGCCTCGACCTCGTCCGCCGCGCCCGCCGACCCGAACCAGGCCATCCTCGACAAGGCGCGCCGCAAAGCCGAGCGCCACGCCGAGAAGGAGGCCCGCCGCGCCGACCGCGACAAGCGCCGCGAGGAGCGCGCCGCGCGGCACGGCACCGCCTCGGGCCGCGACGACCGCGGCCGCGACGGGCGGGAGCGCTCCCGGTCGCACGACCACCACCACCACGACCACCGCCGCGACCGCGAGCGTTCGGAGCGCAGGGAGCGCCACGAGCGCGACCGGAGCAGAAGCCCGGCGAGGAGGCGGCACGAGGAGGTGGACGGGCGGCGGCACGGCAGCCGGGATCCGCACGACGAGGGGCGACGCGCGCACGAGCGGGACCGTGGTCCGCGCGACGAGGGACGCTCGGAGCGGCGGTCGGACGAGCGCAGGGAGGGTGCGGGCGGGCGGCGGGACGAGCGGCGAGGGGAGGGAGGCGTCAAGAGGGAGAGCAGCGCGTCCCCACCGCCGCGTGCGCGGTACTGAGCAATGCAGTGCGCTTCTTTGCGAGTCCGTGCGTGCATCGAGAAAGCTCTACGCCTGCACAGAGAGAGCGAGACGGCGTCACGTTCTCATCAGCTCGCCGTCGCTGGACCCGAGGCTCGTCCATTTCCCTCTCGGCTCGCCTCTCAAAGACGGACACAACCACCTCGCCGCACCCTTGCACCTACTCGCCCTCGTCCTCAGCCCCTACCGCGCCCCTCCCGCCATGCCGTCCCCCTCGCACAAGGCCCCGCTCCTCGTCCTCCTCCTCGCACTCGCCCTCGCGCCAGCCCTCGTGCACGCCTTCTTCGAGCAGTTCTTCCAGCACCAGGCCGAGCACCAGGCGCAAGCGCCGCCGACGTGGGACCAGCAGGTCGATGCGCGTGCGTCCCCTCCCCCGCTCTCCTCTCTCCCTCCCTGTCCCTTTCCCGCGGCCGAGAAGCTGACCCACCCCCACCCTGCACCCGCACCCACACCCGCCCGCAGTAAGCTGCGCCACCTACGTCTGCCCCGACTCGCTCGTGTGCGCCGCGACGCCCGCCGACTGCCCGTGCCCCTCGGCGCTCGACACAAAGTGCACGCTCGGCGGCGGCGAGGGCGCGTTCCTGTGCGCGAGGGACTGCACAAAGGTCAGGACGGCAGAGGTGGCGTTTGCATGAGCGTGTGCGGAGGGTGCGAGAAATGCCAATGCGATGGTCCCGCAGCTCTCGTCCTGTCCGAAGCGAGTCGCAGCGTCGCACGTCTCGGAAAGCAGGAGAGCGTCTCTGACTGCAAGGCGAGGCGAGAGACGAGAGAAGAACCTGCATGAGTTGCAAAGGGTACAGACGCAACGCCGTCGAGGTCCTGCGCTTCGACGGAGACCAGCTCCGACGACGCGCTCGCACAGAGCCGCTCCTCGTCACCCTGCCGCCGCTTCGACCTGCCCAGCTCGCTGCGCCTCGCTCCCTGCCGCCCGCTCCTCGCCCTCGCCCGCGCCCTCGAGCGCATGCTCCGCCATCGCGCGCTTGAGCCGCCCAAACTCGGCCCGCAGCTCGTCGGCGCGCCGCGAGTCGGCGTCGCTCTTGGTCGCGAGGAGCGTGAGCTGCTTGAGCGCTGACGAAGTCGATGTGGCGTGCTGCTCGGTGAAGGCGGCCTGCTCGGTGCGGAGAGACGAGAGGGACGAGGTGGCTGTGTCGGCGAGGGAGGCGCGAGAGGCGAGGAGGGAGGCGACTGTGGGTGCGCTGCGTCAGCTCCTGATCCAGTGCACGTCCAGAAATAGAGGGGGATGGACGCACTCGTGGAAGACTTGGTCTCGAGCTCTTTCTGCGAGCGCGCGAGGTCCTCGCGGATCCACCGCAGGTCGTCCTTCCACCCCTCCTGCATCGTCCTGTTGCCCGGCGAGCCGCGAGTCAGCCGTGCACACCGATACACGAGGTGGAGAAGAGGACGAGGGCGACGCACCTGAGCCCGTCGCGCAAGCCGCTGTACTCCCTCTCGCTGCGCACCCTCGCGTCCTCGGCCTTCTTGGCGCCCTCCTCGAGCTCCTTCATGCGGCCCTTGACGCCCCGCTCGAGCTCCGAGTGCTGCTTCTGGAGCGCCTGCAGCGCGCCCTCGGCCGCTCGTGCGCGCGTGAGCGCCTCGTCCTGCAGGCGCTCCTTGCGCGCGAGCTGGCGGTTAAGGCCGTCGATCTCGCTCGCGAGGCGGTCCTTGGTCTCCTTGAGGTCGTCTGTGAGTCGATGTAGCGGTCTTGGAGTCAGCACGTGCGGATCAGGCCGGCTGAGAGAGGAGAGCAGGCCGACGACGCACCGTTCTGCCGCCCGAGATACTCGACCGCCCTCTGGCTGAGCCGCAGCTGCCCGCGCGTGCTCTCGAGCGCCGTACGCGCCTGCAGGAGGTCGCTCTGCAGGCCCGAGATGACGCGCCCCGAGCCCGACTGCGCCGACGCCGCCGACTTGGACAGCCGCTCGTGCGAGGCGCGGCCCGAGCCGAAGAACGGGTTCGCGCTCGGCCCGGGGGTGCGGCTCGCGGACGCGGACGCGCTCGGTAGGCCGTTGGGGAGGAGCGCGGAGGGCGAGGGGGAGCGCTGCGGCGCGGGCGGGACGGCGAGCGCGTCGGCCTCGTCGGCGTGCGGCTTAGGCCGACCGTTGGCGCTGCGCCCGGGCCCGGCGCCGGGCGAGCCCTCGGTACTGAGGAGCGCGCGATTCATGGCGACGGGCCCGGTGCCTTCGGGCAGCCTTGACGGGCTGCGCGGCGAGGGCGAGGTCGCGGGGCCGGCTTGGGGAAAGTGCGCCGAGCGAGGCGACGTCGCCGAGGCGTTCGAGCTCGACCGCCGGCGGGCGTTGAGGGACGATGTCGAGGCTGACAGGTCGGCCAGGGAGGATTTGCGGCGCGGCCCGCCGAGAGAGGAGGAGGGTTGGCGAGGCGAGGTTGAGTTGAACGGAACATGGCTCGGGTGCGTGCCGAGCTTGGCTTGACTGCGGACGAAGCAGGAGTGCAGGTCAGCTCAGATGCGATGCAGGCAAGGGGAGAGTGCTGGCTCCGCCGGGCGGCCCGAGCGAGCGAGGAGGAGGAGCGAGGAGGGACGCACAGGTTGGCGATCTCGGCCTTGGCGAGGCGGAGCTGGTGCTGGAGCTGGGCCTGGTCCTCGCGCCAACTGCTGTCCTTGCGCTCGCGCTGGTCGGTCCTGGTTGGCGGGCGAGGAGCTGGCGGGTTCGGCGGGCGAGAGGTGCCGTCGACGAGGTGGAGAGGCGGTGCTAGCCCAAGGCTGCCGTTGATGGGGGGCACAGGGCTGCTCATGCAGTGCGCTACCGTGCGTCCTAGCTGGCAGCAGGTGCGGTAGACGAGCCGGTGTGTGGTCGAGAGACGAGGCTCGTCGCGTCGTCCGCTCGCAGCCTTGGTTCCGTCTTCACCACGATGCCCGTCCCTGTGCAGCTGCTGTGCAGGCCTGCGGCTCTGCGACCACTCTCGACCTGCGCGCGCACCTTGGCACCGCGTCCCGCCTTCGCCTCGCCCCGGTTCCTCTCCTCCCTCTCCCCACACCTCCATCGCTCCTCGCCCCTCTCGCTCTCGCCACGCCCTCGGGCCCGTCCAGCATGTCGGTCCGACACGCTCCGGCTACTCGCGACTTCGCCGACACCGCCAAAGCCGACACCGCCGCCGTCCGCGCCCGACGACACCTCGGCTCCGCTCGCGGCCGCCTCGACCAAGTCTAACGAGGCCCGCGAGAACCCCTACACGATCCCGAACGCGATCACCGTCGCCCGCATGGCCGCCTGCCCCGTCATCGGGTACTACATCCTCGAGGGCGACCTCTCGACCGCGACCGCGCTCCTGTTCGTCGCCGGCGTGTCCGACCTGGTGCGTCCCTTCCCCCTCCTCGAGACTTTGACCGCAAGACCCAGAGCTGACGTGTCCTCTCTCCTGTCTGCAGGTGGATGGGTGGCTCGCGCGGCGGTTCAGCATGGGCTCGGTCCTCGGCAGCATCCTGGACCCGGCGGCCGACAAGCTCCTCATGACGACCATGGTCATCACGCTCGCCATGCGCGACATGCTCCCTCGTGCGTCCTCCCCGTTGTTGCTCTGCATGCGGCAGGAGCCTCTCGCTGATCCAGAGCACGCACCCTCGCAGTTCCGCTCGCCGTCATCATCCTCGGACGGGACGTCGCGCTGTCGCTCGCGGCCTTCTACTTCCGCTACGCCTCGCTCCCTCCTCCTGTGCGTCCTCCCCTCAGCTGCTTCCGTCTCCTTGCGCTCCTCTGACACTCCCCTTTGCTCACAGAAAACCTTTGCGCGCTACTGGGACTTCTCGATCCCGTCGGCCTCGGTCCACCCTACCGCCATCTCCAAGTACAACACCTTCCTCCAACTCCTCCTTGTTGGCTCCACCACAATTGCGCCGCTGCTGCCCTTTGAGCTGGGCACTGCCCTGACTGGGATGCAGTGCGTGACCTCTCCCTCTTTCCCTCTGCCCGAGTTTCTGCTGACCCGGACCCTTCTGCGCTTGCAGGTGGCTTGTTGCGGGCACCACTATTGCCTCGGGCCTGTCCTATGTCGGCACTGGCTCTCGGGCTGCTGTCAAGTATGTCAAGTAGCGCTGAGTAGCTTTCGTTGTAAGTTCATGCTGGTTCGCATTGTGAGAGCGCCTTGTTCTGGTCCTGGAGGGCTCGGAAGCTGTGCAATGTGTGAGCATTGCCACGATCGAGGGAGATCTTCAGAGAGGGAAGCAGTAGGTCACTAGCCCACCTATTCAGCCCAAGCAAGTGTTGTTAGTATGCAGAAGGTCCAGCTCCCTGGGTCTGCTTACCAGGATGGCTAAGGAGGGCCACCCTAAGTATCCATCTATCACTGGACTGACCTAAAGAGCTCACCCTCCAAGCGGTAGGTCAATAGCCCACCTATTCAGCCCAAGCAAGTGTTGTTAGTATTCAGAAGGTCCAGCTCCCTGGGTCTGCTTACCATGATTGCTAAGGAGGGCCACCCTAAGTATCCATCTATCACTGGACTGACCTAAAGAGCTCACCCTCCAAGCGGTAGGTCAATAGCCCACCTGTTCAGCCCAAGCAAGTGTTGTTAGTATTCAGAAG
>Ga0308169_10003198_pt1 | contig 16201 bp, 14 predicted proteins | sample PhyBR1_2_FD_202139 | JGI IMG/M metagenome (GOLD analysis project Ga0308169, IMG submission 202139) | Phyllosphere microbial communities from UC Gill Tract Community Farm, Albany, California, United States - DLSLSB.R1 | ecosystem: Host-associated > Plants > Phyllosphere > Unclassified | place... | reverse complement strand
TTCCTGACTCGCTTCCTCCTGCAGCGTCGGCGCCGAGGTCTCGATGGGCGGGTAAGTTGCCTGCTGCTGTCGTTCTTCGAGCTCGACGACGTTGAAGCTGATGGGTCCGTGCGCGCGCAGCTGGGTCGTGACCTTCCTGCTCGAAAATCGCGACGCAGGGGCCAGTGCCGGCTACGTCGCCACCGGTGCGTCGACCCTTCTCGTCCACCTCATCGAGCAGAGCTGGCTTCGTTGACGTCGACCTCCACTGCGCGCAGGATTCTGGTTTGGCCTCGCACTCGGCCGACTTCTTCTCGCGCCGCTCAACACGTTCGTCGGCGAGAAGCGTGCGGTGTACGGCTACCTCATCACGGCCATGGGCCTCGAGTTCGTCATCTGGTTCCGCGACGACCTGATCTCGAACGCCGTCGTCGGTGCGTCCTCTTCCTCCACACCTTCGCCGCGCGCTCTTAGACTGACTCTCTCATCCCCTCTCCCTCCCCACCTGCCCTTCGACACCCAGTCGGTCTCATCGGCGTCCTCCTGGGTCCTCTCTACCCCGTCGCAATCTCCTTGCTGAGCAAAGTGCTCCCTCGTCGTCTACACGCACCCTCGATCGCTGCTTGCGCAGCCTTTGGCCAGGTCGGGAGCGCGTTATGCCCGTTTATCACGGGCGCCCTCGCTCAGCGCTACTCTCCAGCCGTCCTTCAACCCGTCATGGTCGCGCTCATGGCCGGCATGCTCGTCCTCTGGGCCCTCGTCCCCTCGCCGGCGCGCAAGCGCGACTAGGAGACGCCTCTCGTGCCTCGATGCTCTCGAGCGGTCGTCGGGGAAGTAGGCAGGGTTGCTGAGAAGGAAGAAGGGTGCGACGCCGACGAGCTACGGTGCAGTCGGTCTCCAAAGACTCGGCGGTCAAAGCGCACCGCCGACGACCTTCCCTGTACTTGGTCTCCTGAGAATGCATGCGCCTGTTCTCGCAGTACAGACGACATCTCGCACGACTAATGAGAGCTGCTTGGGCCCGGGTAGAGCACGGTCGCCAACTCTGAAGCGAGCAGCTTCTCTTTGCTCGCGTGCTCAGCTCGACTGGTGCGGCGGACCGCTCTAGCTCGTCGCCGATTGGGCCATCTTGTCGAGTATTCGTCTCGAGACGACGATCGAGCGCCTCTCGAGATCCAGAAGTGCAGTGCTGCGAGCTCGCGGTCGAGCCTCCTCCTCCTCACCGACCTTCTCAGCTCGACAGAGTGCGTTATAGCTCTGCGACTCGTCGTCGAGATGGTCTCGCTGTCAAGTGATCGTCTCGACGTGACGATCGAGCGATAGTAGCGTCCAGGAAGCGCAGAACAGCGAGCTCAGAATCGACGCTCTCCTCCTCAGTCCTGCTCGACGCTCTGACCTCTCGAGCTTCGTCGTCAGAACCTACGCCAAGGCTACTGGAATGACTGTACCGCATGCACCGCACGACCTCCTTGCTACAGATCGCGCTCGCCGAGAGATCCGTGCGACGCTTCCGCGACTCGGCGCGACACGGCCCCGCCCAAGAGCAGGCGGCTCGCGACGTCGCTCCAGGGCTTCAAAGTCCAGCAGAGAGCAGCACTGCGAGTTAGAACGAAAGTCAGCTCCGTTCCGCAAGCCGCTGCGGGCGCGAGCGCGGGCATTACAAAGCATCATTAGCTCGAAATAGTAATGCCGCGTCGGTTCGAACCCGACTCGGGTCGTGCCCAGGGCGCAAAACGGTTCAAGCGGATCAGAGATTAGGCGAGATTTCCTAATCGGATTTGCTTTGCTCGACCGCGCGCCGACCACGATTGCGCCGCCCACAGACCTTCGGTCGGCTTGCCCCGCTCAGGACGCACTCGACAAGGTCCAGAGCAGCGGCACGAGGAGCAAGGAGCCGGCGGGAAGAGCTCTCGCACCTCGCCGTCTCGTCCGACTTGAGAAGGCCGGGAAGACGGTCCAGCTCGCGCTCTACAGGACCAACAGGTTCGGGAGAAGCGCTCGATTGCACCGCAGAGACGTCCTCGTTCGATCGTGCGCAAGCAGAAGGCCGCAACCACGCTAGATCAAGAGATAGCAGTTGAGAAAGGGTGCGCAGGATCCCCCTGTTTTTAGGTGGTGGCCGGGCGCACGGTCGCGCCACAGGGGCGGTGTCCGTGCGAGCGGCTCACCAGAGTGCACCCGCTGCCCTCAGGGGCACGTGAGGGCGGGCGCGGCCTCGTAGAGACCCGTCCGCGACGGCTCGAGGTGCTCGGCCGCCGGGACGAGTGGAGACATCGAGACGGGCATATTTGGCAGCCTGGGCCCGGTCGCTTTCTAGAGAGACACGATGAGCAGCGACCAGCGCCGCCGCGAGGCGACCGGCGAGCAAAGAGACGAGCTTTCGAGACGAGAACGGAAGAGGGTGCCATCGAGGGCGCGACTAACCTGCGCGCACGGTGAACGAGGTCAGCGCGCAGCTCGTAGGACTGCAAAGGCCCAACCCCGAGCTTGTGGCACGAATAGAGAGAGCAGGAGAGACGTACAAGGTCCGAGATGAACCGCTCGAGGTCGACCGCCAGCTCCTGCACCGCTCGACACGCCCGTCCACCCCTTGTGCGTGACCGTTCTGCGCGCGAGGGGCTCAAGTAAGCTCATCGTCGCGTCCTGGAAGCGTCTCGAGGAGCTGGAGCGTGCGAGGGAGGGTCGAGGAGGGAGGCCAAGGGGAGGAGGCGGGGAGGACGAGGACGCACCTGCTCTCTCGCTGCAGGAGGGCCCGTATTCCCTGCCTCGAGCGCGTCTGGTACCTTCTTGGACCTCGTCGAAGGGCGCGCGCCGGTCTGGCAGTCGTCGCCGGTGTCGAGAGAGGTCGGTCGACGAGGCTCGCTGATGAGGACGCGCCGAGGTCGCTCTGGGCCGTGAGCGAGGGCGGCTGGTGGCGCAGGCGATGCACAGAGATGCTGGCGAGTGGAGTCGAGTGCCCAGTCGGGAGGGCGAATGGACGAGGAGCGAGGAGGAGCATAAGCCGGGCGCGCTTGACTTTCTCTAATCGGCATTAGCTCTGCTCGCCCCGCCTAATCAAAGCCTAGGCGCACGCTCCTATTCCTGATCAGCTTTGGTCGGCCGCGCGCCGACGACGGTTGCGCCGCCTACAGACTTCCGCTCGGCTTGCCTCGCTCAGGGCGCACTCGTCGTCTGTGCGAGAGACGCGAGCGAAACGGCTGGCCCGAACGCTCGGCGACTTCGGCCGCCTCAAGCTGCTTCTCGCCGAGCGGCAGCCGATCTCGCAGGTTCTGCAACGAGGAGGTCACGAAGCTTGTAGTACAACAATGCGCAGCACGAACTCAGCCCAGTAGTACAGCTCCTCGTGCTCACGTCTCGTGCGGCTCGTCCTCCTCCTCGATGCCGACCTGCTCGCGCCCGTTCTCCTCGAGCCGCTGCGGGTCCGAGAAGAGCTGCGTAAGGACGAACGTCGAGAACCGGACGTCTGACCAGTACGAGCCGTGCGCCGTGATGGCGTCGATGCTGCGCGCGAGAGGGGAGTGCGTCAGGACGTAGTCGAGCGGACGGAGAGACGGCGAGCGAGAGTGCGAGCGAGGGAGGGCAGGAGGGAGGGAGGGTCGGAAGTGAGAGAGGGAGAAAGACACGAGAGAGGGAGAGAGAGAGAGAGGGAGAGGAGGACGCACTAGGCGTTCAGGCCCTCGGCGGGCAGGAAGTGGTCGACGCTGCACCCAGGGTTGAGCGCACGCATGCGCTTCTCGGCGCGTCCGACCCACTCGAACTCGTTGCGGCCCATGCCGAACTTGGGCCGCTCGGACGGCATGCGCTTCATGCCCTGCGGCCGGCCCTTGGGCCTCGGCTTGCCGCTCGCCGACGTCGACGCCGACGACGCGTCCAGCTCGGCGGCAGCGTCTGCGGCGGCCTTGCCCTGCGCTGCGGCGTGCGCCTGCGCCTCGCTTGTCTTGTCGGCCTGCGCCTTAGCGTCCTTCTCGTCCGGCTCGGCCATCTTTGCCGCCGACGCCGCCGACGTGCCGCCCCACAGGCTCGACACGTCGAACATCTTACCGAGGCGGTGGTAGGCGTTCGAGACGTTGGTGAGGAGCGACTGGGTCGACGAGGGGATGGGCACAGGCTTGATGAGCTTGGCGTACCGAGCGTCGACGGCGGCGTTGAGGCAGAAGGCGACAGGGTCGGCCTCGTGGTAGACTGCGGGCGGACTCTTCGTCAGGAGACTATCTCGAGAGCTGTAAGGAGAGGAACGGGGGCGAGGAGGAGAAAGCGTGAGAGGGAGGAGAGAGAACGAAGGAAGAGAGAGGGAGGGAGGGAAGGAGGGAGGGAGGAGAGGGTGGGGGCGACGAGGAGAGAGCAAGGACGTACCGTTGTAGACCGTGTCGCACGCCAAGCAGCCATATCGACCGCTGCGGTCGAGCGCAATGTCCTTGCCGACGCCCTTGGTGCGAGCCCGACCCGCTCGCGCGATGAGCTGGCCCTTGCCGAGCTGGAGGAAGAAGCCGAGCGGGCTCCCGACGAGGATGAGCGTGCTCGTGTCGAACGCGAATGTGTACTCCTCGCCCTGGCCCTGGAGGAGGCCGGGCGCTGCGGTCGCTCGAGGGCCGGGCGTGCGCGGCGCGTAGGACGCTGTCGGGTCGGCGACGCGCGTCGGTTGCGACGAGAGGATGTCGGCGGCGAGGCACGAGCCGAGCGAGTGGGCGATGATGCTGACTTTGCCGCCGCGCTTCTCGAACTCGGGGTTGCGGCGGACGAAGAGGCGGTAGATGCGGTTGGCCTCCTTCTGCGAGCGTGAGTGACGTGTCAGCGAGCCGCTCGTTGCGGTACACGATCAAGGAGAGGGAGGGAGCGAGGGGAGGAGGGGGGACGGTCGATGTGTGAGAGGGTGAAGGAAGGGAGGGAGGAGAAGAGGAAGAGGGACGCACGACGACCGACTTGATCATCTGGTCCTTGTGCCGCGGCGACAGGTACATGGGCACGTCGAGGACCAAGCCCGACACGACCTGGCGCAGGAACGGCACCGAGCCCTTGACCTCGATGTCGGAGAGCGTAAAGTTGTTGGCGAGGTGCTCGTCGACCGAGTCTTGGGAGGGGTCGACCTCGTCAAAGTTGAGGTCGCCGCGCCACAGGACGGGGCAGAACTGGGCGCGCTTGCCGTTGAGGACGGGCGAGAGCGTGTCGGACTGCGACAAGGTCGTACAGGCTGCGGGTGGAGGAGGCGAGCGAGGAGGGAGAGTCAGCTCTCGAAGCTCAAGGGCAACGACGAGGGCAGAGGGACGTGCACGCACAGGAGCGGAAAGCGTTGACGGCGTGCACGAACGAGAAGCTGTCGTACTCCTTGGCGAGGTGCTGACCGATGCCGTGAATGACGAGGACGAGCTCGTCCGGAACGCCGATCTGCTCCTCGCTGAGCTGGAGCGCCTCCTGCGTCTCGTTCGGCGCCTTTGCACCCGTCGTCGACTCGCCGTCGATGCTCGTGCGGGCAGACGTCGGCGCCGAGGTCGCCGTCGTAGTCGTCGTCGCCTCGGCGCCGTCGGTCGGGGCCGGCGCGCCGATGATGCGGCTGCGCAGGCTCGCGAACAGGCCTCGCGCGGGCGACTCGTCGCGCTTGGGCGTGCTCGTCGAGTCGGCGACCGAGGACGAGTTGGACGCGGCGCGGTCTCGGCCTTTGCGAGGGGTCGCAGGAGCGGTCGAGTCGGTCGTCGAGGAGGAGGTCGGTGCGGCGTCGGCGGGAGGAGGGGGCGCGGGCTTGGCGGCCGTCTTCTTGGCGGCGCTCTTCTCCTTGAGGTAGTCCTTCATGGCGTCCCAGCCTGCAGGGAGAGCGACGAGTCAGCGCGCCGGCTCGAGAGAGAGGGAGGGAGGGACGAGAGCCGAGGACGAGGACGCACCTCGCAGGACGACTTGACCTCCTCCGAGCGCCTTGCCGCTGCTCCAGAAGCTCTTGCTCATGCTTCCCATCATGCCCCTCGAGTAGACCCTGCCCCTCGCGGCGCCCTCGAAGATGACCTCGATCCCGCCGCTCGAGTCGTCCGAGCCCGACTCGTTGGCGATGCCGAGCGCGACGGCGAGGCGCTGCTGCGCCTCCTTGCCGCCCTTGAGCGCGCTCGCGAGCTCGGCCTCGTACGCCGGGTCCCACGGCCGGATCTGGGCGAACGCGCGGTCGAGCGACGCCGAGAGCGAAGGGTCGACCGGGTACGGCTTGACCTTGTGCGAGGGGAGCGCGCCGGCGTTGGCGGCGATCGAGGGCGGGGCGTAGTACCAGTGCGAGAGGTGGACGCGGACGGCCGTGCCGTGCCAGAAGGCCGGGTACAGGATGCGCGAGTAGAGCGAGACGGTGAAGAGGTTGTCGAGGCCGACGGGGACGAGGTACGGGCTGTCCTCCGGGTCGGCGTCGTCCTCGGACGCGCGCTTGAGCGAGCCCTCGCCCTTGGTGACGCCCTTGTTCTTCTTGTCGGCGGCGGCGGCGCCGTCGCGCTCGCGCTCGGCCTTCTCGCGGTTGGCGTGCTCCTCGCGGAACCGCCGCATGGCCTGCTGGTCGCCCTGCAGGCGGTCCCAGCCCTTCTGGAGGCGATCCTCCTCCTCGTCGGTGAAGGCGCGCCACTCGGAGTTGGCGATGGGCTTGTGCCGCCGCTCCGAGTTGGGCAGGACGGCGCTCGGCGCCTCGAGGTCGCTCAGCGGCGGGCCACCGTGGAGGAAGCGCGCCTGGGCGGGCGGGGCCGGAAGAGGCGCCTGCGAGAGGACGGTGCTGAGCTGCGACGGCGTCAACGTCGCGCCCTTGCCGCCGCCGCCGCCGCCGCCGGTCGAGGTGCCAGTTGGTGCCGAGGTCGAGTCGCGGTCGCGCTCTGCGGCGAGGGTGGCGAGGACGGCGCGCTCGGCGTCGTCGGCGAGCGGGATCGAGGCGGCCTCGCGGATCTGCTGAGCGACGTCGGGCGAGGCTGGCGAGTCGAGGGGCGAGAGGTAGCCGATCTCCTCGGCGGGGGTGAGGAGGCCGTCGCCGAGACCGTGCAGCTCGTCTGAGCGGCCCTCGCCGCCCATGCTGAAGTAGTCGGCCATGTTGTTGGTGCGCCCGAACTGGCTAGACGTCTGTTGCACGAGGAAGGAGAGGCTGGTCAGCCGGTGGGGCTCGACGAGGCAACGCAGCGCGCAGGCGGCCCTGCGAGCCGCTCGCCGCCTTCTGCGCGCCCCTGAGCAGCGTACAGGCCGACTGCGCCGAGGCATAGCTCGAACGGGCGACTTACCGGCGAGGGGTCGCTCGAGAGATGACGGAGGATCGACGGTGCCGGTGAGCGGCGAGGCGAGGGCGTAGCGAAGGCAGGAGGGCGGTCGAGCAGGTGCAGGCGTCGAGTATGTGCTCAGGCTCGCGGTGGGCGCAGGTCGGACGAGCGGAGCGCAAGGCGGGATGCGCGTGTGAGCGAGAGAGGCGGCGAGCTCCCTTTCGAGCCGGTGCGAGCGAGACGCCTTGCCGTCCCTGGTCGCGCAGAGTCAGACACGCTGAGCACAAGGTGGTTGCAGGACGGAGAGAGTACAACAAGCAAAGCGGGACAAGTACAAAAGCGTCGACCTGCGCGCCGACCCCTCCGAGTCGAGCTTCCCTCCACCGCCCAACAGCTCCTCCCGACGCGCCTGCTCCTCACACACACTGCGCCCTGCAGTCCCGTGGTCGTCCTGAAACGAGCGCGGGCGAGCGCGCTTGACGGTCCTGCGCTCGTGGCGACCGGGCGCGGCGACCTGCGCCGACAGCCGCATGGGCCGCCTGGTCCGAGTGCCGCTGCTCTAGAGCCAGCTCAGGGCTTGACGTCGTCGTCGGGGAGCTGGAACGCCGTACGAAGCGTCTTGACGACCTGCGCGCGGGAGGAAGGAGGTAAGGTCAGAGCGCGCGCTCGCGGGACACGAGTTGGGGCCGACGCACCATGTCGTGCTCTTTCTCGAGGCGTGCGACGCGCTCGTCGAGCGCCTTGAGCTTCTCTGCGTGCGTCGAGGAGAGTCAGCAGCGCGCCGGGCGGGAGCGTGAGCGAGGAGGACGCACTGTCGAGGATGTCGGTGCGCTTGTCGACGAAGGTGAGGGCGTCCTCGAGGTCGAGGTCGAGGAAGAGGTCGTCGAGGCCAGTGGCGACGATGACCTTGCTCGTGTCGGGGCTGCGGGCACGTGTACGGGGTGAGTGCGAGAGCGGGGAGGGCGACCGGGGCGAGGAAGCGAGCGGGGAGGAGGGACGCACACGACTCCCTCTGCCTCGAAGCCCATGCCGAGCGGGACGGCGACGTCCATGCGCGAGTTGCCCTCCTTCTGCGCGGCGTGGACCTGGCGCAAGCGGGCTGCGAGGTCGCGGTGCTGGTCGACAAGGGCGCGGAGCTGGTCGCGGCCGTGCTGGAGCTGGCGCAGGTCGGTAGCGGGCTGTGCGAGTGGGTCCATTGTCGCAGGCGGGCTGGTGAGGTGCCCTACGCCGTACTCCTGCTCGATGCGGGTGCTGGAGCAGAGCCAGAGAGACGAGAGAGACGAGACGATCCAGGCCTTCGTCGCCCTCGGACTTGTCGGCCGTCGAGGCGGTCAGCTCGTCTCCTCGTCCACGAGCGGCTCTGCTCTGCCTGCACAGGCGCACACCTGCACCAGCTCGAGCGTCACCACCTGCGCCCACCGTCGTCGGCGCGCGTCGCCCACCGCAGAGCGCCCGCCCGCCCGCTCATCTCGCCTCGCGTCGACCGGCCGCCGTTGTCGCACCGCAACCCGACCAGCAGACCCAGGGATCGTACACGGCCGCGCACCTTCATCACTAGACCCTCCTCGAGGTGAGCACCGCGTCTCTCGAGCCCTCTCCTTCGATGAGACGATCATCTCCCGCTCGGCCGTCGTGGGCAGCACACCTCGCCGTCACGCGGGACGAGCACCCGAGATACGCGCACGAGCGCTCGCAGCATACACAGCACACGGACTGACCCCGGCAACCGCTCGCCCACAGGCCCTCCCCTCCCTCCCCGTCCTCCTCGACCTCGCCCTCGCTCAACCATCATGCCGCCCGCCGCTCGCCTCAGCTTCCCCGCCGTCCATGTCGGCACCCGCACGCCGAGCATGTCGGTCACGACCAACGCTGCACCTCAACGCTTCCGCGTCCAGGGCTGGGACCCGGTCCTCATCCTGTCCCAGGTGCGTCCCCTCCCTCTCCCACCTCCTCGAGCCGCAGACGCTCACGCCCACCTCGCGCCCCACAGATCATCTCGCTCCAAGCGCTGCACTACCTCGTCCTGTCGCTCGTCCTCCCCGCCCTCCTCAGCATCCTCTCGAACCGCGACCTGCTCGAGTACGAGGGCGGCGCGACGTCCATCTCGATGGCCATGAACTGGCGCTCGTTCACGGGCGCGACCGCGTCCGGCGTCGGCGCCTCGAGGCAGCTCGTGCCCGGGCTGACGAGCCTCGCGAGCGCCGAGGCGGGCGCGGCCGTCGCCAAGCTCGACGCCGCAGAGCTCGCGAGGGGCGTCGTGCGCGTCGTCGGGCGGGACGCGTTCCGAGGGTGGGCGGTCGCGCTCGGGTGGCTCGCAGCGAGCATGGCCGAGTGCGTCTTCCTCCTCTCGCTCTCTCCCTCTCTTGCTCGACCGCTGACTCGAGACCCCTCGCAGCATCGTCTTCCTCTACCACATCGTCCGGCGGCCGACCCACATCCTCGACTTTTCCCTCACGCTCCTCTTCAACCACCTCATCCTCACGACCTACTACTCGTCGTCGTTCCCGTCGTCCCTCTTCTTCTGGTTCGTCGTCGGCTCGAGCGCCGTCGCCCAGATCGTCCTCGCCGAGCAGCTGTGCGTCCAGCGCGAGATGCGCGACGGCTTCTCGGTCGCAGACATGACGCCGAGGATCGGCGGGACGGGCGACATGACGCCGCACATCCCCGACCTCGAGCTCGGAGCGGTGAGCGGCAGCGGCAAGGGAGGAGGAGGGTACGAGCGCGTGCGGGCCGACGAGCGGGTCTGAGCGCGCGCGAGCGAGGCGACGCTGGCGTTGTTGTATTCTCTGTGCTCTCTAGACCGCATTCTCGTTGACCTGCATCGATGGCATTTGCTGCATGGCCGTACAGAGCTCGTACTCGTGACAACAAGGGAGAGGGAGAGCTACAGCGAGCGCCGAGACGTGTCAGGACGGCCGAGCCGACGACTCGAGAAACGGACCCGACTCTGCGGGTGAGGGACCCTGTCGACAGCGAGCAAAGAGTAAGCACCGAGGCGCTCGAGCTGTGCAAGAGGAGAGGGAAAGAGAGCGGCGACGCACCTCGCCCTCCTCGTCGTCCTTCTCATCGAGCGCGCCTCCTCGCGGCTGGTCCTGGCTGCGCCGCCGCCGCATCGCCGTTCCAGCATCTCGAGCATACAGTCGCTCGCCGGCCGCCCCTGCCGTCTCGTCCGCCGCCCAAGTCGGCCGCTCCTCCATCTCGCGCAGCTCCCGCACGGGCCCCTCGCCCTCGCCCGCGCCCTCGCCTTCCTCGCCCTCCCTGTACATGCCCGGCTCGAACGTCGTCGCGGGCCCGCCCCTCGCCGCGCTGCGCAAGAACGTCGGCGTCGGCACGTTGCCCCTCGTCGCGTCGTCGGCTGCCGCTCCTCCCACTCCTCCTCGAGCGGCGCCGAGACCGCCGTCGGCTGGCGCACGGATCGTAGCGCGCCAATTGAGCGTGAAGAGGACGATGATGGCGGCGAGGACGGTGTAGATGCCGGCGCTGCGAGCGGGCGAGGGCGAGAGGAAGAGGTCAGAGCGGGCGCGAGAGGCGAGAGAAAGCAGGGCGGGACGAACGAGAACTCGACCTCGATCTGCGCGGTGCGAGAGAGCGTCAGCGAGAGGGCAAGAATGGAGAGAAGGGGCGGCGAGACGCACAAGAAGCGCTCGGCGAGGCTGGGACTGAATCGTGACGGCGATGGCGACCATGAGCTCGAAGACGACGAGGATCCTGCACGAAGGAAGGGCGGTTACGGTCAGTCTGCGGCCCGTCGTTCTCGCAGCCGAGGACAGCGAAGGAGAGCACGCACCCAGAAGTGCGCATGGCGAGGCTGAAGAGCCTGCCGACGGCCGTCGACTTGCGGTTGCGCTTGATGATCTTGCGGTCCTCGGCGAACTGGAGCTCGTAGAGGAGGCAGAGAGCGACGAAAATACCCTCGGCGAACGTGCCCTGCGTAGACGAGTGCACGGTGTCAGAGGGAGCGGGCGAGGGAGAGGCAGGAGGAAGCTGGACGCACCCAGAAGCTCGTGATGACGGCGACGAGTTGCTGCGAGCGAGGCTCCGAGTCAGCGTCGAAAGTGCGGGCAAGCTCAGGTGCGAGGTAGAGAGCTCACATCGGCGTCGTCGACGATGTTGGAGCGGCCTGCGGCGCCGGCCTTGCCGACCCAGACGGCGTGCGCGACGAACGAGAAGGCCCAGAGGAAGACCGAGATGTAGCGCATCCACCACTTCTTGGTGACGGTCCACAGGCGCCACACGAAGAAGCCCTCGACGCTCGCCTCGATGAGAGTGGCTGCGGGCGAGAAGGGGAAGAGTCAGGACCGCCGCTGGGAGGGAGGGGGAGGAAGGAGGGACTCGACGACGCACTGACGACGGTCGACCATATCGTCAAGTAGCCCGGCCGCTGTGCTGCACCGCTGAGGACGGCGTCCGAGGTCGTGATCCAGGTCGCGGCGAAGCGGATGGCGAAGAACATGGCCTCGAGGAAGGCGAGCCAGGCGGCGAGGAGCTTGAACCGGACGTGGTCGTTCTTGAAGCGGGACCAGTAGCGCTCTTGCTCAACGCAGAAGTAGCCCTGTGTGCGTGGGACCGAGTCAGCGTTGCCTGCGAGCAGGAGCCGGGGCGAGACGAGGGGGGAGGCCGGCCGAGTCGAGGGAGAGAGGGCGCACGAGGAGGATAGAGATGACGGCGAGGAGGACGAGGTCGGCCTGGAGGGTCGGCAGTCGCTCTTGCGCGGCGATGCGGTCGACGACCTTCTGGAGCTCGCCCTCGACGACGGACGCCTCGTCGGCCATGTCGAGGAGGAGGAAGAGCGAGGTGGCGAGGTCGCGCTCGCCGGTTGTCGGTGAGTGCGCGTAGGTCGAATGTCAGAGCAGCGGGCTCGACGAGCAGTGAGGCATGGCCCTCCTTGGCGGTGGTGAGGAGGGAGAGCGAGGAAGGCGAGGAGCAAAGTGGGTCGGCGGCCGCGATCGCCGGCCCCGCACGCGCACGTTGTCGCCGCGATAAGTGTGTTTCGCCAAGCCAGTGGGTCCTTTCGAGCGGCTCGAAATTGAGCGGAACGACTCGAAGCGGTAAGCCAGCTGCCAGCGCGAGGAGGAGCTCAGCTGCAGCCTGCGAGCTTCAGCATCACTTGCAAGGACCTTCTGTCCACCGCACGCCGCTCCAAGGGCGGAGGAGGGTCGCCGAGAGCTGGATGTCAACTGCAGAGCGGCGGGCTGCTCTCTGAGCTCTCGCTCTTTCGCCCACCGGCTACCAGCGTCACCAAGGAGAGCGCAGAGCAGCACAGCTACTCCGTACCAGCACCACCACCGCCGCCAGGCCGGTCCACCGCGCGCCGGCACCTCCTCGCCCTCCTCCTCCGCCGCCCTCGCTCAACCCGCCCACGCCCGCGCACCATGGCCCACCCGGCACCGCCAGGTCCAGTGCCAGGGCCCAGCCAGCCCAACCAGAGCATGCTCAAGCGCATGGGCGGGCCGAGCGACCTCAAGGCTGGCGTCGGCAAGGGAGGCGCGCGCACGACCGACGAGATCGCTCAAATCACCTACGACGCGTCCAAGGTGCGTCTTGCAGCCTGCTCAGCTTGCACAGTCCCCATCGAGCCGAGCTGACTCGCCTGTCTCTGCCGCGCAGGGGTCCAAGTTCTTCCGTGAGTCGACCGTCTCCTCCTCGCCGCCTGCTCGCCCGTCCTCCGAACGAGCTGGACTTGCGAAGCTGACGCTCTGTCCCTCCTTGCCCGCAGACGACCAGAAGCGCCGCGACGAGGCCGTCCAGGTCAAGGTCGTGCGGCTGCAAGGCCACCTCGCGCGCGAGCTCCTCACGGCGAGCGGCGACGAGGAGCACAAGGTCGACGCCATCATCGACGAGCTCAAGCAGAAGCGCGACCTGTCGCGCGTCATCGCCCTCATCGACGCCGACATGTTCTACGGCGCGTGCCACGTCCGCAAGGACCCGTCGCTCAAGGGCAAGGCGTTCGGAGTCGGCGGCGGCATGCTCACGACGGCGAGCTACGAGGCGCGCAAGTACGGCTGCCGTTCGGCAATGCCGCTCTTCATCGCCAAGAAGCTCTGCCCGCACATCATCTCGCTCCGCCTCGAGCCCGAGCTGTACGTCCAGGCGTCGCGCGAGATCTTCTCCGTCCTCGCCAAGTACGGTACCATCGCGCCTGCGAGCCTTGACGAAGCCTGTGCGTCCTCTGTCCTCCCTCCCACTCGAGGAGCGCGAGCGCTCGAGCACCAGGAGCTGACCTTGCCGTCCGGCGTGCGCGCAGACGTCGACCTCACCGACTACTGCGCCAACCAGGGCGCGACGCCGACCGAGGCCATCACGCGCCTGCGCGCCGAGGTCGAGGCGACGACTGGCCTGACCGTCTCGGCCGGCGTGTCGCCCAACAAGACGCTGTCCAAGATCGCGGCCGACGTCAACAAGCCCGACGGGCAGTTCGTCATCGACCCGACGCCCGAGGCGTGCATGGAATTCATCGGGCGCCAGCGCCTGCGCAAGTGCTACGGCATCGGGCGCGTCACCGAGACGCTCCTCAACGGCCTCGGGCTCGAGACGGTCGGCGACATCTTTCGCGACCGCAGCAAGCTCTACCTCGTCGTGCGTCCCTCTCTCGCTCCTCGTTCGCGCCTTCGAGCATGAGCACCCGATGCTGATGCTGAGCGCCCTCACCCTTCGCTCGCAGCGCCACCACCTCGGGCAGTCGGCCACGTTCCGCTTCCTCCTGAGCCTGTACCTCGGCATCGGCTCGAACCGGGTCAAGCGGGCCAAGCGCGGCGACCGCAAGACGTACGGCGTCGAGAAGACGTTCCACCCGAGCTCTGACCCGGACAAGCTCGACGACGTCGTGCGTAGCCTTCCTCTCCCTCCTTACATCCCTCCCCTCACCCCTCCTCCTCTCGTCCGTCCCTCCGGGTTCCACCTCTCCTCCCACCTCGCTTCCTCTCTACTTCTCACCTCTTCTCCTTGCTCATCGCTCTCCGCGCAAGAGGCCGTATGCTGACTCGCTCGCCGCGCTCGCCGCTCACAGATCCGCCACGTCGCCAAGTCGCTCGCCAAGGACCTCAAGCGCTCTGGCTTTTCGGGCCGCACCGTCACGCTCCGCATCAAGCACGCCAACTTCCAGTCGATCACGCGCGCCCACACGCAGGGCAAGAACATCTACGTGCACGACTACAAGGAGCTCGTCAAGCTCGGCATCACGCTCCTCCACAAGGAGCGCGCCGACCGCGCCAAGGCGATCAAGCAGGGCAAGGTCGTCAAGGGCGGCAACAACCCGATCCTCAACGTGCGCCTGCTCGGGCTCCGGGTCGGCAACCTGCGCGACGAGAGGGCGCTCGCAAAGACCAAGAAGCTCGACGGCGTGCGTCCCGCTTTTCTCTTTCTCGTCCCTCTCGGTCCCGACCATCGAGCCCGTGACTGACTCGTCGCCCTGCGCCCGCAGTACATCAAGCGCTCGCCCCGCCGCACGCCCGAGGTCGACCTCCAGAGCGACTCGGAGGACGCCGACCTGCAGCGCGACGACGAGCTCGAGTCGGAGGACGACTACGACGACGACGACCCCGAGGCCGACCCGGGCAAGCGCGCGCTCAACGCCGTCATCCGCGACGCCGCCATCGACCCCTTCGCGCCCGAGGGCGGCGACGAGCAGGACGAGCCCGGGGCCGGGAAGGGCCCGAGCGCCGCCAAGAAGGAGCGGGCGCACGACGGCGCGGCGTTCGGCGGCGCGAGCGGCAGCAACAGCGGCAGCTGGATGTGCGTCGACGAGTGGGGCGAGGACGCCGACGACGAGGCGGCCGTCGTGCCCGGCCGGTTCGGCGTGCACCGCAAGGCGACGGCGAGCGCTTCGTCGGCGCGCCGCCGCTCGTCGCCGTCGAGCTCGTCGACCGTCAAGCAGGGCTCGTCGTCGCCGCCGTCGAACAAGCGCAGGTCGCCCTCGGTCGAGGACTTTGTCGGGCTCGGCGACGGCGACGACTCGTCGGCGCGCCAGCGCCAGAAGAAGGTCAAGCGCGAGGCGGGAGCGCAATACGAGGACGTCAAGCTCGCGAGCAGCAACGAGAGGACCTGCCGTGCGTGCCCTCTCTCTTTGATCCCGCTCCCTCTCTTCTCTCGCTCCCTCCCTTCGTTAGCTCCAGCCCTGACCTCTCGGCCTCGGTCTCTCGCTCGCAGCTGTGTGCGGCAAGGTGTTTACGGGCAGCGAGGCGGCCATGTCGGGCCACATCAACCAGCACTTTGGCGAGGAGGACAAGGTCGAGTCCAAGCCCAAGGCCAAGGTCAACGTCAAGAAGGAGCGCTCGCCCTCGATCTTCGGCTTCCGCGTCGCCGCCGCTAGCAGCGGCAAGAAGAGCACGTCGGTGAGGAAGGGCGAGAAGGGCCGCAGGGGCAAGAAGTGAGGAGGACGACGAGGAGGAGCGAGCGAGCGAGGGTCGCCTTTTTTTCCTCTCTCTCTTTCGCAGTCTGTGCCGTCCGTGTTGCTGTAGAACTGCTTGCCGCTTTGTCAATGTCCCGGTGTCTGCTCAGCCGTAGCCGTTTGAGGGTTGCGCGAGAGCTGAACAGCGACCTCGCCGAACGGTCCCCGGGTGCCGGACTTGGTCGCGACGAAGCCTAGTCGAGGCTCGCTCCTCTCTCTCCTGCACCTCCACCACGCCGCACAACATGTCGATTGCCGAGTCCAACATCCCGTCTACTAAGGTATGCACACGTCTCGCCGAGCTCTTGCCTCGCCAAGATCCTCTCTCGCCGTGCTCGCTCGCTCATCGGGGTCGCCGTCCTCCTCCTCCTCCTCGCCGCGCAGCTCTTCGACCTCATCAAGGAGGGCCTCGAGGGGGTGCGTCCCAGTCTCTCCTCCTCCCTTGTTCGGCGTGTGCGCCCGCGCATCAAGCAGCGCTGACCCTCGCCGTTTCACGCCCATCCCGCCCCACCTCGCCTCGCCCGCCTCCTCTCCTCCGCCTTCACCCCCGCCTCGCGCATGCAGATGAGCGAGAAGGAGAAGAAGGACAACATCAAGAAGGTCAACGGCATCTTCGAGATGAACGAGATCGGAAGAG
>Ga0308169_10003195_pt1 | contig 16215 bp, 12 predicted proteins | sample PhyBR1_2_FD_202139 | JGI IMG/M metagenome (GOLD analysis project Ga0308169, IMG submission 202139) | Phyllosphere microbial communities from UC Gill Tract Community Farm, Albany, California, United States - DLSLSB.R1 | ecosystem: Host-associated > Plants > Phyllosphere > Unclassified | place... | reverse complement strand
ACGGAGACCCGTGGGGGCCCTCATATGTGGCCGCACCGGCGGGAACGACAGTCCCGTGGAGATCGCCAAGTAGATATTGAGCAGAGCTAGGCCGGTCGCAGGCGGCGATCTGGATCCGGTGGGCATGTTCCAAGCCCGGTATAAGAAGCTTGGAAACATCAAAGTCGCAACCAGCCAGCACCAAGGACACCCCTCCGCTGTTCTGGGAAGCCACGAGCTCATTGAGCTTACCGGCAAGCAAGCTTGAGTATTCATGGGCATCAGCGCAGAGGAACTCGGCACCGTTGACGATGACGGTAGTACCCCGCGGATCCTCGTGCATTCCCTCGAGGATCTCGCTGACCTTCATGCAGGCTTGGCCCATGGATTTGGAAAGTGTCCTCATTCCTTCCAGCATCCAGCTGTAGTCGCCTTTCACGAGGTCGATGACATGCGTCGCGCTCACATGGCAAAACTGACTGATGATCTCATCGAGGTAGGTCATCCCCCTCAAGACTGGACCCTCACCACGGATCAGCAGGACATCTCCGCCTGCGTGCCAGCGTCCATCCTCACGACTGAGGTGGAGACGACCACCGTCAGGCAGGATCCCAAGCATTATGGGGCGGTCAATCATGGGCAGGGCTCCGATCACGGTTGAAGGCTGGAGAAAGTGTATTGCCAGGAACCGACAGTACTTACATCGATTGTCAGACTCGTTATTCATAATGCTCCCAAGGCCTCGCAAAGATGCCTCGAAATACTTGGGAGGAACCAAATGGCAGATGGCTATGAAGTCTTTGATACGGGGCACAACAAACTGGTTTTTCAACACCAACGGCTGAATGCGCAGCAGATCGAACAAGTCGCGGCCGGGCTTCGTTCGCTCCATTTGAGTAATGCCGAGGAAGCACGAATGGTGCTTTTGAAAGCATGCGGCCGACGCGTCACGCTGGTTAAGGATTTGTATGACGTGGAGCTCCACAAGGTGCTGGCCTACATTGCCCGAGAGAAGCGCCGTCGCTGACTTGCAGCGCGCTGACCTTATAGGTCGAACAAAGCCCCGTCCGTCTCGCTCGACCAGACGGACAGCACGTCGCCCGCCGAGCTCGTGCATTAGGCCATCGAAAACGAAGACGGAGCTGTTTCCCGGCTGACCCCGGCATTCCTCGAACGCATCGTCCCAAGCTGAGCGGAAACTTGGACACCGTTGTCGTACCTTTCAAGCCGCTCAGTCCACCGAATCCGGTTCACCGGTGGGTAACCGCGCAAGGTGCCCGAACCCTTGCAGACGACATCCGACGCGTGATTCCGGGATTGCCTCGGGCCACCGGGACAGCTTCCATTCAGGACACTCCTGGAGCCGCGAACCAAGCAAACGAATAATGTCGGGCCGTACTGATACAAATATGATCTGAAACAACTTCTGAACGCAGCGCGGCAAAGTCACGCCGCGGTGGCCGGAGCCTAAGAACCGTGCGCATTCAAATGCGCAGCAGTGGAAAGATTGATAGCCCGTGATAGAAATGCTCAGCGGAGCCAGCGTAGACACGTTCAGGAATCTCGTATTGTCCGCTGCCGTGATTGTCGGCCTCCTGTTTCTACTCGGAAGCCGTGTGTCCACTCCCCTGACAATCGCCGGCAGGCTTGTCACCGCCGCCACCGCAGGTACGGCGGCCTTTGCCGCGGCCAATCTCGCGGTGGTCTTCTATATCCTTGCGCACCTCATGGATCCGCGCTGGTCCGTCGGAAGAGATGCAACGCTTCAGAGCCCTGAACTGTCTGCGGGACCGTTCTTCCAGCCGGTCACCGACACCTTGAATGACATCTTGGACGGCCTGACGGGCAACTTAAACAATGTTATTGCCCTGAAGAACGCGTTCCTCACCATGCCGGAATTTATCATCGCCGCGGGCTGGGCGTCCTTCGCGCTGGTGGGCTTTGCAATCGCGAATCGCATTCTTTCCTCGATCATCGAAAAGAAACAGATGAAGCAGATCGACCGGAATACGCAGGACCTTGCTGATATCCGCGCCCAGATTGGGTTGCCCGCCTTCCAGGACACCAAGGTTAGGGCGCGGTGAGGTGCATTCCGGAGGAACCGGAGTTCGGCGAGGGACATCACGCGGAAAAGGCCGTCTGGACCGCCCTAAGGAACAGCCTCCCCGACGACTGCATCCTTGCCCATTCGGTTCAGGTCCGCGACGGCCGGAACGAATACGAGATTGACCTGCTGGTTCTCTGGCCCAATGTGGGCATGGCTGCGATCGAGGTCAAGGGCGGCCAGGTCTCCATCGACAACAGCCAGTGGTACCAGTCGGACCGGAACCAGAAGCGCAGAATCCAAAGCCCGGTGGCGCAGTCGCAGAGCTCACTTCATGCGCTCAAGGACTGGCTTGAGATCCAGCTAGGTTCACGTATCAGCAGCCGCTGCGCCTACATGGTCAGCCTGCCCTATACCGACGTGCCGCGGAACTGGACCATGGCTGGCTGCCCTCGGTCACTTCTCCTTGACCAGACCGACAGCAAGTCCCCCGCGGAGCTCGTCCGCCATGCCATCGAAAATGAAGGCGGGGGCGCCGCCCCTCTTGCCCCGGCCTTCCTAGAGCGAATCGTCCGCAAGCTGGGCGGAAACCTGGACACCGCCGTCGTACCTTCCACCACCTCGCAGGAGGATGAGGCAGCGCAGGACCACCTCACCGAGCGCCAGTCCGTGTTGCTCCAGGCCACCCGATCACTCCCCCGCATCCGCTTCACCGGCGGTGCCGGCAGCGGCAAGACCTGGCTCGCCGTCGAAAAGGCCCGCATGCTCAGCAAAGAGGGCAAGCGAGTGGGCCTCTTCTGCTACAACAAAGGCCTTGGGCAGTACCTTCAGGACCGCGTCGCAACCTGGCGACAGGCCAAGCCGGTGTTCACTGGCGAGTTCCACGAATACGTGCGCGGGCTGGGCGTCCCCGACGGGCAGGGGCAGGACTATTTCGACGTCGAGATGCCCCGCCTGCTGAAGGAGCTGGCAGGCAGGATGGCGCCGCACGGGCGGCTGGACGCCGTCGTCGTCGATGAAGCGCAGGACTTCGCTCCTCTGTGGTGGGACGCGCTGCTCGCCTGCACCACCGACCCCGACGCCGGGGAGGTGTACGCATTTATGGATGACCGGCAGGACGTCTACCAGCGTTGGGGAGGCGCGACGGCGGACCTCACCAATGGTCCGATGGCCACGCTGGTGCCCATCCACATCGACGACAACCTACGCAATACCCGCAAAATCGCCGAGACCTTCAAGCCCTTCGCGGGCGAGTACTTCACACCCCGCGGCAGCACCGGCCTGCCCGTACGGTTCGTGGACTGCCCAACCGAGGAAGCGCTCCAGGTCGCCGATGACTGTGTGGATGCCCTAATTGACGAGGGCTGGGCGAACAATCAGATCGCGCTCCTCACCACCAAGGACCGCCACCCCATCCATTTGGATTACTTCAAGCGCGATGCCACCGAGGAATACTGGCGGGACTTCCACGCCAACAACGGTGAGTTCTACGGCCATGTGCTGGGATTCAAGGGACTGGAGCGGTCCGTAGTTGTCCTCTGCATCAATGGGTTCAAGGACATGTCCCGGGCGCGGGAACAACTGTACGTCGGGCTGTCGCGCGCGCGGAGCCTGCTGGTGGTTGTAGGTGATTCCGGGCTGCTGGAGGAGGCCGGCGGGCGCGAGCTGAAACTGGCACTTTCTCGTACACAGGCGTGGAAACCGGTGCTTGCCGACGGGTAGTGGCGGAGCTCACCTAAATTGTCGGTGCCTCCGCATACTCTTCAGACACCAGATCAGAACCGTCCAATGGGGAATGAAATGCCAGAACTAGCCGACGCCGGGCCCCACCCAGTCGCGACGCTGCCGCAGGTGTCCGTCCCGGCTGCGCCCGCGCCGGTACATGCCTCCTACGACTACGCCTTCCTGTATCCCTGGCAGCAGGAAGCGCTGAAGGCGTGGCACTCGAACGCCCGCCGCGGAGTCGTGGAAGCCGTCACCGGTTCCGGTAAGACACGCGTGGGAATCGCCGCGGCTTTCGAGGCAGTCCGGCAGGGCATCAAAGTCCTGATCCTGGTACCAACAGCGGAGCTTCAGGGCCAATGGCTGGTGTCCCTGCGCCGCGACCTTCCGGCTGCGCGGCGCGGTGCCCTCGGTGACGGCCGATCCGATTCCCTCGATGAAGTGGACATCCTCGTCGCCATCGTTCACTCCGCGTCGAACCGAGAGACCCTCCGCTCGCACAAGGCCGGACTGATCATCGCTGATGAGTGCCACCGTTATGCGGCACCCATGTTCACCGGCGCCCTGCAGGAAGGGTACGCCTGGCGGCTTGGACTGACAGCCACGTTCGAAAGGGCGGACGGTGAGCACGAGAACCTCCTGACCCCCTACTTCGGCGGCGTCATTTACAACCTCTGGTACGACCGGGCGTTGAAGGACCAGGTCATCGCGCCCTTCGACATCGCCCTTGTTGGCGTTGACCTGGTGCCCTCGGAGCAGACGGACTACGACAAGTTCTCTGCTGTGATGGTGGAGGCGGCGCGGAATCTTGAGTCTTACGCTGGCATCCCGCGCCGGCCGTTCCCGCAGTTCATTGCCGCTGTGGCTGCTCTCGCCGCCTCTGATTCGACCAGCCGCGAAGCAACCATTGCCCGGAAGTACATGCGTGCCATGTCCTCGCGTCTCACCCTGCTGGCTGAGGCCAAGACGAAATACCTGGCTCTGGCAGCGCTCAAAGAGACAGTCGATCAGTCCCACGGGACGCTGGTGTTCACCCAGACCCAAGAGTCCGCACGCCGAGCGCAGGAGCTGTACACGGCTCTGGGCTCGAAGGCCTCGGCGGTGTTCAGCGGCATGGCCAAGGATGACCGCCGGCAAGGGATGGAGGATTTCCGGTCTGGCGCATCCCAGATTCTGGCCGCGCCGCGGCTCCTCGATGAAGGCATAGACGTTCCCGAAGCCGACCTCGGAATCATCGTTGCCGCCAACCGCAGCCAGCGGCAGATGGTGCAGCGGCTCGGCCGTGTCATCCGCAAGAAGGCCGATGGACGGCCCGGCCGCTTGGTTGTCCTCTACTCCAAGGGCACTGTGGAGGACCCGGACGTCCAGGGCGAGGAATTTTTGGGCAAGGTTCTGCCCTTCGCCCGCAATGTTGGGTTCTTCGACATCAAGACGAACCTGGACGAGTTGCAGGAGTTCCTCCGCCAGGCCGAACTTGAGGAGGCTTCGGCGCCCGAGCCCGGTGAGCCGACAGCGGGTACGCCCGGGAACGGCGTTGGACCAGAAAGCGGCAGCCCAGGAACGCCAGAACCGGTGGTGGTGCAACCCCCAGCGGAGGACGACGAGAGCACGCCGACGTCATTCGATCTTGGGGATACCGGCTGGCTGGAGGAGCTTCAGGGGCTCGAGGGGTTCAGCGACGACGGAGTCTCGGACTACCTGCAGCGTGCCGGTCGCGCTGCCCTGTTGACAGCCGAGCAGGAGGTGGAGCTCGCCAAGGACATCGAGTCGGGGCTTTACGCGGCGCACTTGCTGGCCGATTCGACACCTCGCGGGCGGCGCGAAACCCGGGAGCTGCGGGCCATTGCCATGCTGGGTCAGCGTGCCGCCGACGCCCTATTGGAGGCGAACCTCCGGCTGGTGGTTTCCATCGCCAAGAAGTACGTGTTCCACGGCATGGATCTGCTTGACCTCATTCAAGAGGGAAACATCGGACTCCACCGGGCAGTCTGCAAGTTCGACTACACCTTGGGTAACAAGTTCTCCACGTATGCCACATGGTGGATCCGGCAGGCCGTGACTCGAGCACTGGCCGACCAGGCGAGGGTCATCCGACTCCCGGTGCATATGGTGGAGCAGATAAATAAGGTGAAGTCTGTCCAGCGCGAGGCATTCCAAAAGGGCGTTGAGTACACCGTTGCCGAACTCGGCAAGCTCACCGACCAGTCGGCAGCCAAGGCCGAGCATCTTCTGTCGCTGGACAAGCCCGTACATTCGCTGGACGCCCTGGTCCCGGATGGAAAGGGCGGTCTGGAACCACTGGCGGACCAACTTATCGATCCATGGCACGTGGATGTCGTTGACCGGATCGCCAAGGAACAGCTAACGGCACAGGTGCATGCGGTCCTGGATACGCTGACGGAACGCGAAGCCGGCGTTATTGCAATGCGCTTTGGGATCGACGATGGCGAGGAAAAGACCTTGGATGCCATCGGCAAAGCCTACGGCGTCACGCGAGAGCGGATCCGCCAGATCGAATCGAAGACGATGAAACTATTGCGTCATCCCTCCCGCTCGCACGGCCTCAGAGAGTTCCTGTATACGTGCAAAGACGAGCCTTCTCCCGGCGCGGGTACAGACCATGAGACCGACTTGCCAGAGCCCGTCTCCGAAGTGATAGAAACGACCACCAGTCAAAACATGGGGGACAAATGAAGATTGAGTTCGGTTGGCATCTGGACCGCGCACCGTGGGCCTACAAGCAGCCGGGGCTCAACCACGTGCGGGTGGGCCGCAAGGGCTTCACCACCCTGCTGCAGACGCGACTGGGTATCACGCGCCCGGATACTGGCCATGCCGAACGTGTCAGCCAGTACCTGGCACGTCTCCAATCTATCGATTCCCCCAGTGCATGGTTCCACAAGTCCTTTCAGGTTGACCCGTGGTCCACAGCCCAGGAGCTGCTCGCCGCCCGAGACGACGCCGTTGCCAATGGCTGGAACGGACTGCTGCCCGCCGAGCAGCCAGGCTCAGAACCACTTTCTCCGTTGCTGCGGACACTTGAGGCGGCGGAAAGCGCGCCCGGATACCTTGCGCCGTCCTTGGCAGATGACATCGCCGAGCTGTTGACCGCGCTTGATTCGCCACTGCCGCTGGGAATCGATGAGCTCGTCCTCCTGCACCCGGAGCATAGTTTCCCGCAGGTCTGGCAGGTCATCATCGGAAAGCTCCGCGGCCGCGGCGTGAATATCAGCGAAGCTTTCTCAGCCGCCACGCCTCCCGAGCTCACGATTCTGACAGCTGAAACAGAATGGGACGCTGCGGAAGCAGCCGCCCGGTGGCTCGCTTCGGGTGACAACGCCAGCACCGCCGTCGTCTGTTCCGACAGCAGCGCACTCTTGGACGGCTATCTCTCCGGCCATGGGCTGCCGGCAGTCGGCATTGGCGCCCCCTCTGTCTGGCGCCCCCAGGATCAGTTGATCCCGCTGTTTTTTGAAGTCATCTGGTCACCGGTGAACGTGCAGCTTCTCGCCGAGCTGCTCAGCCTCCCCGGTTCGCCGATCCGCAGGGACGCGGCTTGGCACCTTTTGGGCGCGCTCAAGGCCGAGCCCGGAATCGGCGGCGACGCATGGGCCGCGGCAATTGCAGACATTGAAGGTGACGAAAAGCTCGGCCCGGATGTTGCTGCCGGGTTGGACTACGTCTTCAACAAGGGTCTTCTCATTGAAGACGAGAATGTCAGTGGCACCCAGCTGGCCGAAAGGGCTGAATGGCTGGCAGCCCGGCTGCATGCCCGCGTCTCCAGGGACGCAACCGCCGCGGCCACGGCGTCGCTGCTGCAACGGATCCTTGCTCTGTTCAAGCCTCTGCCCCGAGTGTCCCGCCGGGACCTGCGGCGGATCATTGCCGCGGTGATCACTCCGTCCGCCGGGTCACTGGTGTCAGCGGAAGCCTCGCCTTGGCTGCGGCTCGGCCACTTGGCTGAGTTGACCGACCACGTCGACCAGGTCCTCTGGTGGGGATTCCAGGGCGCCCGCGCGCCAAACCACCGCCGGTGGGACGCCCATGACGTCGCGGCACTCGCCCGGGCGGGTGTGCTACTTCCGGCCCCCGAAGATCTGAGCGCTCTCGAGGTCACGCAGACACTGACAGGTTCTACCCGGACCAGAGACCTGGTTCTCGTCCAAATTCAGCAGCGCGACGGAGAACGAGTGCCGGGCAACCCGCTCCTGGAGGCACTCGTTGCCGCACAGTCCAGCGGGCAGGCGGAGTCCGTGGCAGCCCGGTTGGCCGCGCTGACGGTTGTACCCGAACAGCTGACCGACGACAGCGGCCGTTGGTCGATGGCCGGCCGTGAGGCACAGCTCGTCCCCGTTCCCCAGCATCGGCCCCTGGCACCACGTCCGGTCCATGAGGTCGCACCGAACCCAACGCTCGTCCCAAAACGCATCTCCTACACCCAGCTGTCGACCCTGCTCGGCTGCTCATTCGCGTGGGCGCTCAAACACAAAGCACACCTAAAGGTGCCCGACGCCGCCAGTGTGCCGGCAGGCAACCAGCTGCTCGGTATCTTTGCCCACAAAGTCGTCGAGGTCCTGCACGGCGAACTGCGGCTGCAACACCGGGCGGTGCCGGACGCAGCCGAGGTGAGCGCCGTCGTCGGACGCCTCCTGCCCGAACTGGCTTCTGAACTGCTCCTGCCCGGGCAGCTGCACCGGCTTGCCGGCGTCCGGGCCACCATCGAAGCCACTGTCCTGAAGTTCTTCCAGCAACTGCAGCGCGGCGGGGTGGTGCTTCAGGAGATGGAGAAGGAGTTCGGCAAAGACCTGACTCTCACGGTGGCCGGATCCGAGCTCACCGTTTCAGTAGAGGGCCGCGCCGACGCGGTGGGCATCGATGCCCAAGGCCGAACGGCCGTCATCGACCTCAAATGGAGCAACACTGAGAAGTATCTCCGCGGAGATGTTCAACGGGGTGGAAGCCCTCCAGCTGGCGCTGTACCAATGGGCCTTCAATGACGGGGACGTGCCCCCGGACTTTCCAGCCGCCTATTTCCTGCTCAAGCAGGGAACGTTCGCGTCCGCGCATCCGGAGTTCGGCGCTGCGCTGCAACCCGACCAGGACACGCCGGAGTTGTGGCGCCGTGCCATACGTGCCGTGGAATTCACGGTTGAGGAAGTTCTCGCCGGACGGTTCACTGCAGCGCAGCCGGCCGAGGACGCGTTGGCTGACGGCGAGCCGGGTGCCGCCGCCTCGGCTGCGGAGAATGAGCGGTTGCACCGGAAGCCGAACTGCCGGTACTGCCATTTCGGAACTTTGTGCGGACTCAAAGGGGACTACTCGTGAACATGCTGGACAACGTCACCATGGTCTCGGCAAGCGCCGGCACAGGGAAGACCTACACGCTGACGGGCAAGATCGTGGACAGGATCGCTGCCGGGCTGCCGGCCGGGGCCATCATGGCCACCACTTTCACGAAGAAGGCGGCGGGTGAGCTTCGTGAGCGTATCGCCGCCAGGCTCCTGGAACAGGCCGAGGTGACGGACGACGCCGACGCTGCTGCTGCCCTCCGGCTTGCCTCCCAGCAGCTCCCGGCGAGCCTCATTGGGACAGTAAACAGCGTCTGCGGGCAACTGCTCCAGGAGCATGCGATCGATGCGGGTCTGTCCCCTGCCCTTGAGGTTATCGGGGAGGAACAGCTTGCCGGCATTTTCAACCTCGCCACCGACGAAATTTTGGCCGAGCACGCGCAGAAAATTCTCCCCATCGCACACCGCATGGGCACTGACGACGCTGGCGCGCGGGATGCCAAAACGTGGCAGGAGATGGTCCGGTCTGTGGTGGACGCCGCCCGGACCAACCTGCTGGACGCGGACGAGCTAGCTGCCTGTGCAGAGCGGTCCTGGATCGGATTCCGTGAGCTCCTCGATACGCCCGGCACTGATGACCGGGAGAGCTGGCTGCGGGACCTGCGCGCCAGTGTGCCTGACCTTGAAGCCACCGCGCGGGATGGCAAGACGCCGGCTGGTAAGTCAGTGACCGTCACTACGGCGGCCTTCACGGAGAACGTTCCTAAGATCCTGCACAAGGTTGCGTCCATGGGCGATATCGACACCATCTCCTGGGAGGAGTGGCGCGGCGTCGTTGGATCCGCGGCTCCGGCCGCCGTCAAGGCACTCTTTGCGTCTGCCACGGATGCCATCAAGGAAGGGTTGCTGTCCAACCCCGCATTCCATCACGACCTTGAGCAGTACATCCGGCTTATCTTTGCTTGTGCCGCGGACTGCCTCGATGCCTACTCCGAGTTCAAACAGCTGCATGGGCTCATGGATTTTGTGGACCAGGAGACCCTGGTCCTGAAGCTGGCACGCAGCAACGAGGCGTTCCGGCGGTCGTTTCCCGGGCGCGTACGGTTCCTCGTCGTCGACGAGTTCCAGGACACCAGCCCTCTCCAGCTGGAGCTCTTCCTGCAGCTCAGCCAACTCGTGGAGGAAGCCGTCTGGGTTGGCGACCCCAAGCAAGCCATCTACGAGTTCCGCGGCACAGACCCAGAGCTTATGGAAGCCGTGGTGGCCCAGGTCAGCCGCCGAGAGCAACTGTCTGAAACTTGGCGGTCCCATCAAGCAGTGGTGGACCTGAGCAACGCCGTGTTCGAACCAGTGTTCGAGAGGCACGGCATGCCCCCCGAAACAGTCCATTTGAAACTCCCGGAGGCGCACGCGGACTGGTCCCCTGGCACACTTGAAGCCTGGACTCGCCGCCAGTCCAACGACGCACAACGGCTCAAGGCAACAGCGGTAGGCGTGGCCTCCCTGCTGGGACGGCGGCCGGAGCTGAGGGCCGGCGACGTAGCCATCCTGGCCAGGTCCAACGCAGATGTGGATTCCCTTTCCACGGCACTCGACGCGTTGGGAATCCGTGCCAGTCGCAACCCCCGTAAGCTGTCCGATGCCCGCGAGGTGCAGCTGGCCCTGGCGGCCATGGCCTTCGTCGCTGACGGCTATGACAATGTTGCACTGACCGAGCTCGTGGCACTGCATCCACGCCACTCTGCCCACGCAACATGGCAACAGAAGCTCCTCGAAGCCCCGGATGCCGCCATCATCCTCGACTCGTGGAAGACTGACCCTCTGGTCACCGCGCTCGACAGTCTCCGTGAACGCGCGGCGCTGGCTACCCCAACCGAGGTCTTCGAGGCCGTTACCGGTGCTCTTGGTTTGCCCCGGCTGATCGGGAGCTGGTCTTCGCCCGCAACCCGGTTCAGGAATCTCGACGCAGCGCGTGGTGCGATCCACACCTATTACGAACGGTGCCTTGCGCTGCATACCCCGGCGACCCTGCGGGGGTTCCTGGCCTTCTTCGCCAGTGAGGAGCAGAAGTCGGCCGAAAATGCCGGTGACGACGTCGTCAATGTCCTCACGTACCACAAGGCCAAAGGGCTCGAATGGCCGGTGGTGGTCATGGAAGGCTTGAACAAGGAGCTGCGGCTCGCAGCATTCGGGGCCGCTGTGGAGCAGGAGGGCAGCTTCGACCTCGCGCAACCGCTGGCCGGCCGCTGGATCCGATTCTGGCCGAGCCCTTTCCCGTATGGCGGATCTCCGCTGGACACGAAGGGCAAGAACAGCAAGGTCGCGGAGCGTGCGCAGGAACGCGACCGCCGCAACATGTCACGGCTCATGTATGTGGGCATGACCCGAGCGGTTGAGACCACTGTGCTGACGGCCAAGAACGGCGGCCCGGAACTGCTAAATGACTTGGGTATTGCGGCCCTCGTGTCCTGGTCGCAAGGAGATGGGGACAACACAAGGGGTGTCATCAAGGTAGCCGACGGTGAAGGCTTCCCCGCATTTGTGGAAGAACTTGAGCCCCTGGACACCGTACAGACGGCCACGGTGTGGAGCCCGCGGTTTTCCGACGCGCCATCGGCATCTTCCGGGGCTGCGGCGTTGCCAGCGCGCCTTGCGGCGTCGTCCCTTGACTCTGCGGGGCTGGAAGCCACCGTTACCGCCGTCGCGAACTTGGGCGCACCGCTTGCCGACCACGGGTCCGACGACTGGGGCGCCGTTGGAAGCGCCGTGCACACCTATCTCGGTACAGAGTTCTCGGTGCTCACGCCGGATGAACAGAGGGATCTCGCCGAACGGATAGTCAAGCGCTGGGGGGTCGACGGCACGGTGGATTCTTCGCTACTGATTACTTCCGGGGTCCGGTTTGAGTCCTATCTCGACGCGGAATACCCCGGCTGGATACGGCACCGGGAGGCCGCCATTGGCTGGCGGCCAGAGAATCAGGTAATGGAAGGCTGGATTGACCTGTTGCTCGAAGCCCCCGACGGATTTGTGCTGGTCGACCACAAAACATATCCAGGCAAGGACCCGGCGGGCCATGTTCGCGACAAGTACCTTGGTCAAATGGCTGCGTACCGGAATGCGGTTCTCGCAGCGACAGGAAAGCCGGTGGTGCGGACGCTAATCCACTTTCCAGCATTGGGCAGTGTTTACGAGGTCAGCGGGGCGTAGAACCCGGGTGCGGTCACCACCAGTGGTGGCCGCACCCGGCGTTCTGGCAGGCCCATTTCGGAACGCCGAGTTCTGTCTTACCGGTCCGCGGGTAGTAGCGCTCTTCAGTGAGTACGACGCAGCCTGCGAACTCTGCTTTCGGATACTGCTCTCTCGCATCGGGCATAACCATGCCGTAGATAATGCGCCACGACTCATGGCCACAAACCGGACACTTCCTTGTTGCGGTTCTTTTCGTTGTCGCACCGTCCTTAACCATGCGAGCAACATAACCGCTGCCGTAGACATTCAGCTAACTTACAAAAGTTTCCTAACCGCCAAAGCCTTTTTGCAACCCTCCAGCGGCACCCCTTACCAGCGGGTTAGATAGCGGTCAGGATGACAAGACGTCGCTTTCTGAGTCACGCTCGTATTGTATGGTCGCCGTCCATGACACTCTTGTAGTACTGCGCTCGTCCGCTGGCCATCCAATAGGGAATCCGTCTGACTAGAGTTCCGGCTCAGGCATGGCGCTCTAGGCTGTCAAACGTTCAGTTGCGTACCTATTTAGGGGCACGCCGTGGTTGGCAGCCTCAATCGCCAGCTTGCGATGCAGCTCCGGGGGCACCCGGAGGTTGAGGCGGCCACTGAACTTCTGCGTCGCGATGGGCTCGGGAACCGGCTCACCTGACTGCTTAAGATCGTCGATGACGTCGGACACCAGGCGTTCAATGCCGCGGAGCGCTCCAAACTGATCCTCGTCCAGCCAGGACAGAGACGGAAATTCAAGGACAGTAGCCACAAACTCCAGGTCCTCAGGCGACCACTGGACCGAGTAACGGTACTGGGCCACCGGGGACGGCGCGGCAGCTGCTTTTCGAGTGGACATCTACTTCTCCTTGCTCCGATCGATGGCGGCTATGGCTTGCTTCACCTGATACGGCTTGGCCTTGCCATTCTTGTTCTGCAGATTGATCCTGGGATCCCCTTGCCAGGGCATTTTGAATATTGCGTTGTGGCTACCCGAACCCGACCTGGGTTCGCCAAAGTAATGAGTACAGAGCTTGAGCATGTCACTGTAGGAGACGTTCTCAGGTGAGTTTCTAGCTTGCTTTTCGATCTTGTCGATGCTCGCCACAGACACAATGGTGCCACTTTTGGCACCACTTCTCAAGGTATCCCGTGCCTCGGATGGTGACCGGCAAGCAGGGCAAGGGCTAGCAAAGGCAAAAGGGCGCGCCCGGCACAACCGGACGCGCCCTTCGTGCGATCTGAACCCGTGAAGCGGTTCAGAGCGCTGAGTCAGTCGATGAGCGCCGGTTCCTTGGTACCGTCTGATGCTTCAACAACAGGCGCAACCTTCCGGTTCCGGTGGTTCACCCAGCACCCCAACGCAAGAACCGCCACAAGCCCAAACGTGCTCAGCAGCTGGGGACGGGAATCCTCACCGATGAAGCCCACCGTGAAGATCGCCGCCAGGATCAGCAGGCCAAGGCCCGTCAGCCACGGGAAGCCGGGCATCCGCAGGGGAAGTGCCGTGCCGTCGCGGTCGGCGCGGAGGCGCAGCGCCAGCTGGGCGAGCAGCGCGGAGGTCCACACCAGCAGGCAGGTCGACCCCACGATGTTGAGCAGGACCGGAAGGACCTTCTCCGGGAACGCCAGCTCCAGCACCACCGTGACCACGCCGAAGGCAACGCTGGCCAGGACCGCGGCCACCGGAACCCGGGCCTTGGAAACGGAAGCCAGCCAGCGCGGCGCTTCACCACGCTCGGCCAGGGAGAACGCCATCCGGGAAGCACCGTAAAGGTTGGCGTTGAGCGCGGACAGCAGCGCCGCCACAGCGACCAGGGTGATCGCGGTGGCCGCACCCGGCATGCCTGCAGCGTCGAGGACTGCGGCGAAGGGGCTCTTCAGCCCCGGAGAACCCACCGGAACAACAGCAGCGATCACGAAGATGGCGCCGATGTAGAACACCAGGATGCGCCACAGCACGGTCCGGACTGCCTTCTTCACAGAACGCGCAGGCTCGGCCGTCTCTGCTGCCGCCACGGATACGATCTCGGTGCCGCCGAACGCGAAGGCCACCACGAACAGCGCCGTCGCAATCCCGCCGAAGCCGCTGGGCGCGAAGCCCTCCCCGATGAAGTGAGCCAGGCCCGGCGACTGCACGCCCGGCACCAGGCCGAACAGCAGCGCGAAGCCCACCAGCAGGAACCCCACAATCGCCACCACCTTGAGCAGGGCGAACCAGAATTCGAACTCGCCGAAGTTCTTCACGCTGGTGAGGTTCACGGCGGTGAGCACCACGATGAAGACGAAGGCCATCAACCACACCGGCAGCGCCGGAAAGATGGTGGCCAGCAGGCCCGCGGCCCCGAGCGCCTCGGCGGCGATGACCACCACCAGCTGGATCCACCACAGCCAGCCGACCGTGGCGCCGGCCACCGGACCGTAGGCTTTGGCGGTGTAGACGGAGAAGGCGCCGCTGTCCGGGTTGGCTGCGGCCATCTCGCCCAGCGCCCACATCACCAGGATGATGAGCGTGCCGGCCACAAGGTAGGAGATCAGTACCGCCGGGCCGGCGGCCTGGATGCCGGCGCCCGAGCCGATGAACAGGCCCGCGCCGATGGCGCTGCCCAGCCCCATCATGGTGAGCTGGCGGGGTTTCAGTGCCGCGCCGAGGGCGCGGGCAGACGTCTTTGTCTCGTGTTCCATGGGGATTCCTCTGGTTAGTAGGTGGAACGGAATTAGGGGTTGGGGTCTGTAAAGGTGTCAGGCCGCGTGCGCTGTCAGGAGCTTCAGCACCCGGTCGTTGGAGGCGGGATCGGCAACGGTGATCCGCACGCCGTCGCCCTGGTACGCCCGGACCAGGATGCCGGCGGCATCGAACGCCTCCACCAGCCGGCCCCGGAGGTCCTCATCGGCGCGGATCCACAGGAAGTTGCCCTGGCTCGGCTGCAGCTTCCAGCCCTGAGCCTCCAACGCAGCGGCCAGCCGGGCGCGCTCCTGCCTGACCAAGGAAACACGCGCTGCCATCTCCTCCCCCGCGTCCAAGGACGCGATGGCCGCCTTCTGGGCCAGCGCGCTCACGGCGAAGGGCAGGGCGGTGCGCCGCAGTCCTTCGGCGATTGCCGGCGTCGCAATTGCATATCCCACGCGGAGGCCGGCGAGGCCGTAGGCCTTGGAGAAGGTGCGCAGGACGCAGACGTTCGGGTACCGGCGGTAGAGCCCCAGGGAGTCAGGGCCGCTGCCGGCGTCGGCGTATTCCACGTAGGCCTCGTCGATCACCACCAGGACGCTGGACGGCACAGCCTGCAGGAAGGCCTCGACGCGCTCGGGGCTGATTGGCACGCCGGTGGGGTTGTTGGGCGTGCAGAGCAGGATCACCTTGGTGCGGTCGGTGACGGCGGCGGCCATGGCGTCAAGATCGTGGCCTTCAAACTCGTCGAGCGGGATGCGGACCGGCCGGGCTCCCGCCAACTCCACCAGGATGGGGTACGCCTCGAAGGAGCGCCACGCGAAGACCACCTCGTCCCCCGCGTCGCACAGTCCGGTGATGATCTGCTGCAGGACGCCCACGCTGCCGGGCCCCACCGCGACCTCCCCCGCGGTGACGCCCAGGTGCCGGGCGAGCCGCTCGCGGAGTTCGACGGCGGCGCTGTCCGGGTAGCGGTTCATGGCACCGGCCGCGCCGGCCACCGCAGCCACGGCTGCGGGCAGCGGGACGTAATGGCTTTCGTTGCTGGCAAGGGCGGCGATGTCCGCGCCGGCGCCGCGCCTGCCGGGGACGTAGGCCGGAAGTCCCGCCACAGCGCCCCGAAGGGTGGGGAGCGCGGTCGGGGCCAGGAGTTGTTCAGGGCTCATGAGGACCGATCATGGAAGTGACCCGGACCACATTGCAAGATACGCTTTTGTGCTTGGGACTTCTGCTCAACTTCTAGTACCTCTGGTGAAAATATGACCATCACTGCCTCCCGCACCCTCGATTCGCTC
>Ga0308169_10003194_pt1 | contig 16226 bp, 11 predicted proteins | sample PhyBR1_2_FD_202139 | JGI IMG/M metagenome (GOLD analysis project Ga0308169, IMG submission 202139) | Phyllosphere microbial communities from UC Gill Tract Community Farm, Albany, California, United States - DLSLSB.R1 | ecosystem: Host-associated > Plants > Phyllosphere > Unclassified | place... | reverse complement strand
AAAAATCAGCTCTGTTATCCAATAAATTTGCACGCATTTCATCAAATACTTCTGGATCAACTCCGTCTGGATAATCCTCTCGCTTAATCATTAAAGGAGTTACAGCAGCAATTAACGCAAGCTTAGTAACCTTCTGCTGTCCATATTTTGCCGTATAACGGGTGACAACTGCTCCACCGGTAGAATGCCCAACTAAAGCAAAATTATCTAAATTCAAATGTTCAATCAATTGATGTAAATCTTTTGCATATTGGTCAATAGTATGTCCAGTCCAAGGTTGACTTGACCGCCCATGTCCACGCCGATCAAATGCAATGACCCGATAGCCATGCTCAGCCAAAAACAACATTTGGTCTTCAAAAGCATCACTCGATAAAGGCCATCCATGTGAAAAGACAATTACAGCACCTTTCCCCCAATCTTTATAATAAATGGAGCTGCCATCTTCAGTCGTTAGCATCTGTGTCATTGCTTACCCTGTTTTTATTGTATAGGAGTATTTATTAGAACAAGATAAAAATAAAACAATGTATTAAACAAGTTATGCTTATGTAGCGAGTAAAAAAAAGCAGCCCTAAGGCTGCTTTTTTTTGGCTCAGATCAATAATTAATTATTGAGCTTGAGTTGGTTCAGCAACAACTGTACGGCTACCAGAAATTGTCGCGAATACACGACGGTTCATAGCACGGCCTTCTTTAGTGTTGTTGTCAGCAATCGGTTGATCCCAAGCAAAACCTTGAGTAGACAAACGAGCTGGATCTACATTGTATTCATTTACAAGTGAAGATTTAACAGAGTTAGCACGAGCTAGAGATAAACGTTCGTTCAATGCACGTGGACCAGTGTTATCTGTATGGCCTTCGATGCGAGCAGTAGCGTTTGGATATTCAACTAACTTCTCAGCAACTTTAGCGATTTCTGGTTTGTACTGATCTTTGATGTTTGATTTGTTTGTATCAAAGAACACACGAAGTTCCATGTTAAGGTCTTCAGTCAACTCTTGTGGAGCTGGTTGAACTGGAGCTACAGGCTCAACTGGAGCGACTTCTACTACAGGGGCAGCAGGCTTCAAGTGACCGCCAAGAACTACGTTAAGACCAGCTAAAGCTGTATAGTTCCAGAAATCTTCATCGACGTTATAAGTAGCACGAGCTTCAGTACGTAGAGATAAAGCATCGTTTAAGCGCCAGAAAGCACCTAGACCAGCGTTACCCAAAGTACCTTCTTCTTCAAGACCACGACCTACACGGCCAACAGTATTGTCAAATTCATATTTATAGTGACCAGCACCTAATAATACGTAAGGTTTGATTTTGCTGTCATAATTTTTAGTGATCAAATCAGAAGTAGCATAGAAGTTACCATTGATTTGAGTTTGCTTGTATTCAGAACCTGCAGGAACGCCAAGGCCTTCTACATCACCTTTCACTTGGTTATATTCAGCTTCAAAGCCTAACCATGGAGTTAATTCAACACCCAGTGCTGCACCAACGAATAAATCGTCTTGAATTTCAGGAGCACTTGTTAAATCACCTTTATCACCCGCATTGTTGTGTTGAGTGTCTTGGAAAGTGTAACCAAGCATTAATGGAGTAACAGTTACGCCAGCGTTAGCAGCTGCTAAAGGTGCAGCAACGAGCATTGCTAAAGCAATACGACTCATTTTCATGGATTTATCCTCCAGAGATAACAATTGTTGTTCAAGCTCAAGCCTAGAATTTGACTATTTCTGAGATAGGCTTTCTTTTACCCCAGTTTTATTCTTAAGCTATTCACAGTGAATCATACAAACACTTTATTTTTTTTCCAAGTGCTTGATAATTTTAATCAAGTAAATTATTGACAAAATTACTTACAATTTCCGTTGTAATTCGGTAATTTTTTACTCAATTTATTCTTATGAATAGCTTATTGTCACTTGCAAATTATTTTAACAGCTTTCTTAAAAGTTAAGTAATAAATATTACCAACAAAAAACAATTAAAAAACAAAATATTAATAACACAAATAATTAAAAAAAAATATCTTACAGGATCACTTTAAATGCTTTTTCAACAAAAAAATGGTTTTACATTAATTGAGCTAATTGTCACTTTGGCTATTTTTGCAATTCTGGCTACCATTGCTTTGCCTTATTTTCAAGAAATGAAAGCTAAACAGGAAGTCAACGACACCACAAACAAACTGATTTCAACAATTCATTTAGCCAAAACTCAAGCTGCTCTTTATCATACCAATGTAGTACTGTGCCCAAGTCAAAATAAGGTGAATTGTCAAACAAACCAATGGACTGCCGGTTTACTTGTTTTCCTGGATAGCAATAAAAATAGACAAATTGATACAGGCGAAAAAATAATTTATACAGAATCAACCAATTTAAAATATGGGCATTTAGACTGGAGAGGGACTTTAAGTGTTCCCAGCTTAACTTTTCAAGCCGAAAATGGTCTTCCTATAGGTTCAAATGGCAGCTTTTATTACTGTTCAATATTGTCCGATCATCACAAAAAACTGGTTCTTAGTGCAATGGGGCATATGCGGATAGAAAACCTGTCTATCTGCTAAAAACTTATCAGTCTAAAGACGTAGTCTCCTCCCTCTTTATTCCGGCTCATTTTTCAATATACTGCTTAAGCTTGGAAAATAATTCCCTAAAAAGTAAATCTCGGAGAAAGAACAATGACAGACATCGTAATTGTAAATGGTGCACGTACCGCTATGGGCGGATTTCAAGGTAGCTTAGCCAGCGTAACAGCACCGGAACTTGGCGCAGCATCAATCAAGGAAGCGATTGCCCGTGCAGGCTTACAACCTACTGATGTCGAAGAAGTCATTATGGGCTGTGTTTTGCCTGCCGGCTTAAAACAGGGACCCGCACGTCAAGCGATGCGTAAAGCGGGGCTACCTGATTCAACAGGCGCAGTTACTATTAATAAGTTATGTGGTTCTGGGATGAAAGCCGTCATGCAAGCGGCTGACATGATTAAAGCCGGTTCTGCTGACATTGTGGTTGCGGGTGGCATGGAATCGATGACCAATGCACCGTATGTATTACCTAAAGCGCGCGGTGGCTTTCGCATGGGCCATGGTGAAATTAAAGACCATATGTTCTTGGATGGTTTGGAAGATGCAGAGACTGGTCGCTTGATGGGTTCTTTTGCGCAAGATATGGCAAATACACGTGGCTACACCCGTGAACAAATGGATGCCTTTGCAATTCGTTCATTAGAGCGCGCACAAAAAGCGGTGAATCAAGGCTACTTTGCCGATGAAATCGTGCCAGTTACGGTTTCTACTCGCAAAGGTGATGTCGTTGTTGATAAAGATGAACAACCCTTCAATGCCAATATCGACAAGATTCCAACCTTACGCCCTGCATTTGCTAAAGATGGCACCATTACTGCTGCCAATGCCAGCTCAATCTCAGATGGTGCCTCTGCCCTTGTGCTTACCTCAGGTGAAAATGCAGCAGCAAAAGGCTTAAAACCATTGGCTAAAATTGTCGCTTATGCTTCAAATTCACAACATCCTTCAGAATTTACCATTGCTCCAGTCGGTGCCATCCAAAAAGTGCTAAATAAAACCGGTTGGGATGCACAGGACGTCGATCTATGGGAAATTAACGAAGCTTTTGCCATGGTGACCATGTGCCCAATGGATGACTTCAAGCTTGATCCTGAAAAAGTAAATATCAACGGTGGTGCATGTGCACTCGGTCATCCTGTCGGTTCTACCGGTTCGCGTATTATCCTGACCTTGATCCATGCATTAAAACGCACAGGTGGCAAAAAAGGGATTGCTGCACTCTGTATTGGTGGTGGTGAAGCGACTGCTGTGGCGATTGAATTGCTTTAAAAGAAATCTCCCTATAGTAAAGGTAAAGCAGTATTACTGTGCAAGAGATAGATTGATACATTGCTATAATTGAAAAATAATCCTCCCCTAGCCCCTCCTTTACAAAAGGAGGGGAAATTATAAATCCCTCCACATGCAGGGATTTTTTATTCTTACATTTTCTTATATTTTTATTCTCAAAATTTAGTTAAGCCTGTTAAATTAGAACCATAAAAACAACAACAAAGGTGCGCTATGCAACTCAATCATTATCTTAATTTTCAGGGTGAAACCGAAGCAGCTTTTAATTTTTATAAATCTGTTTTTGGTGGTGAATTTTCAACTCTTACCCGTTATGGTGAAATGCCCTCTGAACAAGGCAAAACACTTTCTGAAACCGATAAAAATCTTATTCTGCATGTATCATTACCAATTAATGCATTTATGGAGTTAATGGGATCTGATACCAGCACTCAATTCTGTGCGCAAAACAATGCTGCGCTCAATAAAGGGAATAACCACTATATTTCAATTAATTTGCATGCCCATGAACAAGATAAAGCTAAACGCTTATTTGATGCTTTATCGGTGAATGCACAAATTGAAATGCCTTTAGAAAAGACATTCTGGGGTGCGCTCTACGGTGCACTTACCGATCAGTTTGGGATTAAATGGATGGTGAATTGTCAGCTTGAAGCCATGTAAATGTTCCAAACTTAAAAAGCCTCCATATGGAGGCTTTTTAACTTGAGCTTAATCAATGAGATTAAGCACCTGTTTGATAATGTGCCTGTGCAACCGCAGTCGATGCTTGGTACGGGTTTTTGAAATCATTCAAACCGGCAGCGGCTTCCTGAATATCTTTACCTTCTTTAATTACGAAAGTATCAAAACCAGAACGCTTCATGTAGTTCAACACATCTTTGAATACATCACCGGTGGCACAAAGTTCGCCCTGGAAACCTTGACGGCGAAGAAGGGCCGCAAATGAATAACCACGACCATCGTTAAAGCCAGCAAATTCAATAAAGATCGCATCCAACTGGTCAAGCGGAAATTCATGTGTTTCAGGAGATGCATCAACAGTTAAGTAAAGTGCTTTTTTACCTGAAACATTGGTGATTTGATCTAATTGCTCAACAGTTAAAACCACATCACCTTGTGGCAATACGCCATCTTCACCAATCAATTGATAGGTATTGTCTGCAATCGTGCCATCTTTAGAGAGCACTTGTAGTGCGGTATTAAGCATATGCACGCTCCTTGAAGGGTTGAATGCCGACACGGCGGTAAGTATCAATGAACTCTTCACCATCTTGACGTAAATCAAGATAGGTATTCAAAATTTCTTCGATAATGTCAGGTACCACTTCAGCTGCAAATGATGGGCCAAGAATGTCACCGATCGATGCATCATGGTCTGCATTACCACCCAAAGTAATCTGGTAGAACTCGGCACCTTTTTTATCGACACCCAAGATACCAATATTACCGACATGGTGGTGACCGCAGGCATTCATGCAACCTGAGATATTCAGATCCAGTTTACCCAAGTTATAGATGGTATCCAGGTCATCAAAACGGCGTGAAATCGCTTCTGAAATCGGAATTGATTTCGCATTCGCCAATGAGCAGAAGTCACCGCCCGGGCAGCAGATGATGTCGGTCAAGAACCCGATATGCGCACGTGCAAGGTTGTGCTGGTCTAGGATCTGCCACAATTCGAACAGATCTTTTTGCGGTACATCCACCAATGCAATATTTTGTTCGTGGGTGGTACGGAACTCGCCGAAGGTGTACTTGTCTGCCAAATCAGCAATCAGGTTCATCTCTTCAACGGTCATATCACCCGGTGCAATACCAGCACGTTTCAGAGAAATCGTGACAATACGATAACCTTGCACTTTATGTGCATTGGTGTTGATATTAAACCATTGCTTGAACTTTGGATGCGCTGCAAACTGTTCAGTGAAATCTTCATCGGCATAATCTTGGTAAGCAAATGGTGTGAAGTTCTCATCCATTTTTGCCAAGGTGTCAGCATCGATTTTCAGTGTTTTCACAGTATGTGCAAATTCAGCTTCAACTTTTTCTGCAAATATTGCTGGAGTCAACGCTTTTACTAAAATCTTGATACGTGCTTTATATTTGTTATCACGACGACCGTGCAAGTTATACACACGAAGGACTGCTTCCAAATACGCAATCAAATCTTCACGTGGCAAGAATTCACGGATAAAGCTACCAATCACTGGGGTACGACCTAAACCACCACCCACTTTGATTTTATAGCCCATCTCACCTGCTTCATTACGCACGATGTAAACACCAATATCGTGGAATGAAGTTGCCGCACGGTCGGTTTCTTCTAATGCAGAAACCGCAATTTTGAACTTACGTGGCAAGAAGGCAAATTCTGGGTGGAAAGTTGACCACTGACGGATCAATTCACAGGTCGGACGTGGATCGGCCACTTCACCAGCAACCACACCTGCATACTGGTCAGTGGTGGTGTTACGAATACAGTTCCCAGAGGTCTGGATGGCATGCATTTGCACAGATGCCAACTCTTGCAACATGTCTGGTACATTTTCTAGTGCAGGCCAGTTAAACTGAATATTTTGACGTGTTGATACGTGCGCATAGCCACGGTCATAGTCTTTGGCTAATTCCGCAATTTTACGCAGTTGTTTAGAATTCATCAGACCATAAGGTACTGCAATACGCAACATTGGCGCATAACGTTGTACATAAAGGCCGTTTTGCAGACGAAGCGGACGGTATTCATCTTCCGTCAATTTACCCGCTAAATAACGTTCCGTTTGGTCACGGAACTGTGCAACACGTTCATTGATCAGTTGCTGATCGAAATCAGTATATAAATACATGGCGTACAGCTAGTAGTTTCTATTATATCGCCGGCAAGGATAACGAGATTAAAACTATCAATAAAATGCTTTTTATACATATTTCATAGCGGTTTTATTGATAAGCATGTCAAGCTTTTGCTTATTCGCGAGTTACAGACGAATTGTGCTCCTTTTATTGCAATTAATCTTATTTTCATTTGTTTAGCACTTTTTCTGATATTCCTTTCGTTTTCATTAATTTTATATGGATATAAAAAAGCCTGACGAATCAGGCTTTTTTACACAGAGCAATAGACTCAATTATTTTTTGTCTGGCAGTGCATAAGCAACCACAGAGTCACCCATTTTGGTACCAAACGAACCATGACCACCCGCCATGATCACAACGTATTGTTTACCATTGGCTTCATAAGTCATAGGAGTAGCTTGACCACCCGCAGGAAGACGACCTTTCCATAGCTCATCACCGTTAGTTACGTTGATTGCACGGATGTAGTTATCTTGAGTACCGCCCACAAACATGACATTACCTGCAGTTGAGATAGAACCACCCAACATTGGCACCCCCATTTTGAATGGCGGTAATGGAATACCCGGCATACTGTCACGAATAGTACCAATACGGCGTTTCCAAGCCACTTCATGCGTATTTAAATCGACACCCGCCACGAAGCCCCAAGAAGGTTGTTTACACGGTAGGCCGAATGGCGACAAGAAGGCACTGATTTCAACACCATAAGGCACGCCATACATCGGTTGAACACCCGCTTCCGTACCCGCACCTTTGGCAGTTTGCTTACGGTTTGGATCTTCAGGAATCAGTCTAGATACAAATGGCAAGCCAATTGGGTTCATGACTGCAATTTGACGGTCCGGGTTCACCGACATACCACCCCATTCGAACACACCCAAGTTACCCGGGAACACCAAAGTACCATTTTCAGATGGTGGCGTATAAATGCCATCGTAGTTCAATTTCTTGAAAGATACACGGCACATTAACTGGTCAAACATTGTGGCACCCCACATCTGCTTATCAGTCAATTTGTCTTTTGGCGCCATGTCAAAATCAGAGAACGGTTGCGTTGGTGAATAACGTTCGCCTTTGGTTTGCGGACCACGTTTCACTGTTTGTGGAACCGGTTTCTCGGTAATCGGAACAATTGCCTCACCTGTACGGCGGTCTAAAACAAAGGCATTCCCTGTTTTAGTCAACACATAAATCGCAGGGACAATCTTACCCGATTTATCTTTGATATCAGTCAAAGTCGGTTGAGATGGTACGTCCATATCCCACAGGTCATGATGGGTAGTCTGGAAATTCCACACCAATTTACCCGTAGTTGCATTCAATGCAAGCATCGAGTTTGCATAACGCTCATCTAACTCGGTACGGTGGCCGCCATAAATATCCGGCGTACCAACACCCGTTGGAACATAGACAATGTCTAATTCCGCATCATAGGCTAAAGGTGCCCAGGCGTTTGGAGAGTTGTGAACGAATTTTTGACCTGGAGCAGGAATCGCATTTGGATCTTCAGCACCGGTATCAAATACCCAAAGAAGTTCACCGGTATTGACGTCATAACCACGGATCACACCCGATGGTTCTTCAGTCGAATAGTTGTCGGTTGTTGAACCTGCAATGATAATGGTGGTACCGGTAATTACAGGAGGTGAAGTTGGAATATAACCTCCTGGATACGGGAATGGCATGTCTTTTTGCAGATCAACTTGACCATTTTTACCGAAGTCAGAACATGGTTTACCTGTATTTGGATTTACCGCAACCAGACGACCATCATTCACCGGCAGAATTACTTTCTGTGGACATTCAGCAGAGCTAGATTTTTTAGCTGCCAAACTCGCTTCAAAACCAGCAGTATTGTTTACGTCATAATAAGACACGCCACGACAGGTTAAATGCTGATAAGTATTATCTGCTTTAAGAACCGGATCGTAAGTCCATTTTGCCTTACCTGTTGCAGGATCAAGTGCTGTCAATTTCTGATGGGTAGTACACATGTACATGTTGTTACCCACTTTAATTGGCGTGACCTGATTGGTGGTTTCACCTGAGTCATTTTCAGTTTTAAACTCACCAGTATGGTATTCCCAAGCCAGCTCCAGATCTTTTACGTTTTCAGAGTTAATTTGTTTTAACGGAGAATAACGTAAACCTGACTGAGTACGGCCATAAGCAGGCCAGTCTTCATCGGCCACACCCGGAATCGCTTTATGCGCTGCAGGCTGTTGAGTTTTTAACTCACCACGAATTTCCTGTGGATCGTTAAAGATTGAGTAAATCATCACCAAAATAGTGATGACCAAAGAACCGCCTAAAGCAAGCTTGGCAGTTTTCGCATTATCAAAACCGCGAGTAACTGTAGGAATCAGCAATGCCAGACCAAAGAGACCTAAAATATCTAGACGTGGCGCTAATGCGAAGAAGTCAGAACCGACTTCCCATAGGCCCCAGATCACGGTTCCTAATACAAATGCAGCATAGACGAAAAGAGCTGCGCTCTTACGTTTTTGCAATAAAACTGCGGTCGCAATAAAGAGAATACCTGCAATGATGTAGTACCAAGACCCACCAAGCACTGCAAGATAAATCCCGCCGAGCAGCAGTCCTAAACCGAAAATGGCAGCAAGCACCGCCAAAACCGTTTTCAGTACTGAACCTGAAGACGAAGTATTCATATTGAACACCTATAAAAAATTGGTTGAAAGCTCATAGGACGCACCTATGAGCACCATAATTTGAGTTCTTAGTTATAAATACATCCACGCTGTAAGCGCTTTTATCAATGCATAAAATTGCTCAAGCTTTCAACAGTGTATTTGCAACTAAAAACTTGAGATTAGAACGAGGTATTAAATTTAATACCGCCGACCCATGCATTTTCGCCATTTTTATATGCGCCAACATGATGAACATATTGCACATTTGGACGGATGGTTAACCAGTTGGTTGCATGGATACCGTAATAAATTTCAGCATCATATTCTTCGTTCTGTAGACCACGGGCGTCTACATTATTATTGGTGATGTTTGCAGCATTGACATCATCATTGATATTGATCCGGGCGACACCGATCGCGATCTCATCTTGAGGACGGGAATCCATTAAGCCTTTATAGACCAAACCAATATTTTGCATGTCGCTGACTTTGTTTGTGTCGCTATCATGTACAGTTAAGTTTACAAAGCCACTCAAGCCACGTGATGCATCACCTTGATGAGCCGTTAGTTGCTGTTTGGCAACCACCCAACCACCTTGTTTGTGGTCAGTTTTAGTCGCATCTGTAATTTCTGCAGCATCAACAGTGCTGTAGTAATAACCGGCACGGTATTCACCCGGAAGTTTTGCCGCACCGAGTTTTGGTGTCCACACCACTTCAGCAGGAATCATTGCACCTTTAGAGCCATCGGTACTTAAATTGAAACCTTTGCCACGTTCCAGATTTTCAGGGTTATATTCATATGCACCGACTTGTGCATAGACTTCTGGAGTGACGTTATACTTGAACCGTGCAGCCCATTGGCTCACCGGCCAGTTAAACCACTGGTCACCGACCCAGTTCCCGACTTGAGAACCACACAGTGCCAAGTTCTGGAAATCACAATCGAAGCTGTTGAAATCTTCACCTTCACCAAAACGACCGACTTTGACATCTAACTTCTGGTCCAGGAATTTTTTCTTGATCCAGAAATCAGTTAAACGCCAGGTTTGACCACGGCCCCATACTTCTTGTACAGAACTGAGATGACTATTTAAGGCATCTGAAGTATTCGACAAATTACGACCATTACGCTCAGTCACGGTAATTTGAGCTTCAGTATCTTGCCAGCCTAAAATTTTGTTTAAATCGAAATGAGCACCGATTGCAAACTGATCTGCATATTCAGTGCCACCATTAGAATGATGGTCTGAGTCCAGTAAAGTGGCAACTTCACCGGTATAACCCAAACTAAAGTCATAACCTTTTTGCTGTAATGCTGTACGTTGACCGTTCCAGTCGCCAAACATCCACTGACTTTGTGAGTCAAAAGCTTCAGCTGCATGTGCAGTATGGAATGCACAGCTTAAAGATATTAGGCTCACGCTAAAACCGAACGTGCTACATAATTTCTTCACAGTAGATTACCTTTATATCATTTTGTAATACATATATAGTACTCTTGTTTATTATGTAACTTTTAGTACAATTTGTTAATCTATTGTTTTATATATTAATATTTTTTAATATCTATTAAACTTACCAATCTCCGGCGCCTAAATTCTGTCCGATATATAGATATTTTGTCTTAGAACGCGAAAATTTGATCGGACAGGCCAGCTGTGTTTCGGTCTGTTGACTGTCGGGATGTAGCGGTACTTCTACCGTCCATTGGCGCTGTTTGGCCAAAGTAGAATCCAAGGCCTCATCCAGATTTAAAACCGGCTCTACACATACGTCCTGCTGCGCAAACAGCATTTTCCATTCTGCAAAAGTTCGACTTTTAATTTTTTCCCGCAGCGCCTGTTTCACGCTTTGCTGATCTTCTAGGTTAAATGAAGCCCCTTTTTCACCCAGTATGGGAAGATCTAAAATTTGCGCCAATCTGGTCATAAACTGTGGTTCCAGACTTCCAATCGATAAATAACGACCATCCTGAGTCTGATAATAGTCATAAAAGCTGCCGCCATTTAAATGCGACTGTTCCGGAAATTGTTTGGTATTTCCTGCCAATGTTGCAGCTGCAGCCATATTATTTAAAGTGGCCACACAATCCGTCATCGAAATATCAATATATTGTCCTAAACCGCTTTGCTCACGCTCAACCACGGCAGCCAAAATACCAATCACAGCATGTAAGGAGCCTCCGGCAACATCGGCCACCTGAATACCCAAGGCTGGCGGTCCACCTTCCTGGCGGCCACTATGTCCTGCAATTCCAGACAAAGCCAGATAGTTGATGTCATGCCCGGCTTTATCTTTATAACTTCCGGTTTGGCCATAGCCGGTAATGGAACAATAAATCAGTCGAGGGTTTAGTGCGCTCAGTGTTGCATAATCTAGACCCAGGCGCTGCATCACCCCAGGTCTGAACTGCTCAACCACAATATCGTATTCATTAATTTTCTTTTTAATCAGTTCGATATTCTGTGCATCTTTTAAATCCAGCGCGATCGACTGTTTATTGCGGTTCAAATAATTGTGTGCTGTTGCCTGCCCATTGGCATAAGGCGGTAATAACCGGATCAGATCCGGACGGGTTGGCGATTCAATATGAATCACTTCTGCACCGAGGTCCGCCAGATACAAAGTGGCAAATGGACCGGGAAGTAAAGTGGAAAAATCAAGTACTTTTAATCCTTTTAAAGCCGTAGTCATATCCGGTTTTTCTCTTTTTCTATTGATTTAATATGCATATTAGAAATATAAAACTAACAAAACAATGTCATGTTCAGCCATTTACCTTGATCATTTCGGCAATTTAAGATGTAAATAAGGTAAAACAACTATTGTAAATTGCCACCCAAACATTTTTTAGCGTCATTTAGGTCAACTGCAAGTGAATACAAAAGAGAAAGAGACTGAAGGATTTAACATGAGTCGCGATACGATCAGTATCCACTTCGTCAATGCGGCTCTAACCGGCGTAAAACGTCTTGGCATGGACGTCGAAACTTTATTGTCACATGTGGGCATTGAAGCGGAATTATTACGTCAGCCTAAAGCGCGTATTTCTCCTGAACAATACACCCGATTTATTAAGATGTTATGGATGGTGACCCAGGACGAACATGTCGGCTTTGATGTACAGCCACGTCGTTTGGGCACTTTTGCCATTATGTGTCAGTTGATTATTCACGCGAAAACGCTAGGAGATGCCTTAGAGCTTTCTTCACAGTTTTATAAACTGTTTGGCGATGAATGGTCGGTGACTTTAGAACGTGACAAACACGAAGCACGTCTGGTTCCCCTCATTCCAAAAAGCATGGATCCCGATCATTTCATTACCGAAAGCATGCTGATGATCTGGCACGGTTTGGCCTCCTGGCTCATCGAACGCCGTATTCCGCTAGAACGGGTTCATTTTGGCTATCCACGTCCAGCACATGCCGATGAATACGATGCCTTGTTCTTTGCGCCGGTGATGCAATTCGATGCGCCACGTACCGAAATTACCTTTGCTGCAGATTATCTGGATTTACCGCTGCGTCAAAATGAAGATACGCTGGAAGAATTCCTGAAAGCTGCGCCTGCACAGTTGCTGGTTAAATTCAAAAACACCAACTCGCTTACCTCACGTATTCGTGAAGTTTTAAAGAGCCAGATTGGTGAGGAAATGCCAACCTTAAATGATGTGGCATCAATGTTATACCTTTCTCCGCAAACCTTACGTCGCCGCCTGGCTGCGGAAGGCAAAAGCTATCAGGGTGTGAAAGATGCCTTGCGCCGTGATGCGGCCATTCACCTGTTGCTGAATCCTGGTTTGACCTTGGAAGATGTCGCACAGCAGGTCGGCTTTAGTGAAACCAGTACCTTCCACCGTGCCTTCAAAAAATGGACCGGGGTAACACCAGGTTTATATCGTCAGCTGCATGGTTATCATTGATCATCCACTCACTTTTAGTTTCTCTCTATGCCCAGATTTCGATCTGGGTTTTTTTATTGACCAAAAACATCATCTGACCTGATCCGTTCTCGTCATTGCACTTCAAAAATTAATCATTACACTCAAAAAAGGATAAAAATTTTAAAGTCATAAAAGGGAAATGCTATGAGCGAGGCCTATATCATTGATGCCATTCGCACACCACGCGGAAAAGGGAAAAAAGACGGTTCACTGCATGCGGTGAAACCGATTAGCTTACTGACTGGATTGCTGAATGAACTTCAGGTTCGCCATCAGCTCGATACCTCTAAAGTTGATGACATCGTGTTGGGTTGTGTCACCCCGATTGGCGACCAAGGAGCCGACATTGCCAAAACCGCAGCCATCGCCGCAGGTTGGGACAATGACGTGGCTGGTGTGCAGATCAACCGCTTTTGTGCATCAGGCCTCGAAGCCGTGAACCTGGCCGCACAAAAAGTCCGTTCAGGCTGGGAAGATGTTGTGGTTGCCGGCGGTGTTGAATCCATGTCGCGTGTGCCAATGGGTTCAGATGGCGGACCCTGGGCACTGGATCCTGAAACCAATATGGCTTGTGAATTTATTCCGCAAGGGATTGGTGCCGACCTAATTGCCACCATTGATGGCTATAGTCGTGCCGATGTTGATGCCTTTGCTGCCGATTCACAGAAAAAAGCCGCTGCCGCTCAAGCCAACGGCTATTTCAACAAATCAGTTGTGCCGGTAAAAGATAAAGCCGGTGTGGTGATTTTGGATAAAGATGAATTTATTAAACCGACTACTACGGCAGAAGGTCTAGGCAAACTCAATCCAAGTTTTGCCATGATGGGACAGATGGGCTTCGATGCTATTGCCCTGCAAAAATATCCTGAAGTAGGAGCTGTGAATCACGTACATCACGCAGGCAATTCTTCCGGCATCGTTGATGGTGCAGCGGTTGTTCTGGTGGCTTCAGAAAAAGCAGTCAAGGAACAAGGTTTAAAACCGCGTGCCAAAGTATTATCGACTGCACTGGTAGGTACCGATCCGACCATCATGTTGACCGGCCCTGCTCCTGCTGCACGTAAAGCTTTGGAAAAAGCCGGTCTAAGCATTGATGATATTGACCTGTTTGAAGTAAACGAAGCCTTTGCTGCCGTGGTGATGCGTTTCATTACTGAGCTCAATATTGACCCTGCCAAAGTCAATGTGAACGGCGGTGCAATCGCGATGGGACATCCACTCGGTGCAACCGGTGCCATGATCTTGGGCACACTTTTGGATGAATTAGAGCGTCAAGGTAAAAAACGTGGTCTTGCAACGCTTTGTGTCGGTGGCGGTATGGGCATCGCGACCATTATTGAATTGGTATAAGGAGAAAAATAATGAGTGCAATTCAATTTGAAAAAAATGCCGACAATATCGTGATTCTCACTTTAGATTCTCCAAACCAGTCTGCCAATACCATGAATGCAGATTTCCGCAACGCCTTAACGGAAACTGTGGAAAAGCTCAAAGCCGATGAAAATATCGCAGGAATTATTTTCCGTTCCGCGAAAAAAACCTTCTTTGCAGGCGGTGATCTGGATGAGCTGATTCAAGCTACCCCTGAACATGCCACTGAATTCTTCAACATGATTGAAGAGATGAAAGCCAAGCTACGTTATATCGAAACCCGCGGCATTCCAGTCGTTGCAGCCTTGAATGGCACGGCACTGGGTGGCGGTTGGGAACTGGCTTTGTGCTGTCATCACCGTATTGCGCTGAATGATGCCAAAGCCAAATTTGGTTTGCCTGAAGTGACGCTTGGTTTATTGCCTGGCGGTGGCGGTATCGTACGGATGGTACGGTTACTTGGTTTGCAAAATGCATTTCCTTTACTGATGGAAGGCAAACAATTTGGTGTCGATAAAGCCAAATCATTAGGGCTGATTCACGACACGGCAGATTCAGAACAGGAACTTTTGGACAAAGCCATTGCCTGGGTCAAAGCCAATCCGCAGTCTGTACAACCATTTGATGTTAAAGGCTATAAAATTCCGGGCGGCACCCCTTCCTCCCCACAAGTTGCTCAAGTATTGGCGATTGCCCCTGCTATGCTGCGTGACAAGACCAAAGGCTGTTACCCTGCGCCTGAAGCGATTATGGCGGCAGCGGTCGAAGGTGCTCAGGTCGATGTCGATACCGCGCTGACCATTGAATCACGTTACTTTACCTATCTGGCCACCGGACAAATTTCCAAAAACATGATTGGAACCTTCTGGCATGGTTTAAATGCGATTAAAGCTGGTGCCAGCCGTCCTAAAGATATTGCCAAATGGAAAGCCACTAAAGTTGGTATTTTAGGTGCCGGGATGATGGGTGCAGGCATTGCTTATGCCACAGTATCTAAAGGCATTCAGGTTATTTTAAAAGATGTGTCTCTCGAGGCAGCCGAAAAAGGCAAAGCCTACAGCCAAAAGTTGCTGGATAAAAAAGTCTCTCAAGGTCGCCTGAGTACAGAAAAACGTGATCAGATGTTGAGTCTGATTACCGCAACAGCGAATGCGGCAGATTTACAAGGCTGTGAGCTGATGATTGAAGCCGTGTTTGAAAGTCCCGAGCTGAAAGCCAAAGTCACGCAAGAAGCCGAAAGCTATCTGGTTGATGGCGGTGTGATGGCATCTAATACCTCGACCTTGCCGATTACAACTTTGGCACAGGCCTCTAAAAATGATCAGAACTTTATAGGTCTGCATTTCTTTAGCCCGGTTGATAAAATGCAGCTGGTTGAAATCATCAAAGGAAAAAATACATCAAGTGAAACCCTAGCCAAGGCCTATGATTTTGTACAGCAAATTGGCAAAACCCCGATTGTGGTGAATGACAGTCGCGGCTTCTTTACCAGTCGCGTGTTTGGCACTTTTGTTCAGGA
>Ga0308169_10003193_pt1 | contig 16229 bp, 12 predicted proteins | sample PhyBR1_2_FD_202139 | JGI IMG/M metagenome (GOLD analysis project Ga0308169, IMG submission 202139) | Phyllosphere microbial communities from UC Gill Tract Community Farm, Albany, California, United States - DLSLSB.R1 | ecosystem: Host-associated > Plants > Phyllosphere > Unclassified | place... | reverse complement strand
CGAAAGCGACGCCGAGAAATCCGCATCTCACACGCTCAACTCAACCTCCGAGACCGACCACGATACGAACTCGACTTCATCCCTTTCTCACAATTCGACTTCCTCCGCCTCGACGGTTTCGCACGGATCAAACTCGACTTCGAGCCTAATCGACAATCTCGACCTTGAGAGCGCTTCAGCAACATCAACGAACGCTACGAGTCTTCCGACGGTCACAAGCGGTGTCGAGGAAATGGCGACTCTTTCGGATGCTCACGGACCTTCGACTGGTCTCTTCGAAAGTCTCGTAGGTCCAGGAATACTCTCCTAGTTGCCGGATATCGCAACTCATCTGACCCTTGAACTTCGATAGCCCTCTGCAACTCCGACTCAATCAGGACTTTACGACTCGGAGCACTCAGCTGAAATCGATTCTCTCGGTGCTGAGCCGACTCCTTCAGCTACTCCAGTCGTTGACGGTTTGACACACGAGTCATCTGTACGTCGAATGATGTTACGAGATCGTCCATCGAGACGTAGTCTGACCGAAGACTGATTCCGTTTCGCAGGCATCCTTGAACTCGGCGGATCCTTCCTTCGAACCCCTTGATACTCTCAATAGCCCTGCAGTTCCGACTCTGTCACTCAACTTGCCCACTTCTACGGCTCAGTCAGGTCCCGTTTCATCGCCGTCGTCAGGCGATATCTCGCAAATCGACAATGCTCAACACGACGATCAAGAAATCCCTTCTCAACCCTCCGAAGCCGACCACAAAGACGAGCAAAACATGGAACCCAACACGAGCGAAAGACCTGGTTGGCTCACCCTCGCGCCAGTCAGCTCGATCTCTTACGGCAACATCGTCCAACCTTCGAAAGCGATCGAAGAGACGCCGCCTCCTGCTTCTCGTACCGCTTCAGCTTGGTGGCCTCTCGTAACCGATAACGCTGATCGACCTGAGGGAGCTGCCGAGCCTACTCAAAAAGGGAACACTACGAAGTGGAATGGGAAAGGTGAGAACACCGTCGTTATTCTTTCGCTTTCCTTGCCGCTGACATTCCTGCTCTTGATGTGATAGCAACTTGGTTCGATCCGAGTCAGTCAACCACTCTCTCGTCCTCTCAAAGTGCGCACGCTAACGCATTCTTACATAGGTGAAGCTTCGAACTCCTGTCAATCGACCTTCGGAGACGCCGATTTCGTCGTCGCCCTGTCTTCCGACTTGGTACGTACTCTCTTACTCTGCGCTTCAGCTGTTTCCCTCTCTCGCTCACGTCAGTCATATTTTTGAGAATAGTATGGTCAAGAGGATGCGGTTTCTCCTCTTTGCGGTTCAAAAGTTCTGGTGTGGAACGGTTATACGAACCAGACGCGAGATGCTACGGTCATCGGCGTTTGTTCCGACTGCGAGGATCCCACCGATATCAATCTCATCAAGTCGCTCTTCGCAGAGCTCGATAACCCTGATATTGGTATTCTCGAGGTGAGTTCACTTCTCCTGTCGCTACTCCCATGAGACCTGACACCCCCTTCGATAGGTTCAATGGTGGTTCGAGAACACGACGATCGCAGAGTCTATCGAGGTTGATCTGTCGAAGTACGTGACCACTGCAATCCAGCAGGAGCCAACGACTTACGATACCACCGTCAGTCTCTTCTCGCGCACCTCACGACGCTGATGCATCGACTGACTCGCTTGTGTTAAATAGGCTATCTTTTGGAAGCAAACGGGATGGAAATCGACTTGCGGCCAGAAAGTTGAGTGCGTCGTATCGAGCTTACCCCTTCGCAAGCCTGATTGCTGACACGTCCCTTCGCCAAGAACAGAGACGACTCGATGTTCATCGGACTTCCTCTGTCAGTCTGGCCTGAGCCTTCAAAGACCTCCGAGTACTGCAAGAAGAAAGTCACGGTTCAAAACGCAGAATCGAACCTCAGGTCAGTCTGTTGTCTCTTATGCTCCTCGGTCAGCGTCGCTTTAATGCACTCTCCCCTTGGATAGTATCGAGGCTGAAGTCGCAGAGGCATCGAATCGAACGGAGTATACGACTTTCACAAAGAAAGCTTTTGAAGCTCTCGGCGGTGACGTTCAACAGGGCGAGCTCAAGGTCAAATTCTGGTTTAGTGAGTAAGGGATGAGAAAGGAACAAAGCGGAGTTAGGACAAGTTATAGATTGGCTCTCATATTTGGAACGAAGGACTCTGTTTGCGAAACTTTGCGAGAGGTTCGGGAGTAGAGAGAGCAGAGACAAAATTAGGTTGAAGATACAGCATTTTGGCAAGACAGAACGAAGAGAAAGCTAAGCTAATGGGAAGATCTATGATCTTCGGGAGAAGAATTTTCCAAACGACTTGAATTCCCAGGGTGGAGACGCAAGATCGATACCCCTTTGTCGGCGAGGGGTGCTATCGGAAGTGCTTCTCGATGCCTCCTGCTTTCGTTCGAGCTGTTGGCGACGGAGACTCTGAAGATCGACCTTTTTCGGCTCGGAGGTTCCTCGTTGAGTCGATTCGGGGGGCTGGAGAATCTGAGAGCTGGACGCATCGGGAACGGACGCTGTATAATGTCGTGCTGAAGTGAAGGATGGCTCCGAGCTAGTACTGCCAATGATGCGAGGTTTCGAGGAAGAGGCTGAAGAGAGGGTCGTCGCAGAATTGGAGTAGTTCGATGCAAACACCGATGGCTCTGTATGTAGCGTACAGAGTCAGCTACCTGCCTTCAAAGATCCCAGCGAGAAAGAAGCAGAATTTACGAAAGATAGAGCTGAGCTCCGACTCTTCAGATTCCGAATGCTCGACTTCGGTGTCTGTAGCCACCGTTTCGCTGTTCCCTTCCGTCGTCAAGGCTGAGCTACCCGAAATCTTCATGTCCTTCTCTCCTCGCCCAGAGCACATTCTTGACAAGTTCTCTCCAGCAGATCCTTGTCGGGTGAAGCCAGGACGACGTATAAATTGTAGATTGAGATCCTTCTCATCGGTCGGTATGACGAGAGAACGAGGAGGCGAGTGACTCGGTGTCGAAACGATGGAGGGTGAGGGAGAAAGGAAGTGAGGACGTTTCGAAGCGGCTGTTAGTGTCGAGCGACTCGAGGAAGTCGAGAGGGAGGTTTTGGTACGTGGTAAGGTTGACGAAGAAGAGACGGTCGTCGAACGAGAACGGCTTCTGTGATCGACTGTCGACGCTTCGGTAGATGCAGAGGGAATCGTAGATCGATTCTCTGCGGCGAGTGCTGCTCCGAAGATGTCTGTGTTCCAAGTCGCGCCCGGGTTTACCGTGACAGGCTGAGGAAGTGGTAGATCGGAAGGAGGTGGCTCTGAGGGTTCCAGCGGTGTTGTTTCGATCGAAGGAGTTGCATGGGCGAAGAGGCGAGAGAGAGAGGAAGTGCTACAGAGTGCCGGGCGTCTCGGAGTGCGGGGAGTCGAGGGAGAAGTAAGAGGTGTGCTAGATTGTTGGTCGGCGGGGATGTCGAAACCTTCGATTCGGATTGCACCACAGCGAGGTTTCCCTGCTCCTCCCCTCTTCGCATACTGTTGTCCTCCGCTTGACTTCTTCCTTCGTTCGGCCAATATGTCAGAGACGACTTGTTGCGAAGGGGTCTCAGAATCTGTCACCCAGGGTGAAGAAGAAGAGTCGCTTCCTCTTCCCGGTCTCGCCTTGTCCACCTCGTCGTTCCTAGCCCTCCCTGTCTCCTTCTGGTCCCTTTCAACTCCGCTACTACTGCTCTCCTCCATCTCCCTTTGCGAAAGCAGCCTTGCGGGCACTCCAGGCTTGACAGTGATCTTGCGTCGTCGGGAAAGCTCGAGCCTCTCCTTCAAAGTTGTCTGCTCTTCGCTGGTGAAGGACTGAGGGGACGCCGATGCGATTTCGAACACTGCTCGTTTTGATGAGCGTCGCCGGACGGGAGTTGGACCGTGTAAGATTGGAGATGGGGGAGGAGGATGAGGAGGGGAAGGAAGTGGGGGAGAGAATGGAGGAGAAGAGGAAGAAGGGTCGACCATTTCGATGAACCGTATAGAACTGAAGCCGAAAGGACCGAGTCGACTTGTGAGAGGAGTGAAGGAGTAAAGGGAGAAGAGAGATGGAGGAACAGAGTCGAATGTGGGCGCTTTTCGGGAAAAAGACGGAGTCCTCGGAGATGGGGGAATCTGCTCATCGTACCGACTTGAGACGCAAGTAGGCGGGAGAAGGAAATAGGAGACTGTTACAGAAGAAGGAAACTGAGGAGATCCGATCGATCCGAAGCGAGGGAGACGAAGGAAAATGAGTATAGCAGGAATAGAATCGTTAGATACAGGTATAACTTGATATGCGAAGCTGTAGTGGAAAATCGATAAAAGCATTAGAGAGATAAAGGGGAATTCGTGGTGAATCTATAAACCGAGGAGGCGCATAATTCCGTAACCGAGAGTTACGACGACCGTAGTAGCCTGTAGAAACGAGAATGAGATCAGCGCACGATGGGGTAGAGAAGAACAGGGAATACGCACGATGATCGAGGCGGGAACACCGTTCTTGAAGAAATCTCCTGGCGTAAGGTAAGGTTGTCCAACATCGTCTTCGAGCGAGATTCTTAACACAACGCAACAAGATGTCAGGCTCTTATGAGTCTTTCGAGGAGAGAGCAAAGCTAGACGTACGCTTGCAAATTCGGGAAACCACTGACAGGTAATCCCATACCTGCCGAACAAATCAGAGAAGTCGCGAAGATAAGGAGTCGAGGGTGAGGCACGTCCATCGCCTGCAAAATAGATAGAATGTGAGCTTCGGGATTCAAGATTGATTGATCGAAGGAAGTTGGAGACTAACTGTGCCAATTTGTGCGGCGATGGGAACGACGAGAACGGCGGCGATGCTAATCGAGCATGGACATATCAGGCCATGTGAACATGGTCGAGATGGAGAGAAGTGGTGAGACTAACGTATGAGAAATGAAGGTAGCGATAACGAGGACGACGACTCCGAATAAAGCGAGAATCGGCCAAATATCCATACCGAGAACGATACGCTCGATCACATGGTCGCTGCGAAGGGGCACGAGCGTCAGCGATGTCGGTTCGAGCTCGTACTCTGCGAGGAACGCTTACATATCGTCAAGAAGACCCGACGAAAGAACCGCTTTTCCGAGTCCGATTCCTCCCATAGCCAAGAAGACGATGCTCCATGGAGAGTGATCGAAATCAGCCTATACAAGGTATCCGTCAGTGATCTGGCTGCATCTCCAGAGTGAGAGAGCAAACATACCTTTCGAAGGATTCCGGTTCCGTAGAATGAAACGATGGGAAGGATAGCGATGATGCCCATATCACCAAAGAGCCAACTCAACTTGCTCTCGACGCACCAAAGGGCGATGGTAGCGAGAGTGACTCCAGAAACAAAGTATTGAGTCGGCGTCCAAGCCTCCTTGTTCACTCTAACAGGGTTGATGACGACGTTACGACCAGTGCGGTAGCTCCAGAGAAGTAGGAACCAGATGATGACGATACAGATGAGAGCGACTGGGATCGAAACGGCGAACCAGCCTAGCCATGAAATCGGAGGGTTCATGTATTCGAGAGCGATGAGGTTTTGAGGCGACGAGATGGGTGAAGCCATTCCTCCGATGTTCGATGCGAGTGCGATACCGAGAATGAGCGCCTTGGCGAAAGGTGACTCTCGAGGAAGAGTTCGAAGAATAGGCTATCAAGTCGAGAAGATTTAATGAATGGGACTTTCAGATCAATGGACGAGAGTGAAGACTGACAGTGATGAGAGAGTAGCAAAGGACAGGAGCGGCGACGTTACTGATCCACATGCTTGCGAAACAGGCCACGCACATGTAGGCGAAGAGTACTGATCGGGGACGAGTTCCTGCGAAAGAGAGAACCTTGGTCGCGAGTACCTGTGTGCGATTGAGGGAGATGAGCGAGCGCTTCACACCGAGGAAGACCGCTCAGACGTACCTTGTCGATGTTCTGCTTCGATAAAGCTGCTGCGAGAGTGAATCCTCCGAGAAGGAGCATGATCGTCGGACTGAACATTTGACTGAAGATGTATCTGGGAGAGAGAGAGAGCTTGAGGGTCAGTGATCGCATTGTATAAGTCTGGCAGTAAGCATCGGCTTACTTCGTCGCCTCGGGACTCGTAAGTCGTCGATCTTCTCCATCAGTCGATCGTATAACTCGAAGAATGACGACAAGGAAGGGTACGAATAGAGCAGTGACGAAAAGGGGTACGATCTGTGAGTGGAGGGAAAGTCAGCTCGAGTAGAGCTTGGAGAGAAGAAGATCTGAACATACTTCGAGGGCCCAGAAAATCGTGACGAATGCCAACAAAGCGAGACAGTTCTGTTCCTCGACTCGATCAAACCACTGCCCGCTCAAGATACCGAAAAAGAGTAAAGTTGCGAGTCCACCTGCGATGACTTGCTGATTGACCCATGCAGGAATTCTGAATCGACCGACAGGAGTTTTGATTTCGGTAGATTCGAGAAGAGTAGTCGAGGGCGCTGCGAGCGGCAGGTTTGTCGAAACGTCTCGACCTGCTCCACTTCCTCCTCGACCGGACCATCCCTTCCTCTCTAGACCGATCATTTCCCTCCAAACGGTATTTCGCTCTAGAACGACATGTTCTCGAAGATGAGCCTTGAGTTGCTTGAGAGCAAAGTCTTGGTTTCCGTTTGTAGCGAGTTCAGCGTAGAGAGGAACAATCGATGCGATAGCGTCTTGTAATCGACTTTGAGTGGACGATTCGAAGGGGAAGGTGTGATCGACTACAGTCGACATGTAGGTCGATCGAAGAGAGGATCCGGTGACTTTGTCGTATCTATCGAGAGCGATTGTATCAGCAGAGAATCATGTGGCAGAACACGAGGGAATCGCTTTACTTCTTCGTAACCTTGCTCAATCCAGTATAGTTGAGGTCGACGAATTGCTTGAGTTCCGAGAGGGACTGTACGATACGAGCACAAGTCAGGAAGGACGTACGAAGGAAGCGAGAGAAGGTGGAACTAACCGTGAAGAGAGCAGCGAGTCGTCGTTTGTACATGATCTTCGTATCAATCGCCCAATCACTCGCTCCAGTGACATCTTCGTCGTCCTCCTCAGCGAGGAAGCTGTTGCTCATCCGTTGTGCGACATCTCTGAGCTTTCCTTGCGAGCGAAGTCTACCCAAAGATTGTCCTTGTTCGGAAGGATGAGTCGAGTAGCTGGGTCGTCGGCCTTGATTCGAATGAGATTCGGACGCGCTCGAGCGTCTCCTGCGATCGTTCCGACTAGCCTCCGGTCTGTCCTCCTCGTCGTCGATACCGAGTAAATCGCCAGTCTCGCTAGCGGTACTCGGTCTCCTCCCGTTTGATCGTTTCGAAGACGATTTGCTCCTGCCCTTCTTCTGTTGACTTTCCCCACTTGTCGCTCGTGCATGAACCGGTCTCGAGCTCTTCCTCCCTGCCGCAATAGCTGCATCGTATTCTCTAGGATCGGTCAAGACCTTGCTGAACCCGCTTCGATCTCCACGTGGTTCTGCCTCTCCTGCTGCTTCGTCGTCTTCGGAATCGGATGCTCCTGAAGTCGCTCGTCCTCGATTGTCCAGCTCATCATAATCCATGTCACTGTAATGTCCCTCCCTGAACTTTTCCAAATCTTCTTCGAGGTAAACGAGGTCTTCCAGCAGTTCCTTCTCTATATCAGGAGAGAGCGAGGTTTACGTTGGTCAGCTCAGTTTGATTCCGTCAAGATGAGGGAGACAGATGAACGCACCTTTCGAAGCATAGAAATCCGTAATCTTGTTCAATTCCTTGTCGAGCATGCTAACGAACTGTTTCTCGTTTGCAGCTTTGTGTGCAGCAGCGGCGCTTTCTTGACCTCCTTCGACATCGGTTTCATCTCGATAAGAAGTTGGAGGATCGTTCGCTTGTGAGTCGAGTGCGCTCTTCTCGAACTTGTAAATTTGTGCCTTGAGTGCATCGTAGCTGTAGTAAGAGAGCGGGGCAAGTCAGTCGAGTGTCAGTTGCAGCTTGAAGTATGACGGCAAGTCAAGAAGTAAAGATTCTTCGAGGGAGAGGAAGGAAACTCACGCTAGGTAGTAGTTATTCCAATCTGGCACTGCATTGAACAGCAATGAGTGAGAGTACTTCATCTTGCGCTTGCCCTGAACTGTTTGCTGCTTGTTGCTGGTTGAGTAGAGAAGGGCGAGAGAAAGAGCGCGAGAAGGACGAGGAGGAGTGTGAGAGAGGCTCTGTAGTTCGAGGTCGCTGTCTTGAGATTGTTCTAGGTCTAGTGTACTGTACTGAGGCTGCAGGAGATGTCGAAGTTGAGCGATAGCTGTCAAGTGAAAGGGAGACGAACGTGACGATATTGAATAAACAAAGAGTGATCGATTAGCTCAAAGTCTACGGTTGCGTTTGCGTGGGCCTACGAGAGATACTTACGGTTGTAGTGCATTCAGATCGGCATGATCCGACGAGTACGAGTTGAGAAACAAACTTTCGAATTTCTTCGCAATCATACTGAAACTCTTGGAAGTTCGGACTCGAGTGCGAGTGAACGCTACTACTCTAGGGCATCCATGTTATTAGACACGAAGCGTCGAAGAGAGTGCTTCTGCCGCCGAAGAAACCAGTACGGGCCAAGTAAGAGTTTGCGCTTTCTTGCGAAGTCAGAATCGAATTCGAAAGGTGTCGAGGTCGAAGTCTCGTTCCAGACTCTAGAGAGGCGAGGGAGAAGGAAAGACTGAGAGTTTGTCCATTGCGGTAGAAGGAGAAAGGGAAAGATACGATAGAAAAAAGAGACGAGAGAAAGTGAAAAGGAAACGCCTAAATCTCTACTTGCTGCCCTCATGCCGGGCTCCAACGGGGCTCATCTCCCGAAAGCTCCTTTCAGATCGAGGTTTGTCGTCGCCAGAACCATCCGGAGTCCTCCGACGTCGAGGTAGCGTTCGAAGTTTCCGTCGAATTCGCTCCTACGTCTTGGCCAGCAAGAGCGGGGGTCGAACCGTTCTCGATAGTCGAGTTGGATCCGACGGGAGAAGTGAAGTTTCCAGTGAAACCCCAAACGATGTTGAGCGACCCCAAGTCCGTCGAACCTCCAGCGAGAGCGGCGAAGGCGGCTTTGGAAAGATCGATGCTTCCGACTCTGCACGATTATCGAGTACGAGCGAATGTCAGTATGTGAGAAATTGGCTCGACAAGAGCGAAACGAGCGTACCCCTCAGTCTTGCAGTAAGCACATCGATCAGTGACGAAGGCATTGACGGTCGCTCCGTCCTTCATCGACGTGAGGAGGACCTCGGCCCCACAGTGAGGAGAGCGAGCAGTATCCGATCCTTGAGTAGAGTTGAGCCACTGTAGAGATCAATCGAGGTAAACGAAAGCTCGAAAAGCTCGAAAAGAGAAAGCAAACGAACAAGAGCGTTATTGATGGCGACGACGTAATCAGTGTTGTTGGCAGCGATCCCGCAACTTCCATAGTGACCAGACGACTCGAAGTAGGTGGCAGGAACATCAACGTAAGTTTGGAAGCTTTCGGGGTGAGTCGCTACCTTGAATTCAACATTCTTGAAAGCGCCATCTGCGTTTGAGTCGACGGGAGAGACGGCTTGAGCTTCACCTCCTCCTTGGTTCCATGAGGATTGAGCAGGATCGGTGCCGATTGGAGCGCCTGATTAAGACGGAGGATGATCAGTGAATGTCAAGGGTTTGAGCGGGTTGGACTCACTTTGAGCATTCTCGTCGTTCGATACCTGCCCGTTCATACCAGGAGCAGTCGTACCTTCGGGTTGAGGTGAAGCCGTAGCGCTAGGAACGACGGGACCGATTCCCCCTCCGAAAGTGACGTTCGACGAAGGACTTGCCTCTGCTCCTCCTCCTTGTTGAGTCGCGCCGGGTTGAGCAGCGTTGTCGTTTGAGAGAGGGTTCCACTGTCCAGCGTTCACGGGAGAAGTAGAAGCTCCGGGCTGATCAGAAACTTGGGAAGCGGTTGCAGCTGAAGAGTCGAGGCAGATCAGATCAGAAAAAGGGACGGAGAGCTTTCGAATCGAAAATGGTACTCACCAGCTCCATCAACGCTCGCTGAGTCGACAGGTGCAGAAATACCGTAAGATTGCGCTGTGATCGTGGCGGCAGGAGCAGAGGTTTGGCCGGTTTGAAGAGGATCGATGACGAGAGAATCGACAGAGTGGTCGGACGCGATAGCCGAGACATACTCAGTCGCCGTAGCAAGGCCTTTGCTGACGTGAGCGTCACTTTGTTCGATAGCCGAGTGACCGTCAAGAGCACCAGTAGCAGAGGGAACGGAGGCGGTCGAGGGACGATATTGACCATCGTCGAAGCTGTTAGTGGGCGACGCGTTCTCGGATCCATGTTCGCCGGTGGGGAGCTGGGTTCCGCTCGACGAAGCGTGATCGAGGGCCGTGGAATTGGAAGTATCGGTAGAGTTTCCGTAATCGTTGAGGGAGGTGGAGTTCGAGGGCGAGTCGGCATTCTCCGAATCGTCTGCCTTGTTGCGCTTGATCAAGATGACGGCTGAAGCAAATGAGAATCAGCGAGGGATAGGTGAAAGAAGGGTCAAAGGGGGGAAAGCACACCTGCTGCGACGACGGCAGCTGCGAGGAGAAGGAGGATGATGCCTCCAAATGTATATCTGACGGAAGGAGTCCGGTCAGATGGGGAGAAGAGGCTTGCAAAGGACAGGCGGCTCACAGCACGATTCTTTTGGTTCTACTTCCGTTGGCCGGCTTTCCCGCATCATCCTGGACCGGAGCAGGTGCGACTTGCTTCCCGGTACTGTAAGCAGTAGCTCCACCTTTCGAACGACGAGAAGACTTGTGGTGGTGACGGCGTTTGCGTTCGCCAGCTTCGAGATCGGCATTCTCGAGACTTGCGTATCGTTGGGCAGATTGCTACGAGCCCCCACAGCCGTCAATCTCCTTGTTGGCGAGAGATAATGAGGAAAAGCTCACGTTTGAACCTTTGCCGACACTTCTCATCACCCTCTCTTTGACCGATTCGACTGGCGCGCCACGAACGACTCCAGTCTCAGTTCCTGCAGCGTCTTGTAGCTCAGCTTGTAGTTCTCGTTCTTCCTCGGTATCGTCCGACTCGGACGAGCTGCTCGAGTGTTGCTTCTGACGAGATCGAGAGCCTCCAGAGGCAGCTGAGGTGCGAGAAGAAGGGCGGGGAGTAACGCTAGCGTTGACAAAGTCCTCCTCCTCTTCAGACTCTTCGGTGGACTGATCATAGGGCTTTTCCCTCTCGAATCTGTTGAGGCATCGGCAGAAGGAAATGAGCGAGAATCAGCGTTGAGGGTTTGAAGGAGATTACTTACTGAGCGGGAGATGAAGGTCGAGAACGAGACGGCATCTCTCAAGATCGTGGAAGTAGTTGCGATGGGGGAGTGAACAGTAGGAAGGAAAGAGAGGAATGCTAAAGGGTTTAGAAAGAGGACTAAACTTGCGGAGTCCTCGGATTTCGATTTTGGAGGTCCCACTTTTCTTTCACCGCCTCCCGCTCGGGTCTCGCGACGACATACAGAGAATGGAAGAGAGCTAGAAGAGAGGACATTGTGACTATAGAAGCTGACTTGATTGATGAAGGCGATGGCGGATCTGCTCAAATTCTGTTGGTGGATCTTGACCAAATCTTGACTTGAGCCGTCCTCTAGAGCAGTTAGTCAGCCTTTGATGAAGCTGAGAGCTTGACTACCCACCTACAGGGAAGAGCAATCAGTTTGCGCGGAGTGATGGAGCAGAGAGAAGATTCGAGGGAGAGCTCACAAAAAGTTCGCGCAGGGATGTTACGTCGTTTGACTTCTCCTGTATCGATCTGAGAGATTGAGAGATACCTAAGCGTCGTTGCCGCGCTGTTGCACCAATCAGCTCCGACGATCGAGAGAAGAAGGTGGCCGTGAACTGCTGAGGTCGATTCGTCGATCAACTTCGTTTATCTTCCATGCTTGTCCAGATGCTTGTCCAGATGCTTGTCAATGCTCGGAGATAAGCTATCGATGATCTCCACGCGAAAGCTCCCCATGAAAGGTCGCTCGGGGCGAAGAGAAAGCGAGGATGGCGAAAAAAGTGAGGAGAGGACAGAGCTGGCTCGACTGATTATCAGACCTTATCGACAGAGCAAACAGAGCGATGTTGAGCAGTACCAGAGAAACGAACGCGAGTGTCAGAGTCCAAGAGAGAAAGTCGGATTCTCTGCTTCAACCTTTTCACTCTTCGACACTCTAGGGCCACAGAGAGACCTGCAGTAGCATCAAGAGACTCTCAAGAGTACACTAGTACGACCAGTCAAGCTCTATCGACTCTCCTTCTCCTCTCGAAAGCACCTACCCCACTCTTGATCTCTCTCCTTTCCTCCCTCTTCTCCCTCTCCCTCTGCGACTCTATAGACCTCACTAGATCCATATCGAAATCCACTCGACTCACTCGAGGTGATAGGAGGAAAGGAAAGGAGTGTAGAAGAGATGAATCCATTCGAACCTGAACTTTCGTTTGAAGAAAAGATCAATGAATTGCATCGACACTTGGGGAGACATCCTGCTTACAAAGATCAATGGGGGAGAGATCCAGAAGATAGTGATTCGGAGAATGATTTGAGTGAAGAAACGATGGATAGATTGTATCAGGAAGATGAGAAGAAACGATTCAGAGTGGTTGATCGAGTGGAAGGAAAGGAGGGAGGAGCAAAGAGAGGAGAGAAGCAGAAGAAGGAGAAGGGAGTAGTCACGGAGAAGAAGGTAGAGAAGAAGAATGAGAAGAAACGACGAAACGATTCCCCTCCTCCTCTCCCTCTTCCTGTCGAAGCATCTCCACCAAAGAAACGCAAACGAGCACTCTCCTTCAGTCCAGAACCATCAAAGATGCAAGTCGACGATCCTTCTCCTCCACCTCCTCCTCACGCTCCCGTCGCCGGACCCTCTGGTCACAATTTGAATATGAAACGTTCGAATCCGGTCTCGTCTCCTCCTCCTCCCCAGCTCGACAATCCACCTTCACCCGAGATCCTTGAGTTATCTTCAGACGACGCTGATGATGAACGACCCTCGAAAGAGAGGAAGGAACGAACCTCGACCAAAACGAAACCCTCTCGATCAAAAAAGACTTCTCCTTTGAAATCGTCGACAACGACGACGATGAAGGGAAAGTGCAAAGCGAAACCTCGTCAATCGATGGAACAAGCGCTTGAAGTAGCTCGCAAAATCAAGCCTGAACAACTCAAGAATCATTTCGTCGACATTTCCTCTTTCATCGACCACCTCTCCCCTTTCGAAATGGATTGTCCTAGCAAGCTTCTCGAAGGATGTCGAATCGCTTTCGTCAATACAGATCATTGGCTAGCGAACAAAGGAGCGAACGGGCCTAGGAATCGATTCGATCAAGGGTTGACAGTGGAAATGGGAATCATAGTCAAGAAAGGAGGAACTCTTATCAAACCTGAAGAATTCGTTGGATCTCCTCAAGGTGCGACTTTACAAGAGATGGGATCATCAGAAGAGATTGAACGTCGAGCAGAGGAAGAAGGTTGGACGACTCACATTATTGGTTTCTCTCCCGCTCAACAACGTTCTCCCAACTTTACTGAAATCCTCAAGTGTCTCGGCGACAAGAATGGAATCAAAGTGAAGGATCTAGGACCTTATGTCAAAATCATCAAGTTCAATTGGGTCAGTCAATCGATTTTAGCAGGAAAGAGGCAATCAGAATGGGAATTCGCTATTGAACCTGATCCTCGAAACGTCACTGCTTCAAGTCGATCGAGTTCAACCAAGAGTTCTCCGACAAAGAAGAAGAGTAGTGGTGCGAAGGATAGAAGGCAAGGGAGGAAGAAAGGACCAGAGGAAGATGGAGATACGACTGGAGGAAGTGAAGGGGAAGATGATGAAGCGGTCATCAGAGGTATCTCGTGAGTCCTCGTCCTCTTGAGTGTTAGTAACATTTGACTGACTTCTTGCTCTGAACAGACCCTTTGGGACGCAAGATTATCCGGTTGGAGAAAAACCTCCTCCCGTCTCTCATTCGGACAAAGGCAAGGGCAAAGCTCCAGCAGATCTCGATGACGACGACGAGGACGAGCAGATGTACGCGACTTCGAACAACCCACTCGAAGGACTCGAAGCTCAATCGAAATTGGTCAAACAACTGGGAGACGAAGAGTTTGATCGAGAACTTGACGAAGTTGAACGAGAACCTGATTCAATGATCTACACTGGAGTCAACGATGATTGTGAGACGGAGAATGAAGAGGAAGAAGCTGAGAAAGAGAAAGAAGCGAAGAAGAAGGGTTCAGAATACAAAGCATCGAGATGGGATGAAAAGCGAACTGTAAGCTTCTTCTTCTTCTCATCCTGGACTGCTCTATCCGAAGCTGACTCTGTCTTCATCGCTGGCTAGGATCGTGCTGGTTACGCTGTCAATAGAGATTTCGTTCCTCGAGGTCAGAACGACGGAGCGAATGATCGAACTGCAGACGTTGTCAGTCTCAGAATCGCTTTCACCACCGTCCAGCATGCACTGACTTCTTTCGCTCTCCCTTTCTCACAGCTTGATCGTTTGAGTGAGTTGCACAAGGGAGATCAATGGAGAGAGAGGGGATACAGAATGGGTGAGCTTCCTACTTTCCCCTCGAGCTTTCCTCCTGAAGACTGGCTGACCCAATTTGACACCTCACTACAGCTGCTGGAGCGCTTCGGCGACATAAGGCGAAAGTGACAACGTACGAGAAGTTGATCCAGATTCGAGGAATTGGAGACTCGATCGCAAGCAAAATCGTCGAGATTGTACAAACGGGTGAGCTTTCTCTTCTGCTCATCGTCTCTTACCAAGCTGAATCCTCTTTGCGTAGGCTCGCATCGCAAACTCGAGAACGAATTGCCTCAAGAGAGAGCAGCGAGGTTGTTGTCAGGAATCTACGGTGCGCTTAACGCTGCTCTTTCCTCCTTCTACCGCTGATACTGACTCTAGAATCTATGTGTAGGTATCGGATTAGCTCGTGGACGTGAACTAGCGATTAAAGGAGCGAAAACTCCTGAAGATCTCAAACGACCTGAATACTTCTCCGAGTTGACTTCAGATCAACAAATCGGACTCGAGTACTACGACGACCTACTCAGTCGAATCCCTCGATCAGAAGTAACGAAGCTATACGGAGTTGTCCTTGCCGCTGCGAGAAGGGTCGACCCCAAACTCCAAGTCGAATGCATGGGTTCTTACCGTCGTGGTCAACCAGATTCAGGTGATATCGATAGTGAGTCTCCTCTCTATTTGCTCCATTTACCGGTAAAAGGGCTGATCGTTTCTTCTCTCCGATAGTCCTCGTTACGAGGGATCCGACTTCAGACGGCAAAACTCATTCGGGAGCGATTGGAAAGATGTACGCCGTTCTACGCGAAGAAGGATTCTTCAAACACATCCTATCTCAAAGTGATGATTGGTCGGATCTACACTGTAAAGTGAACGGATTGTGCCAGCTTGACGAGAAGAGCAAAGTGAGAAGGATCGACATCTTGGGAGTTCCTTGGTACGTCTCTCTCCTCTCTCTCTCTGGTTCGAGTAGCTGTCTCACTTTTCTTCTTCTCTCGCTGTTGACAGGGATGATATGCCAGCTGCGATGATCTATTTCACTGGAAACGATCACTACAATCGCTCACTTCGCCTCAAAGCTCGACACATGGGTTATTCACTCAATCAGAAATGCTTGTCGAAATCAGTCATCCGAGACAAGAAAGGTGAAAAGATGACTGAAGGAACTCGGGTACCTGGTGTCAAAACTGAACAAGATATCTTCCGAATCTTGAAAGGTGAGCTTTCTTTCTCTCTTTCGCTCATTTTGCAGCAAACCTAGCTCATTCCTTTCTCTTTCGATAGTCCCCTACAAGAGGCCTGAAGAACGAATCCCTAGTTGAAGCAGCTTGATCTCTGCCTTTTCTCCTTCGTAACATGTCGTTGTATATTTCCTCGGCTTTGCATGCAACCTTGTTCCCTTTCCTTCGTACTGCGACTCGCCTGTTTCGCAAGTCATTCAGTATGCTTCTTGATTGCTCGCACTCGAAGGCTGGTAGTATTCGATCAAGGCTGAAGAAGCGAGAGTTCATTTTCAAGTCTGACTATGGAGTACAACGTACTGAAGAAGGAGATTCTACTGATCATACAGGGTGAGAACGAGATATACTTGCGGTGCTGAAGAAGGGGTATGAACAAAAGAACGGGGGTATTTGTATTCTCGAAAGCTCGACTCAAACTGCATGCTTTTCCGAATCGGTAGACAAGCCTCGC
>Ga0308169_10003192_pt1 | contig 16235 bp, 25 predicted proteins | sample PhyBR1_2_FD_202139 | JGI IMG/M metagenome (GOLD analysis project Ga0308169, IMG submission 202139) | Phyllosphere microbial communities from UC Gill Tract Community Farm, Albany, California, United States - DLSLSB.R1 | ecosystem: Host-associated > Plants > Phyllosphere > Unclassified | place... | reverse complement strand
ACAAGTGTCATGGTCGGCTTCCCTTGATGGGCGTCGAACGACGAGATTCGGTAGACCGTCTGCGACGGCGATTACTTTCCTTTACGAATTTGTAGGCTCAAATTGACAGACGCGCTGTGCGCACAGGGGTTCATACTTGATGCATGGGCTCCTGCAGAAAGCTGTTTAGGGTGTCAGACTATCTGGCCGTTCGAGATGCGAGCCATGTGTCATGTTTGCAGACTAGGCTACTGTGCAGAGACCCAGGCGCAGGGGTGTTGACCGCGGTGGCTCTACATGGGGCGTTCGGCGTGGAACGTGACAAGTCCCGCACGCATGCAGGTGATGAAGTCATGACCCCGCGATGAAACGGGGGTGGCTTTGCAGTGATCTGCGCAGTTGATCCCCTTCCCCACATCACCGCCTCAGGCTCGATTGTCGGTTATGTATACCGGCCGTCCGGTGCCGCCTTGCGCTACCTTGAGGCCTGGCATGCCATGCCGCATGTCCCCCCACCAGTGTCCGAGCCAGTCGGTACCCCAGAACGGCCAAAATACGAGGAAAGAAAAATCCGGTACCTGAGCTGAAAGCGTATCATGGGCGTCTTCCCCACTCACGGCTATTTCGGCACACGCCGAGTACGGAGGGGAAAAAGTCTCGACCCCACACTCCATCACCCCATTTCCACCCTTCCCTAGCGGGAATGTAGCCAGGCCACCAATCGCCCGCTCTGCTGCATTGCATCGCAGAAGCCGGCGATCGAGCCTCTGTGGGTCGGCAAATCGCTGGGTACCAATGACATGCGGTACGACTGTCCGAAGGGCCGGATCGACGTCAGCCGATATGAGAAAATGATGGTGCGGGTGGGCTAATTTTTTCCGGGGTGTCGTGGTACCCTTCGCCTTGGACGACGTACTGCTCGGACTGCCATGTTTGCACAGGATCGATGCAGCATTGGGGATATGGACGAAAGGTATAAGAGGTATCGCGAGGACGGTATGCATGCCCCAGTCTCAACTGAACGTCCCAAGAATCGCCTCGCATCGATCATACCCACCACCCCCGACTGACTCGACGTCGACCCATACCAAAACACCACAAACATGATGTTCAAAACCACCCTCGCCCTCCTCGCCCTCGTCGGAGCCGTCTCTGCTGCCCCTTCCCCCTCTCCTGCCTCGCAGGTCCAGGAGAAGAGGGATTCCTCCTCTGGTAGCGCCACGTACTACGAGACCGGTCTCGGCGCCTGTGGCTGGAACAACGGGAGTGAGTCGACACGACCTTGCCAAGTATTGTCATTCGCTGACCACAGACGCGGACATGATCGTCGCTGTCAACTCTGCCCAATACGACGGCGGATCGCACTGCGTGAGTCGCTGCTGACAGATCCGCTCCAAGCCGGCCGTGCTGACTCCAGGGCAAATGGTTGACCATCCAAAACAACAACAACGGCAAGACCGTCGCTGCCTACGCGGCTGACGAGTGCCCGACCTGTTCCTGGGGATCCCTCGACCTCTCGCCGCAAGCCTTTGGCGAGCTCAACGACTTCAACTACGACGAGGGCATGTACGACATCACCTGGTGGTGGAACGAGTAATGCGCTCGCTCGCTCGCTCGCATCGTGGCTTCTCTGACTCCGACTCGAAGGGTCTCAAACCTGTAGCCTAACATTGCGATTCTTTCACCTGTAGTCTACGCCTGGAGCGTATCCTCTTCCGGGTTGTAGCGTTACATAATGAACCGAATGGACTATTGCATGGATCAACATAACACCACGAGGTTGCTCGTGCTAATGCGTACATCATGAGGTGGTGATACAGCTGAACATCATCTATACAGTCTACATTGTCAAGGCGCCCGCAGTGTTGATGCGATCATTACCGTCACAGACCGCCCTGACGACCCACCCCCCCGAACATGACATCTCAGGCAAACAGCTTCCGAGCCACCCGCCTGCCCTCTTCTCCGCCCGACCTCGGTGCTGGAGCCTCCGCTTTGCGCTTCATGACCATGGAGTTGTCGTCCGAAACGTCCGTCAACGGTGGCTTCCCTTGCGTCTCATCCGGCGCCATTGCTCGAGGCCGAAGCTCAGCCGTGGGCTTAGGCAATTTCCGAGGCGCGGTCGGGCGGGGCAGAGATGTAAAGTATCGGTGTCTCAGAGCCTGCAGTTGAGCACGGCCGGCATTCAGGATTCATCTTGAACTCACCTTGGCAGCGGTGGGACGTCCTGCCGGACCAAGATGCAGCATCTCTTTGAGCAAGTTCATCGCATCCTCTCCGAGCGACGCGACGACCGTCCACCACTCCGTCTTGGGGTGGCCGGACACGTCGTAGTAATCAGGCAGGTCTTTGTGTCCCTGTCATTAGCGAAGGTCACACTTCGCGGTTGAGTTCGCAATCGCAATGCCGGACTCACAGGCCACGTCGCCTCGTCTGGTGAACCCATCATCTGCATGATCCGCTTCATCTGGTCCACGTCGCTGTTTCCTGGGAGGTACGGCGCTCGCCATACCAACTCGACGAATATCGTCCCAACCGACCACATGTCGACTGCTGTCGAGTAATGTCTGGATCCCCACAGGAGCTCCGGCGGCCGGTACCATCTGCAGGTCAGCTGCGGGGAATGAGCGGGCAGGGGCAGGCAAACCGAACTCGTACTCACAAGGTGATCACCTGACAAGTCATCCTGTGCCCCGCTTCGCCAAACTCCCGTGCCAAACCGAAATCCGCGATCTTCAACTCCCCGTTCCGGTCAATGAGCAGATTATTAGGCTTCAAATCCTGCACATTAGCCTCGTGCTCGCAGCACGTGCCGGCCGAGAAGGAGAACAACGACTGAAACACCAGCGAACACCACCACGAGCGCGAGGTGGAGACGCGCAACGGTGGATTGTGAGGTAGGAGACTTACCCGGTGCAACACCCCATACCGATGTATGAACTCGAGTCCGCGCAGCGTCATCAACGTCCAGCTTTTGATATCTCCCTGCTGGAAGATGAGCGCCTTGTCCTTAATGACCGCTTCGAGGTCGGTGTCGAGGAACTCCAGCACGAGGTGTATATTCTGCTTGACCGAGAAGACGTCGAGCAGCTGGGCGTCAGATTCAGCCCTTCGTCTACTCAGCAAAGACCACCACCACGTCACGCACCGAGATAATGTTCGGGTGATGTAGCTCCTGCAAGAACTTGACCTCCCGCAGGGCCGTCACGTCCAGCCCGTCCTTCATTGCGCCGGCCTTGATCTTCTTGATGGCGACTGCCAGTCAGTCATCGCAAGCGTCATGTTTCGACAGCCAACTCGCCCTGCACGCCGGTCTTCTTCTCCTTGCCTGTCTGTGTTAGCTATGATCCGATGAGCCGGCCGCGCACTCACCCTTGTACACATTGGCAAAGGTACCTTCACCAATCTTGATGCCCTTGTCCCCTCGCCGGTCAGCTGCGGCCACGGCGTACCACAGCTTCCTTGGACTCACATCTCTGCGCCCTGCGCAAGTTCTCCTGCGCTGCGAGATCCATGTTGGGCGGTGGACCTGGCGCTGTCCCCGAGCGGTCGATTGCGGCGGAGGCAAGGTGGAAGTGCGGCGAGTTCGGCTATTATTCACTCGAAAGACGAGTGCAACTCGTCCCAGTTGTCATTACGTAATTGTCTCGATCGATCCGCCGTTGTCGTAATTTGCCCTTGCCTCCTTGCCCGGTGCATACGTCTTACGTCTTAGTCCCAGGGCCAGACATTTCAGCGGGATCTGGTGCGATTCCAGTGCTCATTGGTAATGCGGACGGAAGGAGTCATACATTTCACCAGGGCCCGAGGATCGACCAGCCTCGTTGGTCATTTTTAGGGCCCAGGGGCTGTGGCCCAAAGGGATTCCAGCCAACGTATATTAAGCTACTAAACCTTTTGATGCATCATGGGATTGCCGTGTACGATGATGCTCTACGGAAACCTTGATGGTGATACAGCGCAGCGGCGGGATATGACTCCCCGGCCGTGATAGCTAAGCCACAGACATGACGACAGATAGACAGCTCCTCCCGTCGGCCATCTTGCCACCCCTAACAGTACTCCACTGCTTCGATCGTTGGTCCGTCAACGCCGCCGCTCGTCGGATGGAGATACTGACAGCCTTGTTGGAAGCGGCAACACTGCTCTAGCATCCAGCTCGGCCGGTCGAGGGAGGTACTGCAGCGGCTCGCCCGCCGTAGTCGAACGGTCCGTCGACAGGGCTGTCTGTATTGGCGGGAGGCGGATGGGCGGTAGCCGGAACGCCTGAGAGGCATGATAAGGCGATGTGTCTACAGGAGGCGGCCGAGGAGGAGGGGCATGAGTGGGCGCCATCGGCGGCGCTGCAATAGGCGGAGCAGGGTAGCCAACTGACGAGTAAGAGGGTAGCGGAGCCCGTGGAGCAAGCCCGCCATCTCCCGGAGGATGGGGCGGGAATGACTACCGGTTAGCACCTTTCTCCTTTCGTATGACCTAGACAACCGCAGCTGCTCACCCTTGGATCCCTCGAGGCGTTTTCCCGTGCCCAGCTCGCCTCTCGCTGCTCTCGGTCCCACCGCCGCCATTGCTCGAGCTCGTCCCTGAGCTTGTCATTCTCATCCGACACTGTCCTCAACTCGTCCTGTAGCCTCCTATTCGCCGACTCAAGCGCCGCAATCCGGATATCGGGTTCTACGGACCGGTCCGGCGATGTTGCCAACGCCAAAAGGTTGGACCCTCGGTGTATGGGCGAGTGGTCGCGCCCCACCGAAGCTCGATAATCGTCGGCAAGCAGATCGACACGAGCTTCGAAGGATTTTTTGCGGGGGGGTAATGGCGCACCGGCCGTTTCGGTCAGTCTCCTCACGAGATTGTCCTTGTCCTCCTCCAACTGCCTGACCTTCTCCTCCAGGCTGTCCTGGTATCCCTTTTTCCTGCTCCGAAACCGCTGCGCCGCAAGACGGTTTGCCTCTCTCCGCCGTACTGTCAAGTGGTCCTCTCCCTTCTCCCCACTGCCCCCGCCACCACCGCCGGTATGCCGACTGGACCCAGTGGTAGTGGTCTCTGATGACGTGATGGGAGACAGCCCCGGCCTGCCACCAGACAGAGTCCGTGGACTGGGCACCAAGGGCGATACGGCTTCCTCGCCGAAAGACGAGCGGTTGTTGGACGTCGACGCAGATAGAAAGCTACCCGACCATCGAGCGGAGGACGGGTCAGGCGATGAACGCGAACGGTGGCGGCGCTTGCGGGCAGAGTCGTCTGGCGAGGACGAAGAAGCGTGGTAAAGCGCGGGCAACTGGTTTCCATCACCGTGGTGAGGATGGGTGGTACTAATGGGCGACATTGATGCTGGGCCTCTCGTTGACATGGTGGCCGATATTCTGCCGGATCGCGCTGCGTAAGGCTCGAGATACGTGGGCGGAAGAGGTAGCTCGAAGGCGGAAGGGGTAGGAGCGGCTGTAGGTGTTCACGCTGACATGGTCTCGCCGATGAGGGAAATCAAAATGATGTGGAGAGAGTTCAAGAGGGACCGTCACGCGTGCTTCGGATTATCCAAATACCCGTTCAAAGGCACTATCCCGTGCGAGTCCCAGTGCGTACTGACCGTCAGCGAAGGGGCCACAGTCGACCATGAACATCAAGCCTCGAATCGACAATTGGTCACTATGACGCGGGGATGATGCGAGGCGGGACACGGGGGGCGGATAACGTCAACGTACGATGATGTGCCAATTCCTGCGGCTGTTTGATTCGTGATGCTGGCGTTTTAACTGATGCTGCGTGATGTTCGCGTGCGACTGTTGCCACCACGGGAGCTGACCCTCGCGTGCGAGGATGATACCAATGTAAAAGAAAAAAAGACCCAGAAGACGAGCGGCGACGGAAGACGGTGGTGATCGCGAACAAACGAACGGGCTCCAGTGGCTGGTGGTATAAACGATCGTCAAGGGGGCCAGCGAGGTCAGAGGGGGGGTGCTGTACGGTTTGCTGGAATCTGCCTGAAAGCCTGAATGGAATCTCGATTCACTGGCGTCGTAATCCCTTTCAGGGTCAGTCACCTCTTTTACATAATGTGGCGTGACATCACCGCTCCATCCACCCTCTGGCTATACCCCCAACCGCCTCCAACTTGACATCCCCTGCTTACATGGTCCAGTTCCTGAAGCCATCACTCCTTCTCTCGGTCGCGGGTACACGGCCAGGCCGCAGACGGCCAAACAGGTCATCCGGTTAACGAATCTCCCGACCCCCAAGTTCTGCCAATTTGCCAAACGGAGCCAAAAGATTCCGCGTCATTGAAGCCCATTAACGCCATCCGCATACCCTGTTAATTTGGCCAGCTGGCTGTGCCTCTGCTCGCTAAGTCATCCGTGCTGCGGATGCAATGAGCCAAGATGCGGATTTGGTCCCGACTAACCGTAATTCTTGCGCATCACGCGAGGGACAACCGATCCAGAACAGGGAACGGCACAACCTTGCGGACCCGCCATGGCTCGTGCCGTTTCGGCAAGACGGATTCCCATAAACGGCTAGATACTCCCGATCACTTAGCCACTTGCTGCCCTCATCATTCTCACCAACAGCGTGGTCACTGGTGACGTGCGCGGATTGGTCACTATGCGCAGCGGGCTAGGCACAGAACATTCATCCTGTCGACGCTGTGGCCGCCCCGCATCGCTTGCACAATGCTTCCGGCTCATCCGATTGGTACAGCCAGCACCGTGGGCACTGGTGGGAAGCGGAAGGAGCGACCGTGATGTCAACCGGTGAATCATCTGACCCATCAGCGGAATGGTCTATCGACGCTGCGGCCGCGAGTCATCAACTCACCGAGGTCGACCCTCGAGCAGCGGTGCCAGCTTCGGGACTGCGCGCCCGATAGCGGGCCAAGTGTGACGGCTGCACACCCAAAGAGTTTGTCCAGAACGGTGCCTGCTGTAAGATGCAAGAGCTGCAGAGGGGGCACAGCTCAGAGGGCTCACCATGTGCACGCATGTGATCCAAGACGCGGCCTGACCCGTCTATCCACACATCAACCTCGGCGGAGGTCTTGAGAAGTCTATTGTCAGCTTGCGGCTCGGACACAAAAGACAGGGGATACGTACTTCTCCGCACGGCACGAAGCCACAAGCCCTTGGATATGAGCACGGACATCGAGCATATCAGACACGACCCCTTCGATGTCGGCGTAATCATCACTCCTCTGCACCGTCAGGTCCATCGTCCACGTAGCGCTCGCCTGATTGCCTCCTGGCAACTCACTGTTGCGGGCCACCCGGCCGCAAAGATTGTCGGCTTGAACGGCTGCGGCAAAGCTTGGTTCAACTCCTCGGCCAGATGCGGCAGTATCGGCCCGATCAGCCGTATCACCGAGACCAGCACCTGGGTTCAGCAAAGCCCTTTCAACGCTTCTCGCTTACCTGTTTCAACGTAAACAACACAGCTTGCCTCCGAGGACTGCCAACGTCATCACAGTAAAGGATGTCCTTGTTGACATCGTAGTATGACGCGGAAAGCGTCGTGCTAGCGAATGCGCTTACATGCTGCAACGCTGCCATCAGACCGGTTCGGCTTGTATTACGTACCTTTGCTGAATGCAAACTGGTCGTAGGCGTCCGCGACCGTCTGTTCCAACTGCCGAAGCTCATGCAAGACATGTCGGTCAAGCTACAATTAGCTTCGCCAAGTCGCTCATAGGAGTGAAGCACTCACAATACCAAGCTGGGGCGCCTGTGTTGTTGCGTCTGCTATGTTCCCCAACGCGAAACGCAATACGCTGCGAAGCTTCCTGAGCTGCTCTGACGCATGCGCGATGGCCGAGGGTCCTTTGAATAATCGACCGATGCCACCCAAGTCCGCAGCACATCGGCCCCCAGCGCGGGCTTGCCCTGCGGTGAGCTCAGCTCGATCGTTCCTGACGCCGGTAGCCCACCTTGCCACCGTGTATGATATCCATGGGGGAAATACCGTTGCCGTCTGATTTGCTCATCTTCTGTCCCTTTTCGTCCGTGATGAATCCATGCGTGATGATCGTTTTCGCGGCCGGGGTTGTGTCATTTGTCGTCATCAGCCTCGTCAGAAGTGTCGACTGGAACCATCCTCGATGCTGATCGGAACCTTCGAGGATGACATCCGCGGGAGCCAGTTCAGGAATTGAAGTCCAGGCCGAGCCGCTGTCGAACCAGACATCCAGCGTGTCCCCGCCTTTCTTCAACTCCGCCGCGTCCTTTGCGTCCACTTTGGGCGGTATAAAGTCCGACACGGCACCGTCCCACCAATGATCGATACCTTTTGCTTCCAAAACGCTGATTGCGTAATCGAGGTACGTCCCGTCTACGACCGGCTCGTCCTTGGCGTTGAACAACACTGGAATAGGCACGCCCCAGCTTCGTTGGCGCGAAATGCACCATTCGGCACGAGAAGTCACAAAAGAGTTCAACCTATGACGGGCTGAATGTGAGCTCGGATCGCGAATCGTATTGCGCTGGCAGCTCACAGATTGGCGGGTAGAAGTCGATCTTGTCCATGGCGGCCACAGCACGTTCTTTGATAGCTTCGACATCGGCGAACCATTGCGGAGTAGCGCGAATGATCACTGGTGTCTTGCTTTTCCAGTCATACGGGTACCGGTGCTTAATCTTCTGCTGGGCGAGCAAGATACCGTCCTTCTGCAACAGCTCGATCACCGCCGTAGCTCCTTCGCCAAGCACCTCTTTCCCAGCTATTCGCTCCAAGATTGACGCTTCGACATCGAGATGGTCGGACAGGGTAGAAATGAACCGTCCATCATCGTCCACCGCGCAGTGCATGTCGTCAGGAGACGATCCGGCCGCCATGAACGCGGCGTAGTCCTCGTGGCCGTGGACTGGAGCCATGTGTACAAGCCCAGTACCTGACTCCGTCGTAACATGTCCAGCATGCATGATCGCAGGACGGGTTCGGGAAGACGAAGCGGGATGGAAGAGGTGGGTGTAACGAGTGCCAATGAGGTCGGAGCCTGCCGTCAGCAAGGATGCGATCTTGGAAACTCACCAGGCACCTCCGCCAAAGTCTCGATCTCGCCCAGGATCTCCTTCATGGGTTCCACCCGGTCTTGCTGCAACACCAGCAGCTGGCCCGAACCGATCCGGACGATTGCGTAGTCGAGGTCATTGCGCACGGCGACACCCTATAGATCAGTCAGACTGGGATGCGCGAAACTGGTCCGGGAGACGTACAAGATTGCTGACCAGCGTCCAAGGTGTCGTCGTCCAGATCGCCAGTTTCAGCCTCGTCTGATCCCCTTTCACACCGTCCCACACGCGCTTCAGTCCACTCGACATGTCTTCTGGTTGGACGTCAAACGATACGTAGACCGACTGTGACTCGTGGTCGTCCATGTACTTCAACTCGGCCTCTGCAAGCGCTGTTCTCGACTTGGGAGAGTAGTATGTTGGTTTCAGTCTATGCGTGATATGTCCCAGATCCACCATTTGCTTGAACAGTCGTAGTTGTCGAACCTGGTAATCCCGGTCTATAATCAATACCTGCTCCTGGCGCCGCGGACTGGCACACACCTAATGTTCTATATGTTGTCTTCTGGTTGTCCCAATCGGCCATGACACCCAGATCCCGCAACTCCTTTTTCTGTACTTCAATCGCTTTTAATGCCGTTTTGCGCGCGATATCCCGGATCCTCGTGGGCTCGGCTTTGATGTGCGAGATCTGCTCTTAGTCCAGCTATGCACACGGCTCGTGCAACAGACCTTGGCAGATGCCAGAGCCTTTTGCTCAATGGGCAATCCATGGCAATCCCATCCTGGTTCGAAGCTGGTTTGAGCGATGTCGACGAGGCAGCTTCAGAATGCCTCACTGAACCTGGTGGCCCCGTAGCACCTTGTATCGGTTGATAAAGTCCTTCAACACCTTATTGAGGGCGTGTCCTGCCGTCGGTATGCGATCCATACGATGTCCTTGTTGCATGACCCACCCATGTGTAAGTTGCCGTTGGCGTAAGGCGGTCCATCCAGAAAACGGAAAGGTGGACCAGGTCGATCGCGCTGCTGCTCAGCTTGCCTTCAGACGTTATGCGAGTTCAACGGACCTGCCACTGGTACAGGTCGTCCGAAAGACTAGCCCGCAGGCCTTTCTCGATCGCTACTGGGTCCTTGTGCTTCAGCGGCACATCGGTCTTGGGCAAGCGGAGGGTATGCGAGTAGGCTTTTTTGTCGAGAGATCGCGGTACTGATGTCGAGAGATATCGCTGAGAGCTGCTGCAAGCCAGATGAAAATTGATGAGCCGCAGAGGCTCTGCTGGCAGCCTGCTCAGCAGGCTCATGCTTTTGATGTAGGTGTGTGGTATGTTATACGATCATGATCCTGGACATGATTTCATCGAAGATACACTGCTGTGCCAGCTCCGAAATCGTCGCATTGTTTCCGCCGGAGAGCGACGAGACTCGTGTCACCGTGAGAGAGTTGACGTGTGACATCCAGGCACGCTCACTTTGACCGGCATTCATGTTCGCGTCGAATGATGACGCCTGTCATCTTTGTCAAGCACTCGGCACATGTTCGACGATGAGGAGGGACAGAGCGGCTCCCGGTCAGTCCCATATAGCCGGTAGTTTGTGAGCTGATCCAAGTTGTGGAGGCGGATGACTTCGAGGATGAGGCGCAACGAGATGCCGAATCATATACCACCAGGCGAAAGGATGAGGCCGCTGCTCAAGCCTTGAAAGAGGAGAACAGACGGCGGAAGCAGCTGGGTCTATCACCTGTGCGGAAGCCGAAAATCGACAATGGGCGGTCAGGGCGTGAGAGCACAGCAAAGCTCGGCTTCAGCTCGCCCCGACGCAGGCTATTCGAGGGCACTACGGAGAGACACGGCACAAGCAGCGCGAGTCATTCTAGCGACGAGGAGACAGACGGAACGGTAGGCGGGAAAAGAAAGCGTATATCCGACCGAGACTTCCGATACGAAGGGCGTGAGTCAGGGCTGCTCTTGCACTGGTATGAAGCTAAACTATAGAGGTGATACTCGGGTTTAATCCGCTGGAGCGGATCGCAGGTCTTGAGGTGTCGCCAAGAGGGAGAGCAAGGAACGCATACGTGAGTCCAACAATCGTACAGTTCCTCGACACGAAGTAACTGACAATAGACAGCCTCGTCAGAGCGTAACAAGAGCGAGCCTCGTGGACTTGAGGTCGCTGGGACCCGCGATGTGAAGCCTGACTTGGTGCCTAATGTGAAACCAGACATCAAGCCAGTCTTACCGCTCTGCAGCGACAATGGTTTTCAGAGTGATCTGAAGCCCGGCAAAAACTTTCTTGGTGACGTCAAGCCTGATATCCTTGGAGAGGTCGACGTCAAACCTGTCATCGACGACGATGAAGAGGAAGAGGAGGAGGGGGCTTACGATGCGACCGACGACTACGTCATCCTTCCAGACGGCCCGCTCCCGGCGTTCGCTGCAGAAGCGGAGACCATGGAGGAAGATGCCTACTACTCGGACGACCAACTCTTCGCTCAAGGCGAGTTCGCCGGAGCCCGCTGAATTCGCGAGCTGAAGGCAGGCAAACCCACCTCCTCCGAATCTCCCTCGACTGAGTCTAGCTTTCGAGACGAGGGCGTCCCCTCGGTCAAACCAGACTTCCTCGACGACGATGAGATGCCCCTAGGCGAGCCGCTGGCACTGGGGGGAGATATCGCTGTCCCGGCGCCACTCAATCGATATCTGAAGAGCTATCAACGGGAGGGGGTAAAGTTCTTTTATGACAAGTATGCCGCCGGAAAGGGCTTTGTTCTGGGTGACGAGATGGGGTGAGTTTGTCGGGGTCTGCTGTCCATTGCTGGTATCATGCTAAACCCAGCTTGGGAAAGACGATACAGGTCATCGCTTTCGTTTGTATCACGCCATTGCAAAATTGCGCTTATGACAGCTATCGGCAATCATGCGCAAGACGGGAACGATGCAAGACTACAAACGGCGGAAGACCCTTGTCCGCAGGACACCTGAGGGGATCAAAGCAAAGCATTGGCCAACGGCATTGATTGTGTGCCCAAAGTTCCTGATACGAAATGTAGGTCTTCCGCGATGTTGTGACGCAACGGAGGCGTGCTCACAACTAGTGGCAGCGCGAATTTTCGACAGTGAGAATTCCGTCTCTCGTCGATGCCTGACGACAGTGGGGCTACTTCGAGGTTGGAGTGTGGCAGACGGATACCGTGAAGACAGTGAAGCAGGACTTGGAACGAGGGTACCTGGATGTCGGTTAGTCGCTGAAGCAGGTGTCATTGTGTAGCGGGAGAAGTCTGACAGCAGTCCTTGCGTCGTACGAGACCACTCGAAATACGATCGACCTTCTGAAGGACATGCCGTTCTCGTACGTACGGCATGACATGGTCTAGCTGAGGCCAGCGTGGTTATCGTGGATGAAGCACACCGGCTGAAAGAGCCGAAAGCGAGACTCACGCTGGCCCTGAAAAAGTTCACTAAGCCAACGTGCTTTGCCTTGACGGGCACCTTGATCCAGAATAGAGTATGTCATGAAAGCCCCGGGAGAAGTTATGCTTATCTCCAGATGGAGGAGATTTGGAGTCTTCTGGACTTTGTGAGCCACGCTGAGCACTGTGTATCCATTCTGATTGCAGGTCGACCGTGGATGGGCAGGCACTCGCACACAGTGGAAGGACTTCGTTGTGGATCCGCTTCGCAAAGGCTTCCGTTTCGATACTGTCATCGCAGATTTCGTGGAAGCTTGTGTAGGTACCGAGAAGCGCGTGATCGCATATGCGCTAACACGTAGACTCGATTAGGTATCATGCACGACCGCGTGATGCCGTACTTCTACCTCCGGCGAGATAAGCGCCTCATCGCCGACGAGGTGCGTGGCTGCGATGGCTCAGACAGTCAGGGTAGCGCTCATTGCAGTTGCCGGAAAAGCAGGATCGGGTCGTTTTCTGCCCATTGGCCGATCGGCAGATCCAGGCGTACCGCTCGTACATCGCTTCGCCGGGTAGGCCCTTGCAGTTTACAGGGCAGTCGAGGTCGAGCTGATCCCAGATGTCCAGTTCATCTTGCGCCGAAAGGATCCCTGCGATTGTGGATCTGACAAGGAGTCAGCACATCTCGCGGTTGACTGAGCGCGGTGCTGAGATTAGACGGGGTCAATGCTGCTATAAGCTCACGCCTGATGGCGAGACATTGCGGCAGGTACTGCTGAAAAGGCGAGTTTCGGAGATCGTGCATATGTTGACGTGCACAGCTAACAGGCAGCATCAATGCCATGACGAAGGTTGCAAATGTGAGTGCAAACTCCGCGGGCAGACTGGCATTGATTCGCAGCATCTGGGTCTCTTGTACCACAGTGAGTACTTTGAGGCGTGATCTTGCCGTCTGAAAGCTCATCTCCAGTGGACGCGGATTCGGAGACGACAGTAAGATACCTACTGGTGTCTACGCGGACAAGCTAATGCGATAGCAAGAAGCGAACAGACGGATTTTCCAAGCTTGTGTAAGATTTCGTTAGTGTGCGCGACAGTCTGCTGATGGCAGATGGGCGAGGAGTATGATCCTCGTGTTCATCGGGCTCGAGATGCTACGCTCGATCCTGCCAATTGTGGAAAGTGGACGCTACTACGGCGCATGCTCACGGAATGGCGGAATGAACCAGAAGCCAAGAATAAGGGTGAGTTCGTTAAGTAACCTGTAGACACAAGCGCTGATTTCAGTCCTGATCTTTTCAAATTCAGTCAGGCTGCTCAAGATGATCGAGGACTTCATCACCATGACGAGTGGGGTGGATGCTGGTCAGCGGGCGCCGATGAGCTGATTCAAAGTGGATGGCTTCAACTACAATATGATCACCGGCGAAGTCGACATTGACACACGTATGGACATGGTCGACCGATTCCAGGATCCTGCTCAGGACGAGTACATCCTGCTGATTAGTACGCTGGCGGGTGGAGTCGGCCTGAACCTGACTGCTGTGAACTTGACTCTCTGTAGCTGCTCTGTCAAGCTGACGATAGGCCAACAAGGTCGTCATCTTTGATCCCGCGTGGAGTCAGTGGACCGTTTGCCGGATCTGGCGGTGTAGGACTGATCTTGCAGATCCAGCTAGTGATTTACAAGCGATGGATCGCGCGTTCCGTATCGGGCAGAAGCGCACGGTGTAAGTCCAGAATTACGACGTGGTCTCGAGCTGATCCCAGCGAGGTCTACCGGCTCATCGGACAAGGCACGCTCGAGGAGCTGATGTACGAGCGGCAAAGTGCGTTGGTGAACAACCGAGCAATGCAGCCCTAACGGCTAGTTCAGAAGCAGCAGCGAGCTCGACAGCTCAACGAGGGAACTTTCGAGAACCGCTTGCACCAGGGGATGGAGAAGGGACGGACAAAGGAGGAGCAGGGAGAGCTGTTCGGGGTGCAGAACATCTTCAAGTTTGACCCGAATGGCTTCGTGCCTGGTCGGGTGGGTTCCTCCCGCTGTGCCTGCTTTGCATGCTGACGAGCAGATCGAACGAGTCCAGCAAGCGCAAGACAAGTTCGTCGCCGACTTGATCGAGGCAGAGTATGATGACGAGGAGGAGATCATAGACGAGGACGAAGAGGTCAGCGACTCAAGGGGAACTTTGACGAGGGAAGCTGACGGCAGGCGGAAGCGGCGAGGGTCAAGACCTTGCAAGGCCGGAAACAGCGGGAGCTGGAAAGGGCGAAGACGATCCGCGCGAGGCGGAATGATGAGGTGGTCGAGTCGGTGCTGGGCGAGGCGGACGTTAGGGAGACGAGGGAGGAGAGCTTGTTCCGGTCGCTGAACATCACGAGTGAGCTGGCATCTGCCTCGAATGTGAGATGCCGCTGACGATAAGCCCAAGCTCATGACTCGGTGTTTCAGGATTCGCCAGAGGAGCGAGCGATCTTTGAGATCGGGCTCAAGGTGGGCTACTGACGTACAAGGATTGTCAGGACAGCGGGACTGACGCGCAGATCTTGAAGAACAACCCGGAAGTCGCCAAGCATATGCGAGCGAACGATGTGGGCGCATATCGCGGCCTCAAGACGAAAAACGGAAAGGACAGGGAGAAAGGCTCGTCGGCGAAGAAAGTCAGACAGGCCGGCGACCCGGAGAATGAGCCCTGGAAGCACCGCAGGAGGCCGGATGGCAAGTCTGTGCTCGCCGAGTTGAGCGATTAGGCGATCGAGACTATGAGATCACCGCACGAATGCATGACCACAGAACCCTGCAAACCACCATCCATGTCGTTTCGAGGTAAAGTATAATGAAGCGGATTCCCCACGGACGTTGATTTATAATCTCTAGTAATGTATGTAATCTATGACCTGCGACGTCTTCCTGACCAGGATGATCGTTTGGCTATACAACCAGTGCGTCATTGCGGACGCTTCTTGAACACCCTATCGGGGATGTTCTCCCCCTCGATGTGCCGCCTGACGTATTCGCTGCGCATGATGCCGGCGGGATCGACCCGAGCGAGGACGTCCCGGTATGCGCTGAACTTGGGATAGAGCGCTTCGAAGTCTTTTGGCTTCAGCGCGTGCTGCTTCGCCCAGTGCGGTCGGCCGTCGTGCGATGCGAGAATCTCGGCGAATCGTTCTTGAAATTTGCGGTAGGGCACGGGAAGACCGTATGGTCTGCGCGTCAGCGTCAACAGCCGGCTGGATATGCATCTGGGCGAGGCAGGCATTAAAACGAGCCGTGCCCACGACACTAGCAGGTGATGGCCGGTGGGATATGACTCGGACGTACCGGTACGACACGACTCCAATCCAGCACGTCTCGCGTCCGTAGCTCGGGCTCAACCAGATATCGTCCTCGCATGTCCATCGGATTTCGATCGGGAAGTGCGCTCGGAGCCCATTGCGGTCGGCCGCCTCGGCGTCAAGCCACTCTCGCAGGTCCGCGAGGCACACCTGGGTGTTCTCGGCGGGGATAGCCCATTCTAGCGCGTATTGCGGGAACTGGGGTGAGCGCCTGCACCTGCCGCGTCCTCGTCGTCACGTACCAAGCAGTCAAAGTTGAGGACTTTGTAACCGTCGTCGACGACCTCGGAGTCCTCCTTGGACAGCCACCAGGCCCATCGGCCGACGGCAGGCGTGAGCGAGGGGATGAGGCGCGCGACGAAAAGGAAGAATTGGGTGATGTGGAATCCGAGGATGTGGGCCATGAGGGAAGAGGCGGGCTGAGCAGGCTGGATGTCAGCGCCTGTGTTGCCGCCCGGACGGGCGATTGCCCGATCGCTGAGGATCAAGGAGAAGCAACAACTTACCTC
>Ga0308169_10003191_pt1 | contig 16239 bp, 26 predicted proteins | sample PhyBR1_2_FD_202139 | JGI IMG/M metagenome (GOLD analysis project Ga0308169, IMG submission 202139) | Phyllosphere microbial communities from UC Gill Tract Community Farm, Albany, California, United States - DLSLSB.R1 | ecosystem: Host-associated > Plants > Phyllosphere > Unclassified | place... | reverse complement strand
AGGTGCGTGATTGGAAGGTTGAGAGTGGATTTGAGAGTAGCTGGAAGTGCCGAGGAAGCTCGAACATGGATTGTCAAGTGTCGGAGATTCGAGAGGAAGGAGAGATCGACTGGTTGCGCCTTTGTCGTATGTTTCCACTTGAACTGTCTGATGCCGTCGCAATCTTGAAGACGTATTGAAAGCGTGTGTAGGGTATTGGCTGACAAGTGAAGAATCCACGGCAGTGCTCTGGGATTACCGATAGCGCGAGAGAAACGAAGAGTATGAAGTAGAGCGGATGACATAGTCGAGGTGGATCGAGGGATGGGATAGTCGGTGCAAAGGTTCGATCTAATCTCTTTGAGTAGGGGCAGTCGGGTGAGGAGTGAGAGAGAACTGGCAAAGTTGAAGGTGGCCGAAGGGAGATCGAGGATTTCGAGTTTCGGGCAATACTTGACGAGTAACGCCGCGAGGGTCTCGTTCGATTCGTAATCGAATCGTTGAGTACACTCGGAGTAGATGCGGTAGAGATTGGACAGGTTGCGGAGGGCTTCCTCGAGGGTATCGAAGACGACTTGAGGAGTCGGAGCGAACGTTTCGAACTCGCGGTAGCCTCCTCGATTGTCGTAGATTACCTTCGACCGGTATCGAACCTCCACAGTCTTCACATGAAGCGCACAAGCGGGCTGCTTCGATAGAGTTCGAACGATGGGCGGAATAAACCAATTTCCGATCCTTTCCTCCCAAGGCTTGCGTTCCCGATAGTACCCCTCCGCATGGTCTGATAGGTCGAGAGCGATCGTATGATACAGATGCGAGCGAGCGAGATGTAGGAATCGACGGGAAGCGAGGGCGAGAGAAGCGAAATCTCGATTTAGGGAGATGGAGTCGAAGATTTGGTTGAGGAGTTCGGGAGGGAGGAGGCATGGCGTAGGTCCCGGAGATATAGGATGAGGAGGTTTGGGTAGATCGACAAGTGGGTTCTGCTGGGAGGGGGCGATCAGACGAGGCGTTTTCGACTGAGGAGATGAAGCGCTGTAGTCGACGAGAGAGCGTGAGTCGCGCGTCTGCGAGCGCGTCTAAAGTACCACATACACTTTATCTGCCACCACCGGAGCTTCCAGCTTTTGCTCCTTCGTTGTCGAGCTCCGAGTCCTCATCTTGTTGTTTTGATCTTCAAAGACGATTCGAGCTGGAGGCTAAGGTTCGTTGCTGCAGCTGGAAAGCGCGTAGGCTGTATGAGCGAGCTAATGGCGAGTGAGAGCGGATCTAGAGGCGAGGCGAGAAGGAAGAAGTCAACGAAGCAGCGACTCGGGAATCTTCACATGGTGACTCTCGATGGATCAGATCGCAAAGACTATATAGAGTCGAGTCTTATATTCTACAAATGAGAGACAAACAAGTAAAGAATAAAAGAACAACAAGGTTGAAAGTCCAAAAAGAACGAATAACAAAACGAACTACTCAACTGACTCCCTTCTACGGTATAGCTTGACCCTCAATAACATCCTCCAACCCACCTTCTTTCGGTCCCGGTACACTAGCACTCGGTTGAGCGACAAGATTCGAAGGACCGCTGAGATGACCATCCAAACTGAAACTTGAATCTGTCGCTTCTGATCCTCTTCGAGAACCCATCTTGGATCCTCCAGTTGACGAAGCCGCGTCGGTAAGGAATTCAAGATCTGTTTCGAGTCCTGAAGATTGAGAGGGATGGGCTGGGTCATGAGATGATGAAACTCCTCTCAATCCATGAACGCCTGCGAGTCCACTTCAGCCGTATCAGCATCTTCCTTTTTAACAACTTGTGGGAGCTGAGAGAAAGCAAGTAAAAAGACTCACCTAATCCAGGTACTTCCATTCCTTTCAAATTCTCATGTCCGACCAAAAACCTCAACATGTCGCTCAAACTCAGAATTCCTACCAAACTACCCTTCTTCCTCGCAGGTCTCCCATCGACTCCAGCAGGTACGTCCTCTGGTTCGACAATGACGAATCGGTGACAACGTCGTTCTCGAACGTAGGTGAGGACGGAAGAGAGAGTGTCGGATGGAGTACAAGTCATGACTCCAGTGAAATCGGGCGAACGTTGATTGATCGCGTCTTCGATCGTCGAGTCGAGTACTTGATAAGCGTTTTGTCGAACGAGATCCTGTACCCTCTCAATTCAATTTCAGTTTTTCCTCTGGGAGAAAGCAAGAGTGATAGAGCTTACGACGATATCCACAGTCTCGTACATATTCAACACGATTCCATCCTCATCGACGATCGGTACCGCACTGATTCCACGTTCCGAAAAGATATGTACGACATCAAAAACGCTAGTTTTCATCGTCGCAGTCGACAAAGGAAAGAACCGATCCGAAACTCCCATAGAAGTAGGTGAAGAATGATCTTGTTGATACTCTTTTTCTGGATAAACTGATAAAGGGAACTCTGATCGTCGAGCTGTCGTAGGTGTATCAGTTCCTGATCGAGGTGAATCAGTTCCTCCTCCGTCTTCAGAGGGTCTCGTTGTTGATGTCGTTGTCGTTGAGGAGGAAGTAGCAGGATCATCAGGAAGTGAATCGGCACCACCGGAGAGTAAAGATTCAGGAGATTTGGTGTCTGAGAGAGGAGAGACAGGCGAGAGTGGTTCAGGCGAAGCAGTTCCTGGTGCGTGAGGTGAAGAGGAGGTAGAGGATTTGTGAGGTGGTGGTTCGTACCAAGCTGCGTAGGTACCGATACCGAGTGAACCGATTGATTGATCCAATCTAGCACAATCGTGTGCGCACTGCGAGTACAATCGTCGACATGAATCAGTCTGTGCTTCGAGGGGGGCACACCATTCGGTTCGCAAGTCTACTCACGTTGATAGCGATAAATTTGAGAACCCTGTACTGAGTCAAAACGCTAACAATCGTTTCTTTCCCAGTTTGATCATCCTTATCAACCAAAGGTAACCGTCTCGCATGTGTCCGTACGAGTGCAGCACACGCATCAGAGAGTGGTTGATCTGGATGGACTGATATTGTCGGTGGTGGTGGTACATCGATCGCTTGTTCGATTTCTGCAAATTCGAATGATCCTCAAGATCAGCAAGTCATCTGAGCGCTATCGTGAGAGTTCGAACTCACTCCGCAGACTCCCTAATTGGAAAGCTTCGACTTCGGCTACGACATTATCGTATTCGTTTGCGGTGAGGTAGTAATATTGAATGAGGTGAACGATATCGGCCAAAGTGAACATTCCCGAAAACTTTTGGGTTGTCGAATCATACAGTGGAGCAGATACGACACCTAATTCTCATGCACAGTTGTCAGCTTTACAAGTCTCAAGGGAAGATAGGATTGATCCTCCCCCCACCCCTCGAGTAGTTGGGACTCACCATTCGTGACTAGAGCTTGTAAAGATTTCGTAATAGCCAACTTGTTATCCAATACGATCAACCTGTGAATGAACTACTTCAGTAACAGCTCAGCGAGAGACAGGAGAGAGCGTTAAAAACTGACCTGAATGATTCAGGTAAAATATCATAACAACTCTTACTTCCCAAGAAAGTTCTAATCCCATCCAACGCTCTTCTAGTCCTATCTGACAATCCACTCGCGGGTACCCGTCTCCTACTGAGCGAATGAGGAGGTAATTGAGGTCGATTTGCTAATGAAGTCGGAACTGAAACTGATGTAGAAGGTGAAGGGTTCGTTGTACCTGGTTGAGAGGGTTGAGGGGTCGCTGGATGAGAGTTTGCAGGTGAGTTGTACGCCGAAGGTATGTCCATTGTAGGAGAGGGAGGAAAGATGTCGAGATGACGATTAGAGAGGAAGAGAGAGGAAATGGGGCAGATAGATTGGGCTGTGAAAGGGGAGAAGGTTGTCGAGTGTCTTTGCTAGCTAGAAGCGAGTGTAGTTGATTGAGCGAATGAATGGGAAGGAGGAAAGCAAGCAGAGTTTCGCTTAAATGGATTGAAGAGCAGCAGGTCTTTCGCAAACTTCATTCGAGTCTCCAACGAGTCTCCCTTCCTTCCCTTCGCCCGCAGACGACAGCGAACGCTACCCTCCCCAAAAGCAAAGACCTAGCTTATGTGAATACGACAACAATGTAATAGCTTTCCTCTTAAATTCTACAATTCCCAAGACCTCCTCCCTCCTTCCTCGCTATTCCCCATCCCTCTCTCCTCCACTCACACTCGTACCCCTCTCTCGTTCACCAGCCTTCCCTGCTACAGCCGACCAAACAGAATTCGCAAACCTACTTCCATATCCCGACGAACTCGCAGAAATAGTTCGACCTCGACTAGCAGTTTTCCCTTTCTCTACTTTCGATTTCACTGCTTCAGACCCATTTGATGAAGGGGTTGGTTTGTTGGCGCTGGAGGAAGAGGTTGATGAGGGGGACGAGGAAGAAGTAGCAGAGGAAAGGGGTTTTTCGATTCCTCCATTCTTGAGGGGTTTGAGGGTCGAACTAGTCGCGCTCGATGATTTGGAGTCGCGAGAAGAAGAACGTTTTGTTCGATTCATGATGCTGATTGATGGATCTGAAACCTTGATCGTAGAAGATGAAGCGAGAGAAGAGGATCTTGAACGAGTCAAAGATGCTGAAGTGTCGACGTCGTCTCGAGCCGGAAGTGAATCTATCGACGTCTCTGGAGTGGTCGAAGGATCAGACGAATTAAATTCGGTCGATCCACTTGAAGAGTGACTTTCGGATCCACCTTGCTCGTTCAAATCTATCACCCCCTCCTCCGTTGCTTCCTCTTCTTCCTCCGGATCTGGTACCGTTTCTCGAGGGTCGCCAACTTGGTCTGGATCGGTAAAGAGGGGGTACAAAGATGCTTCGCGGTATTCTCGACTCCATTCTCCATATGATAAGCTAAGAACGAGCGTCTTGAGGTTCGGTAACGTATTCCTCAAGTCGAGAACCGTCAGATTCTGACTGTACATGAGCTATTGTCCAATCACGTCGTCAGCTAAACGTATTCGACAGGGATAGAAAGGAGTTTCACCTCACTTGTTCGATATTCTTATTCAACAAGAACACCCCATAATCGAACCTATACTGATCGACTCCTTTCCCATACAACGGGAAAGCTCGAGGTCCTTTCATCATGCTGATCTCATCCTTCACTACGCTTCGACTCCCTCTCCAAATGATCGGATAACAGAGAGGCACACTGAGATAGGCAGCGAGGAAGAGAGTCAGGTGTGCTGCATACCCAAGGGCGGACGAGAGGAGATCGTCAGAGTATGACGGAGGGTAGGTCGAGTTGGGGAGGGCGAGAGAATGGATCGAGAAAAGTAGGGGAGGTGGAGATGGGTTTGAGGGAGAAGGAAGGACGGGCTCGATCGGGAAGAGGTGGGATATGAGTGTAACGATGTGGGTGCGTCGAGAGAGACTTGAAGATTGAAGTGAAGCGATGGTTCGACTGTACGAGAAATACCTACGCTCAGTAAGCTGAACAAAAACTGAGAGCAACGAACGACGTACTCTTTCTCGTCCAACTCCTCACTCAGCTCTTTCAACGCTCCTCGATCACGCTCATCCATCTCTCTCACCATTCTCAACCTATCCTTTCTCTTCTCCAACCTCTCTCTTCTTCCTTCCAATTCCCCTCTCAACTCGTCAACTTCCTCCCTAACCGCTTCCCCTACCCCATCCAAATCCCCAACCCTATCCCTCCTCTCTTCTCTGTCCCTTCTCGTTTCCTCCACTCCCTGTCCAACCTCCAACCTCAAACGTCCTTCAACCTCCCTCTTCTCCCTCCTCACTAAGTTAATCTCTTTCTCCCCAACCCATAACCGCTCAATGGCTGATAATCGAGCTAAATCAACCATTCTAGTTTCCCTTTTACTCCTCTCGACAAATTCAATCCTCTTCCTCTTGTCCTCTTCAATCTTCAACCTCTCTTTCCTAGCCCAACTTGTCGAATTCCCACTTCCACTCCTACTCCTCCCAGTTACACACCGCCGTGAAACTTGATTAGTCGAATCCAATCCAGGATCTGAATTGTTCCCCCCTCCTCCTACTCCAACGTCCGAATCTTGATCTGAATCCGTTTCGGAACAACTACAATTCTGTTCGTCGGCTGACATACTATTTCTCAGGAGATCACGACGACGAGAAAGAGTTCTTCGACGATGAAGGAGGTGTAAAGGGGCAGTGAAGTATTCGAGGTCTGTCGAGAGGGTTGAAGTGGAAGATGCGGGTGAAGCAGAAGAAGAAGTGAAGGAAAAAGGTGAGGGAGGTGGTTCGAGTGCTAGGAGTATTGTGTTTGGTGGGAGGGAGGGAAAAGAAGCGGGCTACAGTACCGATTTGGTGGAGTTTGTGCTGCTATTAGCTCACAGTCTGTGCAGAGAGATACGAGGAAGGATCTAGACGTACATTTCGACCTAAACTGACTAGTCCCGATAACTCGACATCCCATTCAGTTAGAACTTTCCATCCTGCTTCTGCATCATCATCATCATCATCTTCCTCTGTTACCTTCTCCTTTCCTTTCCCTCGTTCTCTCTCTCTTTGTCTCTCCGATCTTCTAGGTCTCCCAAACACTTTGATTCGAATCCGCTCCTCCCTCAACCCCTCCCAGCTGTTCAAGCTTTCATCATCCGGCAGCGGCAGTGTCGAGTCGTTCGTCGATCGGCGAGGTAACAGAAACTCTGATTGGTCGATATGAAATGTCGGATTAACCTGTTCGACTGCCGGTTGAGAGACGAAGAAAGGATATTGAGGTTGAAGATTCAGAGGAGGAGGAGGGAGGGTCGAAGTGGTAGGTACAATACTTGACGAAACTGTTCTCCTTCTCAAAGCTGTGCGGGATGGGAAAGATTTGATCGAACTTGAAGAATCACTCCTTTTTAGTGAAGATCGAGGAAAGATTCCCCCTCCAACTCCTCCTCCTACTCCGTTCAATCCAGAAATCGTGTTTCCCCTTCTCCGCCTACCCAAACTTGTCATCGAATCTTGATCGGCAGTAGTCGAGGAGGAAGGGATGATTTCGATCGAAACGAAACTGTCGAGTAATCTTCGTTTTAAAGCTTCGTTCCTTCTTTTGGTTTCCCTCGCTGCGAATTGACTGGAGGATGGAGGCCGAGATCTCGTGAGAGAAGAAGAAGAAGGGGACGCAGGTCGAGGAGGTAGTTTAGGAGCTTGTCGGATCGTAGAAGAGGAAGCGGTGGTTCCATTTGAATTGATCGATGCTCTCGAAGTCGAACGCGCTCTCAGTGAGGTTTCTGGTGAAGTAGAAGATGAAGGGAATGGGAATGGGAAGGAAGTTGTGGTGGAAGAATTCGACAAGATGGGTAATAGTTGAGGTTGAGGTGATTCAGTTCCTTCTGAATAATCTTCGTCTTGTCCCTCCTCCTCTCCTTCTTCCTCCTTGATTTTTTGTGCCCTCGTCAACAATGTCCCAGCTGAACTAGATCTCCGTGGTCGAGTCCTAACGGTCTTTCCAGAATCTAAAACCAATTCCCTCGCCTCTCTTTCACCCGAATCGTTGGAGAGATTGCTACTCCAAGAAGCGCTACTTCCTGCTCGTCTCCGTCCAGTATGAGCTTTCCCTTTCCCTTTCCCAGTTGAGGAGCTGAGTGAGAGGGGCTCGGTAGGTTCGTTACTGTGGACATTTTGAATTGAAGTCGAGGAAGCTCCGGTCGAAACGAAGAGAGAGTCGAGTGTTGGGTCGAGAGTGAGATTGCGGACTAGGACAGAGTGAACGTGTCGAACTCGTCGCTAATGAGAGGGGAACGGAGGAGGGAGAGAGGGAAGGTGTGTGGGGGAGAAAGAAAGAAAGAAAGAGGAGAGAAGGGAGAAGGAAGAGAGCGAGAAAGGCATGAAGGGATCAGCGGACACTTCGTGTACAGATTCCAAAGTACGATAAACTCACTTGATCAGATTGTAGCGTGTCATTAAGATTTGTAGATGAACCGAGGTTCCAGGCGGATGAGGAACTGTCGCTACGGGTTAGAACCATCGGAGTTTGACTTTTACCAGTCTGTAGGTTATCCCAGCTAGCTCTTGTGTGCTTCAGGTGTCGGTTTGAGCGTATTGTTGGTTGATGCAAAAGTCGAAAACGTAGCCGCCCATTTTGACCTCTCTCTCGCTCCTACCCATCACTTGTTCCACTATACCACCTCGAGAGACCTTCTAGAGTAGACTACGAACTCACGTCGACCATCAAGCCCGACCACTGCAGCTCCCACGCTGCTCCCACTTCTTCCCCTCAACTTTCCAACTCCTATCTAGATGTCAGCTACTACTGAAGAGCTCGAAGCTTCCTACAAGGTGCGTTGACCTCGCTTCGAATCCCTTTGTCATATAGCTGATTCAGTGTCGAGGGCTTTCCATAGGCTACTCGATTACAACTTTCAAGGATTCTCGCATTCCGAGCCCGCCTGCACGAACACGGTGCATCGACTTACGCTACCCAAGTTCCACAAACCATGATCCTCCCCTTGAAAAGCGAGATGGACAAGTTTGACAAGATCTGCGAGGAATTGGAGGGAAGAGTCGTGAGTTACTCTCCTTCAGCTGTTCTTCCTCCATTCCAAGCTGAGGGTAAAATACCTTGACAGATGAGAGCCATTGCTACGCTCGAACGAGATGCACGAAAAGCTTCGAACGCAAAACCAATCAAATTCGAAACGATAGACACGAAACCCTCTCTTCCATCCACCACTTCCTCCGCTCTCCCTCCTCAGATCACTTCGGAACTCCACGAATCCGGACCCGAAACGATTACATTGGATGACGATCCCTCGGACGATCCTTCCTCTTTACCTCCTCCCCAATCAATCGAGTTGGACCTAACCCTCTCCCCAACTCCACCACCTCCCTCCACTTCAGATCCACTCCCATTCGCTCTCCCTCCATCATCAGAATCCCAATCCCCCTCGACTTCCTCCTCGACCGTAATCCCCACTCTGAACCCTTCCTCGAATTTATCAGCAGGAGCAGATGACCTCAATGCCCTCTTATCATCCTTGAACATGCCACCATTCGATCCAAACGCGAATTCAAACTTGAATTTCCTTGCACAGGGAGGAGTCACGGGGGGACAAACGACTGAAGAAGCATTGGCTGCTCTCCTTGGTACAACCATGACTGGAGGAGGAGGATCATCAGCTAGTCTCGGGTTCGGATTCCCTCAGACTTCAATTGCGGGAACGACAGGAGGAGGAACAGGAACAGGAACAGGAGGTGAGGATGATAATTTGACTGGTTTCGATTTCTCTTCCATCTCTGGTCTCTCGAGTTCCTTACCTCCCTCTTCATCCTCCTATTCCGTCTCCGCTTCAATCGAACCTCAGCAGAACCTAGGAGGCGGGTTCGATTTCAGTAAATTTGATGCGAGTAATGGAGGGAATGGGTTGGGAGGAATCGATTTCAGTGATTTAGGTGGAATGGGAGGTACGACGGGTAATGGAGGGTTTGAAACGGGATCGATGGATATGGGTGGAGTAGGAGGGAATGGTCAAATGAGTGAACAGGAGATGCAAGAGTTGTTAAAAAGTCTAGGGGGTTGAAATCGAGAAGAACATAGAACACGAGGAGTTATTGATCGATTCGGGTTCGGAGGGGGATTCACTTCAACAACTACTTTGGTCGCTCATCGGGATCGATGTTGCAGTGTCGACGGCTTCGGACTCACGTGCACTGAAGTCGTTTTTTTGGACCCCTTCGAAGTTCGGTTCAGACGAGTCGGGGAGTGGGGATTCTGAGAACAAAGCAAGGCTCTCCGTTCTCCTCTCTTCCCAATCCCCTCTCCCAAGGCCTACTACATCAGCTCGCACAACACGACCGACCGATGCAAGCGAAGATGGAAGAAGGTTTCGAATCTGACAAGAAACGATCTGTTCAAGAATGGGATGGAGACGAGAAGGAGGAAGAAACGAACCATGAGGATGACCATACTGAGTCCGAGGAGTCAGTCAGTACGAGTGGATGGAAAGGGAAAGGTCGAGAACGAGTAAGCTTTCTTTTCGGCTTTCTTTCGAACTCAGAATTGAGCTGACTATACAGCTCTGAAACGCAGACTTACTCGCCTGCTGAACGATTCTCGACACCTTGGATCAATGTCACTGTCTCTCCCGCGTTGTCGGAAATGCCCATTACGCCAGGAGATCAGATTGATTTTTGGATCACTCTGAAAGAAGGGTTCAATTTGATCGAGTTCGAAGCGAGACTCGTCGGGAGAAGCGAATTGGCGAATGTCAGTCAATTCCTCGGAGCCTATCTCTGTAGTCTCGCAGATTGCTGAATTCTGTTTCGACTAAACGACAGGGCTCGAAACACGAATTCCTTTCGATTCCTTCAGTACCGGCTGAATTTGACTCATTTTTCCTCTCGTCGCTTACGCACGACTCGCCGTCTCCATCGACCCCCCGTACATTCTCCATCTTCATGTTGTTCAACCATACCTGCGGTTGCAGCGTTTCTCGAACAACTGGAGCTACAGAATGGATCCCTCTTGCACCTTCCTGGAGTTCGCTCGGGAACAAGATCGAGTACGTGATTGAGCTCGTAGGGAAAGTGGAAAGTGGTAAGAAGGATAAGAAAGGCAAAGGGAAATGGAAAATGTTTTCAGGCAAAACTCAGAAAGAACGGTACGTTCTTTCGCTTCACTCTCTTCTGTCGAAGTAAGAGCTGAGTCATCGATATGTTCACAAGCTTTGAGATTCCTCTCACTCTTGATACCGACTGCATGTACGCTCTCGGACCCTCACCTCCTCCCCTCGCTCCGGAACGTTTCTATCGTACTCAACCGATCTCGCAAGAGAGCAACCACGGGCGCGAGCGAGCGATACTGGTCGATCTCCCGACGCCTCTCGACGTCGGCTTCACCACGCGGGCAGAATCAGCGAAAGTGCGTCGAATTTCTCGCATGAACGTTTCGAACTCAAGCTGACAAGCTCTCTCCGAAACAGCTCAACATCGAGATGACTACCTCTCCGACCTATAAAGGCTCTCCTACTCTGGAGCCTTCATTTCGCTATTCACTCGTCGTTTCCCTCGGTCGACATCATCCCACTTCGATTCCTCTCCTCCTCGTTTCGCTCAAACAAACCGCCATACACGCTCATTTCGTCCTTCACAAATCCACCACTATCCTACCCTCTCCCTCAACGTCGAGAACAGCAGGCAAAGAAAGTGTTCAACAACCTCTGTGGATCACTCATCGAGACAAACGTAAATCGAATCCGACAGACGCAGGTCGACAAGCAGCTCTCGAACCTGGAACGGTCAATGGAGAGTTCGAGTTATACAGTGAGAAGGGAGAGAAGGGAGAGATCGATGGTCAGGAGGAACTGTTTGTCAAGTTTGAGGGAGAGTTTGTGGTCGATATTTGGGCTTTGGCGCGTGGAGAAGATCGTCGTCTCGTTCCGATCAGGACTTGTCAATTGGAGATCACGTACGTCTCATCTACTCGACTTGATTTCGGAAGTACTGACGAGTCGCGTGGACAGATACGACCTGACAGCAACGATTCGATTCGGACCCAATTTCTCTTCGTCGATTCAGCTCAAATCGACAAACCTTCCCCTTCATCTCGAAGCTCGCAACATCCCTCTCGTGGGCTCTTCCTCCACTTCTGTCGTCCCTGCTACTTCGTCAAGCAAAAACTCTACCCTCGAAAAACCATCTCGAATCGTCCATCTCAAATCTCCCTCGATATCGATCCCTCAACCTCAAGCTTCGTCCTCTCGGCTCGGGATCGACGACAACCTACCCGCTTACGTACCTCCTCTTGCCTCGACCTCGAATTTCCCCTCCGCAGCGGAAGAGAAGCGACAACTAGCCAATTCGAGCCAAAACGACGAGGTCCCATCGATTTCGACTTCGACAAATCTCCCTCCGGCGTACATCGACTCAAACGATCCATCGTCTCTCACGCTTTCGACTCTCGCTGTCGACGAAGAAGTTCCAGAAGAACCGCCGAGTTGGGAAGAAGCGGTCAGAGAGGAAGCGATCGAAGAATGGGTCGCAGCGAACGCTTGTTTGGGAGAAGAAACGTGATTACAGATGATGGAGAAGAGGGAAAAGCTGAGTTCGTGAAGATCGTGAGGATCGTGAGTGTCGTAAAGTGGAGATGGAATACGAGAATTGAAGTAAGATTGAGAGCGACACGAAAGCGGCAAACGATAAAAGAGCGTGAAGAGGAACTTGAATGAATGAAGTACGAGCACAAAGAGAGGGGATGCTGCGAGTGAGCGAGCTCGAACTAGCGCCAACTAGCTGATTTTTCGAGTTCCATCAATTTTGCAAAATCCGCTTCGAATTTCTCGCGTGCCTCGGACTCGGACTCGGACTCGCCTTCCATTGTGTGTAACTCCTTCCCTTCGAGTCGCCTTGCGCGCCTCGCACATTTATCCGCAAACTCCGCCTGTTCGCGGTAGCTCCAAATGGCCTTGTACCCTCCGTTTCTCTCCTCCCTCGCTTTCTGCTTCGATTTGCGCTGAGCGGCCGACTTTTGAATCAAATGCTGAGCTTCTTGTAACTTCGTTCGCTATTAGATCAGAAGGAGCGAGAAGAAATGATCAACTCTCCTTCGCTGATTGAGAAACCAAAAATTGAGCTCACACTTTTCAAGCGACTCCCTCGTAAGCCTTGAACCTCCCTACTCAGCTTGACTTGTACTGGTTGCTCCAACTGCTTGCGAGTTGATTTTGGCGGCGCAGCTGGAGGCGTACCGTTGTCGCTGTCGTCCTCCTCATCAGAGCTTGCTGGTCGAACCCGTTTCGATGGTTTCTTGCGAGGCGCCAATATCTTCTTTGAAGCTTGGGGAGCTTCAACGATTTCGACATCCGATGAGTCCTCCTCTTCCTCCTTGGGAACCACTATGTCGACGTCAGAATCCATTCCTTCCTCCTCTGCATCCTCGAGTTCGTCGGTTTCGTCCGATTCCTCGCTCTCCGATTCCTCGTCGCTCTCTTCTTGAGGCCTTGCCTTCCCCCTAGTCACTGTCTTGGCCTTGTTTTGAGGCTTTTGATTTTGCGGTTGAGGTGAAGTTAGAATTTGAGCGGCGGGACCTGATTGAGCATCGGCGATGGCCTTGAGTAGCTCCTATCGATACCAGGATGTGAGCGGAAGGGAGCCACGAGCCGTCGATGAGCAGATCACTCACCGTGTGAACGAGCTTGCTCTTCGCAAAGAAGAAAAATCCCTTGGAATACCGTATTTGGAGTTTTTGAGCGAAAGCGAAATCTTCGGTTGTATAGTATCGCATAAGCTTCTTGTGTCCAGGTCCGGCGGCGTATCCAGCGTACTGGAATGCGCATTTGGGTTAGCGATGAGCGTGCGGGAAGAGCTTCAAAATGACTCGCCGACATATATTTTCTCTGCACGTAATTAAAGGTCAGCTACGCGATACAAGGTAGCGGTACAGGGCTCTACCACTTACGAAGGTTTCCAAATTTGCTGGCAAGCCTTTGCCCCAATCGTTTGTGCCCATAGTCTCATAATGTTTGGTGTCCGTCAGTACCAGCACCACCTTGGAACCATGAGATTCGCGAATAAGATTTGCTGATCCTTGAGAGATGATGCTGCGCAGAATCTATGGACGTATTAGCTGACTTTTTTGAAAGAGGACGAACGTAACAAACTTGCCTGGCTACCTTTGTTATCGTATTCGCTCCGACCCTTGTCTTCGGCCCTCCCTGCTTCGTCCTCCTAGCCCTCTCCTTCTTTTCCTTGAGTAACCACCTCATTCAAGTACTCTTGCGTGCGTGCGATGACTTTTGTGATCGACGAAATCGATCCGGTTCGCGGAGAATTGACGAGACCGTGATAGAGTCGAATTGAAAATGACTGTGGGTGTTGCCTGGGAGAGAAGGAAAAGAAGTTCGCAGGAGAGCGCAGAGAGGAGAGGGGAGAGAGACGAAAGAGGAAGCGCGCTCTGAACAGAAAAGCAAATACTCCAAATTTCGAAGTCGAATTTTGTCGGGTCGAGAAGGAATGGTCGTGTCGCCCTTCGGAGCGTATCGGAGGTAGTTTCGCAAGACTTGACATGCTTGAAGTCCACTCGAGCGGTTGACTTTGAGAGGAACGGTGGGAAACGAAGCAACAACACAAAAGAAGCGGAACTGCCCGAGCTACCCAGCAATCCTTCAGTAGAATACTCTTACCTACTTCCAGAGCCTCCAGAGCGCTGAGTTGAAGTTGTCGGTGAATTGTCTGAAGCAGAAAAGTTTCTTTCAACCTTAAGCTTCTGCATCTCACTCCACTCCGGTCAAACTACAGGATAGACAGATAGAAGGATGGTACAGCTCAACAACACCTTCAAACAACTAGCTGTGTGAGTTCCCTCGCTCTTCTCGCTTCATTCAGATCTCCTGCTAATCTTGATCTCTCTCCAGTCGAGACGATACTTCAACGCGTACGAAAGGACCACAAATCACCAAAGCGAACAAGTCATCCACTGCGCTATCCTCCAACCCTACCTCCGCTCTCTCCTCATCGACCACTCAGCTTCTAACCGTTCTCTCCCAACTCACTTCCCACTTACGCCGCTCGAATCAATTCACCCCTACTCTGCAACATGTCAAATCACTACTGTACAATAAGGAGTACCTAGCTGCATTTGGAACAGAAGGAGAAGAGGGAGAGAATTGGAGGGAAGTTTATTTCGCTCGATGGACTCCGGCGAGGAGTGTCTTGTATGAGCGAGCATTCAGGGAGCTAAATGTCGGATCTATTCTTGGATGGGAGACGGATGAGAAGGAGCAGGAAGCGAGAGATGTAACGGCAGAAAGGAGAAGAAGGGAAATGAAGAAGAAGGAAGAGGAGTCGAAAGAGGAGGAGAAACCGGTCGAGGTGAAAGCTAAGTTCGAAGATCAAGAGGTAATCATGATCGGAGCGGGAGCAGGGGCTGAGATTATCGCTTTGGGATGCATCTTAGGCAGCGCGAATGATGAGATCCCTGAAGTATCGAGGCCAAAGATCAAGATTCAAGCTATCGATCAAGGGAGTTGGGGAGAACTCGTACGAAAGATGGATGAAGGGATGAAGGAGAAGTGGAAGAGTTTGACTGAAGCTGGTGAAGGAGGAAAGACGAGGATGGAACTGGAATTCGTTCAAGGAGATCTCTTAGCCGCTTACTCTGCCGATCCCAACGCCGCTCCTTCCCCTCTACCACCACTCAATCTCGACCTCTCCTCGCCAAATCTCAAACTCGTCACAATCTGTTTCACCATCACTGAACTTCTCCTCCAATCTCGACCTTCGACTCTTCGCTTCCTCTCCACTCTTACCGCTTCCGCTCCCAAAAACTCTTATCTCCTGATCATTGAGTCTGCATCTCTCGCTCTGATTCCAATCGGTACAAGCGGTAGAACTTATCCTCTCGGTCAACTTCTCGACCATGCCCTTTGTGGAGGAGCAGGAGGGGAAGCAAAGTGGGAAATCGTCAAGAGCGAAGAAGGGAAATGGTTCAGGATGCCGGAAGGTGCTGAAGACGTTTACAACCAAGATGTCGAAGAGAGCGGGAAGGGAATGCATGTTAAATTGGAAAACTCGAGGGTTGTCTTGAGGTTGTACCGCAAGTTGTAGGGTGCTCTTTAGAGTATTGTACGAGTTGACTGATATGGTAGAGAGGGAGATTAGGTATTCTCGAACCCGGTATTGTTGTAACAACCTCGCATCTTCGCATCTTTTCTCTGGGTTTTCGAGAGATTGTCTCGGTCAGTTGCGGGAGTCGTCGAGCAGCGAACAGATTACAATCGACGATGCTGCGCACAGAGCCTGTTTGAGCATGTCAAGAAGTCGAAACAGAAACTTTTGAGAAACGATCTCGCTTGATTTTTGGGTGAGATTTCGAAAACCTCCCTTCTTCACTCCTCAACTTGATCATATTCAATCGCGAACATTGGTCACGATAAACACACAATCAGAAGCCTATCAAACTGGTCGACACCATCACGAAAGGCTAAACCCACCCGAAACAAATCTTCATCATCTAGTTTAACTCGAAGCTCCTCCAAACACCACGACAAGCTTTAGCTCGATGAGTGAGCCGTACGTACATCAACAATAGCTCTCTAGTCTTCGCGGGCTAACCCTCAATCACTCTCTAGGTCTCGCTCCTCTCCCTCTCCGCCTCCAAATCTCGGTTCTTTCCCACCAACTTCCCTCGCCTCTCTACCCACCGAAGTACTCGTTCTTATCCTCAGTAACATCCCTCGTCATCCTTCGAAAGCCCGCTTCGCTTCTCTCGCACGGATCTGTCTAGTCAATAGATTCTTCCTCTCTATCGCCCAACCTCTCCTTTACCACGATATTTCTATAGACCTC
>Ga0308169_10003188_pt1 | contig 16256 bp, 15 predicted proteins | sample PhyBR1_2_FD_202139 | JGI IMG/M metagenome (GOLD analysis project Ga0308169, IMG submission 202139) | Phyllosphere microbial communities from UC Gill Tract Community Farm, Albany, California, United States - DLSLSB.R1 | ecosystem: Host-associated > Plants > Phyllosphere > Unclassified | place... | reverse complement strand
GGCATCGTGGCGCTGAGCCATGCGGCCGCGGGATGGATCGTCGCCGCCGGCGCGCCGGCGCGCGCGGTGGCCGCGGCGCCGGGCGGGGCGCCGCGCGCGGCCGCGCTTGCGCTGGTCGCGGCACTGGCGGGCGCGTTCGCGGTGGCGGCCTGGTTCGGGCGCGGCCATGTGCGCTCGATCCGGCGCGCGGTCGAGGCGGCTAGCAGCCTCGGACGCGGCGAAATGCCGCCCCATCGCCGCTCGCGCATCGTCGAGATCGACCGCCTGCTGGCCGCCCTGCGCCAGGCCGGCAACGAGCTGACGCGGGCCCAGGCCACGCGCGATTCGGCCGGCAACGAGCGCCAGTTCCAGCTCGAGCGAGCCCAGCAGGCGCGCCAGATGGCGGAAGAGGAAAACCGCGCCAAGGACCAGTTCCTCGCCATGCTCGGCCACGAACTGCGCAACCCGCTGGCGCCGATCGGCACGGCGGCCCAGCTGCTGAAACTTCCCGACCTCGACGGCCACCGCGCGCGCTATGCGGGCGACGTGATCGGGCGCCAGGTCGAACACATGAACCGGCTGCTGTCCGACATGCTCGACGTCTCGCGCGTCACCCGCGGCCTGGTGACCCTGAGCCTGGAAGACGTCGACCTGCGCAATGTCGTCGAGCGCGCCGTCGAGCAGACCCGGCCGCTGATGGAGGAGCGCCAGCATCGCCTCGAGCTGCGCCTGCCGCAGCACCCGGTGATGGTGCGCGGCGACCAGACCCGCCTGACCCAGGTGGTCGCCAACCTGCTCACGAATTCGGCGAAATACACGCCGCCGCACGGCGCGATCCAGCTGTCCCTGGGCGCCGCCGGCGACGAGGCGACCCTGAGCGTGGCCGACGACGGCGAGGGCATCACCCCCGAACTCCTGCCGCGCGTGTTCGACCTGTTTTCCCAGGGCGAGCGCAAGCCCGACCGCGCCCAGGGCGGCCTCGGCCTGGGGCTGGCCCTGGTGCGCAGCCTGGTGCAGCTGCATGGCGGGGATGTCGACGCCAGCAGTTCCGGGCGCGGCGGCGGCAGCATTTTTACCGTGCGCCTGCCGCTCAAGCACGAGCTGGCCGCGCTGGCCGCGCCGCTGCCGGGACCGCGCCGCGCAAGCCGCGAGCCGAAGCGCGACGCCCAGCCGGCGGCACTGCGCGTGATGGTGGTGGACGACAATATCGACGCCGCCGTCAGCCTCTCGCTGTTGCTGGAAGCAGCCGGCGACCATCTCGTCTCGACCTATTACGATGCGGCCAGCGCGCTCGAGTGGGCCGCCTTCGAACGGCCCGACGTGTTCGTGCTCGACATCGGCCTGCCCGACATGAACGGCTACGAATTGGCGCGGCGCCTGCGCGCCATGCCCCAGTTCGCCGGCACGCTGCTGATCGCGCTGACCGGCTATGGCCAGCTGGCCGACAAGGTGCGGGCGCGCGAAGCCGGCTTCGACATGCACATCGCCAAGCCGGCCGAGCCGGAAGAGATCCTGGCGGCGCTGGCGACGGTCAGCGTTTCGCCCACCGAAGCCGAACGCACATAGAGCGCGCAACGCTCTATATTGAGTAAGGGGCCGGCCGATGCGCTACCATGGCGCTTTCATCCATTATCACGTCGACCATGCCGAAAAATAAGAAGCCCGTGCCGCGCAAGGGCGCCGCCCCCGCAGAACCCGATACCGACGCGCTGGCCCAGGCCCTGGCCGACCTTGCGCTCGAGGTGGCCGAGGGCGAGGACGCGGATCCCGAACTGGCCGCCGCACGCGAGGAAGAGCTGCTGGTCGCCATCCGCAAGGCGCTGCGCAAGAAGCGCGACGAAGTGCTGTATGGCGCCATCGAGCTGGCGCGCTTTACCGACCCCGAGGCTTGCCGCCTGCTGCGCGGCCACATCGGCGAACAGTCGGCGACCCTGCACCTGCGCCGCGAGGGAGAAGAAGAGCTCGAGATCGACGCCTTCCTGATCCCCCTGTTCGTGCGCAGCACCGGCGGCCTGGTGGCCCAGGAAACCTTTATCGATGACGCCGCCTACGAGGAACTGGCGGCCAGCTTCGTCGCGGCGGAGCTGGACAGCCCCAAGGCGAAAGTCGCCCTGGTGCGCCACGCCTACGACCTGGCGGAGGCCGACCACATCGGCTTTTCGACCTTGCAGGAGCTGTTGCGCGAAGCGGCCGCCACGATGACGAGCAAGAAGCCGGCGCCGGCGCCGCTGCTGGAAGCGAGCATCCGCGGCTGGACCGGCGAGCGCTTCGCGCCCGACGAGACGGCGATGGAGCTGCGCTTCCTGTTCGGCTTTTCCCTGAAGCGCGCGAACGATCCCTTCTATGCGGTGCCGAAGGACGAGATCGACGCCGACGTGTATTTCGCCGACCGCATGCGCCGCTACCGCGCCTGGACCGAGCGGGTGGCGCCGCTGGTGCGTCGCTGCCTGGCGGCCGATCCGGACTCGGTCAGCATCGACTTCCTCTACCAGGACCTGTTCCACGGCGCCAAGGAGCAGGGCGTGGCCGAACTGGCGATGCTGGGGACGCTCTCCGAGATCAACGGCCTGCTCGCCGGCAAGGAACTGGCGGCGGACCGCGTGCGCGCAGTCGTCGCCCCGCAGGACGCCGGCGAACACATCGAACTGCGCGTGAACCTGTATGCCCTCGACGGCGGTCCGCCATGGGGCGGGGTGGCGAAGGCGGTCGACCTGGCCGCCGACCTCGGGGCCGAAGTCGACGAACTGTGCGATGCGCTCGGCTCGATCGGCATCGACGACGTCTCGACCGCCGACAGCTTCGACGACGAGGGCCATCCGGAAGGCGCCCAGCCATATCCTGCGGCCTGAATCCTCCCGAAAGGGGCGAGGATCGCCGCGAATACTCGCCGCAGCGCAACATCGGGGGCCACCGGCGCCCCTGCGCAGCTGTTTTTCGCCCGCCGGCGCGCGCCGCGGGCGCGCTTTCCGCCCACGCCACGGCAGAGTATGCCTACACCCTCTGTGGCCTCCCCGCTGGACCCGCCATGCCCCGCAATCCGCCTCAGCGGCCCGTTCCAGGGGGTGCACACGGTTGCGCATGCCTCCCATATGGATGAGTTTTCGTAGTGGATTTCCTTGTATATCAGTAGGACTATGCCTACAAAAATTCCTGCAGGACACCGGACTCTCCTATGAGGAAATGCTCTGCGTTTCCGCCGAGTCCTTTCTAGCGACTAATGTTGCGATGCATAAATGAAAATAATAGTAAATTTGCATGATACGATTCTGCGGTCCGGCTTCATTCCGAAGGCGTGAATCATCTCCGCCGCGGCCATGATTGCCACGGACCCAAGATCAACTAGAGCGCCACAAAGGCGAAAGGAAATCAACATGCCGACCCTGATCGTGTTTTGCCACCTGCGCTGGGACTTCGTCTTCCAGCGTCCACAACATCTGATGACGCGCCTGGCGGAACACTACCAGATCCTGTTTGTCGAAGAACCGGTGCATAGCGAAGGGCCAGCACACCTGCAAAAGACGGCGGTTGCGCCGAACATCACGGTGTGCCGCCCGCATACCCCGATCCTCCATACCCATGGCTTCCACGACGACCAGCTCCCGACCCTGCAAGGCCTGCTGGCCGACCTCGTCCCTGAAGGCGAGCGTCCGGTGGTCTGGTTCTACACCCCGATGGCGCTGCCGCTGCTGCAGGGCCTGAACCCGACGCTGGTGGTCTACGACTGCATGGACGAACTGGCCGCCTTCAAGAACCCGCCGAAGCAGCTGCTGCAGCGCGAATCGGCCCTGCTCAACATCGCCGACCTGGTCTTCACCGGTGGCCCGAGCCTGTACGAAGCCAAGAAGGACCGCCACGCCAACGCCCACTGCTTCTCGAGCAGCGTCGACGCCAAGCACTTCCGCCAGGCCCTGGACGCCGCCATCTCGCATCCGGAGCAGGCGCATATCGCCGGTCCGCGCCTGGGCTTCTATGGCGTGATCGACGAGCGTTTCGACACCGACCTGGTGCGCCAGATGGCCGCCGCCCACCCGGAATGGCAGATCGTGCTGGTCGGTCCCGTGGTCAAGATCGACCCGGCCGAACTGCCGCGCGCCGACAACGTCCACTACATGGGCCAGCGCAACTACGACGAACTGCCGAAATTCCTGGCCGGCTGGGACCTCTGCCTGCTGCCGTTCGCGATGAACGATTCGACCAAGTTCATCAGCCCGACCAAGGTGCTCGAGTACATGGCTGCTGAAAAGCTCAGCGTCAGCACCCCGATCACCGACGTCAAGGTGCCTTACGGCGACGTCGTCGCCATCGCCTCGACCGCCGACGAGTACATCGCCGCCTGCGAGCGCATGCTGGCCATGGACGAAGCCGAACAGACCCGGCTGGTCGAGCGCATGCGCGACATCGTTGCGAACACCTCGTGGGACAAGACCGCATCCCGCATGCACGAGCTGATCAGCACCACGGCGCCGGGCTCGGCCCGCTCCGCCGCTGCGGAAGCGCTGGAAGCCGGCACCGCCGCGCGCGTCAGCCCGCTGCCGGTCGCGCAGAAGTCCGCCGCCTGATTATCCGGGTGTCGACAAACCCGCCCCGCCTGACGGCCGGGCGGGTTTTTTTACGTACGCGGTGATCGTTACCGGCTCCGCTTTCGTGCCGGAAGATCTCGCCGCAAACTATCACCGCGTGGGCGGCGCATATGGCGTGGCTGCTCGCCTTTCACGGTGGAGCCGCCCACCCTACCGCCGCAGCGCCGCGCGCATGGCTTCCGGTTGCGGCAAGGCCTGCGCATCGGCCAGCCGCACGATCGACAGCGGGTGCGCGAACTGGATGCCTTCGCGCGCGAAGCGGCGGTAGATCTCGAGCAGGATCGCCTGCTGGGTATCCATGTGGGCGATGTAGTCCGGGCTCTGGAAGTGGTACACGACTTCGATATTCAGCGACCATTCGCCGTAGTTGAAGAAGTGCGCGCGCTCGAAGGCGGCCATCGGCTCGGCGTCGACCACCTCGCGGATCATAAGGGGCACGCGCGCCAGCTGGGCGTCGGTGACGCCATAGGCCACGCGCAGCACAAAGGCGACGCGGCGCGTTTCCATGCGCTTGTGGTTGTGGATCCGGCTTTTCAGCAGGTCGCCGTTCGAGAAGATCACCTGTTCGCCGCCCAGCCCGCGCAGGCGCGTGGTTTTCAGGCCGATGTGTTCGACCGAGCCGAGCACGTCGCCGACGATGATGAAGTCGCCGATCTCGAAAGGCTTGTCGAGCATGATCGAGAGCGAGGCGAACAGGTCGCCGAGGATGTTCTGCACGGCCAGGGCGACCGCGATGCCGCCCACGCCCAGGCTTGCCACCAGGGCCGTGATGTTGAAGCCGAAGTTATCCAGCACCATCAGGAAGGCGATCACCCATAGCGCCAGGCGGGTCATGAAGCAGACGATGGTGCGCGAGGCCTTGCGCTGGCCGTCGCCGGTGCCCGGATAATGGTCGCGCCATGCACGCAGCAGGGTGTCGCCCCAGATTGCCAGCTGCAGGATCAGGGCCGCGATCGCGACCCGCGACACTACCAGGCGCTGCTTGTCGGTCAGCTCCAGCGCCAGGCTGGCGAGGTAGGCCGAGAGCGTCAGCAGGATCAGCAGGTAGGTCTTGCGCAGCATCTTGGCGACCAGGTCGTCGGCCACGGTCTGGGTGCGCTGCGACAGCGCCTGCATCCGGTGCAGCGCGAAGCGGCGCAGCCAGTGCATGGCCAGCGTCGCGCCGAGCAGCACCGCGATCGCGATTGCCCAGCTTTCCAGGGTATTGTTCAGGTAGGTAAAATCCATTGCCACTCCAAGGCTTGCTGCGCTGCGGCAGCGAGAGCCGCTAGTGTGCGGGTCGCCAGCCGGAAGGCGCGCACAATTGACAATTGGAAGCGTGGAGCATACATTGCTTTATTGCCAATTACTCACCAAATCTAACGCGCCAGGCGCGTCCGACCGACTATCTATCGATGAGCGCTGCCGTCCAACCCCGTATCCTGCTTGTGGACGACCAGCCTGCCAACCTTGCGGTGCTCGAGGCGCTGCTGGCCGGCATCAATGCCGTGCTGGTGCCGGCCGATTCCGGCGAGGCGGCCTTGCGCGCACTGCTCGCGCAGGAATTCGCCCTCGTGCTGCTGGACGTCCAGATGCCGATCATGGACGGCTTCGAGACGGCCGAGCTTATGCGCCGCCACCCGCGCGCGCAGTCGGTGCCCATCGTCTTCATCACGGCCGGCGACACGGACAGCTTCCCCTGGGAGCGGGTCGAGGCGCTGGGCTGCGTCGACCATTTGCCGAAACCGGTGAATGCCCATGCGCTGCGCGCCAAGGTGCGCCAGTTCCTGGAACTCGATCGACTGCGCGCCGCGGCGACTGCGGCTCCCGAACCAGCAGGCGGGCACGCGAGCCGGCTGCGCCTGATCCTCGATAACCTGCACGACTACGCCTTCATCGGCACCGACACCGAGCGCCGCATCACCGAGTGGGAAGCCGGGGCGCAGGCCGTCACCGGCTGGAGCGCGCAGGAAGCGATCGGGCAAATGGCCGACATGATCTTCGTCCCCGAGGACGTCGCCGCCGGCCGGCCGGAAGAGGAGGCGGAGCGCGCTCGCACCACCGGCCGGTCCGAGGACCGGCGCTGGCACCTGCGGCGCGACGGCCGGCGCTTCTTCGCCGACGGCATGATGATCGCGCTGCGCGAGAAGGGGATATTGCGCGGCTACGCCAAGATCATGCGCGACGCGACCGCCGAACACGAAGCGGCCGTGCAGCTGGCCGCCAGCGAGCGCGCCCTGTTCGACAGCACCGAGCGCTTCGCGCGCCTGCTCGAGTCCTCGGGCGAGGGCATCGTCGGGCTCGACGCGCAGGGCCGCTGCACCTTCCTCAACGCCGCCGGCGCCGCCTGCCTCGGCTACGCGCCGGGGGAACTGGCGGGGGCCGCGGTCGCCAGCTTGCTGCCTGCGGACGGCGGCGGCTTCGAGGAAGGTGCGCTGCTCGCCGCGGTGCAAAGCGGCAGCGTGCTGCGCCTCGACGACGCCCAGCTTCTGCGCAAGGACGGCACGCGCCTGCCGGTGGCCTGCTCGGTACACCCGCTCGACACCGGCGCGCAGTCCGGCGCGGGCGCAGGTGGTGCGGTGCTGACGTTTACCGACATCAGCGCGCGCCAGCAGGCCGGGCGCGAGCGCGAGCGCCTGGTGGCGCAGCTGCGCACCGCGGGCGAGCGCATGCGCGACATCTTCTACCGGGCGCCGGCCTTCATGGCCGTCATGCGCGGCGCCGACATGGTGTTCGAGATGGCGAACCAGCGTTTCGCCGACCTGGTGGGCCGCCGCCCCCTGCTTGGAAAAGCGCTGCACGCGGCGTTGCCGGAGCTGGCGGGCCAGGGCCTGTTCGAGCTGCTCGAAGCGGTCTACCGCAGCGGCGAAGCGCACGAGGGCAGCAATGTGCGCCTGCAGCTGCACACCGAGAGCGGGGCGCTCGACACCTATTACGTCGACTTCATCTACATGGCCCTGCGCGAGCCGGACGGCAGCGTGTCCGGGGTCCTGATCCACGGGATCGATGTCACCGAGCGCACGCGCGCCGACCTGCTGGCCGTCGGCCAGCGCGGGGCCCTCGAGCTGGCGGTGTCCGACGCGCCGCTCGACGACGTGCTCGACCTGCTGGCGCGCACTGCCGAGGAATACGCGGCCGGCGCCGCGGCCTGCCGGCCGGGCTGCGCGACACGCTCGACCGGCTCGGCATGGCGCCGCTCGGGGGCGCCGGCGGCACTGCCGCCTGGCGCGCCGAGCCGGTCGACTGTCCGGACATCGCCAGCGACCCTTTGTGGGAGCGTTGCCGCGCCGAGGCGCTGGCCGCGGGCCTGGCGGCCTGCCGCGCGCTGCCGATCCTCTCGCCAGCGGGCGCGGTGCTGGGCGCTTTTACCTGGTACTACCGGCAAGGAACGGTGCGCGCCGCGCGCGACGAAGCCGCGCTGGCGCTGCTGGCCAACACCGCTTCCCTCGTGATTGGCCAGCGCGCCGAAGCCGCCGCGCGCCAGGCCGCCGAAGAGCGCTCGCACGCGATCCTGGAAAGCATGACCGACGGCTTCCTCGCGATGGACAGCAGCTGGCGCATCGGCTACGTGAACGCGGCGGCCGAACGCATCACGGGCCTCGACCGCTCGCAGCTCTTCGGCGACGTGTTCTGGGACCTGTTCCCGGACTGGCAGGGCAGCGCCCACGAACAGACCTGCCGCCGCTGCGCCGTCGAGCGCACCGCGACGCGCACCGAGGCCCATATCGCGGCCTGGGGCGGCTGGTACGAGATCAACTGCTTCCCGACGCCCGACGGCGGGATCGCCCTCTACCTGCGCGACGAGAGCGAGCGCCGCCTGGCGGAAGAGGGCGTGCGCCGGCTGGCGGCGGTGGCCGAACAGTCCTCCGACTTCATCGGCATCTTCGCGCCCGATGGCGCCGGGGTCTACCTCAATCCCGCCGGCCGGGCGATGGCGGGCCTCGGGCTGGAGGCGGATATCCGCGGCGCGCGCCTGCTCGACTTCTTTGCCGGCGACTGCCGCGCTTTTGTCCGCAGCGACGTGCTGCCGGCCCTGACCGGGGACCAGCAAAAATGGGAAGGCGAACTGAAATTCGCGGCGCGCGCCGAGGGCGAAGCCGTCCCGGTTTACTTCAAGGGCTTCGCCGTGCACGGCAGCGACGGCGCCCACCTGGGACTGGCGACGATCACGCGCGACATCACGGAGCAGAAGCGCGCCGAGGACGACCTGCGCCGCATCGCCGCCGACCTCTCGGAAGCGGACCATCGCAAGAGCGAATTTTTGGCCACGCTCGCGCATGAGCTGCGCAACCCGCTGGCGCCGATCCGCACGGGACTGGACTTGCTGCGCATGGCGCCCGCCACCGCGGCCGACACGGCGGGGCGCGTGCACGAGATGATGGACCGCCAGCTCGGACAGCTGATCCACCTGGTCGACGACCTGCTCGACATCGCCCGCATCACGCGGGGGCGCATCGAGTTGAAACGGAGCCAGGTCGACCTGCGCACGGCGGTCTCGATGGCGGTCGAAAGCAGCAGCGCGCTGGTCAAGGCCGGCAAGCACCAGCTGCAGGTGACGCTGCCCGAGGAACCGCTGCCGCTGGACGCCGACCTGACGCGCCTCGTGCAGGTGCTGTCGAACCTGCTCAACAACGCCGCCAAATACACGCCGGCGGGCGGGCGCATCGCGCTGCAGGCCTGGCGCGAGGGCAGGCAGGCGGTGGTGTCCGTCACCGACAGCGGCATCGGCATCGCGCCGGAGGCCATCGGTTCGGTGTTCGAGATGTTCACCCAGGTGCGCAGCAGCCTCGATCGGGCCCAGGGCGGGTTGGGCATCGGGCTGTCGCTGGTGCGGCGGCTGGTCGAACTGCACGGCGGGCGGGTGCAGGCCTTCAGCGAGGGACGCGGGCTGGGCAGCACCTTCACCGTGCGCCTGCCGCTGCGGCGCGCCGGCGCGCAGCAGCAGGATGCGGCCGGCGGCCAGGCCGCGGCGGCGCCGGCGCGCCGCCTGCGCGTGCTGGTGGTCGACGACAATCACGATGCGGCCGAGAGCCTGGTCGCGCTGCTCGGCGCGCTGGGCCACGAGACGCGCATGGCGCACGACGGCCCCGCGGGCCTGGTGGCCGCCCGCGAATTCCGGCCCGATCTCGCCTTCCTCGACATCGGCCTGCCGGGCATGAACGGCCACGAACTGGCGCGCGCCATTCGTTCGCCGGGGGCCGGCGCCGGCAGCGAGCTGCGCGGCACGGTGCTCGTGGCCCTGACCGGCTGGGGCGCCGCCAGCGACCTGACGCTCTCGCAGCAGGCCGGCTTCGACCAGCACCTGACGAAACCGGTCAGCCGCGAAGCGCTGGAGCAGGCGCTGGCCGCCGCGATGGGCGGACCCACAGCGGGCCGCACCGAGGACCCCGCATGAGCAAGCACACGGTTTCCTGCGGCACGCTGGTGCTGAACGCGGCCGGGCAGCTGCTGCTGTGCCATGTGACCAATACCGCCGCCTGGGACATCCCGAAAGGCATGCGCGATCCCGGCGAGACCAGCCTGGAAGCGGCGATGCGCGAGCTGCGCGAGGAAGCCGGCGTCGCCTTCGACGCCGGCCGTTTTTCCGACCTGGGCGAATTCGAGTACCGGCGCGACAAGCGCCTGCACCTGTTCCGGGTCGACGCCCGGGACGAGCTGGGCGACCTGGCGCAGCTGGAATGCACGAGTTTTTTCCCGCACCCGAAGTCGGGCAGGCCGACGCCGGAGATGGACGGTTTCAGGTGGGCCGGGCGTGGGGAGATCAGCCGGCTGTGCTGGCCGCGGATGGGGGCCTTGCTGCTGACGCTGGACTGGTGATGCGGCTTTCGTGGGGTGGGCGCCCCGTGCCCACGCTTCTGCATGCGTCGCGTCTGCTCATCGTTCCGCGTGGGCTCGGGGAGCCCACCCTACGGCTATTCATGCGGTCCGGGTGGAATGACGATCCGCTGTCACATTGTCTCCACAGAGCAGCCCCCGAAGCATCGCCGTGCGCGCCGGCTGCGGTCTTTCGCAGTACCATGGACCGGCCCGGAAAACAGGAGGACCGCCATGAGCAGCCAACCCACCACTTTTGAATCCTACGACGTCGCCACCATCATGGGCGGCATCTACGGCGACGGCATCATTGCCTGCAAGGGCGCCTTCGAACGCCCCTGGGTCGAACGGCTCGGGCAGGACATCGCCATGCTGTTCGAGGAGGCGCAGCGCCGGCCCGGCGGCGCGCTCGCGCGCGGGCCGAACCGCTATTACGTCGAGGTGCATCCCGAACGCGTCTCGGGCTTCGCCGACATCATCGGCCATCCATGGGTGGTGGCCGTCTGCCGCGCCATCCTCGGGCCGGAGTATCGGGTAGTCGAGGCCGGCTTCGACGTGCCCGGGCCCGGCGCGCTGCACCAGCCCTGGCACCGCGACTTCCGGTCGCCGGATGCGACCCTGGCCGGGCGGCGCATCAATTCGCTGGCCTTCAACATCACGACCGTCGACGTGACCGAGGATATGGGGCCCTTCGAGATCGCGCCCGGCACCCAGTGGGACGACCTTGGCAGCGGCGACCCGATGTTCCCGCCGCGGGAACTCTGGCCGCGCTACGAAGCGCGCGCGCAGCGCAAGCTGCCGAAGATGGGCGACATCTCGGCGCGTTCGGCGCTCGCGATCCACCGCGGCACGGCCAACGAGTCGGACCGTTCGCGTCCCGTGTTCGTGCTCGGGGTCGACGCGCCCGACGCCCGCAACGCGGACAAGCACGACCTGCAGCTGACCCACGCTTATTACGAAAGCCTGGCGCCCGAACTGCGCTCCCACATCACCTGCCGCGTGGTCGAGCGCCTGGAGCCGATCGTGCAGGCGCATACGATCGAAGGCCTGCGCATGGGCGTCAAGGTCTGAGGGCGGCGTTCGAGAAAGCGGAAGGGGAGGCGGCGGGCGGCCTGCACAACGGGACCGCCCCTTGTTACAGACGGCGGATCAGGGCGTGCCCTTGTTCTCGTCCTCGGGTTCGGTCTGCACGGTGTCGGGCATCGAGTCTTTCACATTGCCCGGCAGCTGGCCGACGCGGCGCGCGTCGTCGCCCTGGATGTCGAGGCTGACCTCTTCGGCCACTTCGAAGCGGCCGTCTTGCGCGCCTTCGTCGCCCGGCAGCAGGTTTTCGGAACGGTTGCGGTCGTCGGTGCTGGTCTGCGGCGCCTGCGGCTGCCCGCGTGGATCCTTCGTTGCCATGTTGTTCTCCATATCACACTGTTCACATGGCTTCATTATCTCCGGGCGGCCAGCAGCGGGGCGCACGCTATTTGCGGTCGCCCCCGCGCGGCAGGTTCTTCTCCAGGATCGCCCACAGGATCAGGCCATAGGCCAGCAGGCGGATCAGGTAGTGCAGCGGCGAATCCTCGCCGCCGGCGTCGTGCAGCGCCGAATACAGCCGGTGCAGCCCTTCGATCAGGAACGAGAGCGCGAAATACAGGAAGAAACGGTCGTTCGAATCGCGCCAGAAGCGCAGGAAGAACAGCGCGATCAGGAGCGAACCCATGCAGATGGCGCCGGTGAACAGGTCGGTCATGCTCATTCCTTCTCGTAGATCAGGCCGTATAGCAGCAGCAGGGTGGCGACGAATGCGCTGACCAGCCGCGCCGGCAGGAAATCGATGTTCGGGAACACGATCTTGTCGAGCAGCAGGAACAGGTTATTCAGCGTCATCACCGCAAAGCAGGCGCCGCTCCAGAACAGCAGGCGATAGCGCGTGCGCCGGTAGCTGCCGAACAGCAGCCACGTGCACGCCAGGGAGGTCAGGATGCACAGGATGTAGATCGTTACCGCCACTTACGAGTCCTTTCGCAGTTTGAAGGCGTCGGCAAATTGCTGGGCCTTGCGGTCGAGGGAAGAATGGATGAGCAATGTGACTTCGACCAGGTGCCGCGCATACAGGTCGGCCAGCGCGTCGATGCGCTCGCCCAGTCCGGGGGAAGAAGGATGGTATTGGTAGCAGGCGTCGTTCGGCGCCGCGCAGGGCGCGATCATGCCGGCGCGGCACAGGTCGTCGAGCAGGGCCTGCGCGGTGCGCTCACGCACGTAGAGGCGCTGCGCCAGTGTGTCGGCATGCCATTGCTGCGTCGGATTCGCGCGCAGCAGCAGCAATGCTTCAAGGAAGGGGACGGACGGTATGCTTGTGAGCACGAAGCGCCGCAACTCCTCCGGGAACGGGACCTTTTCCATTGTCGGTGGCTGTTTCCGGTATGGAATGTTATCGAAAGAGCCGCAATTCTAGAGCATTCCCGCCGACAATGCACCCGGCATTTGCGTATCGTGCGGTGGTATTGACGGCCTGGCGCCATCTTTTGCAGGCTCGCCGTATCGAAACTGTGTCGGCTACAATGTGCTTTCGTCACAATATTTCGACTCATCCATGTTCAAGAAATTCCTGGCCGGCGCCGGCCTCGCCTGCGCGCTGCTGGCGCCCGTATTCGCGGTCGCATCGAGCTGTCCCGAACAATACGCCGACGGCCGCGCGCCCGAAATCCGCAATCCCAAACTGGCCGTGGGCACGCGCGAACTGTGTTACGGCGTGTTTGCCGTGATGCACTCCGGGGTCACGCGCACCCCGCTCTGGTCGGCCGAAAACCTGCGCGCCGAAAACGTGGCCTCGGCGCAGGGCATGAAGCGCGACAACGCCTTCCATCCGGAGTCGCGCCTGCCGCGCGGCCAGCGCGCCGAACTCGAGGACTATGCGCGCAGCGGTTTCGACCGCGGCCACATGACGCCCAACGGCGACATGCCCGACCGCGCCAGCCAGCGCGAGAGCTTCACGCTGGCCAACATGGTGCCCCAGGACGGCGACCACAACCGCCACATCTGGGCCCCGGTCGAAGGCGCCGTGCGCAAGATGGCGAAGAAGGAAGGGCAGCTGTATGTGATTACCGGCCCGGCCTTCCTCGGCACCAACCTGCGCAAGGTCGGCAACGTGCTGGTGCCGACGCACTTGTACAAGGTGGTGTACAGCCCGCGCCAGCAACGCGCCGCGGCTTACTTCACCGAGAACCGGGCCGGCGCAGAAGTCCAGGTGATCCCGGTGGCCGAACTCGAACGCATCGTCGGCATCGAATTCCTGCCGTCCCTGTCGCGCCAGCAGAAGGAGCGCATGCTGGCCCTGCCGAAGATCCGCCAGAAGAAGAAGGGCGGGTTTTTCTCCTGACGCTGCCTTGTCCCAACCCGCTATCAGATACCGGAGCCATCCATGACCGCGAAAAAGAAAACCTTTGTACCGTATGCGAACGAAGCCGACGTGCTGCAGATCGAAAACCTGATGATCGAAAACCGGCTTGACCGCATCACCATCTCGGGCGACGTCGACCTGACCGCCGACCAGCAGGGCCTCGCGCATGCGCGGCGCCTGCAGGAAGTGATCGCGGCCGTGGTCGAAAAGCTCGAGGGCCAGGCGCTGCCGGAACGGCTGCCGGCGCCCGACGTGAAGAACGTCGCCAATCCGTTCAACTAGGCTTTCCCATCCTCGCCGCGGTCCCGCCCGGGACCGCGCCCCCTTTCTTTCTCCGCATTTTCAAGACCCCGCCGCGCTCCGTTCCGCCTTTATTTGCGGGCTTTCCGTCCCATTTACGCGTACTGAATACCTCAACATTTACAGCAGTCAATGGTGCGCGCTGCCCCAGCGGTTTGGAGTAGTCTGATTGTGTCTCGCGCAAGCAACCACACGGAGTCCGATCAATGGCAGGTAATACCGCAGAACCAATCACACAGGACCCATTGCGGGTTCCCGTCGTCGCGGAAGAACTCGCCATCGGCACCCGTACGGTGGACACGGGACGCGGTGTTCGCGTTCACAAGACCGTGGTCGAACAGCCGGTCACCATCGACGAGCGCCTGGCGCGCGACGAGGTGGAGATCCGGCACGTCCCGGTCGACCGCATCGTCGCCCCGGACGAGGCGCCCGCCAACCGCTACGAGGGCGACACGCTGGTCGTGCCGGTCCTCGAGGAAGTGCTGGTTGTCGAGCGCCGCGTGCGCATCAAGGAAGAGCTTCACATCACCCGGATCCGTCGCGAGGAACACCACCAGGAGCAGCTTGTCCTGAAGGCCGAACAGGTCAATGTCGAACGTTTCGACGAATCCGGCACCCCGCCAATGGAGTAATCAACAGCATCTGGAGGATTCATCATGCAACATACTTTGATCGCCGTATTCGACAATCACAATGACGCCGTCAGCGCCAAGAACGCACTGCTGTCGGGAGGCTTCTCGAGCAACGACGTACGCCTGTCGCATGGGGACGAAACCGCACCTGGCGGCTCGATGGCCGGCAGCAGCATGAGCACCACCACGACGACCACGACCACCGACGACGAGCCGGGCATCGGCACCAGCATCAAGAACTTCTTCAGCGATATCTTCGGCGCCGATACCAACGAACACAGCGCCAAGTACTCGACCGCTGTCGAGCGCGGCAACCACGTGCTGACCGTGAACGCCGACAGCGAGCCGGAAGTCGAGCGCGCCGCCGACATCGTCGAAGGCTTCGGCCCGATCGACATCGACGAGCAATCGGCCAAGTGGGGCATGACCGAAGGCTCGGGCGCCATGATGGGCAGCGCCGGCAGCATGAGCGGCGGCGCCTCGATGTCGCTGCAGTCCGACGGCGACCGCCTGCCGCTGAACCAGCAGTCGCTGAACGACCCGAACCCGATGGGCACCACCTACCAGGAACCGCTCGGCTCGCGCGACGAACTGAGCACCGGCAGCTACGGCGCCGGCACCGGCAACCTCCAGACCGGGTCGCTGGCCGGCTCCTCCCTGGAAGGATCGGCCGCATCGACCTCCAACCTGCAGGGCTCCTCGCTCACTGGCTCCACCGCCGGCTCGATGCAGCGCGACACCGCGATGGCGCGCGACACCAACAAGGCTGCAATTCCAGTCGTCCAGGAACAGCTGAAAATCGGCAAGCGTGAAGTCCAGCGCGGCGGCGTGCGCGTGTACTCGCGCGTCGTCGAAACCCCGGTCAACGAAAGCATTGGCCTGCGCGAAGAGCATGTGAACGTCGAGCGCCGTCCGGTCAACGAGCCGCTGACCGGCGCCGATGCGACGGCCTTCAAGGAGCAGTCGATCGAGATGCGTGAAACGGCCGAGGAAGCCGTGGTCGAGAAATCGGCGCGCGTGGTCGAGGAAGTCACGATCAACAAGGAAGTGACACAGCGCGAGCAGCAGATCAAGGACACGGTGCGCCACACCGAAGTCGAAGTCGAGAACCTCGGTGCGGGTTCGGCCAGCTCGAACATGATGGGCGACGACGATTACTATCGCAAGCACTTCACCTCGACCTACGGCAGCAGCGGCGGCAGCTACGACAGCTACCAGCCGGCCTACAGCTACGGCACCGAAATGCGCCAGAGCCAGATGTACCGCAACCGCCCATGGGACGAAGTCGAACCGGACCTGCGCAGCGGCTGGGAAGCACGCAATACCGGCAAGGCCGGCTCGACCTGGGAAAGCATGAAAGCGGCCGTGCGTCATGGCTGGGACAAGATGACGAAGTAAGTCGCCGGCGTTGATCGGAGGGGCGCCTTTTTAAGGCCCTTCCGTTTAGCTGAGGCTAAAAAGGCCACGCCGAAGTTCATCGGCGTGGCTTTTTTTGGTTTTTACGCTGACTTGTGAACGGCGACGCTCGAAATGAGCGATACGTAGGGTGGACTCCCGAGTCCACGCGGTACTGCAGAGGCCTGT
>Ga0308169_10003187_pt1 | contig 16258 bp, 13 predicted proteins | sample PhyBR1_2_FD_202139 | JGI IMG/M metagenome (GOLD analysis project Ga0308169, IMG submission 202139) | Phyllosphere microbial communities from UC Gill Tract Community Farm, Albany, California, United States - DLSLSB.R1 | ecosystem: Host-associated > Plants > Phyllosphere > Unclassified | place... | reverse complement strand
AGCGTGTACTGGGTTTAATGTGTGGACAAAGCTTAAAACTTAAAGCCCCGGTAAAAACCATGGAAGGTTTGTGGTCACCAGCGGAAAAAATGTCGGTGGATAACTTCTATGCACTGGCCCAAATTGGTTCACCTCAAACAGTCAAAGCCGGATTAGAAAAGCTGTTAGAAAAATACGAGGTTGATGAGTTTATTTTTACCTGTGACATCTATGACACGGATAAACGTATTCAGAACTTTGAATTGTTAATGAATATCAAAAATTCTTGATCGTTTAAAAATTTCAGATAGCACCTTTTTAGGTGCTATTTTTTATATTAAACCGCAATAATTTTGTTATTTTCCATCCATGTCTCAGATCAGCCTGGATAACGTTTACGATCTGTTTAGCTTAGGCATAATAAATATATAAAAAACAATCAAATACAAAAATGAAAAATAAAATGAATCAATACCTTAATAAGCCTAGCTCTTGCCGCGTAAAAGAATATCCGTGATTTAGACTATTTGCGGATGCATCCCAGCCACCCACATACCAAACTATTCATCTACAGAAGTGCCCAGTCCACAACAGGAAGATGGAAAAATTAACTGACATCAAAGCCATTATATTTCATCGTATCCTTCCACATCCTTAAACAACTTTATACATTTTAAAGATAAAACCTGGCCCCTAATGACAAGTCTTTATTTTTATATATCAAATAGTTAAATAAATTATTCCAATAAATCAGCACACTAAATCATTGATAAAAATGTTCAGTCTAGTTTAAGCACTTAGGCAAATTACATTGCCCGGCTTTTTCATACACTTGTAATTAAATAATGATTTTACAGGTATACAGGATGGCTTCAATCGACTTGGAAAAAATGCTGGATAAGGTCAAAAATACCCAATGGACTTTATCTGATATTGACTGGACTGCCCCAGGAAAAGAGCTGATCACGGCTGAACAATGGCCAAATCTCAAAGAATTTATGGCTGATTTAATGTGGATTGAGCATGTGGGTGCACGTGCTTTTGCCGCGATGTCAAAAAAAGCGCCCAATCCGGTGCTGGCGGAAATGTATGCCATCTTTCATGCAGAAGAACAGCGCCATGCCAATGCAGAAATGGCATTAATGAAACGCTGGAATATGCTGGAAGGTGACATTCCCAAACCCAATAAAAATCTGCGCCTGATTATTAAATGGTTAGATCGTTATGCAGATGACATGCCCTTCTATATTTTAGGTGCGGTCATTCCAATGCTGGAAGTTGCCCTGGATGGTGCTTTATGTACTTTTTTGCTCGACAGCGTCGATGATCCTGTTTGTCATCAGGCATTTAAACTGATCAATGGCGATGAAGCACGTCACCTTGGGGTAGGTTTTAGTGTGATGGAAGCCCAAGGCTATAACAAAAGCTTTATTCAACTTGCTCAGATGGCTGCCAGAGCCATAGACCCACGCATAATGCTCGGTATTTTGGCTTATTTACCGCTAATTAATAAAATGCGTGACAATGTTATAAAATTGGGCCTTGCAGAAGAAAAACTCTATGCTGCAATGAACAAATTTTCTAGAATTGGTGGCCGAACTGCAGCGGGACGTCGTAATCCCTGGTATCAGATTATCCAGTTTCATGCTTACAAAGTGGTCGATCGCAAGCAAAAATGGTTCCATATTCCGGTCGATATCATGGTAATGATGACTGACAAGATTCCAGAAAAATCTTTACCCAAAGTTCCATCTTGGATATACCAGTTAACTGCAGAACCAACTGCAACGAAGTAAAAATAAGAAAGGATATAAAAATGGTTAACAAGAAAAAGAATCCACTGGATGGGTTCTTTCAAAATTCACCCGATTTTTTCCAGAAATTCCAGGGAAAAATGGTTGCTGCTGAAGATATTAAAAACTTTGATTTTACAGATTTAAATGTGGCTGTTGTGGGGGGCAACCAAATGACAGTTATGCATCTGGAGCAGATTTGCAATACTGCAAAATTTGTAAAAGTCTTTCAAAATATGCCGCTTTTCATTTTGCCACAAACTGAAAGAGGCATTCACAAACTGCTTTCGCATCCTTTAATTATCAAGAATCGTCGTTTATTTAACAACCGCATTAAATCGTTATTGGCCATTCGCTATCTGGAATCTCAAGTACAGGATACTTGGTTAAAACGCCAGCTTATGCCCAATTCTGCAGCTGGCAATAAGATATTTCTGAAATCGGATAGTTATTACACTGCACTGCAACGAGATAACTGCAAGCTGATTACCTGGCCTGTGGTAAAAATCACTGAAAATGCGATCCAAAGCATGGAAGGTGTTGAACATATTATAGATGTAATTATTACGACCTATTAATCGCTTTAACAGTTTCCAGAGTTTAATTAAAGCAGATTTTGGAGACACGCAGTGTCTCCCTCCTTGCGCTGCCTTTTAAAACAGTATTTAAAACTGGCTCAGGACATTGTGTATGGATAATCCAAGCTTTTCTTGCGGACTTAAAATATATTTTGAGATCCTCATTTTGGCCTCTCAAAAACAAGAGATTGTCTATATAAATGTCATTTAATTTTATTAAAAAACTACGACAGTCAATGCTTCCAACGACTATAAGATGATTTTAAACTTTCGAATAGGCAAAGAATCAAAACATATCAAAGCTATTTAATTAAGAAACTTCAAGGGACTAGGCTGAAACAGGAATGTCTCTTTTTTAAGTGTTATTTTACCGTACCGATATATTGATAATGATCTTTAGTCTTTTGATAACGCAAATAATTTTGGGTTAATTCACCAGAGGGTTTGATGACTAAAATATCTATATGGTTAAGGTCTTTGGACATACGAATATAGTGCCGGTTCATATCAAAAGGCTCTATATTTTGGGGATAATAATTGCAGTCATAATCAACATTAATATTGTTCATGGTTTGAGTTCTGGTTTTAAACACATCAATAGCTTTATATTTTGCATTCTTGATGTGTGCTGCCTGTAGAGCATAAGCCCCAACACAACTACTGCCCACATAAGTACTGGAAATGAGATAAACCGTTTGCTGGTTCAACTGCGTTTGCTGAACAGATCGGATAAATCCCCCATCCTTCACTGCCTGAGTAAGCACTTTTTTGCCCTGTTTAAATTGCACATAAGACTCAAATTCCCGCATTGTGCCGCCTGCAGAGACATCAAATGTATAAAATTTAAGCTTTCGATCAGGGCTATAATAGATAGAAATCATGTTTTTACTGGTTAGATTTTTAAAATTATAGTCAAAACTTTGCGGATGACTCTCAATAAAATCGGCTATTTTTAAAGCTGCCTGTTGATTAATTCCATCACTTTCATAACGGTCTGTTAAACGGCTTTGATCATATTGTTTGAGTATTTGGGTTTCAAAATCCTGCACAGATTCTGCGAAAACCGGAATATTTATCAGACTGGCCACAGCCAAACAAAGCGCTATTTTTCTTGTTTTTAATACTTTATTCATATAAATACTCTCTTTATTTTCGATGATAAAAAAAGGAGTTAAACTTTGATTTAACTCCTTTTTTAAATTACCCAATACGACGTTTTAAACCTGTCATCTGTAAAATCCGAGTTGAAATTTCTTCAATCGACATTTCAGAAACGTTCAGATATTTAATCCCTTCTGAAATATAAATACCTTCTACTGCACGCAGTTCCATCTGGCATTGACTGAAACTTGCATAACGGCTATTGGCTTTACGCTCGGTACGAATCGCTACAAGTCGCTCTGCATCAATCATTAAGCCAAATAGCTTATTTTTGTGTGCTCTTAATACCGCCGGTAAACGGTTGTCATCCAGGTCTTCTTCGGTCAGTGGATAATTTGCCACACGAATTCCAAACTGTAATGACAGGTAAATTGAGGTTGGGGTTTTACCAGAACGGGAAACCCCGATCAGGATTAAATCAGCCTTGTCATAATGTCGTGTACGAGCGCCGTCATCGTTATCCAGGGCAAAATGCACCGCATCAATACGTGCTTTATAAGACTCAGAGTCGGTTACAGCATGGGTTTGTCCGACTAAAGTTGTAGGCGCAGTACCTAAAACCTCAGATAACTTACCAATAAGTCCCTCAAAAACATCAAGATTTACTGCATTTGCAGTATTAATAATATCACGTGCATAAGGGTCTACCAGGGTATCAAACACCAAAGGTTGTTGCCCGTCTAGATCGGCACGCTGGTTAATTTCAGCTACAACATTCATTGCAGCCTCTTCTGAAGTAATATAAGGAATAATATGAATGTCAAAATCTACATGAGGAAACTGTGCTAACAGTGAGTGTCCAAGGGTTTCAGCAGTAATTGCAGTACCATCAGAGATAAAAAAAACACTGCGCTTAATCTGTTTACCTTCTGACATTAAAATTCTCCTTAAATATTTGTCTAAGTGCTGTAAAATCTTTATAGTAAACCGATCTTACATGACTGTCGCCGAGTAAATCAAAAAGCCAGGCGATTTGTTATAATTTCATGCCAAGATAGTGATTAATACTGCAAAAGTGGAGTAACAACTTTGGAAGCGCGCGTAATTGGTCTAGAAAAATTAGGGAAACACGACGTTGAGCTCGTTGGTGGGAAAAACTCATCACTGGGTGAAATGATCAGCCACTTATCTAATGCTGGTGTATCAGTCCCGGGTGGCTTTGCAACCACAGCGGCTGCGTATCGTGAATTTCTCGAGCAAAGCGGCCTAAACGCTAAAATCAACGCAGAGTTATCAACTTTAAATGTTGATGACGTTAATGCGCTTGCAGTAAGTGGCGCCAAAATTCGCCAATGGATTGTCGATACTCCGCTTACGGCAGAACTGGAAAAAGAAGTTCGCACCGCTTTTGCAGAATTATCTAACGGCAACCCTGATATCGCGGTTGCCGTTCGTTCATCTGCAACTGCAGAAGATTTACCAGACGCTTCTTTTGCGGGACAACAAGAAACTTTCTTGAATATCCGTGGCATCGAAAACGTTCTGATCGCGATTAAGGAAGTCTTTGCTTCTCTTTATAACGACCGCGCAATCTCTTACCGTGTACACCAAAACTTTGCACATGATGTTGTTGCTCTTTCTGCTGGCGTACAACGTATGGTTCGCTCAGAAACTGGCGCTGCGGGTGTAATGTTTACCCTAGATACAGAATCTGGTTTCCGTGATGTGGTGTTTATTACTGCATCTTATGGTTTGGGTGAAATGGTCGTTCAAGGTGCAGTAAACCCTGACGAATTCTACCTGTCTAAACCATTATTAAATGCAGGAAAACATTCTATCCTGCGCCGTAATCTTGGCTCTAAACACCAAAAAATGATTTATGGCGAAGAAGCTTCTGCAGGTAAATCTGTTGTTGTGGTAGATGTTGAAAAACAAGATCGCCAACAATTCGCGTTAAATGATCACGAACTGCAAGAACTTGCTAAACAGGCATTAATCATTGAAAACCATTATGGTTCTCCAATGGACATCGAATGGGCGAAAGATGGCGACGACGGCCAAATCTATATCGTTCAAGCACGTCCTGAAACTGTAAAAAGCCGTGAAAATGTCGGCACAATGGAACGTTACCTGCTTAAACAAAAAGGTACTGTGGTGTGTGAGGGCCGTTCAATTGGTCAACGTATCGGTTCTGGTAAAGTTCGTATCGTTTCTTCAATCAAAGAAATGGACAAGGTACAAGACGGTGACGTACTTGTATCTGATATGACTGACCCGGATTGGGAACCAGTGATGAAACGTGCTGCTGCGATTGTCACTAACCGTGGTGGTCGTACGTGTCACGCTGCAATCATTGCACGTGAATTAGGTGTACCTGCAATTGTAGGTTGTGGTAATGCCACTGAAGTACTTGTTGATGGTCAAGAAGTAACTGTTTCTTGTGCTGAAGGTGATACAGGCTTCATTTACGAAGGTGCTTTGGATTTCGAAATTCAACGCAACTCTATCGAATCTATGCCTAAACTTCCGTTCAAAATCATGATGAACGTGGGTAACCCTGACCGTGCATTTGACTTCGCTCAAATTCCAAACGAAGGTATTGGTCTGGCACGTTTAGAATTCATCATCAACCGTATGATTGGTGTACATCCTAAAGCATTGTTGAATATTGACAGCCTTCCTCGCGAAACACGTGCAGCTGTAATGGCACGTACTGCGGGTTACTCTTCTCCAATCGAATTCTATGTAGAAAAACTGGTTGAAGGTATCTCTACCCTAGCTGCTGCTTTTGCTGACAAACCAGTGATTGTTCGTATGTCTGACTTCAAGTCAAATGAATACGCGAACCTGATTGGCGGTAAATTGTACGAGCCAGAAGAAGAAAACCCAATGCTTGGTTTCCGTGGTGCGAGCCGTTACGTTTCTGACAACTTCCGTGACTGCTTTGAACTTGAATGCCGTGCATTGAAAAAAGCACGTGACGAGATGGGCTTAACCAACATTCAGATCATGATTCCTTTCGTACGTACTGTAGCTGAAGCAAAACGTGTGATAGAGCTGTTGGCTCAAAATGGTCTTAAACGCGGTGAAAATGGCCTTAAAGTGATCATGATGTGTGAATTGCCAACTAACGCGCTGTTAGCTGAACAATTCCTTGAACACTTCGATGGTTTCTCTATCGGTTCTAACGACTTGACTCAGTTAACCCTAGGTCTAGACCGTGACTCAGGTATTGTTTCTCACCTGTTTGATGAACGTGATCCAGCGGTTAAAGCGCTTCTTTCTATGGCCATCCATGCATGTCGTAAAGCTGGCAAATACGTAGGTATTTGTGGTCAAGGTCCTTCTGATCACCCTGATCTTGCACAATGGCTAATGGAACAAGGTATTGAATCTGTTTCTTTAAACCCAGACTCGGTTTTAGACACTTGGTTCTTCCTTGCTGAAGAAAAAGCTCAACAAGCTTAAGAAACTATGTTAAAAAAAGACCCACATTTGGGTCTTTTTTTTCATCTATAATTTAAGGGTTTGCTCTACAAACCTAATTTACGTTTTGAGATTTAATATTTATGCAAATTTACTTGGCTCGTAATAATCAACAAGCTGGTCCATACACCTTAGAGCAGTTAAATCAAATGCTCGCTAGCCAGCAAGTGCTGCTTACAGATTTGGCTTGGCATCAAGGCATGACCGAATGGAGAGCTTTAGGTGAATTAACTCAAGGTAAACTTGTATATCAACCTGAAGGTTATACAGCTCCTGCACCTTTTCCTGAGCAAACGCCTTTGCAAAATTCTGCTATTCGTAAAATTCAAGTTGAAAAAAGAGCCGTATCTAATAATGAGCTCGCTTCAATTAGTACCCGGATCCTGGCAAAAATTATCGATTTACTGCTTTGGTTACCCGCCGCAGCGATTCCCTCTTTTTTTCTAAAACCGGATCAATTTAACCAGTTATCTGAGATTCAGCAAAAGATGCAGTCGGCGGACAGTGCAACTCAGGCCACGCAGTTACAACAGCAATTGTTTACTCTAATTCCGGCTGAAGCATGGCAAGCGATGTGTGTATACATCATCATTATGCTTGGAATTCAGGCATTTATGTTAGCAAAATCAGGGCAAAGTATCGGTAAAAAATTGACTAAAATTAAAATTGTAGATGCCGACAGTGGTGAAAAACCCAGTCTGATGCGTGTTTTCACTTTACGCAGCTTTATTTTTATTGTTTTAAATTTGCTATTTATGCCATTTATTACAATTCTTGATCATGTATTCGCAATTGGCGAAAAACGCCAAACCCTGCATGATAAATTAGCGAAAACCAAAGTGGTCAAACAGTAACCATACAATTCAACAGGGATTGTTTTATATCCCTGTTTTTCCCCCAGAATATTGATATTAAAATAAAATTCATATAATAAAAGTTCAATTCCGACTAAAAAAATCAGTTTTTATAACAGGTATTTAAAGCCACTTTACATATAGCTTAGTTTCTCGATATAAGGCATAATGCCCTACAACGTAGCGGTGTCTCATGATTGGGAAGGATTTACTATGCTTAGATTTTCTAAGTGAAAAATAAACATTTCCAATCATGCGACACTTTAATCGCTATCCCCATATTAAATTAGGGAATGGGACTCTTCACCGAGGTTGTAAAATGAGACAAACGATTTTAGCTGTATTGTCTTTATCTGCGATGGCTGCACTCTTGACTGGGTGTGGCGGTGATATGGTACTTCTAAACTCAAAAGGTCCAGTTGCTGAAGGTCAAAGTAGCCTGATGATGACTGCGATTTATTTAATGCTTTTGGTGGTTATTCCATCAGCAATTATGGCATTGTGGTTTGGATGGAAATATCGCGCGTCGAATAAAGATGCAGACTATAAACCAACATGGGCACACTCAACTGCAATTGAGATTGTAGTATGGGGTATCCCTGTCATTATTATTGGTATTTTAGCTTGGTTAACTTGGTGGGGTTCCCACAAGTATGACCCATACCGTCCAATCGAGTCAGATAAAGCACCTTTAACTGTTCAGGTTATTGCTGAACAATTCAAATGGATCTTCATCTACCCAGAACAAAACATTGCGACTGTTAACGAGCTCCGCTTCCCAGAAAAAACTCCGGTTAGCCTTCGTTTAACTTCTAACTTCACAATGAACTCGTTCTTTATTCCTGCATTGTCTGGTCAGATTTATGCAATGGCAGGTATGCAGACTCACTTGAACTTCTTGGCAGATGAAACTAGCCCAGCCGAAGGCTATCGCGGTTTCTCTTCTAACTATTCAGGTTATGGCTTCTCGCAAATGCATTTCCGTGCTCACTCTGTGACTGACGCTCAGTTCGCTCAATGGGTAGCTGCTGTTAAAGCAGGTAATGGTACTTCAGTAAATCCTCAAGCAGTTCAAAAAACTGTTTTGGATCAAGCTGAATTTGCAACCTTACGTGACGGAAACCGTTCTAAGCACCAAATCGAAGCAATGGTTGTGAATGCACAAACTCCTGAAGAGAAGGCTGCAGCTGAAGCGTTGAAGCCTTATCCAACTAAGCCACATCCAGTGACTTATTATTCTTCAGTAGAGCCTAAATTGTTCGAATCAGTGATTAACAGATACATGAGTAATTACCACGGTGCTGATCATTCAGCAGCTGCTGGTCACGAAGCTGCCGCTTCTGAAGCTCATGTAAATGTTGAACATGCGACTGCTTCTGTAGAGGAATAAGACATGAGCTTCTTAGGTAAGTTAGGTTCTGATGCAATTCCACACGATCCAATCGTGCTGGTTACAGTTGCTATGATGATCCTAGGTGGCCTTGCAGTTGTTGCGGGTATCACCTACTTTAAAAAATGGAACTACTTGTGGACTGAATGGTTCACCTCTGTAGACCATAAAAAAATTGGTATCATGTATATCTTTGTATCCATTGTCATGCTTGTGCGTGGCTTTGCCGATGCAATCATGATGCGTCTTCAGCAATTCCTTGCAAAAGGTGGCGGTGAAGGTTATTTACACCCAGAACATTACGATCAGATCTTTACTGCGCATGGCGTAATTATGATCTTCTTCGTGGCAATGGGTCTTGTTGTTGGTCTAATGAACATCTCTGTACCGCTTCAAATCGGTGCACGTGACGTTGCATTCCCATTATTAAACTCGCTTAGCTTCTGGTTATTCGCCGGTGCTGCAGGCTTAATGATGGCTTCACTTGCTCTAGGTGAGTTCGCTGCGACTGGTTGGATGGCTTATCCTCCTCTTTCAGGTATCGAATACTCTCCAGGCGTAGGTGTGGACTACTACATTTGGGCACTGCAGATTTCAGGTCTGGGTACACTTTTAACTGGTGTTAACTTCTTCGTTACCATCATTAAAATGCGTGCGCCTGGCATGACACTTATGGATATGCCAATCTTTACCTGGACATCTTTATGTACAGCAGTATTGATTATCGCAGCGTTCCCTGTGTTGACTGCAACGATTGCAATGTTGTCGCTTGACCGTTACTTCGGTTTCCACTTCTTTACAAATGACTTGGGTGGTAGCCCAATGTTGTATGTAAACTTGATTTGGACTTGGGGTCACCCAGAAGTTTACATCTTGGTATTACCTGCATTTGGTATTTACTCAGAAGTTGTTGCGACTTTCTCTCGTAAAGCATTGTTTGGCTACAAGTCAATGGTGTATGCAACTGTAGCAATCACAGTATTGTCATTCGTTGTATGGGTTCACCATTTCTTTACCATGGGTGCCGGTGCCAACGTTAACGCGTTCTTCGGTATCATGACCATGGTTATTGCCATCCCTACTGGTGTGAAAATCTTCTCTTGGTTATTCACCATGTACAAGGGTCGCATTACCTTTACAACTCCTATGCTTTGGACACTTGGCTTCCTTGTGACTTTCGGTATCGGTGGTTTAACAGGCGTATTGATGGCAGTTCCACCAGCGGACTTCCTGGTACACAACTCGTTGTTCCTGATTGCTCACTTCCATAACGTAATTATTGGTGGTGTTGTATTCGCAATGTTCGCGGGTATCATTTTCTACTGGCCAAAAATGTTTGGCTGGAAATTAAATGAAACTTGGGGTAAAGCAGCATTCTGGTTCTGGTTCTTCGGTTTCTACTTTGCATTCATGCCACTTTATATCCTTGGTTTCATGGGTATGACTCGTCGTTTGAATACGTTTGACAACCCAGAATGGGATCCTTATGTAAATATCGCAATGTTTGGTGCAGTTCTTGTTGCGCTTGGTATTGCATGTTTCATTATGCAAATCGTGGTTGGTTTCTTACAACGCGAAAAAAATATCGACATTACTGGCGATATGTGGGATGGCCGTACGCTTGAATGGTCGACTTCATCTCCTGCTCCGTTCTATAACTTTGCTTATCTTCCAAAGATCAATGGCATTGATACTTTCTGGACTGATAAAGAAAACGGTATTGCATACGCTAAACCTACTAAGTATGAAGATATTCATATGCCAACCAACCGTGCTGCAGGTTTTGTTATTGCGATGTTCATTACTGTAATGGGCTTTGCTTTAATCTGGCACATTTGGTGGTTAGTAGCGGTAACCTTCATTGCTGCAATCATCAGCTTCATCGTGTCTTCTTTCACCAAGAAAGTGGATTACTATGTTCCTGCTGCTGAAGTTGAACGCATTGAAGCTGAACGTTATGCTCAACTTGAAAAACACTTGAAGAAGGACTAAGACTATGGCTGAAGTACTTCATCACGACAACCATGGACATGATGAGCATCATCATCACGATGACACTGACATCACCGTCTTTGGTTTTTGGACTTACTTGATGAGTGACTTGATTTTATTCGGGACACTTTTCATCGCGTTCGCTGTATTAAGCAGTCATGTTCCAGTTGGTACTCCAAGTGCAAAAGAGCTTTTTGGTGAGTCTTTAGGTTTCGTTTTAACTGAAACTTTTGCTCTCTTGATCTCTTCTGTAACATTCGGTTTTGCTGTTCTTGCTGCATACAAAAAAGACGCTTCTAAAGTTATTATTTGGCTTATTGTGACTTGGCTATTCGGTGCCAGCTTCATTGGTATGGAACTTTATGAATTCAATCATTTAGTTCATGAAGGCTATGGTCCGAGTACAAGTGCGTTCTTATCTTCGTTCTTTACGTTGGTAGGTACACACGGTATTCACGTAACTTCAGGTTTGGTGTGGATGATCGTGTTAATGATTCAAATCAAGAAAAATGGTTTGACTCTACCAAATACACGTCGTCTTGCTTGCCTAAGCTTGTTCTGGCACTTCCTTGACATCGTTTGGATCTGTGTATTCAGCGTAGTTTACTTGATGGGAGTTCTCTAATGAGTCACGATCATAACTCTGCTGGTGCAGCACACGGTAACTTCAAGCAATATACTGTTGGTTTCATTCTGTCTGTCATCCTGACCGTAATTCCATTCGGTATGGTCATGGCGGGTGGTTTTGGCCGCGGTATCTTGATTACTGTAATTGCGATTACTGCAGTTGCTCAGATTCTTGTACAGTTAATGTATTTCCTGCACATGAACTCTTCTTCAGAGCAACGCTGGAACGTGATTGCATTTATCTATACAGTATTAACCATTGCTATTCTTTTAGTTGGTTCTGTATGGATCATGAACTACCTTCACTACAACATGATGATCTAAACTGGTCATCATGCTGAAAAAGTATCTATTCCTGACAAAACCAGGAATTCTCTTTGGTAACTTCGTTACCACTCTGGGCGGCTTTTTATTAGCCGCTCAGGGATCTGTAGATTTCCTTCTTCTTCTCATTACCCTTCTTGGTACCACCCTGGTTGTGGCATCGGGTTGTGTGGTCAATAACATCATTGACCAAGACATCGACCAAAAAATGCAACGTACGCAAAATCGTGCGATGGTTAAAAAATCAATTTCCGTTCCTGTGGCTCTGGTTTATGCCTTTGTGTTGGGATTCATTGGTTTTAGTATTTTATGGTTCTGGGTCAATGAGTACGCTTTCTTATTCGCTGTGATTGGTTTTGTTGTATATGTTGGTTTTTACAGCTTATGGACAAAACGGACAACCATTCACCAAACCATTGTCGGTAGTATTTCTGGTGCGGCTCCGCCGGTCATTGGTTATACCGCTGTTGCAAATCAGTTTGACATGGGTGCTTTACTTATTTTTATTGGTTATGCACTTTGGCAAATGCCTCACTCTTGGGGAATTGCAATTTACCGCTTTGAAGATTACAAAAATGCAGGGATTCCAATTTTACCTGTAGCACGATCAATTCACCGTACCAAGATTGAGTCACTCATCTACGTTGTATTGTTCTGTATTACCATGAATGGATTATTTATTTATGGTTATGCAAATTGGATGTATGTGGTGGTACTGAATCTTTTCTGTTTGTACTGGGTGTATTTGAGTATTCAAGGTTTTAAAGCTGAAAATGATCAGTTATGGGCAAAGCAATATTTTATGTTCTCTGTCAAATTGATCACGGTCATCAGTCTCTTGTTTAGTTTCACTTCAACTGCCCCACAACTACCCATCGTATTTTTTTAAAAGATAGAGTTCTGCTCTATCTTTTTTTATGCCTATACCCTTCTGTTTATAGCAACGACTTGCTACCATTGCGCCAACAACAATAAATTACTACATATATGAACTCTTCACTTAAATTATTCAACCAAGCTTTATTTTGTTCTTTTATTCCTTTTGCTCTTTTCTACCATATACCCGCCCAAGCAGGAGTAGATAATTACTGCGAGCCTTCAACAACAATTCAAACCAATGCCTATACCTCTTGTAATTCACTCCCTGCTTTAACACCCGCAAATGACAATCAAGTCAATATGTTGCTTTTGCTCAGTGATTTAGGTTTGGCAAAAACTAATATTGAAGAAACAAAATCCACACTTTGGATGACTACTTATAGTAAAGTCCCTTTTGAAGCATCAAATATGCTAAGTGCAAGTAGTAATAAAACTCCCAATGCTCGCAAACCACATAGTATGCCAGCATTAAGTTACAACGAGCATTGTAATAGCCTAGAACATGGTTCAGCAGCATTCATTCAACAAGTCAAAACGGACAATAAGCTTTTAACCGTAGAAAAAGATAGTTTAATTCGCGAAAGAAAAAAAATTGATGAATGCGCTAATAAATTGGCACTAATTCAAATCAATCCCAACTGGTCATCTGCTGCTCGCCAATATGCTTCTTATTTAAATGCATCGATTTCTTTTTACAAAACTAACTTTTCTACAGCAACCAAGATTTACACCGTACTCACCCAAGTGGATTCAGCATGGCTTAAAGAAACCTCACAATATATGTTGATTCGCAGTTCTCTGAATGAGGTATATCAAAGTGGTGTCGGTGAATATGGTGATTTAGACCATGACAAAATCAATCAAAAACTACTTACTAATTTTTTCAACAATATCACCCAGTATTTTAAGCTCTATCCTCACGGTCAATATGCCGCAAGTGCACGTGGTTATTTACGTCGTGGTTTTTGGCTGAGTGGAAAACATGATTTATTAGTCAATGAATATGTTTGGCAACTGAATAATCCGAAATCTAGTGTTTATAACTTAGAACTTCCTAACCTAGCTTATGAAATGGATCGCCATGTATTTCAGTCCAATCATTTCAATATCAGAAATTTAAAAGATCCCTTTTTCCTCAGCATTTATGACTTGATGCATATGCGGAAGAAACAATCGGATGATGAAGTGGTTATTTCATGGAATCAACTCAACGCACAAAAAAATTACTTTAAAGATCAGCCTGAACTTTTCCAGTATTTACAAGCCAATCATTTGTACTATGTACAAAATAAAGCGCAAGAAGCGTTGAAATATCTACCTCAGAATATGCCCAGCAGTATTGGCAGCTATCTACAATTAAGTCAGCTGGTTTTAAAAGGTCGTATTTTAGAAAGTCATAGCTCAATAACAGCTGCTCAGCAATATTGGGAAAATTTACTCTCCATAAGTAAAACAGCTGAACAACGTGGTGTATTCGAATTGATGTTGTACCCTTACTATGCCAAACAACAAAATTTAAGCCAATTTATTGGCCAAAATACAAAAATTAAGCAAGCATATTTACAGAAGCAATATTTAATGGATGCCGCAAATGAAACAAGTTTGATGCAGATCATCAAGAGTTCAAGTGCGACACAAGATCAAAAAAATGTAGCACTCTATACAGTACTAAATAAGTCACTCGCTTTTCAAAATTTCGAGTTATTCAATCAAGCCTATGCTGTATTGCCTAGTAACGCTGCACAATATCACTCAGGGGAAAATGCACTTGAAAAGTTCAGCAACCAACCCGCCTTCGCAAATTTCATTTGGAAAGGTACGAATATTAGTAATTCAATCAAATGTCCTGACTTGTTCAGCCTAACCAAGCAACTACAAGGTAATCCTAAAGATCTCACAGTAAAACTTTGCTTGGGTGAATATACGCGCAGCCCGCAAGCCTATGAGGTTGTCGACTTAAGCTATACTCATGACAATTCCCTACAAAATTTTAAAGGGTCTTATTTTGCGCGTGGAAATACCTATAAAGAGATCATTAAGATGAACCAAAAGTCTGAACTGACTGCATATGCACTATTTCGTGCAATTCAATGTTATGCACCTAGCGGCATAAATGAATGTCAGAATCAAGATGTTACAAAATCTGTTCGTAAACAATGGTATGACCAAATTAAACGTGATTATCCCGAGACAAGTTGGGCTAAATCTTTGAAATATTATTGGTAACCCCTTATGCCACATTGTGCAGGCAAATGGTTGCTTAAAAACTGCTTTTTATTTTTATGCATGATGATATTGCTGAGTGCATGTACGCCCAAACCATCTGCCTCCAAAGAGATAGATCTAAACTCGAAGGCTAAATCCAACATTCAAATTGTAGATGCTGCTCATTATTCTAATTTCTGGATTTGGGGCAATATCTCCAGCGCCTCATATTTACAGCAAGCAAAAGAACTCTATATTTTACAAGGTGAAATCAATTGGAATCGATCAAGACAGCGATCCCAATTTATACCTCAAGGTATTCATATTTTAAAAAAGCCTGCTCAAACTATTTGGTTAGTCGTGCGTAGCCATCATTTGAATTGGACACCTGAAAATATTCAACAGGTGATACAACGGCTAAATCAGTGGAAAAATGCTGGAAATATGGTGCAAGGTATACAAATTGATTTTGATGCCAGAACCAAAAATATTCATCAATATGCTGTATTTCTTGCAAAATTTAGACAGCATTTACCCAGCGAATACCGCTTAAGTATTACCGGTTTATTGGATTGGACTAATGTTCAAAATCAAAGCACCCTTGCCTTATTCAGGCAAAGTATTGACGAAATTGCCATCCAAACCTATCAAGACTCAAGCACAATTCCAAACTATGCGACTTATTTAGCCAAAGTATCTCAGCTTGAATTGCCCTATAAAATTGGTTTAGTGCAGCACGGATACTGGCAAGCACCTCGCCATTTATCCACAGATCCTAATTTCAAAGGTTATATTGTCTTTTTACTCCGTAAGCCCAGATCTACCTAATCCTGAATTTATTTAGGGCTTTTTAATTGAATACCTTGTATTTCAATCTTAAACGCTCTAAAATTCACGCTTCGCAATTTATGCGACACAACTTTAGTTGTGACTCCTTGCCTCTGCTTGTATTAGAAGAGGCTGTATAAACCGTAAGGAGCTGACAATGCGTCACTACGAAATCGTACTTTTGGTACATCCAGACCAAAGCGATCAAGTTGTGGGTATGGT
>Ga0308169_10003186_pt1 | contig 16259 bp, 22 predicted proteins | sample PhyBR1_2_FD_202139 | JGI IMG/M metagenome (GOLD analysis project Ga0308169, IMG submission 202139) | Phyllosphere microbial communities from UC Gill Tract Community Farm, Albany, California, United States - DLSLSB.R1 | ecosystem: Host-associated > Plants > Phyllosphere > Unclassified | place... | reverse complement strand
AGCCGCCTTCGTTTTGGTGACTGCCCGTCAGCGCGATGTCCCAGGGAACTGTGTTGGCACTGACCAAACTCGTGGAAGACGGTCTGACCCTCGCCCTTCTTGCTCCCCACCAAGCCTTCCACGACCTTGACGAGCTTCATCTCCAACCTCGGACCCGTCTCCACCAGCCTCACCGCCTTCCTCTCGCCCTTCTTGTTCCCGCGCCCGACGTAGTCCTCCGGAAGCTCCACCGCATTCGTGTCGCTCTCGGCCTCGCTCGCCTCGGACTCGGACATCGAATCGTACCCTGCCGTCGATGCCTCTGAACCAGGCGTGCCTACCCGACGCAGAAGGTAATCGGCGATATCGTCGCTGTTGGCCAGATTCGGCTTGCGAGACGATTTCGACGACGCCGCGCCCGGGTTGAGCAGTTTCCGTACCCGTCGCGAGACACCATGCGGTCGAACGGTGATGGTGTAGTGGCGCATGGAGATGAGGTGGGTGGTATGGTTGTACGACAGCAACAGGACTCGTCGGAACGTCGGCAGCGCGGACTGCGGTTAAGTGGGGACAGCATTGAGCAAGTATCGGCGCACCTTCTCGACCTGGATGGGAGGGAACAGTCCCTGGAACATGGTGCTCATCAGCCTCAGCTGCGGCAACTGAGGGCCTTCAGTCGGTTGCTGGAATCCGTTCAACACGAGCTGGTTTCAGTGGCGTTCAGTCCGCACACGATCCGCTCACCAGAGGTGGGTTCCGGTATTCTCCACCAGGAGCTTTGCCGATGTTGCGCAGCGACGAGTTGAGCAGGTCCCTGGCATAAGTACATGGCTTCTGTGAGGTGTCGACCCGCCGGCTCACCGGACCAGACTGTATCGCTGCACACGGAAGGTCAAGGTCGGTCCCTGCGGCAGACGAGCAACACGCAAGTGCACATTCGCAGCATCCGTCAAGGTGAAGGCGAGCAGGTGCGTGACACCCAACGTCGGAGCAATCATGAGGTAGTCCCTCAGACGGGCATTCGGTCGCTCCTGCTGGTCAGCTGGTGATCGGACGCGTTGCTCGGTCAACGAACTCTCAATCGCGTCGCCGTGTTCGGCTCCATGAGCTTTCGTATATCCTTGGCGAGGTAGTTTATACTCTTCGTCACCTCTCCTGACTGATTGTCAGCGGGAAAATCCTTCACCAATGGGCAGCTGAGCGCACCTTCACGACGAAAGACTTGGGCACATTCTCCTGGAGGGTCAGATCGACTCTGATCTGCGATGCGCGGTCACTAACCTCGGTCTCTCCCTTCGCTGGTCCCTTCAGGTGCGTCCTGTTCTTTCTACGCCGGGCCATATTGAGATATCGAGGTTGATAGAGGTGTGATGGTTGTGAATGACGCTGAAACCTCTCAAGATACCAGCGGCAACCGGCAGACTTTTGCACACGGTCACGTGACTCGTGCCTGGTCGACCACCTCTTCCACCATCATCATGCCCATTGCCGTTCGAGTCATGCATCAGAGGTCGTCTCCGCACGACGGCCCTCGCCTGATGTGGAAGTGCAAGTCGCCCGGTCCCGCTCCCTCCAGCTGCATTGAAGAAGGGTTTTGCCTGGCTCGTCGACAGCCGTTCTGTCCGACGCTCTGCCCTCGCTCGCCAGACGTCAGACGCGTTATCTTGAGTGGGGGTCCTTTGACTGATCCATCGAGTTCTAGGACCCGTTCAGACCTATAAGCATCACCTCGTTCGAGAGCCTGACTGCATCCATCGTCGCCATCCGGAAGTGGACTCGACCACCATTTTTCACGACCTGGGATCACCCAATGACCTTGGAGCACAGGCAAATTCCAATATCTTTACCCGACGCCTGCTTTCCAACAGGTGACTCGCTTGTTAAGCTCGCGCACTCCGGCGCACTCTGGCTGGGACGGGTCGAGAGGGGGCACGCAGAGGAAGGCACGGGCTTGGCCGATGGTGCGGTCCCAGTCAGGGTCGATTGGGCTGAGGGCTTATCAGCGCGTTGGAAATCAACGGGTCATTAATTTCCAGTTCTCGCGACCTGTTTTCCAAGCGTACATCAAGCCCGCTTCCGTATATCAACAGCGACGACGAGCACTAGCGGGCGGGTTAAAACCCCCCGCCTGTTTCGATCATCTCACCCACCAGCGCTGCGTTTTGCACACATTGAGCTCCGACTGCGCGTGTTCGAGTGATTGTCCACCACTGACCCTCTCCCGCATCGCGCCCGTCATGAGCGTCATCCGTGCCTCGCGCGCATTGCGCCTGGCCCCCCGATCGATCCGCCCCTTCTCCACTACCTTTGTCCGCCCCTCCCCCGTCGCGTCCACCACCCTGCGCTCGTCCACCACCGCGACGCAGCCGCACCCCCAGCCCCCCTCCGCGTCGTTCCACCCGGAACCCACCTCCGTTTTCACTCCGCTCGACACCTTCCTCCCGCGCCATCTGGGCCCGCGCGAAAAGGATGTCGACGAGATGCTCAAGGTGCTCGGCTACGAGTCGATGGACGCCTTCATCAACGACACCATCCCGTCCGCGGTGCGCGTCGACGAGTTGACGGCGAAAGATGAGAGTAACGGCATCCGCCCGTACAGCGAGCTCGAGCTCAGGCGGAGGGTCGAGGAGGTTGCGAGCTTGAACAAGGGCATGAAGAGCTATATCGGGATGGGTTACCACAACGCGATCGTCCCGCCCGTGATTCAGCGCAACGTGAGTGGGCGTGAAAACCATGATCTACCCGCTCATCGCAGGTCCTCGAGAACCCGGCGTGGTACACCGCCTACACCCCGTACTCCCCAGAACAATCCCAAGGCCGTCTCGAATCCCTCATCAACTTCCAAACCGTCGTCACGACGCTGACCGGCCTGCCGATCGCCAACGCCTCGCTCCTTGACGAGTCCACGGCTGCCGCCGAAGGAATGGCCATGGCCCTCGCCAATATCCCCAAGCCCAAGCTCGCCAAGGGCAAAAAGGTCTTCCTCGTCTCGCCGTCCGTCGCCCCGCAGACCATCGCCGTGCTCCAGACCCGCGCGACGGGCTTTGGCATCGAGCTCAAGATCGCCGAGAGCAACGCGTCGCTCGAGTCCGAGGTGGAGCAGCTCGGAGAGGCCAAGCTGCTCGGTGCGCTGCTGCAGTACCCCGACGTCAACGGAGAGATTGGCGACTTTGGTTCGGTGGCGCAAAAGGTCAAGGCGGCGGGAGGAAAGACCGTCGTCGCGAGTGACCTGCTCGCTTTGACCATGCTCAAGCCGCCTGGCGAGTGGGGCGCGGACATGGTCTGCGGTAGCTCTCAGCGATTCGGTGCGTCCCCCCCACCCAACCCCTGTAGGCATTTCGCTTACCCCAGGTGTCCCGGCCGGATATGGAGGACCGCACGCGGCGTTCTTCTCGTGCACGGACGAGCTCAAGCGAAAGCTGCCTGGTCGGATTGTCGGTCTAAGCAAGGATGCCAATGGTGGACCGGCTTACCGACTTGCCCTCCAGAGTGAGCATAGCTATTCGTCCTTGCAGTAGTCCTCTAACCGCAGCGCGAGAACAGCATATCAGGCGAGAAAAGGCTACTTCCAACGTGTGCACTGCGTGAGTTGCACATCCCTCCCAGGCTCCCGCGCTGACCGCAGCCAAGCGCTGCTCGCCAACATGGCCGCCATGTACGCCGTCTACCACGGCCCTGAAGGTCTCCGCCGTATCGCTGGTAAAGTCCACTCCCTCACCCGCGTGCTCGCTCGCTCGCTCGAGGCGCTTGGCTTCACTATTGTCAACAAAAACTTTTTCGACACCCTCACCATCGATGTTTCCCCCACCGGCCTCTCGGCACAAAAAGTCCACCTCTACTCCGTTCAAGCCGGGATCAACTTCCGACGAATCGACGAGAAGACCGTTGGAGTCACGCTCGACGAGTCTGTCGGCCCCCTCGACCTCACCGACATGGTCAACGTGTTCCACCGTGCCGTCGGCAAGGCCGACGTCGAGCCCGAGGCCCTGGACCGACTGTCTCGAGACATGGAGCTCAACGCTGAGAGCACTTCCGCGCCCATCGCGACTTTTGCCCGAACGAGCCCATTCATGACCCAACCTGTCTTCAACAAGCACCACTCGGAGACCGACATGCTTCGATACATGATGCACCTGCAGGAAAAGGACTACTCGCTCGTGCACGGCATGATTCCCCTCGGATCCTGCACCATGAAGCTCAACTCGACGTCGTCGATGGTGCCTCTGTCGTGGAAGGAATTTGGCGGGCTCCACCCCTTCGCCCCGAAGGACCAGGCCAAGGGATACGAGGTCCTGCTCAACGAGCTCGAGCGTGACCTCTCCCTTGTGACCGGCTACGACGCGACGTCGCTCCAGCCCAACTCGGGCGCTTCCGGCGAGTACGCCGGGTTAAAGGTCATCCAGGCCTACCACGAGTCCCAGGGCCAGGGCCACCGAGACGTCTGCCTCATTCCCCTGTCGGCGCACGGCACCAACCCGGCAAGTGCCGCCATGGTCGGCTACAAGGTCGTTCCAATCAAAGCCCTCGGCGACGGCTCGCTCGACCTCGCCGATCTCAAGGAGAAGGCGGAGAAACACAAGGACAACCTCGCCGCGTTCATGGTCACCTATCCGTCCACGTTCGGCGTGTTCGAAGAAGGCATCGAGGAAGCCAACAAGCTCGTACACGACAACGGCGGTCAAGTTTACGTTGACGGGGCCAACTGCAACTCGCTCGTCGGCCTAACCTCGCTCGGCCGAGTCGGAGGCGACGTGTCGCACACCAACCTGCACAAGACCTTCTCGATCCCGCACGGAGGTGGAGGACCCGGAGTTGGACCCATCTCGTGCAAGTCGCACCTGGCCCCATTCCTCCCTACCCACCCTCTCGTCCCGACCGGCGGCGACAAGGCCATCTCTGCCGTGTCCGCCGCGCCATACGGCTCCGCCTCGATCAACACCATCTCCTGGGCGTACATCAAGATGCTCGGCGGCGAGGGTTTGACACAAGTCTCCAAGGTTGCCCTGCTCAATGCCAACTACATTGCCGAGCGTCTCCGACCATACTACAACATCCGCTTCAAGAACTCGAACGGCCGTGTCGCGCACGAGTGCCTGATCGACCTGGCCGAGTTTGACAAGGCCGCTGGCATCAAAGTCGTCGACTTTTCCAAGCGTTTGCAGGACTACTCGTTCCACCCACCCACGGCGCAGTGGCCCATCTCGACGTGCTGGCTGATCGAACCGACTGAGTCTGAGAGCAAGGAGGAGCTCGACCGTTTCATCGATGCCCTCATCTCGATCCGAAAAGAGGTCGACGAGATTGTCGAGGGCAAGCAGCCCAAGGACAATAACGTGTTCAAGAACGCCCCGCACCCGCTATCCGTGCTTCTCGACAACAAGTGGGACCGCCCGTACTCGAAGGAGAAGGCGGTCTGGCCCGTTGCCAGCTTGAAGAGGAGCAAGTTCTGGCCGTCGGTCGGTCGTCTTGATGATGGTGAGTCGCGCGAAGAAGCGATCATAACAATGCTGACGGTAGCCGCCGGTGATCTCAATCTCGTCTGCGAGTGCGGGTCGGTCGAGGAGTATGCTTAGGCGTCGAGCGCGGGAGTGAGAGAGAGAGAATAGAGCACAGGCGGGAGAGACCCCTCCCGGCCACCATCATTGTCACGATCAGCAACTTCAACATTGCTTGCATGTCTACACGATTGTACTACTAGAGACATTTCAACTGTTTATATCTGTTGGGGATCGGAATTAATTCCATTAGAAACAATGAACATTGGCTTTCGACATCGGCGTGCATGATCAAGCGACTGGTGGAAGCCTCTGCGTGTATCGTCTGGGCGCCTAGTAAAACTTTGAAAGCCCTTGCATGGCCTTCCTCGCCTCGCCGTCCTCCCAGCTGTGCTTCAACATACCCTTGACCTTCCGCACGTTCTCTCGCATCTGAGCGCCCTCCTCGCCGCGCATCCTCGCCCAAATATCTTTGAGCTCCGCTTTGATCGCCTCTTCCGTGCCGACAATCTCGGTCCCGTCGTACAGCTTCTTAAAGTGCGCGGGCTTGAACGTCTTGACCTGCTTGATGTCGATCGAGCAGCCGTGCTTGACCACTGGAGCGTGAGTGGGGTAGCGCAGGGTGCGTCTGGCTTGGCCGCTCACAGTTGTATGCGAATTCCCCCTGGTCGGCCCCGAACGGGAATGCGACTATCGGCTTCTCGGACATGATCGCCTTGACGTGAGTCTCGTGCAGCCACAACTGTCTTGGCACCCCCTCACCTCGGCGGTGCTGTTGCTCCCGCAGTGACTCTGCCCTGTCAGCTGACCCTCGACTGCGTTGCGCTCGCACATACGACAAAGAAGCCTGTGGCGGTATGTTGCAAGACTTGCCACTGGGACGCAAACTTGACCTCGATGGCGTTCTCTCTACTGTAAATTTCATCGAGCACCTCAGTCCCGAGGCGCTCCATGAAAGAGGCATGCGCAAAGACGAAAGGCACGTCGTTGTCCATCAAAGAGTCGAGGAGGCACGTGATCAGCTCCGGGCGATTTGCAGGCCAGAACGCGGTGCCAAAGCTGTTGTTAGCGTCGGCGTCCTCTGGGCATTGGGGTGGCCAAAGGACAGGCTGTCACCACCGCGCCCCTCACCTGACGTAAAAGACCGAATTATGGCCCCGCGTCGACTCCATCCGATCGAGGAAGTCGAGGACTCGAAGGTCGTTTGGCTTGGTTGGATCTCGCTCCAGCTTCTGCCCGTGCCACATTGGTTCGGGGAACTGCGTCCTGTCCCGCCTCAGCTGCCGTCGTGCGTACGCTCAGACTGTGGGCTTCCGCCCAGCGCCCGCTCACCCGACCATGATGAGCTCCTTGCCGAGCATCTGCTCCACCTCTTCTTTCGCTCCGGGCTCGAGCACAGCATCGGTGGTCGACATCAAGCCCGGACCGCCGGGTGTCGCGCAAAGGCATACATGCCGCACGCTTGCTTGACCAGCTGATCTGGGATTGCAGTGGGAACCGGCTTGCGGATCTTAGTGCGGTGAGCGCGACCCCCATCCGGACTTCCACTCGCAGGTCCCGTGGCTCTAGACTCACAGAGCTCGTCTGTAAGTCAGCCCAGGCAGTCTACATCGATGCTCCCCAGACTCACAGTCGTACATCTTGGTCATGCCCGGCGGGCAGATCACTTTCCCTTCGCCAGCAAAGATGTACTGAGATTCAGCCCACGATCGTGTACTCGGCGATACAGCTTGCCTTCTCGTAGACCTCGTCAACATCGCCACCGGCCTTGACAGCCTCGTCGACGCGATCTAGGACCTTTGCCAACAGCCCGCCATGCTCTGAAGATGCGAGGAAGCTGTAGTCAGAGCGTGTGAATCTAGTGAACAGTCTGCTCACTTCCCCGCCGCCGCTGCATTGTAAGGAAGAAACATGAAGGTGGGTACAGGCGGGGCTTTCAGCTGGCTCAAGACAGTCGTCACTATATCCGGGATCATCGTTTGAAACCCCTACCGCTGCGTCAGCCCCGGTTCGCATTAAGGAACTACTGTCACGCACAGACACAAGAAGGAAGTTTGGCCTCAGCGCTGCAAACGTATTGATGTGAGGGTTTGGCCCTGCAGCAAAGTCCTCCCTGGCACAAAGCGCACGCAGGAAGCCAGGGATAGCATCCGCAAAGTCGGCTGCTTCGTTCGCCATCGACTCGAGGGCAAATTGCCCGGCGGGGTCAGCTCCGGTTTTCCTGACTGGAACGACCTGCAGGCGGTCGACGAGGCTGGGCGACTCACTGTGGTCCTGGTTGGGTGATTGATGCATGTGAGCGAGGGACGGCGAAGCGAGCTCTTCTTCCACTCTCGGGACAGCTGACGGGGCCAGCAAGAGGGTCAGGTATAGATCCGGGTGCTGATCGAGAATGTTGAGGGACAGGTGTAGCAAGGGTCGGACGTGTCCCCTGAGCTTGAGCGCCACTGTTCATGATCACCGCCGACGTACCAAAGGGAGACGGGAATCGCGACAAAGTGGCCTTGTCTCGACATGATCGCACGAGTTGGGGATTCTCGCGGTCGCTATCTGATGGCCAGCAAACCTATATATCTCAAGGCCATGCACCTCCCGACTCCCGACGGCACATTGCAACCGCCCAATCCCCATCAGATCTATCGCATGGGCAACTCGGGGGCCCTGGTGTCACTCCCGGGGACGGTCTGACCGCCGTCTCAAGGCACCGGGCAAGCACGATAGGGTCCTTGTTGCGCTAAATGTTGCATGTGCAACACCCGTTATCACTGCGAGAAAAGCGGCCTAACATGGACATTGGTCATCGCTAACGCCTGTGGAGACGCCGCGCACGGCAGGCGGACGGCGGTCCGGAGCCGGCGTGACATTGATCGTCACCACGCGCGCCGTGATCAACAGTCCAGACAACGGGGACTATGGACGTTTCTCTCAGGCGCATCAGTCCGGATGTTTCGGGACCGTTTGGGTGGGAATCGTGGCTGTGCTCCTCTCTTCCGTGATGATGCTGCTGATGTATGCTTCTCTGAGCCCACTGATCAAGAACAAGACACCGCCGATGGACCGGAAAGAGTCTTCGTGGTGAGATGCCCTTGATGGAGCCCTTCAGGAGATGTCAAACATGCCATCAGCGATCATCGAAGCTAGCCGAAGCTAGCCTAAGGGCTCTCTTGCCCGTCAACAGTCGACCTCCTTGACGATTCGTCGCAGGGGTTGCATGCATGTTCAATGCTCGTCACACGCGGCCACGCCAGGTGTCTACCACTCCTCATCGTCCATGGTCAACCCCGTCCGTTTCCACCCATCACAATCATCGTCCCAATCGTCATCGCCTTCGGCGTCCCCATCTTCCGCTTGCACACCATCAAACTGGTACTGATCGATCAAATGGCCATCCTCATCCCCGTCGCCCTCGACCTGGCCCGCCACGTAGATATCCTGCCCTTTCTTGGCCGCTCTGAGTCGCGCAGCGTCGTCAGGGTTGAATATCGCTTTGACTCGCAGATCGTTCATCCGTGCGGACTGGCCTCGCGCCGGAGGTGAGCGAAGAGATAGCAACGACAACAGAGGCGGTAGAGGGGCCGGCTGGGCCGATGATCTCGGGGACGAATGGGTCGGCGTCGCTGCCGTATCGCCGTTGGTCAGATCCGGCACAGACTCGCCCTCGTCAGTCGGATCCTCGTCGGCTTCATGTGTCGGGTCGTCGCTGACCATCTGCTGTCGATCTTCGACCCGATCATTCGCGTTGTCGACATGCCCCTCGTCCTCCGACGACACTGAAGACAGACTCCCGCGCCGTCTGACATTTCGCTTCGTGCCCGTGATGAACACCTTTTGCCTGACGTTCCCGCCTTCCGGATCCCACTCATCCACCTCGTCGTCCGAGAATGAAACCATCTTTTCTCTCCGCGCTGACCGGGACGGGCTGTGTTCCGCCTCGCCAAGCACTGCTGGGTCCAGCGGTGGTGGTGTCGAGAGACGCTCCTCTCCCGACTCGTCCTCAGCCATCGCGTCCGTATCGGCCTCGACGCGGGATTGAAATGCTGTTTCAGGTTCCAAAATGGGTGCCGCCGAGGTGTCCTGCAGAGCGATGATCGGTGCTTTGCGTGGTTTGGTCACTTCTTTGACCGTCGTGACATTCGTCTTGCCAAAGAACGTTGAAATGTCCCTGTGGCTGGCCCTTCCGTCCGGCCCATTCGTAGCTTTCTGTTTGGGTTTCGTCTTCCCTGCCTTGTCGCTACCGAGCGACGCCCGAGGTGCCCGCGCTGTCGTTGTCGACGCGGGTTCGTCCGCCGATTGTAACAGCTCCGTAAATGTCCTGTTCAGACCCGGCTTTATCGGACTCGGTCCAAACTCATCCTCGTCGATGTCACCGCCCGCGCCGTTTGCACCACCGTTCTCGTCCTCGCTGTGCTCGGTCATGTCATCCTCCAACCGCATCGCCTCCTTCCCCTTCGCCCTGCTCAACAACTCTGCTTGCGAGCTCGACTCTGCCCGCTCGCCCCGCCGCCTCCGCGGCGCCTTGTCCTTCACGGGCGTGACGAAATCCCCTGTCAACCGCAAGCGCGCTTTCGTCCGGGGCGTAATCTCCTCTGTTCCGTTGTTCCTCTCCCGAACTTTGCGAAGCGAGTTGCTTTCCAGCAGCTCACGCAGCTTCCTCGGAGAATTGGCATGGACAAACTTGGACGAAGATGAGGCGTTGGACTGGGCGGAAGAGGGTGGACCGGCTGCGGGGTATGCGACTCCGGATGCCGTGGCCGATCCGAACGGTGCGGGACGGGGAGGTGTCGATGCAAATGGGTTGATCGGATTGGGGTCGACGATGGGGCCCGAGTAGCTCGGGCGCGGCTTCTTCGGGGTGATGAACAGCGATCTCGAAGCCGATTGGGGACTCGGCGCAGGCCGCTTGCTTGACCGTCTCAGTGCGTCGTCTCCAATCGGCGCGTCCTGGCCGTCCTGTCGATGGTGTCCGCCCCGCCCAGCTCGCCCAGTCTGCGTCGCCTGTGTCGTCACAGCGCTGCCGTTCGTGCCGCTGGACGAGCGCCTGCGGTTCGGCGTGGGCGTCGTAGGATACTCGTCGGTCGGTACGACCCTCGGCGTCTGAGTTGTGCTCCTGCTCGGTCCGGCAGACGACGATGCCGCATGGAAGCTGCTCGATGCTGCTGAGCTTGGAGGCTGAAGCGGCGGAGCTAGGGCAAGCTTCCCCGATGACGATGAGCTCGAGGAACCCGCTTGCGCCTCCTTGCTGAGTCGGCGATACAGGTCATATTGCGCCTCTGAACATGAGCTACGGGTGTCGCAAACCTCGACATGAGAGAGATCAAAACGCACTGATTCCGCTTGTATCGCTCTTGATATCGTCTTTCGTGGGTGCCCGACCTTCCTTCGCCCGAAAGGCCTTCTCCCACGCCTTGACGTTCGCCTTGACCGTCGGCAGATTCATGTGGCCGCGTCGATTGTGCGTGAAGATGACTTGGTTTGCTCGTATTTGGTTGACATCGAACGGGTCGATTCTTCGCGACGCGTCGAGACGTGTTGGACATTTCAAAGTTGCCTCATCGGGCAATACTCGGCAGTATCTGATGAAGCTCTCTCTCGTCTGTTGGCCAGATCGAGATCAAGTGCAAGCACAGGCAACCGGGTCTGCATCAAATGCTAAATGTCCCTAAAAGTATGACCAAGTCCCACCCGTCAGGTGGGTAGACGTAAAATGACGGTATAAAAATACAGTAGTAGGCAGAGAAGTATGTTCCGAGCACGACCCCCGGGGCAGAGCGGCCGGAAGACAAGCAAAAGAGGGCATGGCGGATAGGCAAGATACTGTCGAGTTCGCAGCGAGCGTAATCATTGCTATGATGGTTCGAAGGCGGGTATAGATGTCTCGGAAATGACAATCAATCGGTATCGAGTAGAATCAAGGCGATGTTGAACAATATATGCGGGTCGTAGACTATATTGAGATACAGTTGCGTAGCGAGTTCGGCAATGAGCAATCGGGGTGGGGGCATACACGGTCGGTGGAGGATTGTCGTCGGGCGGGGGGAGTCCGAAAAGGGCTGGGTGGCATCGTAGGCGTCCTATTGTCTCGTCGTGGTTCCGGCGAAAGACTGCACCCGGCCGAAAGCGACTCGGGACAGCTGGCGGGGCTTGGCGGACCCGAAGACCGGCGCGGCGAGGCTTCCCATGACACGCGCACAAGGACTGTCCTGGTATCCGGGTGAGCCCATCCCAGGCGCCGGCGAAGAGTCCATCTCCTGGTCGTGGTCCTCTTCGGTGATGGTCGGACCTTGTCGTCGCCCGACCGCTGCTGACGCCGCCGCAAAGGCGAGTCCAGGACACGGCTGAGATAGCCGCGACCCATTAGACGTCATCGACGATTGCAGCTGCTGCGTCTCGCCGTACGTGAACGACTTTGTCCGGGCGAATTTACGGAAATCATGCAAGTCCGATTTGCGCCGTTGAAAGTGTTCCGGATCATCCATGCGGACGTAGCCTTGCGGGCTGCAGCGGGTCTGGCGTGAGCGGGCCAGCATAGCTCTGAAGCGAGACACGTACCGCGTGGGTAGAATAGAATCCGCAGTACCCGCCCTCCAAGATGTAAACCTCTGGATAGAATATTCTGGGGTAGAGATTGTTGTTGAGTATACGATCCCGAGACCGAAGATGTTTTGCGCTGTTGTGAGCGAGATTCTACTTGTAGGAGGAGAGCACTGACAACGTCGGCGCACGTTTGGCGCTAAACTCGCAGTGGAAGACCAGCACGACCTGCTCGCCGCTGGCGAGTTCCCCACTACGACTCGGCGTAGGCAGAGCGTCCCCGTTGGCGTGCACTCCCTTGGCTGCCGAAAGCAACAGCTCGTCCAGCGCATCCATCGACTTTACGTTGATAGCGCCGTCAATGTGCCCGCCCTCATACTCGTAGTCGAATCGACAATCAAGCACGTGATACCGCTTGATCTGGTCCGAGTATTTACCCTCAATCAGATCGTCAAGCTGTCATTAGCAGCGATCGAGCAACGACCACTCAACACACCGTCTCTGAAGTGATCCGCACAAGGCCATCCTCCTTGACCTTGTGGCAAGGAAGGATCTTCCCCGTCATCTCGTTGTCTCCGAAACCCGGAAGGCCCGCACCAAGCGGACTCGCCTTCTTGCCTTTGCCCGACGGACTCGCCGCGGGTGCGGCATAGCTCGACCGAGCCGGCTTGAATCCCGGCGACCCGTCCACCCGCGGCACGTACTTCTGACCGTGTCGCTTGGCGTATTCTCCATGCACTGAGGGGGAATCCTCAAACTCGCTCTCGTCCTCGTCCGCGCCACCCGGCGTACTCATCATCTTCGGCTGGTCGCAGACAGAGTATGCCCGGCGCATTGGGTTTCCGGCGTTGGGGAATTTGGCTACGAGCGTGTTTTGCGGGCCACATAGGATGGGGTAGGCCGACGCGGCCGAGACGGAACGTTGCGAAGCATCCTCTCCCGAGATTTGCGATCCCGAGGGCATCGGCATGGGCGAGGGTCGCTTGAGCGCGCCTCGACGTGACGAGACGGTGTTGGCTCGACCGGACATCGCGCCAAAAAGCATCGCCGCGGAGCTGTTGGCCTTCTCCATGTGCCGGTTGCCATAGGACGCTCTCTTGGCTGACGGACTCGACGGCGACGACGGGGACTCATTGATCATGCTGCGGCGTTTGGCGGGTGGCAGCGCGGATGGGGGCGCTGGAGAATCGCAAAAAAATGAGCCTAGCCCCGGCGACCCCGAGAACGATGCAGCACCCGAGAACACCGGCGACGCAGCCAAAGAAGGGATTTGTGAAGCCGGCCGCGGCGAGTCGACGTCCATCTCCGTCTCGGCGATGCTGGACGTGGGCGAGAACCGCTCTGGCTCAGTCTGGTCGTCAGCTGTTGGCGCTTTCCAGCCACACTACGCACCTCTCGCCGCGTGAAGGCGGGCTGGAAAGTGAGCTTTGGCAGAGTCGTCTCCTCGTTTGACGACGACCACTTCATCGGGATCCCGCCGCGGTGCTTGCTGCTGGAAGCCTTTGCATTCGGCACACCGGGTGGCAGCATCATTCCCTTCATTCCTCTCGCGGTCGCCGGCCCCAGAGACCGCTGCGTGTTTGTCGACAGCTCCCGTCCAAACGTCCGTCGCGGTCCGCCAAGAAAGCCGAGTTCGTTGGCTTTTTCGTTGCTGGGGGACTGAATGGGTACCGGGTCTGGCCGCCGAGGTCGAGCCTTGCCCAGGGCTGGGGTGGGCGAAAGCAGACCCGGAGACGGCACGCTGAGCGATTTCGTCATGCCAAATGCCGGCGAGAGTAGCGTTTCTGCTGGTGGAGACACATCGCCGGAACACGAGATCGACATCGACGACGTAAAGGATTGATCCACGTCGAGGGGGAGATCGACTTCGGTCCTAGTCGGCGATGGGGCAGGAGAGGGGAAGCGAGTGGATGGGAATGACTCCATCAGCGGAGAGGACGAGAACATATCCATGATGGGCGAGTGCTATTGTCGATGCGAGCGAGATGGCGAGCGGTTCGTGGAGCAGTGTTGGCCGGCGATGCAGAGGCGCTGCGGTGGTGTAGGCGCCAGATGATGAAAGGTCACAGCACAAAGTCACGATGGACGGATGCCGGTGAAGGGATCACACCGGTAGGGTTGACTGACTCACTCTACACGGTCGAGATGAACCCCACAAACCGCAGCCAGACCTCTGATCCACAACGCCAATGTCTGTTCTCTTGTCTCTAGCCCGAGTCCTGTGTATACCAAGATGCCGAATAATGCGGTGCGAGAGAGAGTGTTCAGAATGTTCAGAAGCGAGTGGCTGGATTCAGAATCGGCCCAAGATGAGACGTGAGACAACCCACCCGTGACTAGCTCGAGGGCACGGTCTTTTTGCTGAATCTGAAAAGAGCGTGATCTGTCTCGACTATTGTCGCCGTCGAGCAGGTTTTGGGCGCGGGCACCCCGTCGTCGAGGTGAATGATGGTCGAAAGCGAAGATGGTGAGGTCGCGTTCACGGAGACGAGGTCGAAGGCTGGTCGTTTTCCCGGAAGCCGTACCGCTGTCGGACGAGGCGTCTTCTTCCAAGCCCGTTTGCGCGCAATGCCAGTGGATCCGGATAGCGGGACGGTCTGTCGATCAGAGTGGGTTGAAGCGAGCAAGCAAGCGCAGTACGGCGGGCAAGTTCAATCTCGGATTGTGATTCCTCTATCGCACGGCTGGAAGGAGGTAGGTTTCACGCAGAGGCGCTTCTCGGGCTCGCGCTGTCCGTGGTGGTAATTGCGCCTGAACGATGCGATGGATATGACGGTATGAACAGCTCGAAGAAGAAGGAGGCTGGAGGCAGCATCAACGCGAGCGGAGCGTTCGAGGGTGATATAGGCCATCCTTTGGACAACGGGCACTCCACCTTGTCCTGGGTTGGTTCAACCCTTGACGCGACTGCTTTTTTATACATCGCACCGTTCCTTGATGCTCGCACCTCCCTGAAGCGAGTTGCACCCTGATCCATCTCATCCGGCATGATGCCATGTTCTCTGACATGAGCGAAATGGAACCAGCCATGCTCGGTCGGTCCTTCTTACAGACCGTATTGAGATCTGTGGGTGATGCGGACGCACCACTTGAGTTGCCGCGACGATTACATACTCCCCGGCTGCATCCCGGGCCATCGGACGCTCTTACAGCGACACCTCGCCCCCTTTCAGAGATCAACCAGCAGTTATCCGACCCCTCGCGTCTGGAGTAAACTTCGCATGCATGTTCGTCTCTATTGTTCACCGAACTGGGACTGCAGGCCCTTGAACCAGCTTGACGCCTTGCTCCAGCCATCCTCTCGTGCCAAGGATGCACCACAACGAGCCACTGTCTCACCACCTTTCGTCATCCCGCTCCAAACGGAACAACCTTGCGGCGCCGCCCCTGTGAATCCCGCGACCAACCGATGGGCGATGCCCCTTCTCTTCCCGCCATGCCGCTTTGCCTCTTCCGCCGGGAACGCCGGCCGACCGCGCGATGCGACACGTCAACCGCCCAGACGCCATCAAGGGCGCAAATGATCGGCGACTGTTTGTGCGCGACCTGCTCCCGGCGATACAATGGTCGCTGCGCAGACAACACCGGATGCAAGATCGGCTCAACGTCCGTGTCGCACCGTCACCTGGCGACAGAGCCATCCGAACACGTCGTTGCTATGCTTCGCTGGGTCCAGATGTCGGGTACCCGCGCCTGTCCGTCCACTGCCATACTCGTCGGGAAGACGCTGTCGCAGCATCGCGCTAGTGCTTCATAGTTACGTTATCTGCCTCTCTACAATTTACGAAACATGTCAACAAAGCCAATTCTTGCGGGACATCACAGAGAAAGCCTGGGCGTTGGTTCTGGATCGACGCGTTGTTGACGTGTTCCAACTCGGTCACACATGACGTCGAGCACACCACTGCGTTCCTGGTTTCAACAAACATCGCCCTCCTCACATTGCCCACCTCGACTGGAGGCCCTTGCACACTGCGCAGTCGCTCCGGCATGGCATCATGCTTACAGATGATGCGCTCTCGACTGTGACGTCAAGGAACCCCATTCAGTCGGGTGAGGCGTCTCCGACGTGGGAGGGACGGAGCTGCATAGAGTCGTGTGTTCTTGTTACCCGCGCGCTATGCATCAGACGGGTGTGAAAGAAGCTTGGCTCGAACCGACCGGCCGTTGGGAAAAACAGTCTCTGCGGGGCCGCGCTATCCATGCCACTCTGTGACGCAGCGAATTCATGCGCGCAAGGGTCAGCTCCCAGGT
>Ga0308169_10003184_pt1 | contig 16272 bp, 15 predicted proteins | sample PhyBR1_2_FD_202139 | JGI IMG/M metagenome (GOLD analysis project Ga0308169, IMG submission 202139) | Phyllosphere microbial communities from UC Gill Tract Community Farm, Albany, California, United States - DLSLSB.R1 | ecosystem: Host-associated > Plants > Phyllosphere > Unclassified | place... | reverse complement strand
CTGCTCGAGGGCGATCCGACGTGGGCGGAGCCGTCACGGGAGAGCGGGCCACTGCGCCTGCGCCGCACGGTCCTGTGGCTGCTGCTCATCGCCCTGACCGGTGCGGGGTTCGCCGCCGCGCCCGTTCCGGCGCTGGCCACGGTGCTGACCCTGGCCACGGTCCTGCGCGGACTCTCGCTCGCCGGGGCGGTGCACGAGTCGCGCCGCGAGGCCCGTGGCGCGCGCTGGCACGACAAGCCCCGGCTGGTGATCGGCACACCGTGGCACCTGCTGCGCTCGCTGCCCAGCACGATCGTGCTGGTGCTGTGGGCCGGCGGCCTCGCCGTGGCCGCCGGCCTGATCTGCTACGCCGTCGCGGCCACGATGACGAGCACCCTCTTCGTGTGCGGTCTGGTGCTGACCGTGATGCTGGCGACCGGCCCCGGCGCGGGCCGGGTGCGTGGTCCGCTGCGGCGCGTGACCACGCCGCCGGCCCGGCGGCTCGGCGTCTGGGGCTTCACCGCCGTGATGCTCGCCGCGCTCATCGTCTTCTTCGTGCTCCGGGTGAGCGGCCACGGCACCGACTGGACGCCGTGGGACCGTTCGCCCTTCGGCGACGCCTTCTGACCGGACCGGCGGCGCCCCGACGAGGAGGTGAAGAACGACGCAGCACGCATCTTCGCTACCGTCGGACCATGGCTGAGCTGATCCAGATCCCCGCCCCAGACGGCACCGCCGACGCGTACGTCGCACGCCCTGTCGATCGTCCGAAGGGCGGCGTGCTCTTCTTCATGGACGCCATCGGGCTGCGCCCGCGCATCGCCGAGATGGCGGACGTGATCGCCTCGTGGGGCTATCTCGTGCTCGCGCCGCACGTCTTCTACCGGGCCGGCCGCGCTGCCGACCTGGAGCCGAAGGTCGACCTGCGCGATCCGGCGATCCGCGCCTCGTACTTCCAGGCCGCGGGGCTCGGGGCGTTCATGGACGCTCTCACCTTGGAGCGGGTCGAGGCGGACACGGCGGCCTACGTGGCCGCCCTGCAGGCGCTTCTGGCCGACGCCGGCGCCCCCGACGTGCGGTTGGGCGCCACCGGCTACTGCATGGGCGCGCGTCTGTCGACGCTCGCGGCGGGCCAGTTCCCCGGCCTGATCGTGGCCGTCGGCGGGTTCCACGGCGCGGGCCTCGTCACCGACGACGAGCACAGCCCGCACCGCAGGCTCACCGCGCAGGCGGAGTACGTCTACGGTCACGCCGACAACGACCCGGGCATGGGACCCGAGCGCGCTGCGGAGCTCGAGAGGGCGCTCATCGCGGCCGGCGCGACCCACACCGCCGCGATCTACCCGGACGGTCCGCACGGCTTCACGATGAGCGACACGGCGTCCTGGCACGAGCCGAGCTACCAGCGGCACCTCGTGGAGCTCGAGGCGCTCTTCGAGCGGACGCTGGGCTAGGCGCCGGAGTCCTCACCGAACTCTGCGGCGACGGCGGCCTCGGCCTCGTCGATGATCGCGCGCATCGCGCTCTCGGCGCGGGCCGCGTCGCGGTCGCGTACGGCCCGGGCGACCTCGTCGTGGCGGGCGATCGCCGCCTCGTTGGGGCGTGAGGGCATCAGGTTGTGATGGGTGCGGCCGGCCAGCGCGCCCTCCACCAGCTCGGCCAGGGCGGCGAGCATCTCGTTGCCGCTGGCCTCCAGCAGGGTCCGGTGGAACAGCTGGTCGGCGTGGAGATAGGCCTCCAGGTCACCGGCTCGGCCGGTGTGCACCATGTCGGAGACAGCGCTTGCGAGGCGGCGGCACTGCTCGGCGTCGGCGCGCTGCGCGGCGAGCGCGGCCGCCGCCGGTTCGAAACCGCGGCGCAGCTCGGCCAGGGACACCATCTGCCGGGCCCGGTCGCTGCCCTCGAGACGCCAGGCGACGACGCGCGGATCGAAGAGGTTCCACGAGGTGCGGGGTTGCACGGTGGCGCCGACGCGACGTCGGCTGGCGACCAGGCCCATCGACTCGAGCACCCGCACGGCCTCGCGCGCCACGCTGCGCGAGACGCCGTACGTGCTCCCGATGGTGTCGGCGGTGAGGACGGACCCGACGGCGTGCTCGCCGGTGACGATCTCGGTCCCTATCCGGTCGAGTACGGTCGCATGCCGCGCGGCCGTGGGGACGGAAGGGGGAGTGGAGGCAGCAGGCACCCAATCATCATCTCAACTCCCGGTCGATCGCGGAATAGGTCTGCCTTTTGTTTTCTCGGTGTTGCAATCGTATGACTTTTGAGCAATGCTTATGACGTGAGTCACTCTCAGGAAGCGCGCACGCCGCCGCTGCTGGTCGTCATGGGAGTCTCCGGGTCCGGCAAGTCGACGATCGGAGCCGCGCTCGCGCAGCGCCTCCGCGTCCCCTTCGCCGACGCGGACGACTTCCACCCCGCCGCCAACATCGCCAAGATGAGCGCCGGACATCCGCTCAACGACGAGGACCGCGGTCCTTGGCTCGATGCCGTGGGGGAGTGGCTCGCCGCCCATCCCGACGGCGCCGTGATGAGCTGCTCGGCCCTGCGGCGCGACTACCGCGACCGGCTGCGCCACCATGCCGCCCGGCTCGAGTTCATCCACCTCGCCGGCAGCCGCGAGGTCATCGCCGCCCGGATGGCCGGCCGACCCGGGCACTTCATGCCGGCCTCGCTGCTCGACTCGCAGTTCGCCACCCTCGAGCCGCTCGGCGCCGACGAGGCCGGAGTCACCATCGACATCGACCAGAGCGTCGATGACGTCGTCCAGCAGTACGTCGATCAGCTCACCGAGGAGCAGCACTCATGACCCTGTCCGCACCGGTCGCCCTGGCGGCGACCAATCTCGTCGAGCCGGTCGCCGCCGGCTGGCAGCTCCTGGTCGGCGCGCTCGCCGCCATCGCCGTGATCGTCGGACTGATCACCTGGCTCAAGCTGCACCCGTTCCTCGCCCTGATCCTGGGCGCCGGCGTCGTCGGCGCCGCCGCCGGGCAGAACCTCAACGCTGTCGTCACGAGCTTCAGCACCGGCTTCGGCAACACCGCCGCCGGCGTCGGCATCCTGATCGCGCTCGGCGCGATGTTCGCCAAGCTGCTCGCCGACTCCGGCGGCGCCGACCAGATCGTCGACACCATCGTCGGGCGGGCCTCCGCCCGGGCGCTGCCGTGGGCGATGGTCCTCGTCGGCGCGATCATCGGCCTGCCGATGTTCTTCGAGATCGGCCTGGTCCTGCTGATGCCGGTCATCTACCTGGTCGCCCGCCGCTCGGGCCTGTCGCTGATCACGGTCGGCATCCCGGCGCTGGCCGGCCTGTCCGCGATGCACGGCTTCGTCCCGCCGCACCCCGGTCCGCTGACCGCCGTCCAGGCGCTGCACGCCGACCTCGGCCTCACCCTCGGCATGGGCATCCTGGTCGCGGTCCCGACGATCATCGTCGCGGGACCCCTGTTCGGCGCGCTCGCCGGCCGCTGGGTGGTTGTACCGGCTCCGGAGACCTTCGGCGCGGATGAGCGCGAGGAGCACACCCAGCGCCCGTCCTTCGCCATCACCATCGCCAGCATCCTCCTGCCGGTCGTCCTGATGCTCGGCAAGTCGCTGGCCGACATCATCATCGACGACCCGACCCAGCGGCTGCAGCAGATCCTCGACGTCCTCGGCACGCCCCTGGTCGCGCTGCTCATCGCGGTCCTGGTCGCCATCTTCACCCTCGGCCGCAACGTCGGGATGGACCGCGCTGCGATCGCGAGCGTCCTTGAGCGGTCGTTGCCCCCGATCGCGGGCATCCTGCTGATCGTGTCCGCCGGCGGCGGCTTCAAGCAGGTCCTGGTCGACACCGGCATCGGCACCCAGCTCGCCGACTGGGCGAAGAGCGCCAACTTCTCCGTGCTCGTCCTCGCCTGGGTCCTCGCCGTGCTGATCCGACTCGCGACCGGCTCGGCCACCGTCGCCACGATCACCGCGTCCTCGCTGATCACCGGCCTGGTGGCCGGGATGGGCAACGCGGAGCTCTCCTTGGTGGTGCTGGCGATCGGCGCCGGATCGCTCTTCTTCTCCCACGTCAACGATGCGGGCTTCTGGCTGGTGAAGGAGTACTTCGGGCTCTCGGTCGGTCAGACCATCAAGACCTGGTCGCTCATGGAGACCCTGCTCTCGGTGATGGGCCTGGTGATGGTGCTGCTGGTCAACCTCGTCGTCTAGCCGAGCTGCCCAGCACGCGCAAGCGCCCCGCCGGTCATCCCAGCGGGGCGCTTCGGCTTCGCCTGCCGCTACGCCTCGTCGTACTCGGGCGCGTCGAGCGCGATCGACTCCTCCTCGTCCCGGGGGCCCGAAGCTCCGGCGGGTCGCTCCGAGGCGGCCACCTCCTCGCGGGGCTGATCGGCGTCCTGGGCGGGGTCGTTCACGGGTTCGCTCATGCCGCCCGGTAGCCGTGCGTGAACCCCGCCAAACGCACGGCCCGCGGGCCGCAGCCGGCTCAGTCCGCTCAGTCCGGGAAGATCCGCGGGATCTGCGACGCCGTACCGGTGAACGCGGCCGGGCGCTTCTCGAGGAAGGCGGCCACGCCCTCCTTGCCGTCGCCCACCGAGGCGTGCCACATCGCGAGGGAGTCCGAGAGGTGGGCCTCCATGGGGTCCGAGGCCGCGGCGTTGCGGGTGATCAGCTGCTTGGCCAGGCCGATGGCCACGGCGGACCGGCCACGTACGAACGACCGGGCGAGCTCCTGCGCCGCCGGCAGCAGCTCATCGGGCTCGTGCACGCTGCGCACCAGCCGGCCGGCCAGCGCCTGCTCGGCGCTGAGGATGTCGGCGGAGTAGACCCATTCCAGCGCTTGGGCGGTCCCGACGATCCGCGGCAGGAAGTACGAGGAGCAGGCCTCGGGCACGACGCCGATCCGGCCGAAGATGAAGCCGATCCGCGCCGAGGTCGACATCAGCCGGAGGTCCATCGCGCAGGTCATGGTCGCCCCGATGCCGACCGCCGCGCCGTTGATCGCGGCGATGACCGGCTTCGGCAGCGCGTGGATCGCCAGGGTGACCATGCCGCCGGTGTCGCGGACACCGTGCTCCCACCTCGGATCGGTGACGTTCTCTCGCAGCGACTCCGGGGTGGGTTCCAGGGTCTCGTCGAGGCCGAAGACGTTGCCCTCGGCCGACAGATCCATCCCCGCGCAGAAGGCCCGGCCGGCGCCGGTGACCACGACGGCGCGGATGGCGTCGTCGTAGGCGTCGGCCTCGAAGAAGCGGCGCAGCTCGGCCGCCATCGTGAGGTCGAAGGCGTTGAGCGTCTCGGGCCGCGACAGCGTCAGCGTGGCGACGCCGTCCTCGTCGACCGCAAGGGCGAGGGTCTCGTAGTGCTGAGTCTCGTAGGCGCTCATCCGGTCACCGACTTCGGCAGGCCCGACGGCGTACAGAGCGAGGCGGGGATCTTGGAGGTGTGGTCGGTCTTGATGTAGGTGAGCAGCTTGAGCGCGCGGTCGTGGTCCCAGTGCACGGCCAGGTCGGAGATCGGCATCCCGCAGGTCAGGCCGTTCGTGCCGTTGACGTGGGTCATCGCGCTGGCCCAGTTGGCGGCGTTGAGCTTGGAGGTGCCGTCACCGAAGGTGAAGAGGTACGGCACGGAGTGCATGAGCCGCCAGTAGCGGAACGGATTCAGCACGGTCGCGGGGGAGGCGACCTTGTGCCCGATGGCCGAGACGACCTCGCGCTGGTGCTGGGCGCGGCCCAGGTCGCCGAGCGACTGCGTGTGCCGCGAACGGGCGTAGCCCAGCGCCGTCACGCCGTTGGCGTGCTGGCACCCGGCCTTGATGTTGAGCCCGGCGAGCGGGTCCTTCATCGCCGTCTTGGGACAGATCGTGATGCCGCCGACCGCGTTGACCGCCTTCACCAGGCCGCCGAAGCCGATCTCGACGTACTTGTCGATCCGCAGCCCGGTGTCCTGCTCGATCGTCTTGACCAGTAGCTGCGGGCCGCCCCAGGCGAACGCCGCGTTGATCTTGGTCGGGCTGTGGCCGGGGATCGGCACGATCGAGTCGCGCGGGATCGACATCAGCATGTTCGGGCCGCTGCCGGTGTGCAGGATCATGATCGTGTCGGTGCGCTGGCCCGCGGCGTCACCGGTCGACAGCTTGCGCCGCTGCTTGCGGGTGAGACCGGCGCGTGAGTCGCTGCCGACCATGAGGTAGGTGGTGCCGGGCTGGTCGGCCGGACGAGCGCCGCTCGGGGCGAAGGCGACGTGGTCGACCTTGTTCCACGCGAAGACGGGCACCAGCACCAGGTAGGCGATCCAGGCGAGGACCAGCAGCAGGATCAGCCGGACCGGACGCAGGCGGGGCCGTCGCAGCCAGCGCCGTCCGCCGGAGCGTCCGCTGCCCTCATCCGCGCCGGGCGTGGGCGCGATCTTCGGGGGCGTCGGCGCGGTGGGCGGGCGGGTGCCGCCGTGGGCGTTGTACGTCGCGTACGCCTCGCTCGCCCGCTGGTGGCGCGGGTCGGGCCGGTCGATCGGGATCGCACGCGTGGCGTCCTCGGACGGCGGCTCGGGCTCGGTGCGGCGGGGCTGGGTCGGCACAGGTCGCTCGGTGGGAGTCGACCCCGTGGTCGGCTCCGGAGCCCCGGACTTCTTGTCCGAGCCCTTCCCGAAGAGCCAGTCGTACTGGTCAGGCATGGCCCAGACGGTACCGTGCGGCCATGACCGCTCCCCTCGAAAGCCGGCCGACGTCGTATGGCCTGGTCTCGCTGGCGGTGATCATGCGCAGCACCGAGGCGAACCTCGCGGGCAACATCCACGGCGGCGAGATCGTCAAGCTCGCCGACTCCACCGCGGGCGCCGTCAGCGCCCGGCACGTCGGTGGCCAGACCGTCACCGCGGCCCTGGACGAGATGGCGTTCCTGCAGCCGGTGCAGGTCGGCGACATCGTGCGCACGTACGGGCAGGTCAACTGGGTGGGGCGCACCTCGCTGGAGGTGGGCGTGCGGATCGAGGCCCAGCCGCACAGCGACCCGACCGCGACCGGTCTGCACGTGGCGTCGGCCTACTTCGTGATGGTCGCGATCCACCCGGACGGCAGTCCGCGTGAGGTGCCGCAGCTGCTGCTGGAGACCGAGACCGACCACCGCCGTTGGCGCGAGGCCGAGATCCGGCGGGCGCACCGGCTGGCCAAGCGCGAGGAGATCCTGCGCAGCCGCTCGCACGCTGGCTGACGCCCGGCGCAGCGAGCGTCGAAACCCTGCGTGTCGGTGACGAAAGTGGCTGCTGTGACTGGCGATACTGACGGGGCTTGACTTCTTCCCCGTAGAGCATCGAAAGGCCCGTCGCATGCGGAGCATCGAAGAGCGCGCCGCCCGCGTCCGGTTCCGGCGCGCGCTCGCCCTCATGACCATGACGCTGATCGTCCCCGGCTCGGCCCAGCTGATGGCGGGCGACCGTCGCGTCGGGCGTGTCGCGATGTCCGTGTGGTTCGCGCTGCTGAGCGGTGGCGCCCTGATGCTGCTGACCTCGCTGGTCTACCACGAGGCGGCGTTCTGGTTCGCGACGACGCCGTGGGCGCTGCTGTTCCTGCGTCTCGGACTGACCGTCGGCGCGATCGCCTGGGCGTACCTCTTCTTCGACGCGTGGCGGATCGGCCAGCCCCTCACCCTGGCGCTCCCGCACCGGCGCATCATCGTCAGCCTGACCAGCACGGTCGCGCTGAGCACAGCCGCCGTGCTGCTCTTCAGCGCTCACCTGGTCGGCGTGCAGCGTGGCCTGGTCACGGCGATGTTCGCCGGGGACAACGTCTCGGGCAGCACCGAGGGTCGCTACAACGTCCTGCTCATCGGAGCCGACTCCGGCGTGACCCGCTGGGGCCTGCGCACCGACTCGATGACGATCGCCTCGATCGACGCTCACACCGGGAAGACCGTGCTGATCGGTCTGCCGCGCAACATGATGAACTTCCCCTTCCCCAAGGGCTCGATCCTGGCCAAGCAGTGGCCGCACGGCTATAACTGCTCCACCTGCGAGCTCAACAGCCTCTCCACCTACGCCGCCGACCACAAGTCGCTCTTCGACCAGTTCGACCAGCCCGGCGTCGAGGCGACGATGGAGGGCATCGAGGGCATCACCGGCCTCAAGCTCAACTACTACGCCATGATCAACATGCCCGGCTTCCGCGACATGGCCAACGCCGTCGGCGGGGTCGAGATCAACGTCCGCGAGCCGATCGCGATCGGCAAGACGGGTCAGATCACCGGCTGGATCAAGCCGGGCCTGCGCAAGCTCAGCGGCGAGGACCTCCTGTGGTACTCCCGCTCGCGGGCCACCTCCGACGACTACTCGCGGATGGCGCGGCAGAAGTGCGTGATGAACGCGATGCTGCATCAGGTCAGCCCGACGACGGTGATGAAGCACTTCTCCGACATCGCGAAGGCGTCGGCCGCCCTGCTCACCACGGACATCCCGGCCAGCGAGGTCGACAAGTTCGCCCAGCTCGCGCTCAAGGCCAAGTCGCAGAAGATCTCGACGCTCTCCCTGGTGCCCCCGCTGGTCAATACCAGCGACCCCGACATCGCGAAGATCCGCAACGCGATCGACGAGGCGCTCAACCCGCCCGCGCACTCGAAGGCGGGCAGCGCCAAGCCGAAGAAGTCGTCCACCCCAGCCCCGTCGAAGGACGTGATGACCGAGGGGTCGTACGGATCGCTCCGGACCGGCTACGTCGCCAACCAGACCGACGACCTGGCAGGAGCCTGCTGAGCCCGAATGATGGGTTCGTCGCGGGCGAGTGATGGCTTTGTCCCGGTTGAGTGATGGGTTCGTCTCCCACATAGGGTGAACGCCGTGACCGAGCCCCGACGTATCGCTGCCGTGGTGGTCACCTACAACCGCCTCGCCCTGCTCCAGGAACTGCTCGAGCGGCTCGACCAGGTGCCGGAGCTCACCGAGGTGCTGGTCATCGACAACGCCTCGAGCGACGGCACCAGCGAATGGCTGGCCGGCGCGCTCGACGACGCACAGGCGGGCGGGCCCCTGGATGCGCACCGCTCCGTGCGCGTGCTGGCGCGCACCCTGACGACCAACCGCGGCGGCGCGGGCGGCTTCCACGACGGCCTCGCCTGGGCGATGGAACGGGGCGCCGAACTGGCCTGGCTGATGGACGACGACGGCCTGCCCGACGACGGCTGTCTGGCCCGGCTGCTCGAGGAGGACGACCTGGACTTCTGGGGTCCGGTGGTCGTCGACCGTGAGCAGCCCGAGCGGCTGGTCTTCCCGATCCGGCTCCCCGGCGGCACGAGGGTGGTGCACGACCTGGCGGACGTACGCCGGGCAGCGGCGGTCCCCTCGACAGGCTCGGGGAACGACCGGATCGACGGCATCGTGATCCCGTTCAACGGCGTCCTGGTCACCCGCGGGCTGGTCGAGCGGATCGGCCTGCCGCGCGAGGAGTACTTCATCTGGGGCGACGACCACGAGTACCGCCTGCGCGCGGAGGAGGCCGGCGCCCGCATCGCCACGGTCGTCGACGCACAGGTGAGGCACCCCGCCGTCGGTGCCCTCGGCACGCCCATGCTCGGCGGTCGCACCACGTACAACCACACGCCCAGCGACCTCAAGCACTACTGCATGGCGCGCAACAACCTGCTCAACCTGCGCGACTACAAGGGCTGGGCGTACGCGCTGGCCTTCGTGCTCAAGACGCTGTGGTTCTACCTGTTCACCCACCCCGAGCCGAAGCGGATCGTGCTCAGCGTCCGGGCGTGGATCGCCGCGCTGCGCGGCGACTTCACCGGCCACGAGAGGTTCCTGCAGTGACCGAGTCCGTGGCGATCGTCGTCGTCACCTACAACCGCGCGGACCTGCTCGCCGTCATGCTCGAGGGTCTGGGCCGGCTCGAGCGGGCGGCCGACGCGGTGATCGTGGTCGACAACGCGTCCACCGACCACACGGCCGAGGTGCTGCAGGCGAGCGGACTGGCCGGGCTCCAGGTCGTCTCCAGCCCCGAGAACCTGGGCGGCGCGGGCGGCTTCCACCTCGGCACCAGGATCGCGTACGAGCAGGGCTTCGACCGGATCTGGCTGATGGACGACGACGTCGTCCCCGCCCCGGACTGCCTCACCGTGCTCATGGCGCAGGACGAGGACTGCCTGATGGCGGTGCGGGAGAACACCGACGGCAGCCTCATCGAGCTGGCCGCCACGCGGTTCAACCTGGCCAACCCGCTGGCGATCAAGCCGAAGCAGGCCAGCGTGCTCACCGAGTTCGGCAGCCGCGAGGCGATGCCCGAGAAGGTCCGGCTGGAGAACGTCGCGTTCGAGGGCTTCATGCTCCGCCGCCGCGTGATCGACGCGATCGGGCTGCCCGACGCCAGCTTCTTCATCTTCTACGACGACGTCGACTACGCGCTGCGCGCCCGCCGGGCCGGCTTCGACATCTGGGCGGTCCGCGACGCCCGCCTGGTCCGCCAGTTCGACTTCAGCCAGCAGCACGACCTGAGCAGCTGGAAGGGCTTCTACATGTACCGCAACCTGTTCGCGGTGCACTTCCGCTACGGCGAGAACCTCCTCGTCCGGCTCAAGCCGTGGCTGATCGCGCTGATGGTGGTGCTGCTCAGCCCGGTGCGCGGCGGTCGCAGCGAGGCCCGGAACGTGATCTCCGCCGTACGCTCGGCGCGGGGGATGCGGACTGTTCCACCGGCGTCCGTAGACTGACCGACCGTGTCAGACAGTGCATTCACGCCGGACCTCGTCGTCGTCGGCTCGGGCTTCTTCGGCCTGACCATCGCGGAGCGGTGCGCCGCCGAGCTCGGCCTCAAGGTCCTCATCCTCGAGCGCCGGCCCCACCTTGGCGGCAACGCCTACTCCGAGTTCGACGAGGAGACGGGCATCGAGGTGCACAAGTACGGCACCCACCTGTTCCACACCTCGAACGAGAAGGTCTGGGAGTACGTCAACCGCTTCACGACGTTCACCGGCTACCAGCACCGGGTCTTCGGCAAGTACCAGGGCCAGGTCTACTCGCTGCCGATGAACCTCGCCCTCATCAACCAGTTCTTCGGCAAGAGCCACACCCCCGACGAGGCGCGCGCCCTGATCGCGGAGCAGGCCAGCGAGATCAATACCGAGGACGCCACCAACCTCGAGGAGAAGGCGATCTCCCTGATCGGCCGCCCGCTGTACGAGGCGTTCATCAAGGGCTACACCGCCAAGCAGTGGCAGACCGACCCCCGGGAGCTCAGCGCGGACATCATCACGCGCCTCCCGGTCCGCTACACCTTCGACAACCGCTACTTCAACGACACCTACGAGGGGCTGCCGACCGACGGCTACACCGCGTGGCTGACCCGGATGGCCGAGCACGAGAACATCGAGGTGCGCGTCTCCACCGACTTCCTGGACCCGGCGGTCAACGCGGAGTTCAAGGGCAAGGTCCCGATCGTCTACACCGGCCCGGTCGACGAGTACTTCGGCAACTGCGAGGGCCGCCTGTCGTGGCGCACCGTCGATCTCAAGCAGGAGACGCTCGACGTCGACGACTACCAGGGCACCGGCGTCGTGAACGCCAACGACCCCGACGTCCCGTTCACCCGTGAGCTCGAGTTCAAGCACCTGCACCCCGAGCGCGCCGCAACGTACAAGAAGGGCCGCACCATCGTGGTGCGAGAGTTCTCCCGATTCGCGGAGGAGGGCGACGAGCCCTACTACCCGATCAACACCGCAGAGGACCGCGCGAAGCTGCTGAAGTACCGCGACCTCGCTGCGCAGGAGCCGACGGTGCTCTTCGGCGGCCGGTTGGGCACGTACAAGTACCTTGACATGCACATGGCCATCGCCTCGGCGCTGTCGATGTACGAGAACAAGCTCAAGCCGCACTTCGTTGACGGAGCCGAGCTCAAGTCCGGGGGAGTGGACGCCTGATGACCGCACCGACCACGACGGGCACCGCGACCCGCCTGCTCCAGCGCCAGATCCTGCCGCTGGACCGCGACTTCGAGGTGTTCGCCCTCTACGTCGACCCGCACGAGGCCGTGCTCGACGAGGACAAGTACGTCGTCGGTGGTGAGCGCGCCGCCAAGGAGCTCAACAACACCGCCGTGCGCCAGGCCGTCGGCGACGGCGAGCAGATCCGTGCCGAGCAGATCGTGGATCGGACCCGGCTGCGTCTCGACGCCGGGCAGCGGCTCAGCTTCGGCAGCTACTTCAACGCGTTCCCGGCGTCCTACTGGCGCAAGTGGACGATCGTCGACGAGGTCACGCTGACCGTGACGGTCGAGGGCGCCGGTGCCACCGTGATCGTGAACAAGTCGCTGGCCAACGGCAATAGCCAGCGGGTCGACTCGGCGGTCAGCACCGAGGCGGGGGTCAACACGATGACCTTCGACCTCCCGCTCAAGCCCTTCATCGACGGCGGCTGGTACTGGTACGACGTCGTCGCCTCGGACAACAGCGTGGTGGTCAGCGCCGAGTGGAGCGCCCAGGTCCCGGCGGACCGCGCCGAGCACGGCACCGTCGACATGGCGATCACCACCATGAACCGCCCCGACTTCTGCGCCAAGCTGCTCCAGCAGCTCGGCGAGCCGGAGCTCGCTCCGTACCTCGACACCGTCTTCGTGATGGAGCAGGGCACGCAGAAGGTGGCCGACGACGCCGGCTTCGCCGACGCCGAGAAGGCGCTCGACGGCAAGCTGCGCATCATCGAGCAGGGCAACCTCGGCGGCTCGGGCGGTTATGCCCGCGGCCAGCTCGAGTCGCTGCGCAAGGGCACCGCGACCTATGCCCTCATGATGGACGACGACGTCGTGTGCGAGCCCGAGGGCATCATCCGGCAGGTCACCTTCGGTGACCTCGCGAAGCGGCCGACGATCGTCGGCGGCCACATGTTCAGCCTGTATGCCCGCTCGCGGCTGCACAGCTTCGGCGAGATCGTGCACGCCTGGCGCTTCTGGTGGCGCACCCCTGAGGACGCGTTCGTCCAGTGGGACTTCAACACCCGCAACATCCGCTCCGCACGGTGGCTGCACAAGCGCCAGGACGTCGACTTCAACGGCTGGTTCTCCTGCCTGATCCCGCGCGTGGTGATCGACGAGATCGGCCTGAGCCTGCCGCTGTTCATCAAGTGGGACGACGCCGAATACGGTCTGCGGGCCAAGGCGCACGGCTTCCCGTCGGTCACCTTCCCGGGTGCGGCCGTGTGGCACGTGCCGTGGACGGACAAGAACGACGCGGTCGACTGGCAGTCGTACTTCCACCTGCGCAACCGCCTCATCGCGGCGCTGCTGCACTCGGCGTACCCCCGGGGCGGCCGGTTGCTGCGCGAGAGCCTCAACAACCAGATCGCGCACCTCGTCGCCATGCAGTACTCCACCGCCGAGCTGCGGCTGCAGGCGATGGAGGACATCCTCAAGGGCCCCGAGGCGCTGCACGAGATGCTGCCGACCCGCCTGGGGGAGATCAACGCGCTGCGCAAGCAGTACAGCGACGCCCAGCTGGTTGCCGAGCCGGACGACCTCCCGCCGGTGCGGGTGGAGAAGCCGACCAAGAAGGACCTCACCGACGTCCCGTCGCGCAGGGCCCAGATCATCTCGGCCGGCCTGGCCCCGATCCGGCAGCTGCGCAAGCCGCGCGCGCTCTCGCAGACCAACCCCGAGGTCGTCGTGCCCGCGCTCGACGCGAAGTGGTACCGGCTCGCGTCGTACGACTCCGCCGTCGTGTCGATGAACGACGGGACGGCCGCGGCGCTCTATCGCCGCGACCCGGAGCTGTACAAGGCGATGCTCAAGCGCACCGCCGAGCTCCACGCCCGCTTCCTCAAGGAGTGGCCGGAGCTCTCGAGGCGCTACCGCGACGCCCTCGACCAGATCACCTCCCCGGCGGCTTGGGAGGAGACGTTCAAGCCGTGGAAGGAGCCCGGTGATGAGTGAGGCGAGTCTGACCCATGGATCGGTGGAGGGCGCGGAGCTTGCGCCGCTCGTACCGCCGTCCTCGACGTTGGGACTGCTGTCGGTCTTCCGGCGCCGCTACCTGCTCAAGCTGCTGGTGCAGCGCGAGCTGTCGGCGCGCTACGAGCAGTCCTTCCTGGGCTTCCTGTGGTCCTACATCAATCCGCTGAGCCAGTTCTTCATCTACTGGTACATCATGGGCACGGTCATGGGCGCCCATAGAAGCGTCGAGAACTATCCGGTGCACGTCTTCAGCGGCCTGATCATCGTCCACTTCTTCACCGAGACCTTCGGCGCGGGCACCCGCTCGATCGTGCGGAACAAGTCGCTGGTGCAGAAGATGCCGCTGCCCAAGGAGATGTTCCCGGTCGCCGCGATGGTGGTCTCGCTCTACCACGTGGTCCCGCAGCTGCTCATCCTGCTGCTCGTGTGCGTCCTGACCGGCTGGCACCCGGATCTCGGGACGCTCATCGGCGGTGTGCTCGCGCTCGCGATCCTGATGTGCTTCGGCACGGCGCTGGCGCTGGTCTTCTCGGTCGCGAACGTCTTCTGGCGCGACTTCGGCTCGCTGGTCGGCATCCTGACCAACTTCGTCCGCTTCGGCTGCACGATGATCTACAGCTACGACATGCTCGCCCAGCACGCCGGCAGCATGCGGTGGCTGGTGCTCGGCAACCCGATCGCGGTGGCCTGCCTGCTGTTCCAGCGGGCCTTCTGGGCCTTCTCCACGGACAAGCCCCATCACACGATCAAGCACGAGTTCCCCGCGCACCTCTATCACCAGGGCGTGTACGCGCTCATCGCCTCCATCGTGGCCCTGCTGGTCGCGCAGTGGTTCTTCAACCGGTTCGACGAGCGCATCGCGGAGCAGATCTGATGGCCGAGGCAATCGTCGCGCAGAACGTCACCAAGGACTTCGTCCTGCGCCGGCACAAGACGTTCAAGCAGATGACGGTCGCCAAGATGCGCGGCCAGGAGATGGTCAACCGGTTCAACGCCGTCGACGACGTCTCCTTCACCATCAACGAGGGCGAGTCGGTCGGCCTGATGGGCCTCAACGGCTCCGGCAAGTCGACCCTGCTCAAGGTCATCAGCGGGGTGATGAAGCCCAACAAGGGCACCATTCTCACCCGTGGCCGAATCGCCGGCCTGATCGCGACCGGCGCCGGCTTCCAGAGCTCGCTGTCCGGGATGGACAACATCTTCCTGAACGCGGCCATCTACGGGTTGACCGAGAAGGAGACCAAGGCCGTCCTCGACGAGATCGTCGACTTCGCCGACATCGGTCAGTTCATCGACCAGCCGGTCGGTACGTACTCGTCGGGCATGAGCTCGCGACTCGGCTTCTCCATCGCCGTGCACGTCGACTGCGACATCTTCCTCGCCGACGAGATCCTCGCCGTCGGCGACAAGCCCTTCAAGCGCAAGTGCATGACGAAGATGGAGGAGATCCGCAACAGCGGCAAGACGATCGTCTACGTCAGCCACGCCGCGGCCTCCGTCCAGAAGATGTGCGACCGGGTCATCGCCTTGGAGAAGGGCCGGCTGCTCTTCGACGGCGACGTCGACGAGGGCATCCGGATCCTCGACTACGGCGACGAGGACGGGGATGAGCTCAGCGTCGACGACGCCGAGCTCGGCGCAGACGTCTGACCCGCACCGCCGAACCGCTGGTCGTGTCGAGACCCGCACCGCCGAACCGCTGGTCGAGTAGCGAGCGCCAGCAAGCGTATCGAGACCACTGCCCGCTCCCCGCAAGGGGAGCGGGCAGTGTGCATTTCGCGAATAACACTGGTGTAATTTTACTTTAATCTCCGAATCCTCGGCGTGTCGAGTGGAAATTACATCATTGTAGTTACTCACGAAGCCTTCCCAAGGTGCTGTGACTGCTGTGAAAGTTGAGCCCTCGTGTGACCTTCCCCCACACCCGGAGCACTCCATGCACCTTGGTAAGACGCGCTACGTCGCCGCCTGTCAGCAGCTGCTGACGCTCGGCGTCGTCGTCGCTGCCCTCGTCCCCGCCGCCGGCGTCGTGACCCTCGACGTCGTCCGCGAGGCACCCGCCGGATCGACGACGGCCGTCGCGCCGACGCCGACCGGCGCGCTGGCCGCCTACACCAAGGCTGCGCTCACGCCGTCCGTGGTCGCCGCGGCCCCGACCGACGCTTCTGTCAAGGAGGTGCAGCTCACCGCTCCCGTCGTCTCCGCGATCGCCGGTCGTCGCGCGGTCGGCGGTGTGACGACCCGGCGGATCACCGCGAACGCCCGCCAGGCCGTCGAAGCGAAGAGCACCGTCATCACCAGCACCCCGCAGCCGGTCACCGGCTTCGGCACTGTCGGCGTCACCTGGGAACACGGTGACGAGCTCCAGCCCAGCCAGATCC